>Ga0183100_1000116_pt1 | contig 106806 bp, 87 predicted proteins | sample Biomet2_FD_127789 | JGI IMG/M metagenome (GOLD analysis project Ga0183100, IMG submission 127789) | Microbial communities from bioreactor (seeded with anoxic lake sediment) at LBNL, California, USA - Biofuel metagenome 2 | ecosystem: Engineered > Bioreactor > Anaerobic > Unclassified ... | reverse complement strand
GATTATGAAATTTTGATTTATTCCGTCATATCGTTTGAATGAACGGAGTCAAAATTTGATTTGCACTCTTCTGCCTGTGGACCATCTCTCTTTTTTCTCTCCGGCATCACATAAGCGCTGTTATGCGCCGGAACCGGAAGAACGAGCGGAGAAGTATATGGCAAAGCGGACGGTGACGATTGTGGATGTGGCAAAGGCCGTGGGGGTCTCTCCCAGTACGGTTTCGCACGCCATCAGCGGCAAGCGGGTAATCAGCTCTCCGGTGAAGCGCCGGATCTTCGACAAGATCAAAGAGCTCGATTACCGGCCGAGTTTTTATGCGCAGGCGTTGAAGAACAATGCGACCAAGCTGATCGGCGTGGTGGTCAATGAATGCCGCAACCCGAGCGCCGCCGCGTTTCTCGACTGCCTCGCCGAGAAGCTGGAGAAATACTCCTACAAACCGGTGATCGCGCTCACCGGGCTCAACCACGAGAAGGGCGGCGAGATGCTGCGCCGTCTCTCCACCGGCATGGTCGACGGCATCATCAACATGCTTCCGCAGATCGCCCCCCGCGAGGCGGAGGAACTTTGCGGCGGCATTCCGGTGGTGACCAATTTGCGCGAACCCGCGTTCCCGGTCCATCTCGACTACAATCAGCTCACCCGCGATATTCTGGAATACCTGTGGAGCAACGGTCACCGCGCCATCGGTTACATCCCCTCCGAAACCCGGATGTTCGGCTGTACGGATTCGACCGTGCCGGTCATGCGGAGATTCCTGGAGGAACACGGCGTCGAATTCGATCCGCAGCTGGTGGAGGAGGGGGACGATTCGATCCTGGGCGGAATCGCCGCCATGGACGCCATTTACCGCCGCCGGAAAGTCACCGCGGTGTTCGCCGGAAACGATCAGATGGCGTTCGGCGTCTACCGCTGGGCCTACGAGCACGGCCTCACCGTCCCCGGCGATCTTTCGGTGGTGGGGTATGACGACGTTCCGCAGGCGGCGACCATCATTCCGCCCCTGACCACCGCGCGGTTTCCGCTCGACACGGTGGTGGAGCACACGGTCAATCTGCTGGTCGCTAAGCTGGAGAAGCGGTCGCTGCCCTCCGGCGCAATCAATTTGAAACTGGAACTGGTGGTCCGAAAGTCGGTCTCGGATATCAATTAGCAACAACAGAAGGAGAAGAATGGAATGAAAAAGCAGTCGAAATTCACCTTGATCGAGCTTCTGGTGGTGATCGCCATCATTGCAATTCTGGCTTCGATGCTGCTCCCGGCGCTGAATCAGGCGCGCGGGCGGGCGAAGTCGGCGAACTGTTCCAGCAATATGAAGCAGCTGATGACCGGAACCCTCAGCTATGCCGGTGACAACGCCGACTCGGTGCCGGTGACCCTGGGGTGGGGAGCGGGTTACGAGCCGTGGATTACGGTTCTCACCCACAGCGGTTCGAATTCCGGCGCGATGGACTATAAGACTTCGGCGGGATACGTTCCGCGCAAACTCCTGGTCTGTCCCGCCACTTCCGCCAAGGTCGATCTGGCGAGCACCTTCTTCTATACGTACGGAATGCTCTATGCCGCCGCCACCGGACGTTATTCCGGCAGCAAGGCCATCTGGGGCGACGTGACCCGTTCCTCCGGGAGCTACGACCGCACCTTCAAACTCAACCAGATGAAGAGTGCCAGCCGGTTCATTCTCTTCGGCGACACCATGCAGACTCCGGCCATCCGCGGCGCGTGGCGGTTCATCCCCGACGGCGACATGGGCGAAAGCACCCGGCTCGGACTCTGGCACAACGATTTCTCCAACGTCGCCTATGTCGACGGCCATGTCGCGAGCATGAACCGCGGCGAACTGCGCAACTGCGAGTGGCGTTTCACCAAGCTCTTCTCCGCAACCGGCGGCGCGGTCGACCTCTGATTACGGATGGACTCCATGAATTGCAAACTCGTTTTCTGTGCCGTGTTCCTGTGGTTCGCCGCGCCGGTTTTCGCCGCCGGGGGCCTGCTGGTCAACGGCGATTTCTCCAAAGGGGTCGACTGGCACGCGCCGGACGGCTGGTTCTTCGCCCGCCAGGGCGACGCCCAGGCGGAAATGCAGAAGGTGGGCGCCGCGCTGCGCATCACCAACCGCAGCGCCAAAGCGCCGAACATCTACGGCATGCTGCACCAGTCCTTCCCGGCGGAAGCGGGCGTCGAATACGTTCTTTCCGGGCAGTTGAAGGGGAACGGCTCCTTGACGTTCGCCCTCGGCAAAGGCTGGCGGACCCGCTTTACGGCGAAAGGGCCGCAGGCGTTCCGTTTCCAGTTCAAATTGGCAGCCGACCAGATTGAAAAGGGGAAGGCGGTTCTCGCGATCCTCTCCGAAACTCCCGCCGACGGCCTCGAATTGAGCGGGCTCTCGGTCGAGAAATTCACCGCGCCGCCGGTCGCCGCCAGAGACAACTATCTGGAGAACGGCTCGTTCGAAAGCGGTCCGGCGGGCGGAATCCCCTCCGGCTGGAATTTTGCCTCCTCGGGGAATGCCGAGGTGACCATGCGGGTCGACGGCACGGACGCCGCCGACGGCAAGCGTTCGCTCTCCATCGTCAACCGTTCGCCGCGCAAGCCGAACGTCTACGGGATGCTCGTCGAGTATCCGGCGCTCAACCCCGGCGTCTCCTACGAATTGACCGGGAAGATGCGGGGTAAAAACGCCGAGCCGCTGCTCTTCCTCATCGGGAAGAAGTGGGACGTCCGGCTGCGTCCGGCCGCCGCGACTTCGGAGTGGAAGCCGTTCCGCCTCACCTTCACCCTGACGCCGGACGAATTCGAAGCCGGCGGCAAGGTTCCCTTCCGCCTCATCTGCGAAGGGCTGACCGAAGAACTGTTCCTTGACGATCTCGTGCTCCGCGAAGAGAAATCCAAGGTGATCGCTCCCGCCGCGTTCCAGAAGAACGGCGTCTGGCGGGTGGAGCCGTTCGCCGGTTCGCTGGACGGGCTGACCGGGATACCGGCGGGAATGTCGACGCTGGCCGTTCCGGCGTCCGCGGCGAACTCCTCCACCGGGAAAATGCCGCAAACGTTCTCCGGGCGCGTCGCCCTCGGCTATGACGAAAAAGGGCTGATCTTCTTTCTCGAAGCGAAAGATCCGACCGTCAACGTCGATGTCGGGGACGCGATGTGGCGCGGCGACAGCGTGCAGGTCCGCATCGACCAGGCGGGGAAATCCGCGCCCGGCGAACAGGAGAGCGATTTCGAATTCGGCCTTGCCGTCGGAGCCGATTCGCGGGTCCACACCTGGAGCTGGAGCCGCTCGGCGGAACTGCCTCCTGAGCTGACGCAGACCGTCGGCGTCCGGACGGGCGCGGGGTACTTCGTCGCGATCCGTCTCGACTGGAAACTTCTGGATTCCATCCGTTTCCCGGAGCAGCGCTATTTCACCTTCACGGCGGTGTTCAACTCCTCCGACCGGCCCGGGCACCGCGACGTCTATTTCCTGACGCCGGGGTTGCACGACAACAAGTCGGCGGTCTCCTACGTCCGGGCGCTGCTGACCGTTCCGGGGCAGCCGTCGGGCGGCGTCCGGATGGCGGATTCCGTTGCGCCGGAACAGTTCAAGGGGTGTCTCGTTGCCACCGGACTCGACGCCGCGTCTTCGCTTCAAGCGGTGCTGAAAGGCGCGAATGGCGGAACGGAGGCCGTTTCCCTCGGCTCCTTTGCAAGCCTGAAAAAGGACGATGTCCTCGAACTTGATTACGCGCTCCCGCTCGCCAGTCTCGGGGAAGGGGAGGTCGCGGTGGAATTCCTCGCCGGTGGAAAGCCCCTCGTTGGATTCCGCGGCGTCAAATCCGACCCGGTCAAGATGCAGGCCGCCCGGCTCGCCGCCGCGATCGAACGGGTCGGGCGGCTGAAGCAGGAGTTCGCCGCGTTCTACGGCGAAAAGGCCCCGTCCGCCTACGTCTCGATCCCGTTCGCGGTGCTCGGCGACATGCTGCCGCAGCTGAACGGCTGGATGACCGCCGCCGCCGGAAAACGCGGGGCCGAAGCGCTCTGCGTGACCCGGCTCGAAATGGTGATGCCCTGTGTGGAGGAGTCGCTTGACGGCCTCGAAAAGCTGCTCGGCGAACTCAAGGCCGGGCGCAAGCTGCCGGAAACCTGGCGCTATGTCTCCGGTCCGGTCGAATTGCGCGGTGGCTGGCCCTATGCCGAACTGGAGAGTTCGGCGGGAAAACGCGAAACCCGCCCGGCCATGTTCGACGGCTACGGCCACTTCACCAATATGCGCTCCTCGCTGGACCGCTTTGCCGACTACGGCGCCAACATCATCCAGCTTGAGCTGGGACCGTCGCATCTTTATCCGAAGGAGGGGGCGACGCAGGAATTCGAGGCCGATTTCTCCGGATTCGAAAAAGACCGCCTGCCGCTGGTTGAACGCTGTTGGGAAGACAATCTTCAGCTCTGCTTCCTCATCTCGCCGCACTATGCGCCGGGCTGGTGGCTGGCGAAACACCCGGAGGCCAAAGCCTCGTCGGGATTCCTGAAGTACAACATCCTCCGACCCGAAGCGCGCGAGATGATGACCGCGCACATCCGCGACCTGCTGGTGCGCCTGCGCAAACTGCCGCACCCTGAGGTGATCCACAGCATCTGCCTCCAGAACGAGCCGATCTACTCCGCCGACTGGAACGACACGTTCACCCGCGGCAGGTTCGAGGCGTACCTGAAAGGGAAGTACGGCTCGGCCGACAAGTTCAACCTTTCCGCCGGACTCTCCGACAAAGCGGTGAACGCCGCCTGGATCGAGTTCCGCAAGCAGGTGATGAGCGACTGGAACGCGTTTCTCGCTGCCGAGGTCCGCAAGGCGTGGCCGGGGATTCCGGTTCACTCCAAGATCATGATCATGAATTCGACCTTCTCCGACCACGGCATCGACCCGGAGGCGTTCGCGCTGGTCGGCGACTACAACGGCAACGACAACTACGGCAATTACATGGAGGGCGGCTACGCCTCCGACTGGGTCGGTTTCGCGCTGGGGAGCGAACTCCAGTTCTCGATGCGGCCGAACTCGCTGGTCAACGCGGAGAATCATATCATCCGCGACAGCGAGAAGCGCCCGATCCCGAATACGCAGGTCTACGTCGCGAACTTCCTCCAACACCTGACCGGAGCCTCGGCGCTGGTCACCTGGGTCTGGAACATCTATCTGCCGGAACAGGAGTCGAAGGTCGACCCGGCGCTCCGCGACAACATCGCGCTGCGTCCCGGCAACGTGGCGGCGCAGGGAATTGCGCAGCTGGACGCGATGCGGCTGGCTCCGGAGCTGATTCAGTTCACAAAAACGGAACCGGAGAACGCGCTTCTCTACAGCCCGGGCACGCTTGGAATTCAGGCGTCGGCGTACAAGAACGCGCTGGCCCGCTTCTATGCGGAAACCGCCTTCACCGGCCACCGGGTGCGCTTTTTGAGCGAACGACAGCTGGCGGCGGGGGAATTCGGCAAGGTGAAACAGCTCTTCGTCGTCGGGGCTCCGAACGTCTCCGCCGAAGCGCTGGCCGGGATGCGGAACTTCGTCAAGCAGGGCGGACGCATCTTCGCCGACCGGTTCAGCCTGAAACGGGACGAGCTCGACCGCGATCTCAAGGCCGATGTGGCGGCCGGGACGCTCCCGGACTTCATCCCGGCTTCGGAGTTGAAGGCGAAGTACTTCGACCCGGCGGAACAGTTGCCGGTGAATCCGGCGGCGGTGGTTCCGGGCGTCTTCTGCCGCGTGGTTCCCGGAGTCAAGCCGGGCGAAACGCTGGTCGCCCTCATCAACTACAACAAAGAGCCGGCCACGGTGCAACTGACCGGAAAGGGCGCGTACCGCGATCTCATCCGCGACGAGCCGGTTTCCGCCGAACTCAAGCTGGAGCCGCTCCAGGTCATGCTGGTCCGGGCGGAATAGTTTCCAGTCGCGCCGTCGGGTCGAAAACCCGGCGGCGCGTTCTTATGTGCGCCCGGCAGGGCGCACGACTAACGGGTGAAAGTCCCGAAACCGCCCGACAGGGGGAAGGTTACAGCGACTGGACAAGGGTGTCCGCCGTGAGGAGGAATCTGAAGGAAGTCCATAGAAGCAGGAAATCGGTTTGGGAAAACCGAACCCGACCGGGAGGGAACGGCGCGGAACGCCAGGAGTACCGGTTCGGGTGCGGCTGCTGTCACGGCAACGAAGGGAACTCCGGAGCGTCACGATCAACTTCTGTCAAGGATAGTTGAACGGCCCAACATGCAGCAAGCGTATCGCCGGGTAGTCCAAAACCGAGGCGCGGCCGGAGTAGACGGCATGAGCGTTGCGGAACTGAAAGACTATCTGGTGAAGAACTGGCTGCGAATCAAAGAACTGCTGTTGGCGGGACGATATGTTCCTCAAGCGATTCGCGGGGTGCAAATCCCGAAACCGACCGGCGGCGTACGGCAATTGGGCATCCCGACGGCGGTGGATCGCCTGATCCAGCAAGCCGTTCATCAGGTGCTTTGTCCGATCTTCGACCCGACGTTTTCGGAACACAGTTACGGATTTCGTCCGGGACGAAGCGCGCATCAGGCAGTGTCGCAAGCACGACAAAATGTTGCTGACGGCTACCGATTTGTGGTGGACATGGATTTGGAGAAGTTTTTCGACCGGGTGAATCACGACATGCTGATGTCGCGCCTGGCGCGTAGAATCGCGGACAAACAGCTGTTGTTGCTGATTCGCCGCTATCTTCAAGCCGGAATCCTGCAAAACGGTACGCTGAGTGAGCGCAAAGAGGGGACGCCGCAAGGCGGCCCGCTCTCGCCGCTCCTGTCGAACATCCTGCTTGATGACTTGGACAAGGAACTGGAACGGCGCGGACATCGATTCTGCCGTTACGCGGATGACTGTAACATTTATGTGAAGTCAAAGACATTGGTTACAGCTTCACTGATAAAAAGAAACGGATATTCCATTGAAGGGCGGATCGGATTTCAGGAGCTCCCGGCATATCTGCGTGGCAATAAGGCCCGTCAGGGAGAAACAATTCGCCTGATGATGATAAGAATCAACAAAGACGCTTCCGGTAACAAGGTGGCATAGACTCCGGTTCCTTTTTTGTATGACGGGCACAATATTTACAGCTATATGATTTTAAGTTTGAATTAGGATAGAGGATCGTCAGCGACTACGAAATTTTCGCTTTGGACGATTGGACCGCCGATATGGGAATCGGGGCCCTGAGCAGCAGAGAAATGGGAAAGATTCATTTTCTGATTAACCTCAGTTCAGTGGAACGAATATTGAAACTGAACATTGGAAATGAGAAAAAGAAATGGTGCGATATTCTTTCCGGGAAGCTCTATAATTTTTCAAATGGGCCCGGCGAAATCCGAATGTCGCCGTGGAAAACGATCATTTTAACCCAGGTTAACAGAACATATCCGTAGTTGAGGACAGGTGCATCGGCAGCCGGAGAAATCCCGGACCCCCGTCATTGTAATTCGAACCCTTCGGGTGTATGTTGATTCGTACATCGGGAGGGTTTTATGCGTTTGGAACGGGAATCGGTTCTGCGGCTTCTGGTCTGGGCCGCCGTTGCGGGGTGGGGCCTCTCGCTCCTCGGCGTCTTTCTGCCGTGGAGCTGGATGGAGGTTGTATTGCAGAACCTGGGCAAGGGGAGCGCTCCGGTCGACGACCCGATGCTCCGTTACTGGCTTCGCATGGCGACGGCCTCCTGGAGCGTGATCGGCGTCCTCTTCCTCTCTTGCGCGCTTTATCCGAAGAAATACGGCGCAATGCTTCCGCTGCTGGCGTGGGGCTCCGTCTTTGTCGGAATCGTCCTTCTCTTGAACGGCCTCGCGTTGTCTCTGCCGCCGTTGCCCTTCTTCGGCGATGTCGTCTTCTGCCTCGGCGTCGGCGGCGGAATCCTTCTTCTTTCCCGCCGCCGCCGACCGGGCGTTACTTCGCGTCGCCTTTGATCATCACCAGCATCATTTTGAAGGCGGTGACGGCGGCGAGCGCGTGCGGAATGTCGGCGGGCATCACGATGCTTTCGCCCGCCTTGAGGTGAAACGGCTTGCCGCCGATGGTGATCTTCACCTCGCCGTCGAGCACGTTGACCAGCGCGTCGAACGGCGCGGCGTGTTCGCTCAATCCCTCGCCGTCGGCGAAGGCGAAGAGCGTCACCGTTCCGCCGCAATTCTCGATGATGGTGCGGCTCACCACCGCGCCTTCCGCGTAGGCGACCAGCCCGGCGGGGCTGAATACTTCCGTCTTGCCGGTCTTGGACCCTTTCGAACCGCTGCAATGTTCCATGATCTGCCTCCTGGTTGGTTGGTTTTCAGTTGAACAATCGGGAGACGAAGTTCGGATTCGCGAACGCCGCCTCGTGGATCTTCGTATTGTAATAGCGCAGTTTCGCCGCCAGCTCCGGCGGCACCGGGCGGGCCGGGCGCGTGATGTCGTCGCGGTCGCCCGCCACGCACGCGCCGATGGTCCCGGTCGGATAGGTCGGCACGAAGATTCCGGCGTATCCCACCGTGCGGAACACCTGGCGCGAAACCTTCTGCAGCCGCGCCACGATGTCGGGCAGCAGATAGGGCGACTCCGCCTGGGTGGCGATCACGCCGCCGGGACGCAGCGCCTTCTTCATGTCGCGGTAAAACTGCTCGCCGAAAAGCGGCGTCCCGGGGCCGCCCGGATCGGTCGAGTCGACGATAATCACGTCGTAGTACCCCGCCTTGTCCTTGATGAATTCGCTGCCGTCGGCGATGTGGATCTTCACCCGCGGGTCGTCGTAGCCGCAGGCGATGGAGGGGAAGTACTGTTTCGAAACTTCGATCACTTCGGCGTCGATTTCGCAGATGTCCAGCACTTCGAGTTCCGGGTGTTTGCCCGCTTCGCGCAGCACGCCGCCGTCGCCGCCGCCGACCACCAGCAGCCGCTTCGGATTCGCGTGGGCGAAAAGCGGCACGTGGGTCAGCATTTCGTGGTAGGCGAATTCGTCGAATTCGGTCAGCTGGATGATGCCGTCCAGCATCAGCATCCGCCCCAGTTTCGAAGTCTGATAGACGTCGATCTTCTGAAACTTCGACTGTCCGGAGTAAAGCGTCTCCGTCACCTGAACCGTCATGCCGAAGCCGTTCATCGCCTCGGTCACCCAGAACTCTTTCATGGTTTCTCCCGTTATTCGAACTGTTCCGTTTGTTTATCCACATCGCGCCCGGTCCAGCAATAGGTGCAGACTTTAGAGGGATCGACTCCGATCGCCTCGATCAGTTTCTCCAGCTTCTGGAACTTGAGCGTGTTCAAATTCAATCCCTTGCGAATCTCCTCGACCATCGCCAGGTATTTCGGCGAGCCGTATTCCAGGTAGGGCCCGATCATCGCGTCGGTCGGCTCCTCGCACGCTTCGAGCCGGGCGATCGCCCGCCGGGCGGCGAGGTCGAGTTCGCAGCGCGAGCGCGAAAAGTTGAGGAACCGGCAGCCGAAGAGAAGCGGCGGGCACGAGGAACGCATGTGCACCGCCTTCGCGCCGCGCTCGTAGAGGCGGACCACCGTGTCTTTGAGCTGGGTTCCGCGCACGATCGAGTCGTCGCAGAAGAGCATCCGTTTGCCTTCGATTTCGGTCTGCACCGGAATCAGTTTCATCCGGGCGATCAGGTCGCGGACCGACTGGTTCTGCGGCATGAAGCTGCGCGGCCAGGTCGGCGTGTATTTGACGAAACTGCGGCGGTAAGGCTTGCCGGAGGCGTTCGAATATCCGATCGCGTGGGCGATTCCGGAGTCGGGGATGCCGCAGACCGAATCGATTTCGGGGATGGTTTCCCCGTCTTCCTCCGCCATGCTTGCGCCGTTGCGGTAGCGGGCGGATTCGGTGTTGACGCCCTCGTAGTCGCTGGAGGGGTAGCCGTAGTAGACCCAGAAGAAGGTGCAGATTTTCGTGGTGTCGCCGGGGGCCTGTTTCTGGACGACGCCTGTTTCCGAAAGTTCGACGATTTCGCCGGGGCCGAGTTCGTGCTTGAGGCGGTAATCGAGATTGGGCAGCGCGGTCGTCTCCATGGTGACGGCGAAGGCGCCGGTCTTTTCGCCGATCATCACCGGCGTGCGCCCGAACCGGTCGCGGGCGGCGTAGATCTTGCCGTCGATCAGGATGAGGATCGAGCAGGAACCGTCGATCTCCCGCTGCGCGTGGCGGATTCCTTCGATGAGCGAATCCTTGCGGCAGATCAGCATGGCGGCGATTTCGGTCGGGTTGAGCTCGCCGTCGCTCGATTCTGAGAAGTGGCCGAATCCGCCGTCGAACGCCGCCCGGGCCAGCTGTTCGAGGTTGTTGATCTTCCCGACGGTGACGATGGCGAAGGTGCCGAACTTGCTGGAGATGATGAGCGGCTGGTCCTCGTAGTCGCTGATGATGCCGATTCCGGCACGGCCGCTGAACTTGTCGATATCGTCGTCGAATTTGGAGCGGAACTGCGCGTTGGTGATGTCGTGAATCCGCCGGGTGATGCGCCCTTCGCGGTCGCAGACGGCCAGGCCGCCCCGTTTGGTCCCGAGATGGGAGTGGTAGTCCGTTCCGTAGAAGAGGTCGCACACGCAGTCATGGTCTGCGACGACGCCGAAAAATCCGCCCATGGTTGTTCCCCGAGTTTGGCGGGGACTCCGGAACATCATCGTGCATTGCGAAGTTCCCCTTTTGGTTTGATACCCTTGATTTCGGGACGATCCACCTTAGGCTGGACACCGCCGGACCGTTCCCCCCCGATACGTCCCATAATGTACAGGCCGAATCGCGTTTCGTCAATCCGGCGGAAGAAAAGAGGTCCTGAAATCTTGAAAAAACGGAATCCGCCTGCTATCTTATCAAACCTGTCAATCGCAATCAACGGGAGAGTTGCGTGGTTATGGAACGATTCGATATCGCCGTATTCGGGGCCGGACCGGCCGGAATCTGTGCTGCAATTCAGGCCGCGCGAGGTGGCGCCAGGACACTGCTGGTCGAGAAAAACGGCTGCGTCGGGGGCGCGATTTCCAGCGCGGGCGTCGCCGTTCCCGGGCTGTTCGACGCCTGGGGGCGGCAGGTGATTTCAGGCGTCGGCTGGGAGCTGGTGCGCAAAACCCTCGAAGCGAACGGCGACCCGCTGCCGGATTTTTCCCGTCGGATGACCGGGGACTTCTGGCGCGGACAGATCCCGGTCAACTCCTTTCTCTTCGTCGCAATTGCCGAGGAGGAGCTGGTGCGCGCCGGAGTGACCGTCCGCTACCACACGATGCCGGGAGCCGCCGAATTCCGGGACGGCGCATGGAAGCTCTCGCTGTGCGGCAAAGACGGCCTCAGCCCGCTCGAAGCGAAGATTCTGATCGACTGCACCGGCGACGCCAACCTCACCCGGATCGCCGGATACGAAGTCATTGAACCGGCGGTTTGCCAGCCGGGGACCGGGAGTGTTTGCCTGAGCGGCTGTGACCCGGAGAAAATCGACCGGGCCGAGTTGGCCGCCGCTTACGCCGAAGCCTCGGCCAAAGGCGAAATCAGCTATACCGACCTCGGCTGGTTCAAGGAACCCGCCGTCCGCGGCGTCTTTCTCTTTCTCGACCGCGGCGGCGCCAACGGCAACCACATCTGCGGCATCAACGCGGCGGACAGCCCGGGGAAGACCCGGTTGGAACTGGAATCGCGCGCGTCGATCCTGCGGGCCTTCCGATTCTTCAAGGGGAAGAAGGGGTTGGAACATCTGACGATGACGCTGATCGCGCCGGAGTGCGGCGTCCGGGAGACCCGGACGATCCGCGGCGAATACACCATGACCGCCGACGATTACACCACCGGGCGGCAATTCCCCGACGCGCTCTGCTACAGTTTTTACTTCATCGACCTGCACGATGCGGAGCGCGGATTGATTACGCGCGACCTGCCGGAAGGCGTGCTCCCGCAGGTGCCGCGCGGAATTCTGGTTCCGGCCGGTTCGCGGAACTTCCTGGCGGCGGGGCGGATCGTCTCCTCCGACCGCGAGGCGAATTCCGCGCTGCGGATTCAGGCGACCTGCATGGCGACCGGCCAGGCCGCCGCCGCCAACGCGCTGGCGGCGCTCGAAACGGGAATGGAGGTCCGCGAGGTTCCCGCCGCCCGGATTCGGGAACTGCTAGCCGTATCCGGGGCGATCGTGCCGCCGGTATAAGAAAATCGCAAAAAAACATCGGGAATGCCCGGATTCATCTTGCTTTTTCTGAAATCGGGTGATATCTTATCAGACAAAATTATGCCGGATCGTTTTCATATCGCAATTCCACCGCTCGTGGAAGCGTGACCGGCGAAAAAGGTAGCAGGCTCGGCACCGCGAACCTTCTTTACCGAAACCGGCAAAACCGGAGAGGCAAAGGGGGAGGGGTACCTTGTTTGCGTTTTTATGTGTTTTGTATTTGTGACAGCAGCTTATAAAAATTGAGGTGACAAGCTATGAAAGTCAGGGCATCGGTGAAACGCAGATGCGAATTCTGTCAGATCGTCAAACGCAACGGCACGATCCGGGTGATCTGCTCCCGCGACGCGCGTCATAAGCAGCGCCAGGGTTGAGATCGCTTTGAAGCGTTAATTTTAACGGAATAGGAAGAAAAGTTATGCCTCGTATCATTGGTGTGGACATCCCGGGCAATAAACGCATTGCGTTCGCTCTGCGCTACCTCTACGGCATCGGCCCGGCCAAGGCGCTCGAAATCATCGAAAAGGTGCGGATTCCGGAAGAGCAGAAGGCGAAAGACCTGACCCCGGAACAGATCGCCGCGATCACGAAAATCCTGCAGAACGATATCGTCGTGGAAGGCGATCTTCGCCGTATGATCGCCGCCGACATCCGTCGTCTCCAGCAGATCAACTGCTACCGCGGAGTGCGTCATCGCCGCAGCCTGCCGGTCCGCGGCCAGCGCACGAAGACCAACGCCCGTACCCGCAAGGGAAAGAAGATCACGATCGGTGCGATCCGCGACAAAACCCAGCGTCGTCTCGCCGCCAAGGCGTAAGACCGTTTTCCGGGCGCCCGGCGGCATGGGTTTCGCCGCGTGAGTCCGGATGGGTTCGAACAGTTTAGATCATTTATCAATCAGGAATTTACAGAATATGGCTGAAGAAGTGAAAAACACCGAGGCTGCGGAAGTCGCGGCTGAAGCGTCCGCCGCGCCGGTCGCCAAGCAGCGCGGCAAGAGCGGCCGCTTCGTTCCGAGCGGGATCGCCTATGTACTCGCGACGTTCAACAACACCAAGGTCACCTTTACCGACCTGCACGGCAATGTGCTCTGCTGGTCGACCGGCGGCAAGAACGGGTTCAAGGGTTCGCGCAAGAGCACCGCGTATGCGGCTCAGGTCATCGCCGGAGACGCGGCGAAGAAGGCGCAGCTTCTCGGAATGAAGGAAGTCGAAGTCCGGATCAAGGGACCGGGCGCCGGGCGTGAATCCGCCGTGCGCGGCATCGCCGCCGCCGGGATGGACATCAGCTCGATCAAGGATATCACGCCGGTGCCGCATAACGGCTGCCGTCCTCCGAAACGTCGCCGGGTCTGACCCGACGGGTTCGGGTGGAAGCTCGCCGGAGCGGCCTGAGGTTGGAGCGCGGATTGTTCCGTGCGGAGGAATCGGAATCAGGCGCGACAGTGAGCTTCCCGGTGGTTCGTTTTATTGATAAGAATGCCTGCAGGCATAATCAAGTTGGAGGAAAAATATGACTGCTGCGATCGGTTTTCCGATGCCCAAGTCGATCATCGTCGATGATGCGAGCTCGACCGAGAATTACGCCAAGTTCATCGCGGCGCCGTTTCAGCGCGGATATGGTCATACGCTCGGCAATTCGCTGCGGCGGGTTCTGCTCTCTTCTCTGGAAGGTGCGGCGATCTGTTCGGTGCGGATTGACGGCGCCAAGCATGAATTCGACGCTCTGGACAATGTGCTCGAGGACGTGACCGAGATCGTGCTGAATTTGAAGTGCGTCCGGCTGAATCTTCATGCCGATGGTCCCAAGACGCTGGAAATCCGCAAGGACAAGGCCGGCCCGGTCACCGCGGCGGACATCGTCTGCGACAGCACGGTCGAAGTGCTCAATCCCGAGCAGTTGATCTGCACGCTGGACAAGTCGCTGCCGTTCCGCGCCGAGATCGAAGTGATCAAGGGCAAAGGCTACCTGCCGGTCGAGAAGAATACTTCTCCCCGGGCGATCGGAACGATTCCGGTCGATTGCCTGTTCAGCCCGGTGACCCGCGTGAACTATCAGGTCGGCGCCGCGCGCGTCGGCGAAGAAACTGAGATGGACAGTCTGGAACTCGAAATCTGGACCGACGGGCGTATCACGCCCCAGGCGTCGCTCGAAGAGGCCGCCCGCATCCTGCGCGACCACCTGCAGCCCTTCATGGGCAACCAGGTCGTCGAGAAGGACGTGGTCCTCACCGAAGACGAGTCCAAGATGTTCAAGCTCCTGGCGCACGACATCGAGATCCTGGATCTTTCGGTCCGGGCGATGAACTGCCTCAACAGTGCGAATATCAAGTTGATCGGCGAGCTTTGCACCAAGTCGGAGAGCCGGATGCTCAAATACCGGAACTTCGGCAAGAAATCGCTGGATGAAATCAAAGAAAAAATGGAAAAACTCGGGCTTGAGCTGGGGATGACCTTCAGCGATCGGCTGATGACCGCCCTCGAAGCGGAATCGGTTCGGGTCCGTTCCGAATCTGAGGAGAGCAAGTAATCATGCGTCATAGAGTTGCTACGTTTAAAATCGGCCGCTCCAGTGCCCACCGCCGTGCCATGCTGGCCAACATGGTCAGCAGCCTGTTCACCAACGGGCAGATCCAGACCACGCTGGTCAAGGCCAAAGAGGCGCGCCGCTTCGCCGAAAAGCTGATCACGATCGGCAAGAAGGGCGACCTGCACCGTCGTCGTCTCGCGGTGTCCAAGCTCCGCGACAAGTCGGCAGTCAAGGTGCTGTTCGACGAAATCGCCCCGGCCTACGAAGGCCGTAACGGCGGTTACACCCGGATTCTCAAGCTCGGCGTCCGTCGCGGCGACGCGGCCGAGATGTGCATCCTCCAGCTCGTCAAGGAAGAATCCGCGACGAAGCCGGCCAAGAAGGCTGAAGTGAAAGCCGAAGTCAAGGCGGAAGCCGCCGTGGCCGAAGCGGAAGCTCCGAAGGCGGAATAAGCCTTTCGCGATTGCGGAACAGGGACCGGATGAATTATCCGGTCCCTGTTTTTTTTATATGCGCCCGGCAGGGCGCACATAAGAAAACCCCCTCCCGCCCCATTCGGGGCGGGAGGGGGTTGCTGTGTGTGCTGCGGAATCAGTCGACCAGCGTGGCGTATCCCCATGCGGTGCGCTCGGCGCTGTTTCCGGATTTGCCGCTCCACATGAATTGATGGAGCCGGCGCGGGCCGTCGTCGCTGTTGTCGAGGCCGAGGTCGAACCGCAGTTTCGTCCCGGACTTCGGCTGAATGCCGAGCGCCTTCCACGGAATCGCCGCTTCCATCGCATAGCCGTTTTGGGTCGGGGTGACGACTGCGCGGACCGGGATCTGTTTCGGCTGGTTGACGATTTCGGACCCGCCCGCCGGCTGGTTGGCGGAGATGAGAACCTGCCGGTCGGTGAAGAGGAAGGGCCCGTCTTTATCGACCTGTTCGCCGCCGACGAAGAGTTCGAGGCAGTCGCTCTGCCAGAGGTCTTTGCCTTTCCGGCTGTTCCGGGCCGGGGTCGGGTCGACGACTTCGGTGAAGAGATAGAGGTTCTCCTTGTCCCAGCAGAGCCAGAAGTCGGCGCTGACTCCGCCCGCGTCGGCGCCGGAGACGAGACAGGAGCCGTCGATCCGCTCCGAGGGGCGCCCCGGCCACGGTTCGCGGACGCCGTCCACTTTGTGCCCGGCCACCGCATGCGGAACCTGAAGGCTTTTCGGAGCCCGTTCCCCCGTCGCGCCGCCGGGCCGCCAGACGAAGGGCTTTTCGCTGCCGAACAGTACGTCATAGATCCGGTAATTGGTCTGCATCACTTTGGCGAGGAATTCCTTGAACGGCCGGTCGGCCACGTTGACCAGGCCGATATTCATGCACTCGCCGTTGTAGTGCTGAAAGAAACGCCCGGTCAGCGCCTGGTCGATGTAGGAGAACCACTGGATTCCCACCACATAGGGCAGCGAGGCCGCCTCTTCGACATAGCAGCGGTAGGCGTCGCCGCGCTCGGACTGGCTGCGGACATCGATCACGCCGCCGGCGAGTCCCTGTTCCGAGGTGCCGAAGCTCCATTCCGAGAGCAGGATCGGCTTCCCGGTCAGCTTGTGGATGCGGTCGAGCAGCGCGGGGTCGATGGTCCGGGTGTAATAGTTGTAACTGAACACGTCGCAGTATTTTCCGCATGCCGTGACGGCGCTTTCGACATTGATGTTCGCCACCAGGAAACGGGCGCCGATCAGCAGGTGGTTCGGGTCGTATTTGCGGAAGGTTTCGGCGAGCATCTTGAAATAGGCGTCGAAGAAGTGCGCGGTGTAGGCCTCCATGTCGCTCCATGCTTCGCGGGTCTGGACCGGGAGCGGCATGTCGGCGAGCGCGTCGAATCCGGAAGCGTTCATCTTCCAGGCCGCGTTGAACTTGCCGATGTCGCCGTACTTCTCGGCGAGCTGTTTCACCAGTTCGCGTTTGGCGGCGATTTTGCCGTCGAATCCGGGGATTTTCCGGGCGACGTCGGGGTAGGGCTGCTCGTTGGCGATGAAGTAGCCGATGATGGTCGGGTCATCCTTGGACTCCGCAAGTTTGGCGAAGTTTTTGTCGAGATCTTCGCGGACGGCGGGATTGAACGGGTCGCAGATGTCCCCGACGATCCCTTCCGGCTTGTAGAGTCCGGGAACCCGCCCGAATTTCTGCTCGCTGTTGGCCGGCATGCCGCCGGTGAATGCGCCGTCGCTGTTGAATCCCCATTTGCGGAGGCGCTCGATCTGTTCCGCTTTCCATGCTCCCAGTTCGAACGGCTTGCCGGTCTTGCGGATGCGGTTGGCGATGTAGAAGGAAAAATCGGTTGCCCAGGAGGCCCGGTATGCGGTCTTGTACTCGCTCTCGTACTTCGGCAGCCAGGCGTAGATGGATTCGCGCCCCTTGATGTAGGTGTAGTCGTCGCAGGGGTTGACCGTGCAGACGCCGAGCTGGAAGAAGACGTTGCCGTCGGGAGTCACCAGTACGTCGCGCCCGTCGGCTTTCGCGGTGTGGAAGAATCCGGTCGCCTTGAGGCCGAAGCGCTCCCGGCTGCCCGGCATTCCGCCCCACGGTCCGCGCGCCGGCGGATTCAGCGAAGCGTAATAGGCGCGGTCGGCGGCGACGTCGTTTTTCAGCTCTTCTTCGGAGGTCACTTTACCGGGAAAGTCGAGTGCGGGAGGCTGGCCGAACCGGTCGACGCGGATTTTGGCTGCTTTCGGCTGTTCCGTGCCGAAGAACAACGCGATTTCCTGCGCCTGGTGTTCGGCATAGACATCCTGCAGGATGCTGAGCAGGAATATCTTCCAGTTCCATGCCCGGTTGTCCTGAAGCTGCAAGAAGGAGTCGGGTTCGCAGCGGATCGAAATCTGGCAGTCGCTGTTGCCGTCGATCAGGCGGATGCGGTCGGTGCGCTGCTGAACCAGATGGGGTTTCTCCGGCAATTCCCTGGGGAACGGCTTCTTTTCGCCGTTCTCGCCGACCGCGAAGAATCCGGTGCCGGCGAAGGTGATGGGGATATACATCTGCCAGTCCAGTCTGCCGGGAGAGGTGGTGCTCATGACGCCGCGGACCGTGTCGCCGTCGCGGGTCAGGACGAGCGTCGGAGCGCCTTGGGCGAGGAAGGTGATTTCCGCCTTGTCGCCGTCAAGCTTGACTTCCGGCTTGACGTTGCTGCCGCTGCTCGGAACGAATTGCGGATAGAGGAGCACCTGCCGCCCTATCGCGCCCCCGTCCACCTCGATTCCGGTGGAGGTGAGTTTGACGGCGGCGGAAGCGGACAGGCCGAGACAACAGACCGCCAGAAAATGGAGAATTCGGTTCATACGGGCGTTCCTTTTCTTATTTGCTGAACATGACCCGCCAGTACGGTCCGGCGGCGTTGTCGCCTTCGCAGGCGCGGAGATCGTTGATTCCCTTGGACTCGACCCGTCCGTCCACGAAGAGGACGTTGCGCCGGTCGCTGTGGACGAAGCGGCTGAGCTGCAGGATGGAATAGCCCGCGTTGTAGACGGTGGAGTACACGTTGAACGTTCCGTCGGTCACGTAAACGACCTTCCCGAGGGAGGGGCGCGGCGTTTTCCACATGACGTTGATCTGTTCCTGAAGCGTTTTCGGCTTGGTCGTATAGTTGGGGACTCCTGCCGAAGTCGAACTGCCGAACTGGCTGGTGTTGAGCGCGGAATTGCAGGTTGCGCCGGCTCCGGCCCGGCCGCGCGGAATCTGTCCCCAGGAGGGATTCCAGCCGCCCACCGCCTGACCGTTCATATTGGCGACTTCCGTGCCCGGAGAAACCTTGTTCATCGCCGGGCAGTTGAAGACGGAATAGTTCTTCGTGTAGGCTTCCAGTTTCTGGAACCAGCGCCCCGCGGTAACCGGCGCGGCATTGTAGTCGGAGGGACCTCCGTTCGGAAAGTAATCGTTGCTGTCGCCCTGGTACATGCCGGTCGCCTGGCCGATCGATTTGAAGTTGCCGAAGCATTTGGCGCTGTAGGCCCGGTCGCGCGCCTTGTTCAGCGCGGGCAGCAGCATCGAGGCCAGGATCGCAATGATGGCAATCACTACCAGAAGTTCGATAAGAGTGAATAAATGTCGTTTCATCTTACGTCGTTCTCCTTTCAATGAGTTTGGGTTCCACGGTCAATTGAATAAACTGTTTCGGATTCTGAATTTTGTCGAGGACATAATCCACCGCAAGACGGCCGAATTCTTCCAGCGGCTGGTGAACGGTGGTCAGCGGCGGATTCTGGTGATCGGAATTCGGATCGTCGTCGAATCCGATGACGGCCAATTCCCCGGGAACCCGGATGCCGTTGTCGAGCGCTGTTTTCAAAAGTCCTATCGCTATGTTGTCATTGCCGCAGACGATGCAGCGCGGAACGCATTTCCGGTCGATGAGATACTGCATCGCCACCCGGCCGTCCTCGTGACTGTAGCGGCCGACGCGCGGAACGTCGGGAATTCCCGGCCCCGCGCCGTTCAGGATCAGTCCGGGGTCCGTCCGGCAGCCGCTTCCCTCCAGCAGGCGGACGAGGGCGCCGGCGCGTTCGGAGTGATGGCTCTGCGGATTCGGCGTCAGTTCCCCGGCGAATCCGACCGACTCGTAGCCCTTGCGCCGGATGAGTTCGGCCACCTGCCGCATTCCGGACTGGTTGTCCACCCCGATCAGGGGAATCGCCGGTTCCCCCGGCAGCGCCGCATCGCCGTTGATGACCACATACGGGTAGCTCCTGCGTTCGAAATTCTCGAACATATCGCGCATCTGCTCCCGTTCCGGGTTCGAACAGAGTGCGAAATTGATCATGATGAGAGCGTCCATCCGTTTGATGTTCATGAAGTAGCGGTAATCAACGCCGTTCAGCAACAGCACCTGGTAACCGTTCTTCGACGCCGCCGGACCAATCCCGTTCAGCAGCCGGAAGGTATAGGTGGAGAGATAGGAGACGTTGTGATCTTTCGGCAGCGAGGTTGCGAATCCGATCGTCCGCGTACTTTCGCCGCGCAGCAGTTTGGCGCCGTAACTCGGCCGGTAGTCGAGCTTCTCGGCCGCTTTCAGCACCTTCTGGCGCGTCTCATCCGAGACCCGGATGTTTGCGGCGGATTCCGAATTCAGAATCTTCGATACCGTTCCGATCGAAACCCCCGCCAGTTGCGCCACATTTCTGATTCCGCACTTCACCATCGGCAATCGATCCTTTTCTGATTGTTCATGAAAACGTTTTATCAACGCCATTAATTATACCGGATTCCGGGGCCGATGTCAAGTGATAAAACGTTTTTCTTTTGACTTTCTTTGATCCTGCCGCGACGGCGCGGCTTGACAATGCCGGGCAATGCATGTATCTTTCGAAGAAACGGAAATTAAAGGGAGGGGGCCATGAGAAGTTTTCCATCTTTCCCTGAGCGTTTTACGCTTTGCCTCGACGGTGCGTGGGAATTCGCCTGGCTGGGCGACCGCGTCGATGTCAATACGGTGGTTCCTTCGACGGAAGTATTCGGCGAAACCGCCGCCGTACCGGGTTGTTTCGACACCGCGGGCGAGCGAATCGGGCAACGCGGCGTCGGCCTCTACCGCAAGGAGTTCCACTTCCCCGCGGGCCAATGTCGCCTGACCTTCGGCGGAGTCGGTCTCTATGCCCGCTTCTGGTTCGACGGCAGGGAGATCGGGCGCTGCAAGACCCCTTATTCGACCGTCGATTTCGACCTGGCGGTCGAAGACGGCGTCCATGAGATCGTCGTCGCGGTGGACAACCGGTTCGACCCGGTCAACGTTCCGCTCTTCAAGCCGAACACCGATTTCTACGGATTCGGCGGCATCTACCGCAGCGTGGCGATCCAGCAGTTGCCGAAACTGGCGATCGACCGCATCCGGATCGTGACCGAGGACATCGAGATCGGGTTGATCCGCGTCGAACTGACGCTGCTTGGAATCGCTCCGAAGATCCTGAAATTCCAATACGGGTTCGACGGTTCGGAGATGACCTCCGCCGAAGCCCGCGTGGTCGATAATCAGGTCGCGTTTGAAGTGGAAGTTCCGGAATTCCGGCTGTGGAGTCCGGAACGCCCCGATCTTCACCTGATTGCCGTCAAAATCCGCAGCGATTATGTCGAGGAACGGTTCGGCATTCGCAGCATCGAGGTTCGCGACCGCTGGATTCTCCTCAACAACCTCCCGATTCGGCTGCTCGGCGTCAACCGCCATGAATCCCATCCCGAATTCGGCCCGGTCCAGCCGACGCAGCTGATGGTGGACGATCTCAAGTACGCCAAGGAGCTGGGGGCCAACTTCATCCGCGGCGCCCACTACCAGCAGAATCCGGAGTTCCTGGAACTCTGCGACCGCATGGGCTTTCTCGTCTGGGAGGAGAGCTTCGGCTGGGGGCAGCCGGAATCGGATGCCGAAGACCCCGCGATCGTTTCGCTCTTCTGCCGCGCCGGCGCGACCATGGCCAGATCGAGCCTGAACAACCCCTCGGTGATCATCTACGGGTTCCTCAACGAAAGCTGTTCCGATACCGTGGCGGGGCGCGAGCTCTACCGCAGGGTGATCGCGGCCATCCGCGCCGAAGACGACTCCCGGCTGATTTCCTACGCCTCCAACCGGTTCGAGCGCGATATCTGTTTCGATCTCGCCGACATCATTTCGATCAACCCCTATCCGGGCTGGATCAGCGAATGTGACGACTGGACCCGCAGCAACCTGGTTTCGGTGGAACCGGCCATTCGCCGCCACGCCGAGTATTTCAGCAAGGCGCATTATTCCGGCAAGCCGCTGCTGGTCAGCGAGATCGGCGCATGCGGAATCTATGGAATCCGCAGCCGCGAACGCGCCCAGTGGAGCGAGGAGTACCAATCCGATTATTTCGAGGAGGCGATCGATGCCGTTCTCGGGAATCCGCGCTATTGCGGCATCACGCTGTGGCAGATGATCGATTGCAAAAGCTATGTCAACGCCGGGCAGATCCGCTGCAAACCGCGCGGCTTCAACAGCGCCGGGCTTCTCGACGAATATCGCCGTCCCAAACTTTCGTTCGATACGGTAAAGCGCCTGTTCCGCCATTACGCCGGAAAGTGATCGCGTATGGAAGGTTCGGAGTCGTAATCGATCGTTGATCTGAATATTCAAATGAGGACCGAACACGATGCGGATGGAAGACATCGCCGAGAAGGCCGGGGTTTCGCAGGCGACCGTTTCGCGGGTGCTTTCCGGCCACGGAGGCGTTTCGCAAGCGAAGACGCAGGCGGTTCTGGAATGGGCCGGCAAGTTCGGTTTCACCCCGAAGCGGCGGCGTCCGCGTCCGGACGGCGGAACGGTCAACATCGGCTTTTTCTTTTCCGGGCGCGATTTCAGCCGGGCGGGGACGGCGCTGCTCCAGAAATTCACCGCCCTCATCCGGGACATCCCGGACAAGTACAGCATCTGTTTCCTGCCGGTCGGCATGGACGCCGCGCAGTTTGGGCGGGAGCTGGTCAACCGCAAGATTTCCGGGCTGCTGATCGCCGGGCATCACAATCCGCCCGAGCTGGCGCCGATCCTGAAAACGGTGCCACATGTCTGGCTGAATTCGCACGACGGCCCGTCATCGGGCTCCGTCCTGCGCGGCAACCGGGAGGCGGGGAGGATCGCCGCCGCCTACCTGACCGGCCACGGCTGTACCCGGCTGGGCGCGATCCGCGTGCCCAGCCGCAACCCCGGTTACGCCGCCCGCATCGACGGTTTTCTTGAGGAGGCGGAGCGCCACGGCTGCCGGGCGCTGGTGTTCCCCTGCGGCGAGCCGAGGCAATACTTCGAAGAGATTGAAGTTGCTGAATTGGAAGAGATTCTCGGCAATACCTTCACCGCGCTCTCCGACCTGGCCGAAAGCTGCGACGGCTTCTTCTGCCCGGACGACCGGGTGACTGCGATCCTCTACCGCATTCTCCTCAAGCGCGAACTGATTCTCACCCGCCGTGTGCGGGTGATCTCCTGCAACAACGACCGGAACTGCCTGGCCGGGCTCTACCCCCGCCCGGCGACCATCGATTTTGCGCCGGAGCTGTCGGCGAAAATCGCGCTTCACCAACTGCTTCGGCAGCTCGAAAAAAAGAACGACCGGGAGAATATCCCGGTCATCGTCAACCCGATTCTGGTTCCGGGCGATGAATTATAACGCCGCGAGCAGTTCGGCGGTCAGGGACTCGTCGAGCTGGCGAAGAATCTCGCCGACCTTCCGCTTCTCAGCCGCGTCGAACCGGTGAAACGGCTCGACCATGGTGTCGGAGCAGATGCCGCGGAGCGATAGCGCGCTTTTCACCCCCTTGATCATGCTGGACTGGAAGCGGCCGAGCGAATAGATCCGGCGCTGACGGTAGATCAGTCTCTGGCATTCGCGCATCTCGGCGGCGTCGCCTTTGCGGGCGGCGTCGTACATCCGAACGAAAAGCTGCGGCGTCAGGTTCGCGCCGCCGGAGACGCCGCCGTCGGCCCCGAACAGCACCGCTTCGCCGAGCAGTTCCTCCGGACCGACGAAGATGGAGAAATCCTGCCGGTCGCCGAGCATCTGGATCACCTCGTGGAGTTCGCACATGTTGCCGGAGCTGTCCTTGTATCCGGCGATGCGCGGATTCCGGGCGAGCGCGGCCACCGTCGCCGGGGTGATGTTCACCTTGGTCATGCTCGGCATGTTGTAGAGCAGCAGCGGCAGGCGGGTGCGGGCGGCGAGCGACTCGAAGAAGTCGATCACTTCCGGCATTCCGCAGTTGAAGTAGCAGGGCGGGGCGGAGACGAGGTAGTCGGCGCCCGCCGCGCAGGCGATGTCGGCCAGTTCGATCGAGCGGTCCAGTGCGGCGCTCGAAATGCCCACCAGCACCGGAATGCGGCGGCGGACGATGCGGCAGCTTTCTTCGATCATCTGCCGCTGCCGCCGGGGGCCGATGGCGGGGCCTTCGCCGGTCGAGCCGAGGATGAAGAGTCCGTGGACGCCTCCGGCGATGATGTGTTCGAGCAGCCGTTCCAGCCCGGCCGGGTCGAGTTCTCCCCGCGGGGTCAGCGGCGTGATCACCGGGGGAATGATTCCATGCAGTTGTTTCATTCTGTCACCTCCCGGATTTCCGGAGCTCTTTCGCTTCGAACGGCGCGGCCGGAAATCCCTCTTTGTTGTATAAATTGCAGGTCGGGTTGTCCGCCCAGCCGTAGCGTACCGCCGTGGGGGCAGGGACTTCCGCCGCCCGGACCAGCACCGAGTCGCCGTCGATGGAGGCGTCGGCCCAGTGCCATTTGCCGTCGGCCCCGGCGAGGGCGAAGCCCTCCAGCTCGCTCTGCGGCCGGTTGCGCTCGAGGGGCGCGGTCGAGTTGGTCAGCGTCCGCAGCGGATAGGTTGCCGGAATCTCGTGTGCGACCAGTCCTTTTTCGCTGTGATCGAAGCGGATGCGCACTTTGTCGCCCTCCAGCTCCGCTTCCCGGAATCGGGGGCCGGAGAACGGCAGCGGTTTTTGGTACCCCCCGGCCAGCGCGACGGCGGCGAGCCGGACGCCGACGGTTTTCTTGTCGCGGGGGTGGATGTCAAGCGCTTCGCCGAGATCGATCAGCACGGCCTGCCCGGTGTGCGGCAACGCGAGCGTGCGGCTCTGGGCGTCGCGGAGTTCCGCCCAGCGGCTTTCGCCGGGCTCCTTTTCCTTGCTGCGATAGTTGGCCAGCTGGCAGTGAAGGAAGGGGAACTCCACGCCGAACTCCTCGCGCCAGCTCTCGATCATGGTGCGGAACGACTGCTCGTAAAGCCCTGGTCTCCCGGCGTTTCCTTCCCCCTGATACCAGACGGTCCCGCTGAAGCGGAACGGAACCAGCGGGTGGATCATCGCGTTGTAGAGGCGGCCCGGCTGATGCTGTTGCTGCGGCTGCGTTCCGGGGGGCGGCGGCAGCGCCGCTTTCGCTTCGGCGGAGAGCGGGGGGAGTTCCGAGTCGATGCGATACTCCCAGTTCCGGTCCAGCCGGTTGCCGTCGAGGACGGGGCATTCGATGCTCGCCGCCGGTTCCGCCGTGAAGTAGCGGATGACGATTTCATTAGGGCCGGATTTCACCTGCGCCGCCGGAATCCGGTAGTTCTCCGGCCTCCCGGTTGCAACCTGTTCGAGTTTGCGTTCCCCGCAGGCGGCACCGTTCCAGAATAGCGTCGATTCCAGTTTCGCCCGGCCGAGGGCGAGCGCGCAATTCTTCCCGCCGGAAAGCGCCAGCTTGCAGCGGATGGTGACCGCCCCGCCGTTCCTCGGCATGCGGAACGGGAACGATTTCAGCGGCTTCCAGCTCTCCGCATTCGCGGAGGTAGCTCCCGTGTCTTCTCTCCCGTACTGCTTCTGCCAGGCCCGGTAGGCGGCGAGATAACGCTGGAGCTTGCCGTCGTAGGCGGAAAAGTTCCGCTCGATCGCTTCGGCGTTCTTTTTCAGCTCCGGCGTCAGTTCCTGCGCCTTGCGGCTGGTCCACGCCTCCACCGGGGTGCCCGGCCAGGAGCTGTTGACGATGCCGACCGGAATGCCGAGCTGCCGTTGCAGTTCCTTTCCGAAAAAGTAGCCGACGGCGGTGAAGCGCGGAACGGTCTTCGGCTCGGCGACCTGCCATTCGCCCTGAAATTCACTGACCGGCTCCGAGGTGCAGTTCTGCCGCACGGTGAAACAGCGCAGCATCGGGTTGTCCGAGGCGGCGATCTCCTCTTCCGCGTTTTCGCAACGGTTGAGGGTGAACGCCATGTTGGACTGGCCGGAGCACAGCCACACTTCGCCGACGAGAATGTTCTTGAACACAAGACGGTTGCCGCCCGTCACCTCCAATTCGAAGGGGCCGGGGGCGCTGTTGCTCAGGTCGAGGCCGACCCGCCATTTGCCGTCGGTTCCGGCCTTGGCGGTCCCGCGGTGCGGCCCCAGTGTGACCGCGACCGTCTCGCCGGGAGCGGCTTCGCCGAAGACCGTGGTTCCGGCGGAGCGCGCCAGAACCGCGTGATCGGAGAAGAGGGGAGGGAGCTTCACTTCGGCGGAGGCGATTCCGCCGAGAAGCAGCGCCGCCGGGAGCGCGGCGTATTTCAGGAAGGTTGTCATATGCTTCTAGTCCAGTTCGAGGTTGTTGGCGACTTTCAGCTTCTTCAGCCAGGCGGGGAACTCGGGTTTCCCCTGATAGAGGTTGCTGAAGAAGACCACCGGCATCGACTCCTGCCCCTTGCCGGAGACTTTGACCGGAACGGCCCAGCCGCGGAAGGTGTTCCCGTCGACCTGCCGGAACAGCGCTTCCCCGGCGCGCTCTTCCTCCTTGATCGGAGAGAGGTTGAGATCAAGCGCGGGGACTGTTCCGGACTCCTTGCCGCGATAGACCATGTTGTTGTGGCTGAAGGTGAACCCAGCCAGTCCGCGCTCGGCCTGTACCAGCGCTTCGGAGTTCGCGAGATCGCTGACGAAACTGTTGCCGAGCACGGTGACCGAGCCGCCGGCGGTGTAGCGGCTGGTCTTGATGCCGCCGTTGATGAAACTGTTCCCGGAGATCAGCAGATCGTGAGTGAGGTCCACCCGGAGGAAGCGCGGCTCCGCCAGCTTGTTGACGAAGAGGTTGCCCGAGATGACGGTCCGTTTGGAGCTGACGCCGTGCGCGGCGTGGAGCCGGGCGAACTGTCCCTGATAAATCTCGTCGCCCTTGGGTTCGGTGATGACGAGGTTGCCGGTGATCGAGGTGCTGTTGTTGTAGTAGAACACGCCGAACGCCCCGGCTTTGCTGTTCATGGCCAGATTGTTCGAGAAGATCACCTCTTCGCACCCCTCGGCGTCGAAGGCGAGGTCGTAGGTGTAGCGGGCCGAATTCCCGGTGACGATCACCCGGCGGCCTTTGCGGCCCCAGGCGAGGGTCTTGCCGTATTCGCCGTAATTCCCGTAGCAGATCACTTCGTAGGCGCCGGTCATGTGCGAGGCGTAATCGGGGTCGCCGAGTTTCATCGAGCGGACGACCGTGCGCGCCGCTTCCGGGCCGCCGGGCTCCAGCGGATTCTGCGGCGCACAGTCGCCGCCGTCCCACACCATCGGGTGCTTGACATGACTGAAGTTGTTGTTGAAGAAGAGAAAATAATCGCTGCCATTATAGAAGCGCATCGCATTGTGCAGCCCGTTGATTCCGACATTGTCGTGGAAGGAGACCCGGGTGCACTGGGTCGCCTGCACGACCGAGCAGAAATTCTTGAAATAGCTGTCGGCGACTTCGATGTCGGTGCAGTCGACCAGCTCCACCAGCGGCCAGCGGTACAGCTTGATCCGCGACAGCGGGCTGGGCCGGTCGGCGATGATTTCCTCCGCCGAGGAACGCATCAGCCGGTAGTGTTCGGCGCTGTTCTCGTAGTTGATTTCGAAGAGACGGAAGTTTTTGATTCCGTTCCCTTTGATGAGCGAGAAGCGCTTTCCGGTCAGGTTTTCGAGCAGCGTCCGGGGATGGATGCGGATGCTCAACTTCTCCAGCGTCACGTTGTTTCCGGCGATTTCGACGATCGGCTGTTCCGGTTTCCCGGCGGTGTCGAGGAGCAGCGTCGCGCCGGGCTCTCCGCGAAGCGTGGTGTTTTCCGGCAACACCAGGTGGGTGACGCGGGTGATTCCGGCGGGAAGTGTTAGGACGTGTTCGCCCTTGTTCAGTCGCGCCTGAAGCGCCGCCGAGGAGTCTGGAGTCGTATCAGCTTCGATTTGAAGCATTTTGGCGTAGTCAACCTTCTCCTCCAGCGGCGTCCAGTTGGCCGGCCAGACGCCTTCGTTCTCGTCGGCGAGGAGTTTCGGCGAACGAGCCGGGGGAGTTGCGGCGGCGGCCGCCTTTTCGACAGCCTTTTCCGTTGCGGGAGCTTCCGGAGCTTTCCCGTCGGCGCGGGCGGAGAAGGCGACGGTGACCGGCTGCCCGGCCTTGACCGTCACGCTCTGTTCGAGACGACCGCCTGCCCAGACCCGGGCGGAGACGCCGCGGTCGGTGTCGAGGGCGCGGAGTTCGACGTTCGATTTCCAGCCGGTGAAGTTGCCGTGATCGTCCAGCGCTTCGAATTCCGGGTTGGCCAGCGTGGCCCCGGTGACTTTGAAGTCGTCGTAAACGGTGAAGAGTTCCGGCTTCTTTTCTCCCGCCTTGACCCGGATATCCTTGCCGCCGAGGGTGATGGAGATTTTTCCGTCCTTGGAGGGGGTGAAGGAGAATGAGTACTCCTGCCACTCCTGGGGCAGGGGAGCCTTGCTGCGGACGGCGAGCACCGTCGGCCGTTCCTCCGGCTTGACCCAGCCGGGGTTGAAGACGTTGAGCGTGGCGGACGCGCCTTTCTCCAGCTTGACCATGTCGGGAGCGGTTCCCCGGACCAGAATGTCCACTTCGGAATCCGCCGCGAACAGCGCCGACGTGCAGGCGAGCAGCGCCGGAATCAGAAAAAATCGTTTCGTCATGGTTTCATTCCCCCGTTTTGAGCAGATTGCGGAACCCCTTCAGCACGTGGAAGGTGATCCGGTTGGAGTCGTGGAAGCGCACCGCGCCGCGGTAGGCCGTGCGGACCAGGCAGATGAGGTCGTCGCCGTCGAACTGCCAGTCGGCGTATTGGAACCCGGTGAGGCGGATCGAATCCTCCTCCTTGAGCCCCGATTCGTCGCGGAGCAGCGTTTTCAACACCCGCCAGTCGCGCAAATTCTCCGACGCGGAGAGCGAGAGGATGTTGCGCTGGCTCGCCGAACCCGGCACCGTGTTGTTGTTGGAGAGCGTAAGATACATTCCGGTCACCGGGTCGCGGCGGATGGTGAATTTGTGGGTCCCGCCGGGAAGGCGGATGATATCGTGTTCGTAATCAAGCGAGACCGTCTCTCCATCCGGAGAAACTTTCACCATCGCGGCGTAGTCGGAATGGGGTTCGGTGCTGAGGCGCATGACGTCCCACAACGTTCCGTCCGGCCCGGCGACCACGTTGCCTTCGAGGAAGCCCGGACCGTGGTCGCCCCAGTCGGCGGGAACCTTCTCCGCGTCGAAAGGGAGTTTGTTGCTCATCCGCCACGAGGAGGCGGCGAGGAGATCGGCGTCTTCCGGAGCGGAGATGACCAGCGCCTGGAATCCGGTCGGCCAGTGCCCGGTCACATTGTCCTCGAACGCCCGGTAGATGCGTCCGTTGTGGAAGGTCACCGGGACCGGCGCGCAGTGGTAGTTCGGCGGCGTCATTCCTTCTCCGCCCCGGAACAGGAGTCCGCTGGTTTCATTGACCGGCCAGCTCCAGGTGAAGCCGCCGTCGTCGCTGCGGCGGATGACGATCGACCCGTAGCAACGGTCGCAGCCGAGCAGGTAGAGCGCGCCGCGGTGCAGGAACAGCGTACTCCAGAAGGCCCCGATGATGTTGCTGATGTGCTGAAAGCTCCTGCCGTCGTCCTCCGAACGGTAAACGCTGGTCAGCCGGGGATGACTGCCTCGAAATGCTTCCGGCTCATCGTAAAAATGGTCGTGACAGGCGATGATCGCTCCGTCCGGCAGACGGACCAGGGCGGGGCTCCCGAGATAAATCCGGCTGCGTTCCGGCATATATTTGACTTCGGTGTAGATCATGATGTGCGTTTGGAATCTCTTTCATTAAGTGGGTTGGAACCGGGGATCGATTTTGCGGGACGCATGGATTTCATGGTTTCAGTTGTACCCCGGCGCTTTGTTGAACGAGGTGTAATTGGTGATTCGCTCCGACTTCAGCGTGCTGCCGCTGTTCGCCGCCAGCCAGGCGACGGAACGGGATTCCACGTGGCCGTCATAAAGCTGGAGGTTGTAGTTGAGACCGTGCGGATGGAACGTGTTGCCGGTGTAGAAGAAGTTGGTTCCGCCCGGATTCTGCAGCCCGTAGTTGTGGCGAAGCGGCTTGCCCGCCCGCCACGCGGAGACGTTGATGTCTTCGGTGAGTCCGATGCAGCGCGAGGGGCTCTGCAGGCTGCTGAGCTTGATCATGCCGGAATCCTGTATTTCGCCGGCTCCGGCCAGCCCGTAGGAGACGTTGTAGTCGGCGTATCCGGGGGCAATCCGGATTTCAGACGCGGGGTCGTTGAACACCTTGTCGCTCGCGATGTAGTTGTTGAAACGCAGATTCTGCCACCAGCTGTTGATCGCTTTGCTGGTGCCGAGCACATTGGCGTATCCCCATGCCTTGGTACGGCTGTTGGGCGGCAGCCAGCTGTTGAAATCTCCCGCGTAGGAGACGAAGCCGAGGCCGAGCTGCTTGAGGTTGTTGGTGCAGGAGGACTTCTTGGCGGAGTCCCGCGCCCGGGTCAGGGCCGGGAGCAGCATCGCGGCGAGGATGGCGATGATCGCGATCACCACCAGGAGTTCAATCAGCGTGAAACGGATGTTGGAACGCTTTGTCATGGTTTCTTCCTTTCCTTACAGTTGAAATGTTGCCGGAACAATGCAATGAAAACTGTCTTTGCCCTGGATCGATCGATGGAGATCCGGACGGCCCCCGCCGCCGGTTGCGCCTTTCAAAGCGGAGAGCCGCTTGCGGTACTCGTTCGGGGTCAGCCCGGTCGCCTGCCGGAACACCCGGCTGAAGTGGGGGACGTCGGCGAACCCGAGTTCGGCGGCCGTCTCCCGGATGGTTTTCGCGAAGTCGGAGAGCAGGATGAACGAGCGGTCGATCCGGCACCGGGTGATCTTTTTGCCCGGCGTCACGCCGCAGACCTGGAGGAAAATCCGGGTCAGGTGGCGCGCGCTGACGAAGCAGTAGGCGGCGATTTCATCCACCGAGAGGGAGCGCCCGAGGTTATCGTTGATGTATTGCAGCGCCGACTGGTAGACCTGGCTGTGGAATTCCCAGCTTCCTTTTTTCACCTCGTCGGGATTGGGTTCGGTTGTCGGGAACATCGGCAGGCATTGTTCGCAGATCCCGGTGAGCACCCGGCCCAGCAGGAACGCCGCCTGAAGTTCACCGGTCGCGTGCCGGGAACCGGCGAGGCGGAGCATTTCTGAGATGTCCCTGCGGACCGAGCGCGAAAGGGTGAATTTCGCACAGCCCAGCTTCTCCCAGACCGGGGAGCCGGAGAGGCGCTCCGGCACGTAGGCGCGGAACCCCATCGGCTGCGCCTCGGTTCCCTCCGTCCTGCGGCGGTGGAAGAGCGTGGCCGGAATCAGCAGGAGTTCGCCTTCGGCGATTTCGACGCTGCCCTCCGGGGTCTCCCACTCCGACACGCCGCCGAGGGAGACGCGGATTTCGATATAATTGTGAATGTGCCAGGGGTCTCCGGCGCCCGGCCCCGGTTCGGGGCAGAACATCGAGCGCAGTTCCAGCGGAAGACGGTCCGGGCACAGCTCGTGCAGCGTGCGGCAGATTCCCGCCGCGCGGCGGTTGAACTGTTCCAGCTTTCTGCCGGTGATCGAAGTCGTCGCCATTGCTTTGTTCTCCTTACTTCTTCGCCTTGGCGGGAGGATACTCCTTCCGCTCCGTCCGGGCGGCCTGAAGGGTGACGGCGTCGAGATTGCCGTCGACGCGGTCGATGAAATCCTTCGCCGTGCCGGAAACGAGGATTGTTCCGCCGACCGTATTGTTGCGGACCAGCAGCCGGCAGGGAGCGGGCCGCGAACCGGAGCCGACGGAGACGGCGACATCGTTGTTCCAGCCTTCGATCCGGTTGTTCTCCAGCACCGCGACGGAGGGGGTCATCCAGCGGTTTCCAACGATGACGGCGGGGTAGGGCTGCTGGAGGTTCTCCTCGGCGCCGGGGCCCTGCGCCTCGTCCTGCGCATCGTAGGTTTTCCGGGCCGCTTCGGTCGCGGTGAACCCGCCGGAGTAGCGCATGACGTTGTCGCGGCAGATCAGCTCCCCGGTCCCCTTGAAGAGCAGGAACGGGTGCGGCAGCGCCAGAGCGCTGGTGAAATCGTTGCCGAGAATCTTGAGGTCGCCCGCCCCTTTCTTTTTGGAGATATCGGCGTTGACGAACTTGTTGCCGCTGATGGTGAAATCGCGCTGGTCCTCGTCGATGACGATCCCCCGGACGCGCTCTCCCGCCTCGTTGACGAAGAGGTTGCCGCAGACCAGCACCTGTCCGGCTCCGTACCGGCTGCCCGCCTCGCGGTCGCTCTTGCTCTCCGGCCCGTGGTGGAAGCGGAGCAGCCCGCCCCAGTAGGCGCTCTGTTCCGGAAAGTCGCTGTATTTCTGCTCGTAGGGTTCGTTGCGGACGATGCACTGGTTGTTGGTCACGGTGATCTTGTCCGCCCAGTACATGGTCATGATCGAGTAGCTCCGGGCGTTGATCGAAATATTGTTGGCGAACACCACGTTTTCGCACCCCTCCACCCCGTAGGAGTAGTCGGTCATGAAGCGCGACACGTTGTTGGCGAAGATCACCTGCCGCGCCCGGTTTCCCCAGGCCAGGGTGCGCCCGTACTCCGCGTAGTTGTCGGTGATCTGGATGTCGTAGACGCCGAAGAGGTGCCTGAGTTCCGACTTTTCATCGGTCGCCACCCGTTCCGCCCCGGCCGCCGCCAGCGCCTTGCGGACCCCGGCAAGATCAGACTCTTCATACGGCAGATTGCGCAGCACGACCGCCGAGGAGCCCTGCGGAATCGCCGCAACCCGCGACGGGTCGGGCGAGCCGCCCCGGAAAATGCAGGGGTAGCGCAGCTTCCGGCTCCAGTTGCCGCAATACTTCAACCCTTTGCTGCCGTAACCGAAATTGACGATGGTGCTGCTGTTGAATCCGACATTGCCGCTCACGGTGACGTTGGAGCAGAAATAGGTCTGGAGCCCGTGGTTGATTCCCCGAATCCGCGAATCGGCGAAGACGATGTCGGAGCAGTTTTCCAGGAAGATCCCGTTCGGCACCTTGTCGGCAATCTCCCAGACCGGCGTTTTATCGGTGTGGGGCGGGAAATCGATGTCGAGGCGGAGGAAACGCAGTTTGTCGCAGTTCTTCCCGTAAACGAGATAGGGGCAGGCGAGCGTGCCGGTCGAATCCGCGTTGCGGAAGACTCCCGCGGCGTGAAGTCCTTCGATGGCGATGTTGTTGCCTTTCAGCACGAAGAGCGCGGTGATCGCCCTGCCTTCCCAGCCGGTGACGGAGCGGAGCTTCGCCGCGTCGACTTCGATCTGCGCTTCGGGTGAGAAGACCAGGCGGGTGTTCTCCGGCAGTTCCAGCGTGCCGAATTTGTAGACGCCTTTGGGGAAGTAGATCGAACGGGTTCCCGCTTTCAGCGCGGCCTGGAGCGGCGCGGTGTCAGCGCCGCCGGTTCCCAGCCGGAGATCCCGCGTCGCGTCGAGACATTCCGCTCCGCCGAGCCGGAAAAGCGTGAAGGCCAGAAGGAGAAGGAGCGGAATCAGCGGTTTCTGTCGTTGCATGGATGTCTCTCCCGTTTTTGTTGTGTCGTTCGCTTACACCATATATTATACTCGAAGCGGGGGCTTGCGCCAATAGCGATTTCTTGAATAATAAAGACATGATGGTTCCGCTATTTCCCGGTTTTCCTGCTTTTAAGCAGGGCGTAGGTTGAATAAAACAGACATTGTCGAGCGGGATTCCCGTTTCGTTCCCTTTCTGGCGTTTTTGGGGAAACGGATGGAATTCGGCTGAAAATAATTGTGTTTTCGGGAAAAACGGTTTTGAATATTCAAAAACGAATTTCAACCGATTTTCGATCTTTTTTCTGCGGAGGGACGGTCTTTGCGCCGGAAAGCGATGGGCGAGAGGGGCTGATTCGAGTATAATAAATGTGAAGGCACATTGCAAACAAGGAGGACCTGATGAACCGCGAACAACCGAATATTCTATTGATTCTGACCGACCAGCAGCGGTTCGACTCCCTTTCCTGCACCGGCAGCGGGGTGATCGACACGCCGAATCTCGACCGGCTGGCGGTCGGGGGGACGCTGTTTGAGAACTGCGTCTGTTCGAGCCCGGTGTGCACCCCGTCGCGTGCGTCATTGTGGACGGGAAAGGATGTGCCCTCGCACGGCGTTTCCCGGCTTTACGACGACCTTTCCGAACGGGAGACGCTCTTCCCGGAATTCCTCCGCCGCGGCGGATACCGTACCGGGCTCTTCGGCAAGTTGCACGTTTCCAGCCTGCACAAGGAGGCGAAGGAACGCCATCCGCACGACGGGTTCGACGTCTACGAGTGGTGCAACGAAGCGCCGCTTTATATGGAGAGCCCGCTCCACGGCTACAGCCGCTGGCTGGCGGAGAAAGACCCTGGCTTTCGCGAAAAACTGATGCGCGAGGGGCGCAATCTGAAACACATCCCCGCCCCGCTCCATTTCACCCGTTGGGCGTCGGAGAAAACCTGTGAATTCATCGAAACGACTCCGGCCGGGCAGCCCTGGTTCGCCTGTCTGAGCGTGTTCGACCCGCACAACCCCTACGATTGCGGGCCGCGCGAGTATTACGACGCGGTGGAAGAGAGCCGGATACCGAACCCGGTTCCGCCGGCTCGCAAACCGCTCTCGGTTCACGCCCGCGAAGCCAGTTCGGGTTATATGGGGGATATCGGCCGCCTTTCCGCCGCCGAGCTCCGGGCGATGCGGCGCGGATACCATTCGACCCTGAAATTTCTCGACGACGAACTCGGCCGGGTATTCCGTTTCCTGGAGGAGAGCGGCCGGTACGACGACACGCTGATCATTTTTACCAGCGATCACGGCGATATGCTCGGCGACCACGGGCTGCTGGTCAAGGGGAATTTCTTCTTCGACGCCTGCGTCAACGTGCCGCTTCTGATGCGTCTCCCCGGCCGCTTTTCGGGCGGGGAGCGGATCGCGGCCCCGGTCCGGAATTTCGACGTGGCCCCGACCATCCTCGCCGCCGCCGGATTTACACCGGAACAGCTGACCGAGTGGATGCCAGAGGCGCGCGACCTCGCTTTGCGGAATTTCCGCGAGACCGTCATCTGCCGCTATCGCAACACCGGAATCTCCTGTCGCAACGGCTATTGGCGCGACCCGGAAATGCACGGCACCATGATTCGCGACCGCCGCTGGAAGCTCGCGTATTACCCCGTAACCGGAGAGGGCGAACTCTACGATATGGCCAACGATCCCCGCGAGGAGCACAATCTCTGGAACGAGGAACGCTTTGCTGCGGAGAAACGCAGGCTTTTGAAGGAGATGGAGTTACAGGTGTCGAAGGACGAGTACCGTCACCAGCCGCCGGGGGGTGAAACGCTCCCGCTCGGCGGATTCCGCATCGACAACCGCCAGGGAGCCGCAAAGCCCCCGGCGGCGATCGCCGGATAAGGTTATTTTTCCGGAAACAGTGCGGAGAGAACGTCGGCGAAGAGTTCCGATCCGCGCTGGTCCGGGTGATTGATGTTATTCATCATGAGAGAATTGTATGGAATCCCCTCTTTCCACAGATGGAGGAAGCGGGCGGAAACGTCGGCGATGGCGAATCCGTTCTTCCCGGCCCATTCGCGCAGCAGTTTCACATAGGGGCGCGGATCTCCGGCGATGTCTTTCTGGCCGGGGAGGTCCATCCAGTCCGGGCGGACGGGGTGCGGCAGCACGATGACCGGCTCCATTCCCTTGCGCTTGAAATCGGCCGCGACCCGGTCGTAAATCCGGTTGAACTCCACCTCCGCGGTCAGGTAGGCGTCGTTGACAAACTCCAGCGTCACCAGGTCGGCGCCGGATTCGACCACCTTCTCCTCGTAGTTGTAGGGGGAGCCCGGCGGTTCGCACTGAAAGGTGTTGATCGCCCGCCCCGGCCAGCCGAGGTTGACCAGCGTGATCTCGCTCTGCGGGAAGCGCTTCCGCAACTTCGCGACGAAGCGGTTGACCCAGCGTTGCTTCTCGTCCGGAATGAAGCCGGAATGGGTGACGCTGTCGCCCCAGGCGAGGATTTTGACCGGTTCGCCGCCCCGTAGCTTCTTCAGCGTCCGGCTCAGCGCTTTTTCGTCGCCCGCTGCCTGGCCGGCAAAGGGCTCGAGGAACGGGAACAGCATGTCGTCGGAGAGACGCATCCGGTTTCGATCGAAGAAGATGTGCCCGATCAGGGACTCGTCCGGGTTCAATTCGGGCGGATGCGGCGTCGCGGCGTTGACCCGGCCGGTTTTGCGGCAGACGTTGCCGTGCTCATCGGCCGCGATTGCGTCGAGACGGTACGGCGAATAGGCGTAGGAGATGTAGACGGTATCGTCCGCGCCGATGCGGGAGTCCGGAGTGCGTCCGAACGCGCCCCATACCGCGTCGAAGTAGTAATCGACGCCGTTCCGGTACGGATTCCCCGCGGCATCTTCGACCGTCACCGAATCCGGCAGCAGCGCGTAGGAGAGCGAACACTCGCAGGCTTCCAGTTGCTGGAACCGCCGTCCGGCGAGCCATTTCCGTTCCTGGAACAGTGGAACGTCCGCGTGTTTCTCCCGGAGAATCCGGACCGGTGCGGGCGGTTCGACCGCCAGCCGCGCCCGGAGGGGTTTCCCGTTTTCCAGCTCTCCGCGAACCTCCACTTCCCAGGCCGAATTGCTGACCGTCATCATCGAGGCGTTTTTGATCGTTCTCATATTCTCTCCTTGAATAAGCATCCGTCGGCCAATCCCGGCCGGTCAGTTCGATTTTCGCAGGGTGAAGCGGAAGACGCTTCCGACTCCGGGCGTGCTTTCCGCCTCGATTTCGCCGCCGTTTTTGCGGACGAGTTCGCGGCAGAGCGACAGGCCCAACCCGGTTCCGTGTTCTCCGTCGGTCCCCGGGGTGCTTTTGTTGTGGACGAAATCGAACAGCTGCCCGAGCCGTTCCGGCGCGATGCCGGTGCCGGAATCCCTGACCGCCACCGTCACCGTGGCATTTGCCGCGGCGGCGGAAACATCGATCATTCCGCCCCCGGCGGTGAATTTCACGGCATTGGAGGCCAGATTGCGGACAATGGTCATGACCGTATTGCGGTTGGCATTGACTTTGATTTCCGCATCGCATTCCAGGGTGAGCTTGATATTTTTCTGGCGGGCCTGCAGTCTGGTTCCCGACAGGCACTCTTCCAGGCAATCGCGCAGGGCAAAATCGGTGGCGACGCTGGAGGCTTCAGACATCTGGCTTCTCGCCCAGTCGAAGAGATTGTCGAGCAGTTTCAACGTGGATTCCGAGAGTTCCCGATGATCCGTCAGATACTCCATTGCTTCTTTTGACTGTCCGGCCGCCAGGTCTTCCGCGGCCAGGGCGGCAAGCTGGGTCATATTGCCGAGCGGTGCGCGGAGATCGTGGGCGATGATGGAGAACAGCTTGTCCTTGGAGGCGTTGAGCTGGACCAGCTCGGCATTCTGTTCAAGCAGTTGCCGGTGCTGCTTGTCGATTTCGCTCCGCTGCTCGTCATTGCGGACTTTCAGATCCAGCTCGGTCGAAAGCATCTCCCTTAGCTTGCTGCGGTAGGAGTTGACGATGAAATAGACCAATGCGATCACCACGATCGTAATCAGTCCGCACAGAACCAGGTTGAGCAGCAGGGAATGTAAAATATTCCGGAGTGCATATTCGTCGGATTTGCTCACCACCAGAATCCAGTTGAGTTCCGGAATATAGCGGGAGTTGGCGTAGAAGGTCTTGCCGTCGATTTTGTATTCCAGGCTGGAGGAGGTGCCGGAGTCCAGAATCTGCGTGGCGATGCTGGAGAGTCCGGGGAGCTCACCGAGTTTCTTTCCGTCGGTTCCGTCGGTGGAAAGAACGATTTTCCCATCCGGCGAAATGAAATAGACGATCCGGGCGAACTTGGTGTGATAGGTTTCGATGATCTTTTTGACATCGGTGACCTGCAGGCCGACGCCGGTGGCGCCGATGTAGTTTCCGTTGAAGTCGAACACCTTGTGGTTGACGAAAATGGCCATTGCATACTGGTGGGCCTGATCGGGGTCGACGTTGATCTCGTGATCGGTTTTCATCCGGCGGACGCGGAAATACCAGCTGTCCTGCTGATCGCCCTCTCTTACCGTTTTGAGGATGCCCTCGGACTGATAGTACCGCCGGGTCCGTTCGGAAACGAAAAAGCTGGTGAACGTATTGTACTTGCGCTGCGTTTCGGAGAGAAACTGGATCATGTGCTCCGGATCTTTCTCTCCGTTGATGACCCAGTTGCGCAGAAACGAATCGTTGGCCATCAGAGAGGCGATGAACACCGGGGAGAGCAAATCACGCTGAATTTCAGAATAGATGTTGTCGCTGGTGAGCGGCAATTCATTGGTGATGATCTGGTTGCGCAATGTCTGGTAAGACACTCGATAGCTGATCCAGCTGGTTGCGGAAAATCCGGCGATCAGCAGCAGAGTCAGCAGGATGAAAAACCGGACAGTCTGTCCACTTCCTTTCATGATATCAGGCCCCGTAATGAATTTTTTTTCGTAAAATCCTCCGGATTGCCATCGGGCTCTGGTGATGATACAGGCCTCGGTTTCAGCCTGTCGGACTTCATCGGGTTCGATCCGCAACGCGGTGGTAATTCGCACAACATCAATACATCAACGACTGATAATTTACAGCCATTTGTGCGCTTTTTCAACTTCCGGTTGCGAGATTCGGACATATTCGGCGAAGACCGGCCGGTTTTGAGGGGAAGAGTCGGGCTGGGGGCTTTGGCGGCGGGACGGACAAGGCAGCGGCCAACCCGTTCCGGATCGATGTCGCTGCCCTGTGCTTATTTTCTTTCGTCGGTGACGCCCGGCCAGTCGTCGGTGCGGAACGGCATGGCGGGGAGTCCCGCCCGGTTCCAGAGATTGCACTGTTCCGGATTGTTCTTCCAGCAGTAGCGGACCGCGACGGGGGAGGGGACTTCCGGCGAGGAAACGACGACCGCATCGTTGCGGACTTCCGCATTCGCCGGGTGGAAACGCCGGTCCGCTCCGGCGATCTCGAAGTTGTTGAGCGGCGGATTCCGCACTGCGAGGCCATCTCCATGATCGAAGGCTAGTTCCGCCTTCCCGTCGCGGAACTCGGCGTTGCGGAACACGGGGCCGGAGAAGAGCCCCGGCTTTCCGTAGATCAGCCCGAATGCCGCCAGCGCGAGGTGGCGGCCGACCTCCTGCTTGTTTTTTGGGTGAATATTCTCCGCCTCGCCGAGATCGACGGTGACCGCAAGCGCGGTGCGCGGCGTCGAGAGCGCCATCGCCTGCGCCTCGCGCAGTTCCGCCCAGCAGAATTCCGGCGGCGGCTGAGAGCCGGGCTGATTGCGGTAGTTGGGGAGCTGGACGATCAGGAACGGCAGGTCCGGCTGTCCCCAGCGCCCGCGCCAGCTTTCGATCAGCAGCGGCAGGAGCTTGCGGTACTGGCGGGCGCGCATCGCGTTGGCCTCGCCCTGATACCAGAGGACTCCTTTCAACCCGAACGGTGCGAGCGGATCGATCATGCCGTCGTACAGTGTGCCGGGGTGGAACTGGTTGCGTCCCCAGGGCGGTTCGGGGCGTTTGAGCGACGGATTCGAAGCATACGCCTTTTCCCACTCTTTCAGTTTCGTTTCGTAGGCGGCGGTCTCTCCCGGATTCATGTGGGCCCGGGAGCGGGCGAAGCGGTCGAGGATCGGGGCGAAATCCGGATCGGCATTCAGCCGTTCCCGCGGTAGATAGGGGGAGATCGATACCCCGCCCCACGAAGCGTCGATCAGCCCGACCGGGACTCCGAACTCCCGGTGGATCTCACGGCCGAAGAAATAGGCGACCGCGCTGAACCAGCCGGATGTCGCCGGAGAGCATTGCCGCCACGGTTTCGGGTACAGCTCGCCGGTGCGCTCGTAAGCGGCGACCCGCTGGACCCGGAAGAGCCGGATGTCCGGGTAATCGGACGCCGCGACTTCCGCCTTTCCGTTCTCCGAGTCCTTGAGCAGCAGTTCCATGTTGGACTGCCCGGCGCATAGATAGACGTCGCCGATCAGCACGTCCTTGAACGCGAGAGTCTTATCGCCGCCCTTGACCGTCATGACATGGGGGCCGCCGGGCGTTTCCGGCGGCGGCAGTTCGACGCGCCAGCGGCCATCGGAGGCGGTCCTGGTTTCGGAGTGTTCCCCGGCGACGGAGACCGCCACCGCGCTCCCCGGCTCCGCCTTGCCCCAGACTTGGATGGGGATTCCCCGCTGGAGGACCATGTGGTCGCCGAAGATGGCCGGCACTTCCAGCGCTCCCGCCGCCAGGGCGGGCAGGAGCGACAACAGCAAAAGCAGACGTTTCACGAGACAGTTCCTTCCGGTCAGTGAAAGAGAAGGATTCCGCGCGGCGGCAGCGTCATCTCCCGGCCCGGAGCCGGAGCGGTTGCCGGAAGCGCGTGGAATTTCTCCCCGTCGATCCCCTTGTTCTTCTCATACCATTCTTCGGAGTAAACGCCGACCGACGGGAACGACGCCCCGTCGAGGCGGATCTTCACCTCCGCGTTCGACCGGTTGTACACCAGGAGCGCCCGGCGGTCGGCGGTGGCGATTGCTCCCACCGCCTCGTGGTCGGTCGACGCATCGACCCGCTCGCGCCCGAGTTCCGAAGTGAACATGCGGAACACATGGAACGCCGGATGTACCTTGGTGAAATGGTAGTCGTACATGCCGAAGAAGTTGTTGCGCAAACAGAAGTAGTAGACGCGCTCCACCCCGAGCCGCTGCAGCCCGTCGAAGGTTTCCGCCAAGTAGACGGCGGAGTACCACGAGGTGTTGTTTTTCCGCGACGCCTCGCCGCCGGAACCGGAGTAGCGCCAGTCGAGATTGAGTTCGGAGAGAATCAGCGGAATCTTGCTGCCGTAGACGCGGCGGATCACTCCGACCGAGTCGAACACGCGCTGCGGCGAGGTGGAGTAGATGTGCCAGTCGAACACGTCGAAGGTCGCCTGGTCCCGGTACAGCCGGGCGATCGCGTCGCCGAAGGAGGGGTTGCTGCCGTCCGGCTGTTTCCAGGCGGCGTAGCCGGTGACCGGTCCGGCGATGCGGATTCCGGGCGCTTCGCGGCGGATTTTCTCCGCGGCGAGGCGGTAGAGCTGCACGTAGTCGGCAATCGGGTACTTCACGTTCTCCGGCTCGTTCTCGATGGCGAGAAGTTTGATCTCCGGATGGCGCTTGAGGACGGCTTCGGCGAATTCCGCCTTGAAATCCGCGTAGGCCGGAATGTCCTCCCGCTTCGGCAGCCCGAACTTCGGCCCGTTCGCGGTGTTGAGCCAGGGCGGCGCCCCGAAGCCGAGCGTGATGTACGGCTCCGCGCCGACGCTTTTGACTCCGTCGATCAGGGCGTCGATCTCCGTGAGGTTGAATTTGCCCGGTTCGGGAGTGAGCGGTTCGCGCACCACCACGGTTTGTCCGTTCTTTTTGATCCAGCTCGTCCGTCCGGTCAGCATGAGCCGTATGGTGTCCGGCTTCAGCGCTTCGAGGAGTCCGCGGTTGCGGAACCCTTCGGCGGCGGAGAGCGGGTGGATGTTGATCCCGTAGAACCGCGGCGGAATGCGCAGGAGCGGTTTCTCCCAGTCGACCTTCACCGTGACCGGACGCCCCGGGGCGGCGGCTTCGCCTTCCCGCGGCTTGCCGGGGTCGAACCAGCCGAGCGAGGAGTCGTCGGCGCAGGCGAGCATGGCAAACCCGGTTATCCCCGCCGCCATAAGTAATTTGTGCATCTTCAATTTCCCGACCACCAGATGAATTTTTTACCGTAGGGGTGGGTGGAGCTGAAGGTGCAGAGGCTCCCCGACGTCATCGCCTGTTTTCCGAGGTTCTGCACGTTTTCCGCATGGCCGTCGAAGAGCAGGAAGTTGTTGGAGTTGTTGTGGTGTGCGCTGCCCATCGGGAACTGGTCCCAGATGGAGCCGGCGCCGTCGGAGATGTAGTACCAAAAGCCGGTCGTGGACGACAGCGTTCGTTCGATGTTCCAGCGGTCGACCATCAGCACCGAGCGGGTCGCCTCGCGGATTTTGCCGGATTTGACGAAGAGAACCGGATAGATCGGAGAACTGGTCTGCCGCATGAAGCGGTTGAACGCATAGCCGCAGCCGTTTTTCTTCCCTTCCACCTTCAGGATGGCGGGGCAGTACAACGTGTTGAGCGCCTTTCCTTTGTCGTTCATGATCGAGTTGGTCCTCTGAATGTAGTCGCGGATTCCTCCTTTGTCCGACCCGAGATACCAGCCGAGCGAATTGTTGCCCGTGCCGACATTCGTGCTGCCGACCGGCGGAACGCGGTTGTCGCCCTCGTACATGAAGTAGGCCGTTCCGATCTGCTTGAGATTGCTGGTGCAGCTGATGAGCACGGCCCTTCCGCGCGCCTGGTTCAGCGCGGGCAGCAGCAACGAGGCGAGAATGGCGATGATGGCAATTACGACGAGAAGTTCGATCAGTGTGAACTCCCATGGCCGGCGGGGGGCGATGTTCTTCCGGTTTTCAGGTACGCTGCTCTGTCTCATGATATTCTCCTTTGATGATGAGGGGAACGTTTCGGGAACTTCAAGCAAAAAAGCGTCATTCATGCGGGGGCGGTCACCGGATGCAATGAGCGAGTTCCGGCGCGGCCGCTTCCTGTTTATTCCCGGTCTCCGCCGGCGGCGCGATGCTGGAGCCGGGGTGGAAAATCATCGGAATCACCTCCGGCATGAACAGGATTCCGGGTTCCTCCAGTTTGCGGATCAGCAGTTCCACCGCCCGGCGGCCGATTTCGAAGAACGGCACCTGAAGCGTGGTCATTTCGAAGCCGAGCTGGGTGAGCAGCCGCTCGTTGATCGCAACGATCGAGAGCTCTTCGGGAACGCGCAGCCCGAGGCGGAGGGCGGCGGTGTGCAGCACCATCGCCTCGTTGTTGCCGTAGCAGAGGATGGCGCTGGGGCGTTCCCGGCGGTTGCCCAGCCAGTCGAGTAGAATCTGGAGGCGGCAGTCGACGTCGGTTTCGAGCGACAGCACCAGCGAGTCGTCGACGCTGCCGAAGAGTTCGCTCATGGCCATGGCGTAACCGTTGAACCGCTCCGCGCCGCTGTGGTGGGTACAGTGGATCAGCCGCAGATAACCGATCCGGCGGTGGCCGAGCTGGTGAAGCCGGGAGACGGCGAACCGCGCCGCGCCGCGGTCGTCCGGAACCACGCAGTCCGACGGCATCAGCGCGTTGATCCAGATGTGCGGAATCGACTGCCGGTCGACCAGGTCGATCACCGCTTCCGGGATGGCGTTGCTGTGGCCGAACAGGACGGCCCGCCCGGCGAACCGGCGCAGAAAGAGCAGCAGGTCTTCCTGTGAATCCTTGATCGCATCGGGAATCTCGAGCAGCTGGAGCCGCCAGTCGGTCCGGCGCAGCCCGGTTTCGATGCCGCGCAGCAAATCCAGCGGCAGGTAGCTCTCGGAGAGGTTCTCGTTGACCAGAAGCGTGATGAACTGCGGTTCGGCGGAACTTTCCGGCGTGGGCAGGTAACCGGTTTCGGTCGCCAGTTCCTGAATCCGGGCGCGAAGTTCCGGAGAGATCTTGTCGGAACCGTTCAGCGCCAGCGACACCGTCGCCTGGCTGACGCCGATCAGCCGCGAAATATCCGCCTGCCGCATCCGGGAACGCACTTTGTTCACCATGACAATTACCTCCGGTTATAACGGTTCCGGCGGCCTTGACCGCCTCGCTTACAGTGATCTCCGGCTCCATGTCCCGATCGACCCGCCGGATGCTTTATAAATGAAATTCAATCTGGTAATATTTTATAACAAACCGCATTCAATGTCAAGAGGGAAAGGGAAAAAAACACGTTTTTTTATCAATCATTCCGGTTGGCGCCGGTATGTCGCGAGGCGGGAAGGCCTCCGCATCGAGTGTTAAGGATCGGCTGAAATTCCGGTTGCATTTCTGTTTTGCGGTGTTATATTCCTGATAGCAACAACCCCGGGGAGGAATTTTCAAATGCCGTATGACGTTGAGACCATCAAGATCGAGCCTGCCGCCTTCGAAGACCTTCCGGTCATCTCCCGCCTTGCCGGAATGATCTGGCCGGAGGCTTACCGCAGGATTCTTTCCGAAGGGCAGATCGAGTACATGCTGACCATGATGTACGACCTGCCGGTTCTCGAGGACGAATATCGCAACGGCACCCGGTTCGATATTATTTTTGACGGCGAAATGCCGATCGGATTCGCCAGCTACGGCCATTGCGACGACCATGCGTGCGATTGCGTCAAGCTGCACAAACTCTATCTCGACTCCGCCTATCACAATCGCGGAATCGGCACGCTGGCGTTGCGCCATGTGATCGAAGAAGTCCGCCGCAAGGGGTATAAGGTTCTGCACCTCAATGTGAACCGCAATAATACCGCGGCGATTCGCGCCTATGAACGCAACGGATTTTACAAGGCGCGCGAGACCGTCACCGACATCGGGAACGGCTATGTCATGGACGACTACGTGATGGAGCTTGAACTCTGATTTCCCGGCGTCACCGGGTCTGGGTGACGCCCACTTTGACGGCTGCCGGGCCGGAACCTTCCGGCAGCGGGATTTCCGCGAAGAACGCGGTGCCCGGCTCCACCCGGGAGACGGAACGCAGGCCGTTGGCGAAGGTGATCACGCGGGGCACGCTCTCCGCTCCCCGGGTCGCTTCGATCCGGAAACGGAAATCGCCTTCCGCCTTGCGGGTCAGCAGGAAAAGAAGCTGAACCGAGCGGTCGGTCGTCCGGCAGCGGATTCGGAAATCACGGGAATCGGATTCCACCGGAGGCCCGAACGCCGCGAATTCCTCCGGCGTGACCGCTTTCAGGAACGGCAGTTCCGGCTGCGGCACCACCTTCGCCAGCTTGCGAAACACCACAAATTCATGTCCGTACCAGTTGACGCAGGTGACCGGAATGACGGTCGGGTCGTCGAACAGTTTCCGGCGCACCTGATCGTCGTCGGTTCCCGGCAGCACCTCCAGAATATAGATGGACCCGGAAGCGGCCGGATCTTTCGGGTCGCGGGTGGGGTTGTCGAAGAGCAGGTGCGCGCGGATTCGCTGCGGCGCATAAACCGTTTCTCCGGGCGGCAGGCAGGATCTCAGAAAGAGCATCAGCTTGTCGCATTCCGGCCGCTCGAGAATCATCGAGAACGAATATTTTCCGTAAGTGGGGCTTTTGCCGGCCAGCAGGAAAAGGGCGGCGACGCCGAACAGCGCCGCCGCGAGCGCGCCGCGCAATTTTCGCCGGTTCCCGTCTGCGTACAGCTTTGCCGCACCGAATATCGCGGCGGCGATCACCAGGCAGTTTAGCTCGACGCCGTATTGAAGCACGACGTTCTGAAGATCCCGGCTCGATTGGAGAATCACTCCGGCCAGCAGCGGCAGCCCCGCCAGCAGCAGTTTCGGGTAGTACGGCAGCAGGAAGACGAACGGCAGCAGCAGGAACAGCACGAATTCGAAATTGTTCACCGCGAACAGCGTCATGAAGAACGCCGTCGGCCGCAGCACCGGGGAGAGAACCACCTCGAGCGGCGTATTCCCGAGCTGTGAGAAATGGAACATCTGGTTGTAGTTTTCCCCGTTCGCCCCCATTCCGGTCGCTCCCCCCGGGATCACCCAGTGACTGAGCACCACAAAGACCACCGCCATCGAAACCGCCAGTGCGGCGGCCGTTTTGTACTTCTTTTCCGCGGCCAATACGAAGGCGTAGCCGAACCAGAACACCGCCGCCGTCTCCTGGACGAAAAGCGTGAAGACCAGGACTCCGATGGCGGCCGCGCGCCACTTGCGTTCCCGGAACAGGAAGAAGAGCAGAAAACAGCTCGGCAGCAGGTTGATCGGGTGAAAACTGTAGAAGAGCGACAGCGGCTGATTGCTCACCACCGGCGTGAAGAGGAAAAAGAGACTGAACGCGACGGCGACCGCCGGCGGCAGTTTCAACTGGCGGCCCAGCAGGTAGATCAGCGGCACGGCGGAATAGATCAGCAGGCTGTTCATCAGGAACATGGTCTCGGGGGAGGGGGAGACCAGGAGCGCCGCCGTCATCAGCAGATTGAGCGCCCCGTTCCAGTGCCCGCCGGCGACCAGCCAGTTGTGGAGGCTCCCGCCGCCCGAGGCGAGCTTGAGATAATGCTCCGCGTAAATTCCCCAGTCGGAATAGAAGAGGAAGAGCCGGTTGTAGGCCGCCTCCTGCATGTGGAATCCCCAGAAAAAACCGATTGCCGCCAGCAGGAGCGAAACCAGCAGCCCGCCGCGCGGGTGGAGCCGCTTTACCCGGTCTTCGAACGGCAGCGCATCCCCGGTGCCGACGCAGTGCCGGCAGCAGCCCCACGCCGTCAGCAGGAACGCGCCCAGCAGGGGCAGCGGAGTACGGGTGAAGGGAATCAGCAGCAGGAGTCCGGCGGGAATCAGCGGCAGCCAGTTTTTTCCGCTCGCTTTGAGCCCCTCCCATCCGTTCTTTCGGGCCGGGAGGTAGAGCAGCAGAAACGCCGCGATCGCCACCGAAACCGGAGCTGCCCAGACAGGCGTCTCCTGAAATACGAACCAGCGGGAGACCGGGTCGAATGCGAAGATTTCCCAGAAGAAAACATAAATTCCGAAAGCCGCCGCCAACACTTCCGCCAGCGCGGGAACCACTGCCTTCAACCGATCGTCCACGCTCCCACCTCCGGAAATGACGGCGATGCGTCTATTGGATTATTTGACTCCGCGCAGGAAATACCGTTTGAAGAACCGTTCCGGATCGAGCGAACGCTTCGCATGGCGGAGCGACTCTTCGTTCATATCCTGTTCGCGGTTCATGAATTTCGCTTTGTTGCGGAGCGCGATCGCCAGCTGCCAGGTCAGCGTCTGCGGTGCGCCTTTCGCGGTATGGTCAGCCTTCTCGAAATGAATGTCCACCGTGTCCGGCGCAATCATGCTGTAGACCGAGAATCCGGCGGGATAATCCGATTCGGCATAGAGGACGATGCCGCCCAGGCCGAGCTCTTCGAAGTGCTCCCAGGCATGACTCATCGCCTGATTCTCTTCTTCAAGGAATTCACAGGAGGGCAGCCGGGAATTGAGCTCCTTCGCCAGCCGCGCCACCGCGGGAATCTCATCCCGGGTGATCTTCCGCACTTCGGCGTAGGGCCAGTTGGTCTGGAACTGTTTGACCAGATTGTGCTTCTTGCGGAGCTTCGGCCCGGAGAAGGTGGCGATCTTCTCGATCGAATAGAGATAGTCGATCGCGCCTTCGTCGTACTCCAGCTCGAAAAATTGGTCGCAGTCGGGGTGCCGGTCGAGGAACTCCTCGGGCACGTCATAGATGCCGCCCTCGGTCAGCCCCGCTTTGACGAACGCGTCGGAGATCTGCTTGAGCTCTTCGGGCGGCGTCCATTCCCCGATGGGATAATGGATGGCGCGGTTCGCCTTTTCGTAAACCACGAGACGTTTGCCGATTTCCGTGAAGGAAATTCCGTACGGCTCCCGGTACATGAACAGATTGGCGAAGCTGCATTCGCAGCTTTGCGTCGGCTGGAGCTTGAGTTTTTCTTTGAAAAGCCCGTGGTCGGCCAGAGTGACGGGGCGGAGATTCAGATCGATTTTCATTCTACGAGGACCAGATGCTGTCTTCCTGGAGCATGACGCCGGTTCCCTTCGCAACCGCATTGAGCGGTTCTTCGGAGACGAACACGGGCAGCCCGGTTTCTTCGGTTAAAAGTTTGTCGAGTCCGCTCAAAAGAGCGCCGCCGCCGGCCAGCATGATGCCGCGGTCGATCAGGTCGGCCGCAAGGTCGGGTGGGCAGCGTTCCAGCGTCGCGCGGACCGCTTCGATGATGGTTGTGACCGGTTCCTGAAGCGCCATGCGGATTTCAGCCGCCGTGATGCGGACCGTCTTCGGGACGCGGGACACCATGTCCAGCCCCTTGACTTCCAGACTCTCGTCGTCTTTCACCGGGTAGGCGCTGCCGATGCGGATTTTAATCTGCTCGGCGGTCAGTTCGCCGATCATGAGATTGTACACTTTCCGGAGGTGCTGGGTGATCGCGGTGTCGAGCTCGTCGCCGCCGACGCGGACGCTTTTCGCCCCCACGATGCCGGAGAGCGAGATCACCGCCACTTCGGTCGTGCCGCCGCCGATGTCGACGATCATGCTGCCGGCGGGTTCCGCCACCGGGAGGCCGACGCCGACCGCCGCCGCCATCGGCTCTTCGATCAGCACGACTTCACCGGCTCCGGCCCGCTTGGCGGAGTCTTTGACCGCCCGTTTTTCCACTTCGGTGATCCCGGAGGGAACCGCGACCAGGACGCGCGGGCTGAGCAGCCGCTTGCGCCACGGCACGTAACGGATCGCTTTCTGGATGAAATAGCGAAGCATCTCTTCGGTGATTTCGAAGTCGGCGATCACGCCGTCCTTCATCGGCCGGATGGCCCGGATGTTGCCCGGGCATTTGCCGAGCATGCTTTTCGCTTCGCTGCCGACGTTCAGGACTTCGTGAGTACTTTCTTTGATCGCCACCACCGAAGGCTCGTTCAGAACGATTCCGAGATCCCGCACGTACACCAGGCAGTTGGCGGTTCCGAGGTCAATTCCGATATGGGTCGAAAAAAGTTTTGCAATGCATTGAGTGCTCATCGAACCTGATCCTGAATTGTATGGATTTTCTCACACAAAATATTCTTCATACTATAATAGACCTTGGTTTGAAGGAAATTGCAAGCGCAAAGCCGGATTTTCTTGCAAAAGTGGCGGCTTTTTCAGCTTCACGATTGAAAAAAACGCCGATTTATGGTATCTTAGTTCGAAAGGACGCGATCCAGTTTCGCGGCCACCGGCAAGCCAGGGGGGCAGCACGATGGGCGGACGCCCGGTTCATTTGCTCGACATCAGGCGGGATTTCCCGTCTCCGCAGTTCAAAAAAGTGGTTTTAAAGCCCGATATGTGGCGCAACGGCATGGCGGTTCGCATGCCGAATCATCTCGGCGACGCCGTGATGGCGCTGCCCGCGCTCGGCCAGCTCCGCAAGGTGATCCCCCGCGACTGCGCGCTCTACTGCATCATTCCGCCGGGCCAGCAGACGCTTTACCGGGCGCTGCCGATCGTGAGCGGCGTAGTTCCGCTGACGCGCATCCATTCCGGCTGGTGCCGGGAGGATTTTGTCAATCTGCACCGGCTCCGCCTCGGCGTCGGCGTGCTGTTCAACAACTCGTTCCGCGATGCGCTTTCGATGCGGCTGGCGGGAGTTTCCAATCTTTACGGAGCGAGTGCGCGCTTCCGTTCGTTCCTGCTGCGCAAGGCGTTCAAGTTTCCGGCGCGGCCGGACGGGGAGCCGGCCAATATCCACCACGCCAACCGCTATCTGGCGATCGCCTCGGCGCTCGGCGCGCCGGAATGGGACGGCAAACTGCCGGAATTCCAGCTTTCGCCCGCCGCCGACGAACTGACTCCGGAGATCACCGCGCTCTGCGAGCACCCCAAGTTGCTGACTGTCGCATCCGGCGCGGCCTACGGCGCGGCCAAACGGTGGCCGAGCGAGAATTTCCGCGAAGTCGTCGCCCATTGGGTCGAATCGGGGGGGATTGCGGTCATACTCGGCTCGGACTCCGAACGCGGCATCGGCGATGAGGTGATTTCCGGGCTCGATCCGCACAAGGCGGTCAATCTGTCGGGAAGCACCTCGCTGGCCGAACTGATGCAGCTTCTGCGTCACTCGGCGATGACGGTGGCGAACGATTCGGGGGTGATGCATCTCTCCGCGGCGCTCGGGCGGCCCGGCGTCGCGATTTTCGGGCCGACCGATTTTACCGCGACCGGTCCGATCGGGGCGAACTGGCGTCTTCTTTACGAGAAGCAGCCCTGTTCGCCGTGTTTCCGGCGCGAATGCCCCCGGGGGCTGCAGAAGTGCATCCGGTCGATCACGCCGGAGATGGTTATTGCCGAGATGCAGGAGATTCTGGATTGCCGCTGTCCGGGGCTCCGTCCGGCGGAATGACCGATTTGCTTTTCTTCAGGAAGAAGCTGCGGATCACCGCCGCGGGGACCAGGACGAGCGCGAGCGCTTCCAGCCCCCAGTAGAGGAACCACTCCCAGGCGGGGACGCGGCGGTCCCCCATCAGCCGGTAGTCGTCGGCGGCCACGAAGCCGATCACCCTTCCCAGCCGGAGCGGGTCGAAGATGAGCCCGAGACTCCAGTAATCGTTGAGCATCCACACCCAGCCCACCCAGGTGAGATAGACCGACCAGAGCCCCAGCAGGAGGGCGGCAAAGTACATCGAAGACTTTGTCAGGCAGCCGCTCCGCCGGGCGGCGGCGATGACGCCGTAGCCGTTCAGGAAAGCGAAGGCGAAGAGCACCGAAATGGCGATCGAAACCCAGGCCAGGTTGTAGACGGTCAGCGCGTAGAGAAAACTTCCCGCCGGGACGACGGCAAGCGCCCAGAGCAGGGCAAGCAGCGTGAATTTCCAGCATCGCCCGCGGGGCGGATTCTCGATTGTATCCTGAACCATTTCGGCTTGGTCTCCTTTTTTTTAAGATAGTTCCGGGCGCGGCGGAATGCAAGGAAAATTGGAAAATCAATGCGAATCCGGGATTTCCGGCGGGAAATTTTTGCTGAAGTGTGCTATATTATCCGGTCTATTATAAACATTAACCCGAGAATCATGGAGTGAATAAGCAGAAATGAGCACACGCGAACCTTTGCCGCGCGCCTACGAACCGGGCGCGGTGGAAGCCCGGTGGTATCCGTTCTGGGAACAGTCCGGGTACTTTCACGGCAAACCCGATCCGAAGAAGAAACCCTATTCGATCGTGATTCCGCCGCCGAACGTAACCGGGATTCTCACCCTCGGCCACGTGCTCAACAACACGCTGCAGGACATCCTGATCCGCTATCACCGCATGAAGGGCGAGGAAGTGTGCTGGTTCCCCGGCACCGACCACGCCGGCATCGCCACCGAGGCGCGCGTCGAAAAGTATCTGCGCGAAAAGGAGAACACCGGCCGCGACCAGCTCGGGCGCGAAGTGTTCATCGACCGCGTCTGGAAGTGGAAGGACGAATTCGGCGGCAAGATCATCCGCCAGCTCCGCACGCTGGGCTGCTCCTGCGACTGGGAGCGCGAGCGCTTCACCATGGACGAAGGGCTTTCCGCCGCCGTCCGCAAGGTGTTCGTCGAGCTCTATAAGAAGGGGTACATCTACCGCGGCCAGCGGATGATCAACTGGTGCCCGGTGGCCAAGAGCGCGCTCTCCGACGAAGAGGTGATCTACCGCGATGTGGCGGGCAAGTTCTACTATTTCCGCTATCCGCTCTCCGACGGCTCCGGGCACCTGGTCGTGGCGACCACCCGGCCCGAGACGATGTTCGGCGACACCGCCGTCGCCGTCAATCCGGAGGACCCGCGTTATAAGCACCTGATCGGCAAGACGGTGAAGCTTCCGCTGACCGACCGCGAAATTCCGATCGTCGGCGACGAACACGCCGACCCGACCAAGGGAACCGGCTGCGTCAAGATCACCCCGGCCCACGACCCGAACGACTTCGAAGTGGGCCAGCGCCACGGCCTCGAAGTGGTCAACGTGATGAATTCCAACGCGACGCTCAACGCCCGCGCCGGCAAGACCTTCGAAGGTCTCGACCGCTTCGCCGCCCGCGAACTCGCCGTCAAGATGATGGAAGAGCAGGGGCTGCTGGAGAAGGTCGAAGAGATTCGCCACGCGGTCGGCTACTCCGAACGCGGCGACGTGCCGATCGAGACGCTGGTCAGCCACCAGTGGTTCTGCAATATGAAGGAACTGGCGAAACCGGCGATCGAAGCGGTCGAATCCGGCAAGATCAAGTTCCACCCGGAACGCTGGAGCAAGACCTATTTCCACTGGATGGAGAACATCCAGGACTGGTGCATCTCGCGCCAGATCTGGTGGGGCCACCGCATTCCCGCCTGGTACAACGACGCCACCGGCGAAGTGTACGTCGGCGAAGAAGCGCCGACCGCCCCCGGCGAATGGCGGCAGGAAGAGGACGTGCTCGACACCTGGTTCAGCAGCTGGCTCTGGCCGTTTTCGATCATGGGCTGGCCGGAGAAGACGAAGGAACTCGAATACTTCTACCCGACCGGCGACCTGGTGACCGGGCCGGACATCATCTTCTTCTGGGTGGCGCGCATGATTATGGCGGGCTGCGAATTCATGAAGGAGATTCCGTTCCGCAACGTCTACTTCACCAGCATCATCCGCGACGACCAGGGGCGCAAGCTCTCGAAGTCGCTGGGGAACTCCCCGGACCCGCTCGACGTGATCGCCGAGTACGGCGCCGACGCGCTGCGCTTCACCATCACCTACATCGCGCCGGTCGGCATGGACATCCGCTACAGCAACGACAAGTGCGAGATCGGCAAGACTTTCGCCAACAAGCTGTGGAACGCCTGCCGTTTCCGCCAGATGCAGGGCGACGCCTCGGAGCACTTCCGGGCGCTGCCGCCGGAACTCGCCGCGAAGCTCTCCGGCGACGAACGCTGGATGCTGGCGAAGCTCGACGCGGCGATCGACTCGATCAACACCGCGATCGCCGAATTCCGCTTCCACACCGCCGCGCACGAGGTGTACGACCTGGTCTGGTCGGATTTCTGCGACTGGTTCATCGAAGCCGAAAAGGTGCCGATGCGGGCCGAGGGCGAAGAGAAGACGCGGGCGCTGGCGGTGCTCGACTATGCGCTTTACCGGATTCTCCGGGTGCTGCACCCGTTCATGCCGTTCATCACCGAAGAGCTGGCGCACCAGATGGGCTTCCTCGAAGACGGCGAGACGATCATGTTCGCGCCGTTCCCCGAGGACGACGGCTTCCGCGGCGCCGATGCGAGCGAACTGGCCCGGATCGACGGCAAGTTCGAGCTGGTCCGCGCCGGACGTTTCCTCAAGGCCTCCTACAACCTGCCGGACGGCAAGAAGGTGAAGTTCTTCGTCAAGGCGCTCGACGCCGACGCGCTCGCCTTCCTCGAGGCGGAGAAGGCGTCGGTGCTGAGCCTGCTCAATGCGGAAGACGTCGAATTCACGCTGGCCGACTACGACCCGGCCGCGCACGGCGCCGCCCCGTCGCAGGTGAGCGGACTCGGGACGATCTACCTGCCGCTGGCCGACCTGATCGACATCGCGGCGGAGAAGGCGAAACTCGTCAAGCAGAAGAAGGAGCTCGAAGGCTGGATCAACGGGACCAAAGCCCGGCTCGGCAACGAGAAGTTCCTGGCGAAAGCCCCCGAAAACGTGGTCGCCGACGCCAAGGCGCAGCTCGCCACGATGGAAGAGAAACTCGCCCGGACGGACGAGCTGCTCGCTTCGCTTCAGTAAATCATTCCGCCGAGGGAGCGATAAAGCTCGAACGGTTCGCGCGCGGCCTCTTCTTCGAGGGGGCCGCGCACTTTTATGCCGCGGTTCTCGAGGGCGCGTTGCCAGTCGGGAACCTTGTCGCCTTCGTCGAAGCCGGCCTGTCGGGCGAATTCCCCCGGCGCGCCGTAGACGAGCGAAGTCACTTTGCTCCAGAGCGTTCCGCCGAAGCACATGACGCAGGGCTCGCAGCTTGACACGAGTTCGCAGTGCGAGAGGTCGAAGGTCTTCTCCGCCTCCTGCGCCGCCGCGATCGCCAGCATTTCGGCGTGGGCGAGGGACTGTCCCGACGGGACCACCACGTTGACCGCGGCCGAGACCAGCCGGTTGCTCCCGCGTTCGAAGACCGCCGCCGCGAACGGCCCGCCGGTTTTCCGCCGCACGTTTTCGGCGGCCAGCGCGATGGTCCAGCGCACCCGCTCCTCCGGCGCCGAAAGCGTCATCGACGCAAATGTGCTCCATTTTTCGGCAAGCCATTCCGGCATGGCGATGCCGGAAAGAAAAAATTCTGTTTTTTTCTCCATTTCTTTCCTCCTGATTCAATATATCATGAAAATTCTCATTTTTCAACCGGTTGCATTTTGAAAAAACGGTGCTATCTTAATTTTGAAAGGCCGCGTAAGGGAGTGCGGTCGTTACCCCGGAATACGAGGAGGACGTATGAAAAAGGTATGGATTTTCGCTGTTGTTCTGGTTGTCATGGCGATGGCCGGGTACCGGATTTACGCGCATTGCGAGATTCCCTGCGGCATCTACGACGATCCGATGCGGATGAAGATGATCGACGAACACATCCGCACCATCGCCAAGAGCATTCACGAGATCGGCCATCTGGAAGAGGATGCGAAGCCGAACGCGAACCAGCTCACCCGCTGGATCATCAACAAGGACAACCACGCCGACCAGCTTCAGGAGATCGTAACCCAGTATTTCATGACCCAGCGGCTCAAGCCGGTCGCCCCCGGCGCGCCGGGGTATGACAAATACGTGAAGGAACTTACGCTTCTCCATGCGCTGCTGGTCGAAGCGATGAAGTCCAAACAGACCGTCGACCCGGCGACGGCGAAGAAGATGGAAGAGCTCTCCGCCGAGTTCGCGAAGAGCTATTTCGGAGACAATGCGAAATAAGCCGGTTTTCAGAATCATCTCTCCGTGAAATGTATACTCGTTGAGGGCGAAAACTTAAAAAAAATGCGAAGTTGATTTTTGAGCGGATTTGCCGTTGTTTTTTTGCAAGCCGATGCGAGCATCGGCCGAAAAAAAACGGCGGGAAAGCCGCCGAAAAGCGACAAGCAGATTTTAAGTTTTCAACAGAAATGAGTATAACGTGCATTTTGCGGAGTTTTTTTTACACAAGGAACAGGAGACGGATGTTGTGAAGTTCTACTATTTCAACTCGACCCATTGGGACCGCGAATGGTATCAGCCGTTCCAGGAATACCGCAAGTATCTGATCGATACCACGCGCGAACTGCTGCGGATTTTTGATGCGGAACCCGACTTCAAGCGCTTCACCTTTGACGGACAGACCATCGTGTTCGAGGATATCACGGCGATCCGCCCCGACTGGAAGCCGAAGCTGGAGAAGCTGGTCCGTGAAAAACGGCTCAACGCCGGCCCCTGGTACGTGATGCCCGACGAGTTCCTGGTCTCCGGCGAGTCGATGATCCGCAACCTCCAGGTTGGACGGCGGATCGCCGCCGAATTCGGCGGCAAGGCGTGGCCGGTCGGCTATGTCTGCGATATCTTCGGCCACATCGCCCAGCTTCCGCAGCTCTTCGCCGGATTCGGCTTCGACGGCGCCATCGTCTGGCGCGGGACGAAGGGGGAGAACTTCCGTCATTTCGTGCAGTGGGAAAGTCCGGACGGGACGCGGCTGCCGACCGTCAACCTCTCCAAGAAGAGCGGTTACGCCGACTTCACGCTGAATGTCCGCGGCATCGTGCCGCTGCCGCTCGACGAGGCGAAGTTCAAGGAGAAATTCCGCAATTTCGTGGAAACCGACATCGACCGCTGGGGGGATGTTTTCATCCTCTCCGACGCTTTTGACCACGCGGTGCCGTTCGGAGGAACCGGGCAGATGTTCCGCTGCATCCGCGAGCTTTACCCGGATGCGGAGATCATCCACACCGACTACACCGAAATTTTTGCCCGTGAATTCTCCGGCGGCTCCCTCCCGGTCATCACCGGAGAGCAGATTTTCCCCGCCGACGGCCCGGACAACGGCGGCTGGCAGATCAGCGCCACGCTGAGCTCCCGCTGCGATATCAAGCGTTCCAACGATCTCTGCCAGAACGAACTGGAACTCTCCGTCGAGCCGGAGCTCGCCATCCGCGCCGCCTCCGGCGACGTCGAGTCGCTGCCGCTGCTGCGTTATACCTGGAAGCATTTCCTCCAGAATCATGCCCACGACTCCATCTGCGGCTGCTCGATCGACCAGGTGCATCGCATGATGCTCTGCCGCTTTGAGGAAGTGCGGAATCTGTGCCGGACGCTGGACGAGGAGTTCCGCAACCTCGACCTCGCCCGGATCACCGGCAAGCAGCTTGAGGAGTTTTCACGGCAGGATTTCACCTCTGCAACGGAAGACGCCGCCGCCGCTTCCGACGGCTGTTACACGCTGCGCGCCTTCAACCCGCTGCCGCGCACGGTCAGCCGGACGGTCGAACTGGAACTTCCGTTCCCGGCCAACTCCGCCAACCGCTATCCGAAACGGCAGGCGGAACCGTTCGGCTACGAGCATCTGAACAGTTTCCGGCTTTACGACGAAGAGGGGTTCGAGATTCCGTACCAGATCAAGTCGGTGCGGCACAACCAGACTCGCAATTTCTACCGGCAGGACTATCGCAAGTACGATGTTTACACGGTGGTCTGTGCGCCGGAACTCCGCGCCTGCGGCTGGAATTCCATCGAAGTCCGGCCGTCGAAGGATTTCGTCCGCAGTTTCGATACGCTGACCGTCGGCCCGCTCTCCGCCTCGAACGGACTGGTCCGGCTGGATGTCAACCCGGATGGAACGTTCGGGCTGACCGACCTGCGCAGCGGGCGCATCTATTCGCGGCTCAATGAGTTCCGGTTCGACCGCGAGATCGGCGACGGCTGGAACCACGTCCGCCCGGCGGGGAACCGCCGCGTCTGCGGCACGGGCAACGCGCAAGTCACGCTCGTTCAGGACGGCCCGGTCCGCGCCGAATTCGAGATCGTCCGCCGCTACGAACTGCCGCGCCGCCTCCGTTTCGAAGGGACGCTGCAGGAGACCTATGCCGGAATCGCCGAGAGCGAAGAGCTCGTCACGCTGGAAATCGTCACCACCGTTTCCCTTGATCACGACAGCGACTGCCTGAACTGCCGCACCGTGGTCCGCAACAACCTTTGCGACTACCGGCTTCAGATGCTCGCGCCGACCGGGATCGCCGGAAACTACTTCGCCAGCCAGGCCTTCGCGCAGATCGAGCGTCCGGCCGGACGCAGCGAGGGGAACCGTTCCGAGGCGTTCCCGGAACCCGAGATGATCGAGAAGAACTTTGACGGCATCCTCGGCAAGCGCGACGAAAACGGCGGTCTCGCCATTCTCACCCGCGGCGGAATTCACGAGGGCGGCGCGCTCGACGATGAGAACGGCACACTGGTTGTGACGCTGCTCCGCGCCTTCGGCCGCACCGTCAACACGATGGGGGAGACGGAAGGGCAGGTTCCCGGCGACCGCTGTTTCGACTATGCGATTTCCTGCTTCGCCCCGGAGTGTTCGTTCACCGGTCTCTTCGACCGGATGCAGGAACTGCGCGCCGCGCTGCCGAACTGGATGATCAAGACCGCGTCCCTCGCGGAGAAGGAAGATGAGAGTTTCCTCGCCGTCTCCGGCGGGCTGGCGTACAGCTCGTTCAAACCCGACGATGCGGGCTCTCCCGACACTGCGGTGCTCCGGCTGGTCAACCTCGAACGGGAGAGCCGTTCGGCGTCGATTACCGTCGCGCGTCCGCTGCGTCGCGCGCTCCTCTGCCGGGTTGATGAAACCGAGCTGCGTGAAATCCCGCCCGGCGCCGGTGAAATCGCCGTGATCGCGCGTCCCGGCGAAATCGTGACGTTGAAATTCGAATTCTAGCTCAAAAACAAATCGCCCGATCGGCGGAGCGCCGGTCGGGCGGAGGAGGAGGGGGCCGTGAGCTCCCTCTTTTGATTTCAAGAACGGAAGCCGATTACTTCTGTTCCTGAACGAACTGTTCGGGTTTCGGCGGAACGTAGCCGTGATCGGAACCCTGCACCCAGATGATTTTCTTCGGAGCGGTGATGCTGTTGTAGAGCACCGCAAGTCCGGTGGGCGGACAGGTGTAGTCGCCGAGTCCGGCGCGGGTGATCACCACCGGGCACTTGATCCGCTTCGCATGGTTGACCGCGTCGTAGTAGCCGAGCTCCTTGACCCAGGGGATGTACCAGCCTTGGTAGAGGACGTTCCCCGCGATATTGCAGCACCAGGTGACTCCGGATTCGCCGCGGGTCACATCGGGATCGAGCGCCGCCGCCCAGATCGTCTGGAGTCCGCCCTGGCTGCCGCCGCTGGCGATCAGGTCTTTGCCGTTCCACTGGGGCAGCGTCTTGATGAATTCCAGCGAGCGCATCAGGCGAAGCGCCATGCCGTTGAAGTAGGCCTCTTCCGGATTTGCATTCTGCTTCGGGTCGAACGCGTATCCCATTCCGTTGGATTTGATCGACTCGGCGAAATCCTTGTAATACGCGTCGTCCTTGCCGAGGTCGTAACCGTGGGCGTTGACGCTGAACTGAATTTCGCTCTTGCTGCCGCCGGGCATTCCCTGTTTGCTGACGCCGTAGCCATGATAGGAGACGCGGGCGGGCAGCGACTTGGGGGCGGCGTTTTCCGGGATGGTCAGGTACCCGGTCACCGGGCGGGGACCGGCGCAGTCGATGCTGACGGCGTAGATGTCGATGCCGTTTTTCGTTGCGACCTTGTCCATCTTGTACTTGAGCGGAACCGCGGCGAGGCGCGCCTTCTGTTTCTGCCAGAACGCGTCGAAATCCTCCGGCTCGGGAGCCGTCTGGGCGATCTTGGAGAGATCGGCGCCGGCGCCGCCTTCCAGGGTGACGTCGCGTTTCTCGTCGCGTCCCCATCTCTTGATGGTCTTCTTCAGATTTTTGCCGTTCTTGTCGGTGATGAAGGCGCGGATGCGGACGAAGCCGGGACGGTCGATCGATGTCTTGACGGTGACCGGACCGTCGGCGAGTTTCGCCTTGCCCTGGTCCTTCTTCTCATCGTCGCCGGTGCGGGTCCAGACAATGTAGTAATCGTCCGTCGGCTGCGGCTGGCCGCCGAGATCCGCCGTGATGGTGAACGTCATCGGGTCGCCGGCCTTGTATTCGATCGGACTGCGGTCGGTGGTTCCGATCAACTGGACTTTTTCCCCGTTGAGACGGGTGACTTCATTGAGCTTGAAATTGTCGAACTTGCCGACGACGTAGAGTTCCGCGTCGGCGTAAGTCTGGCCGGATTTGGAGAAGGTCCAGTCAGGCTGTGCGCCGGAGCTGTTGCCGATGCCGAGGTCGCAATTGCCGTTCGCATTCAGGTTGCTGAAGGAGAAAACGGTCTGCTTCTCGAGGTAGTTGTGAACCTGCATCGAGCCGTAGTTGCCGTCTTTGGCCACCCCGTCGCCGAAGTCGAACTTGTCATTCGTCGCGCCAGGAATGTTCTTCGCATTGCCCGGACCGTAGTTGTTCCCCCAGAACTCGACGTTGCCTTTTTCGAAGGTTCCGGTTTTCACCCCTTCGACGTTGCCGGCCACTTCCAGGTGGTTGACGTAAAGCTGATAGATGTCCGAACCCGCGGAAGGCACTGCCACCTGTCCCGCATTGGGGGCGAACGGGTCCATCGCGGTGAATACCCAGCTCTTCTTGCCGTCTTTCCCGGTGAGCTTGAGCAGATAGCCGACGCGCTTGAGATCACCAGAAATCCGGTCGGAATTGTCGACGGAATAACCGTCGGAATTCCATTTGAGGGGATTCAGCTTGGCGATCAGTTCATACCCTTTCGCGTCCGGAACCAGCTCCAGAAGCTCCGGCACTTCGGCCTGGAGCGTCATAGCTCCCAGCAGCGCCGCCGCCGTCATCCATTGAAAACGTCTCATCGTTCCTCCTTGTGTTGTTTGCCAGGGAAAAGGTAAAATGAACCGATTAGGAAAATATAGTGATAACCCATCCCCCTGTCAAGTCTTTCCCGGGGCTGAAACAAAAAAACGCCGCGGATTTCTCCGCGGCGTTCCTTTTTTTCTCGTCGGAACCGGGGTTATTCGCCCATTTCCTTGAGTGCGGCTTTGCGCGACAGGCTGATTTTGCCGTTCGACGGATCGATGTCGAGCACCTTCACCGAGACGAAATCGCCTTCATTGCAGATGTCGGTCACCTTGTTGACACGGTAGTCGGCCAGCGCCGAGATGTGCAGCAGCCCTTCGACGCCCGGCAGGATTTCGACGAACGCGCCGAAATCGCGGACGGTGACGACTTTGCCGCGGTAGATCTTGCCGATTTCCGGTTCTGCGGTGCAGCCGGAGATGCGCAGCTTGGCCGCTTCGAGGTGCTCCCGGTCCGGAGCCATGATCTTGACGGTGCCGTCGTCGTCGATGTCGATCGAAGTGCCGGTCTCTTCGGTGATCGCGCGGATGTTCTTTCCGCCGGGACCGATGAGGGCGCCGATCTTCTCCGGATTGATCTTGACGATCTCAAGCCGCGGGGCGCGCGGCGAAATATCTTCGCGCGGCGCGGCGAGACAGGCTTCCATCACGTCGAGGATCTTGAGGCGGGCGATGCGGTCGCGCTCCATGCCTTCGCAGAGGAGGTCGATCGGAATGCCCGGCAGCTTGAGGTCGAGCTGGAAGCCGGTGATGCCGTCACGGGTTCCGCAGACCTTGAAGTCCATGTCGCCGAAGTGGTCTTCCGCACCGATGATGTCGGTGAGCAGCAACCGTTCGCCGTTCTTGCCGGTGACGAGGCCGCAGCTGATTCCGGCGACCGGGGCGGTGATCGGCACGCCGGCGTCCATCAGCGCGAGGGTGGCGCCGCAGACCGACGCCATCGAGGTCGAACCGTTCGAGCTCATGATTTCCGAAACGCAGCGGACCACGTACGGGAAGTCGGCCGGAACCACCTTGGCCACCGAACGCTCGGCGAGGTTGCCGTGACCGATTTCGCGGCGGCCGGGACCGGTGATCCGGCCCACTTCGCCGACGCTGAAGTTCGGGAAGTTGTAGTGCAGGTAGAAACGCTGCTTGATCGAACCCGCCTCGCTGGTGAGGTCGTCGGATTCCTGCGCGTCCTTCTCGTTGCCGAGGGTCGCGATGACCAGCGCCTGGGTCTCGCCGCGCGAGAAGAGCGCGCTGCCGTGGACCACCGGGAGAACGCCGACTTCCGCCGAAAGCGGACGGATATCGGTGATCGAGCGGCCGTCGGGCCGGAATTTCTTTTCGAGGATGACGTTGCGGGTGGTTTCGCAGATCAGGTTGTCATACCCGATCGCGGTCATGAACCCGAACTCCATGTCGCTCATCGCGGCGAACTCCTCGCGGAGCGCGGCGCGCATTTCGACGCGGAGGGCGTCCATCGCGACCATGCGGTCTTCCTTGCCCGGGATGGTGCAGACGCCTTCGATGCGGTCGGCGCAGAACTTCGCCATGGCGGAAGTCATTTCCTCGGGGACGAGGTAGAGCTTGTAATCCTTCTTGACGCGGCCGGCGCGCTTGGCCAGGTCGATCTGGGCTTCGCACTGCTTCTTGACCGCTTCGTTGGCGACGAGCATCGCTTCCTTCATCTGGGCTTCGGAGACGAAGTCGGCTTCGCCTTCGATCATGATGACCTGGTCGGGACGGCCGGCGTAGATGAGTTCGAGCTTGCTCTTCGTCATTTCGGCGCGGGTCGGGTTGACGACGTACTTGCCGTCGATGAGTCCGACGCGGACGGCTCCGATGGGGCCGTCGAACGGCAGGTCGGAGAGCATCAGCGAAAGCGAGGAGCCGACCATCGCGAGCACGTCGGCGTCGTTGACCCCGTCGGCCGAGAGCAGCGTGCAGCAGACCTGCACTTCATTGAAGAACCCTTCCGGGAAGAGCGGCCGGATCGGCCGGTCGATCATGCGGCAGGTGAGGATTTCCTTGGTGGATGGACGGCCTTCGCGCTTGATGTAGCCGCCGGGGAATTTGCCCGCGGCGGAGTACTTCTCGCGGTAATCGACCTGGAGCGGGAAGAAGTCGGTGCCTTCGCGCGGCGCGCCGGAACAGGCGGCGACGAGGACGATGGTGTCGCCGAGGCGGACCAGACAGGCGCCGTTGGCGAGGTTGGCGAGTTTGCCGGTGGAGAATACCATCTCCCGTTCGCCGTCGAAGGCGAAAACGATTTTTTCTTCAGCCATGATAGTTGTTTTCCTTTTCTCATGTGGGCTGGACGTTGAGGAAAGGGGTGCTCCGGTCCGTCCGGGCGCTGTGGCCCTTCGACTCGCGGAATCCCGGTATCAACCCCCGGGAGACGTTCTCCCGGATGCTGATAGCGACCGAATTCCACAAAATCAAGCCGATGCCGGAGACTCCTTTCCATACGATCGAAGATACTATACAGCCCATTCCGAAAAAAAACAAGCGGAATCCCCGATTTCAGCGGCGGATTTCTTGAAACCGGGAAATCCGGGGAGTATGTTATGCCCGGACTTTGCACGGGAAAAGGAATGCTGGAACAAATTCGACAACTGTATCGCCGCGCCGCCGGGCATCGGGGGCTTCGCCGTTACGGCGCGAACACCCTCTGGATGCTGGCGGAGAAAGGGTGCCGGCTCGTCTTCGGGTTCCTGGTCGGCGTGTACGTCGCCCGGCAGCTCGGCCCCGCGCAGTACGGCCTGCTCAATTACGCGATCAGCTTTGTCGCGCTGTTCTCCATCCTGGCGACATTGGGGATGGATGCGGTGGTCGTGCGCGAACTCGTCCGGCGGCCGGAGAAATCGGATTCGATTCTCGGCAGCTCATTGGCGCTGAAGGCGGCCGGATTCGCCGCGATGGCGGTCGCGCTCGGAATTCTCCTTCTGGCGTCGCCGATGAATGCGCCGGAGAAGCTGTTGATGGCGGTGATTCTGACCGGATACGGGTTTCAGGTCTTTCAGGTTTTCGACTTCAGCTTTCAGTCGCGGGTGTTGAGCAAATACAGCGCGATGTCGCAGATCGCCGCACTGGTGATCGCCTCCGGGTTCCGGCTCTGGTTCGCCTGGAAGGGCGCGCCGCTCTGGTGTTTCGCCGCCGCCGAATCGGGATACGTCGCGCTTTCGGTGTTCGGCTATGCGTTCTTTTACCGGAAATCGGGCGGCCGTGTTCTGCATTGGCGGTTCGACTCCCGCCAGGCCGTTCATCTGCTGCGCGAATCGCTGCCGCTGCTGCTGGCCGGAGCCGCCGGGCTGGTCTATCTCCGGATCGACCAGGTGATGGTCACCTTGATGCTCGGAGACGCCGCCAACGGGCAGTACGCCGTCGCGGTCCGGCTGGTGGAGGTGCTTTATCTCTTGCCACTGGTGGTGGCCGATTCGTTTTTTCCGTCGCTGGTCGGAACCCGTTCGACTTCGCTGCTTCGGTATTACCGGCGGACGGAGCGGTTGATGCGTTTTCTCTTTTATTGCGCCCTGGCGATGCTGCTTCCGGTGGCTGTTTGCGGGTATTATCTCATTGCTCTGCTTTACGGCGAGGCCTATCGGGAGGCGGCCTGGTTGTTTGTGCTTTTTGCGCTCAAGATCGTGTTCGTTTATCCGGGGCTGGTCTATGCGAAATGGTATCTGGCGGAAGGGATGCAGAAGCTCACGCTGTTTGCTTCGGTCTGCGGCGCGGTTCTGAATATTCTTCTCAATCTGCTTTTGATCCGTTGCTGCGGATTGTCCGGGGCGGTTGTCGCCACGCTGATCACCACGGCGGCGATCTATCTGATTTTTCCGGTTTTTTTTCGAAAAGGACGGTTCGGCATCCGGCTTTATCTGCGTTCGATGCTGCCGCTGTTTCAGAAGTGCTGACAGGAAAGGGATTCTATGTTTTATGGTGCATGGAGAGCGTTGTGGGCTTTGTGGAAGGATGGATACCTGCGGGAAGAAGGCTGGTTCCGGTCCTTCCGGGAACAGGAGGCGGTGGATGTCGCCGGGCGGCCGATTCCGTGGATGAACTACTGCGCGGTGCAGTTTCTGCGGGAGCGGCTGAAGCCGGAGTTCCGGGTGTTTGAATTCGGCTCCGGAAACAGCACGCTGTTCTTTGCCTCCCGGTGTGACGAAGTCGTCTCATTTGAATCGTCTTCCGAATGGTTCCGGCGCATGTCAAAGCGGATTCCTCCGAATGTCCGGCTGATGCTTCGTGAAACGGAAACATTCTACTGCAACGAAGAGGAGAACGGTTCGTTCGACCTGGTCGTCATCGACGCCATGGATCGCAACCGGCTGGTTGTTCCCGCGGTCAAACTCTGCCGCGAGGGGAGTGGCGTGATCGTCTGGGACGATACCGAACGGCCCGAATACGCGCCGGCCATCGCGCAGCTTTTGAATTCCGGCTGGAAACGGCTTCGTTTCAGCGGAATCGGCCCGATTCAGAACAGCCGGAAGGAGACCAGCTTTTTCTACCGTCCCGGCAACTGTCTGGAGATTTGAATATGGAACCGGCTCCGATTGCTCTTTTCGTGTTCCGCCGTCCGGAGCATACCCGGCGGACACTGGAATTCCTGCGCTGCAACGAGGGGGCGGCGGCAAGTCCGCTCCATGTGTTCTGCGACGGTCCGCGCAACGGCGAAGACCTGTCCGCCGTGGAGGAGGTGCGCCGCATCGTCCGCGCCGCGGAAGGGTTTGCCTCATTGGAAATTCATGAGGCGGAAGCCAACCGCGGGCTGGCGGCGTCGGTGATCGCCGGAGTGAGCGAAATGATTCGCCGCTATGGACGGGTGATCGTCCTCGAGGACGACATGGAGTGCGCCCCGTATTTTCTGCGCTTTATGAACGAGGGGCTGGAGCGTTTCCGCGACGATGAGCGGATTGCGGAGATTCACGGCTATACCGCGCCGATGCCGGAGACCGTCCCGGAATGCTTCCTGCGGCCCGGTGCGGACTGCTGGGGCTGGGCGACCTGGGAACGGGGCTGGAAGCTGTTCAATCCCGATTCCGCGGTTCTGCTGAAAGAGTTGAACGAGCGCGGCCTGGTTCGCGATTTCGACCGGGACGGTGTGTTCCCGTGGTACCGGATGCTGGAGGACCAGGCGACCGGGAAGGTTGATTCCTGGGCGATTCGCTGGCACGCGTCGGTGTTCCTTGCCGGCAAGTTCATGCTTCAGAGCGGCCGGCCGCTGATCCGCAATATCGGCGGGGACGGCAGCGGCACGCACGGCGCCGATGCCGACGGCGAGAAGGTGCCGCTCTGGGGGCGGCCGGTGACGATCGGCGAAACTCCGCCGCCGGAGTCGGAAGCGGTGCAGCACCTTTACCGGGAATCCATGCGGCAGTGGAAAATTCCGCTGTGGAAGCGCGTTTCGGGAAAAATCTGCCGCATCCTGCATTGTTTCCGTTGCGGCTGATTGTAAATCGGTGCGGCAGCGGATATATTGTGAAAAAACAGGGTAAGTCTGTTCACCGGGAGACGGAATGACGATATTCGATCAAATTCTGCGCCACGAGATGTTTGAGGCCGCACCTCCGGTTCTCGTCGATGTCGGCGCGGCGACCGAACTGTGCGGAAAGTGGCGCGAAATCGGCAAATACAGCATCTGCGTGGCGTTCGATCCGGATCTGCGCCAGATGGACTATATCGAGAAAGAGGATTCCCGCTTCCGCAAGCTCTATTTTTTCCCGCAGCTGGTCCATGGCAGCGTGAACGGCGAGGTTGACTTTTTCCTGACGGCGTCGCCGGAGTGTTCGAGCTGCCTCGAACCGGACCGGGAAAAACTGGCGGTCTGGAACATCGCGCCGTTTTTCGAAACGGTCGAAACGCGGCGGATGAACGCGGTGACGCTGCCGGAAGTGCTCCGCCGCCTCGGGCTTGACCGGATCGACGCCCTGAAATGCGACACCCAGGGAACCGACGTGCGGATTTTCGACTCGCTCGGTCCGGAGGTCCAAAGAAACCTGCTCTCTTTCGAGTTGGAACCGGGGCTGGTCGACGCCTACAAAGGCGAAGATAAATTCTGGAAGATGCTGCAATACATGGATGCGACCGGATTTTTCTGGATGAGCGACTGCCGCATCGAGCGTCTCCGCTACCTGCCGCCCGCCGTCCGCGACCGTTACTTCTCCGGGTGGCGGAAGAAACTGGCGAACACGGTTCTTCCCGGCGCCCCCGGCTGGTGCGAGGCGGCCTACCTCAACAATTTCCGGAAAATCGAACTCTCCGAACGCAACTGCCGTCTCGGCTGGATCATGGCGATGATCGACCGGCAGTACGGATTTGCGCTGGAGCTGGCCGATCGCGGCCGGGAGAGTTTCGGCGATTCGGTTTACGAAAACATGGCGGCTCATACGCTGAAGAGCATGCCCTTCCTGAAGCCCGTGCTGTGTAAACTTCTGCACAAGGTTCTGGGCTGAAAAACAGCGGATTCATTTTTCCTGCGTCTCTGTCAATCGGGTGGAGGTTTCGGTATGTGGAAGGTGAAGTCGTTTTTGAAGGGATGGGTTCCTCCGGTCATTCTGCAATGGCGCGACCGCTGGAACGGGGTGCGGTTTTCCGGCGATTATCGAAACTGGGAGGACGCGGCCGCCGGGGGCGGTTACGATGCGGAGTCGATTCTGAAGAAAGTGAAGGCTTCGACGGTCCGGGTTTTGAATGGAGAGGCGGTTTACGAGCAGGATTCCCAGGCGTTCGACCGGGAGTCGTTCAACGAGCCGCTGCTTTGCGGACTTCTGCTGGCGGCTGCATCCGCCGGCGGCAGGCTTCGGGTGGTCGATTTCGGCGGTTCGCTGGGCAGCGTGTTTTTTCAGCACCGGCGGATGCTCGCGGAGTTGCGCGAAGTGCGTTGGTGCGTGGTCGAGCAGCCGCATTATGTGGATGCGGCCGAGACGCTTGCCATGCCGGATGGACTCCGGTTTTACCGGGAGCTGGAGCCCGCGCTGGCCGAGACCGCGCCGAATGTGATTCTGTTTGCCAGCGTCCTGCAGTATCTGCCGGATTACCTGCCGGTTTTGCGGATGGCGCTGGAGTCGAAGGCGGAGTTCATCCTGATCGACCGGACGCCGCTGCTGCCGGGGACGGAGCGTTGCCGGATCGTCCGCCAGACGGTTCCGGCCCGGCTTTATGCGGCGACTTATCCGGCAAGGATGATCGGCGAACTCCGTCTGCTTGAGGCGTTCGAAGCGGACTACCGGCTGCTGAACCGTTACCGGCACCCGGTGACCATCCGGCTGAAGGGAGAGCCGGGGGCGATTGGCTATGAAGGACTTTTGTTTCGCCGGAGGGAATCCGGGAAAGATCGGGGATTGAGTTGAAATATCATTTCTGCACCTGTTTCGACCGGAATTATCTGGTTTGCGGTTATACGCTGTTCCGGTCGCTCTGCCGCCATGTGGAGGAGTTCACGCTGTATGTCGCCGCGCTGGACGACGAGGCGTTCCGGCTGCTGGAGGCGCTGGACGATCCGCGGCTGGTTCCGGTCCGGCTGGCCGACATCGAGGCGTTCGACCCGGAATTCGCGGCCTGCCGCTCGAACCGGTCGCGCGTCGAATATATCTTCACCTTAAGTCCGGTGCTGCCGCGGTTTCTCTTCGAGCGCCACCCGGAGATCGAGGTGTTGAATTATCTCGATTCCGACCTCTTCTTTTTCCGCGACCCGGAACCGGCCTACCGGGAGTTGGGGGGAAAGTCTCTGCTGGTCTGCCCGCACCGTTTCCCGCCGGAACTCGAATTCCGCGAGAAATTCGGGAAGTGCAATATGGCCTTCCAGCTCTACCGGCGCGATACGGAGTGCTTCAAGGTGCTCGACTGGTGGCGGGCCCGCTGCATCGAGTGGTGTTTCGACCGGGTCGAACCCGACCGCTTCGCCGACCAGAAGTATCTGGATTTCTGGCCGGAGCTGACCGGTTCCCTCGTCGTTTCGCAGGACCCCGGCCTTGACGCCGGGCCGTGGAACTGGATGACCGTGCCGTGGGAGGAGTCGGCGGACGGCAAATGGAATCCGCGCGGCGGCGAGCTGGTCTGTTACCATTATCAGGGATTCCGCTTCCTGACTTCGTTCCTGCTCTCCCACAACCTCGGCAGTTACGGGTTCCGGATGCCGCGGCCGCTGCGGCGTTATCTGTACGGCTCCTATGCGGATGCGTTCGCCGAGACGAAAAAAGAGCTCTCCCGGAAATTTCCGGAAGAGCGCTTCGATCTGGCGGTGCGTTCGAACCGCACCGGGTTTTCAGCCTTGCGCGCAATCCTCTCCGGACTGCGCCACCATAATCTGATGATTCGCGGCTGAATTACTTCACGACGAAGTTTTTGAGCTGGAATTCGCCGGACTGCGCCGGTTTGTCGGTCATGTCGAGCCGAATGGCGGTGATGAGATCCTTCCACTCCGCCTTCTTCGACAGGTCGATGGTCACCGTGTGGAATTCGCCGTCGGCGGGGACTTTGAAGCGAACCGAACACGGTTCGGAGTATGCCTTCTGCCCTTCCTGCATCCAGAAAAGCTGCCCGGTCGGCGCGGAGCCTTGCGGCAGTTTGAGTTCGAATTCGATCGTCTTCAGCTTCGACGCATCGATTTTTGCCGGGAGCGCGGCTCCGATGGAGGGGTCGCCCTTGCCGATGAATTCGCCGGTGGCCACGTTGTCGCCGCTGCCGGTGAGTTTGCAGTTGGCGGCGCCGCCCCAGTTGCGCGCCGGAACCGGCATGCCTGACGCGGCGTCGATGATTTTGAATTCCCCGATGGTGAACGCTTCGGGCGCGTTCTTGGGGATCGACACCGGGTCGACCCGCAAATTGGTGATGGTCCCCGTCCAGCCCTTGTGGCCGGAGAGGTTGATGCAGTAGGTTTCCAGCTTGCCGGTTCCGGTGATTCCCTGGCGGACGGAGTTCCCTTCGCTGTAGTTCGGCAGCTCTTTGCTCGCCCAGAACATCTGGAACATGGTTTTCTTCCCTTCCGGGAAACTCATGGAAAAGACGAGAATATCGTTCGCACCGGCCGGGAACTGTTTGAAGTCGCTGATCTTGAGGATCGTGTCGCTTCCGCTCGATGTCGCGGTAAACACATCGTTCGCGGTCGCCGGATTCACGGCGTCCTTGGTAATCTGCCAGCCCGTGGCCGGAACGGAAACTTCGGCAACCAGCTGGAGCGCCGCGAACGCGGCGATTCCGGACAGCAGTACTTTCTTCATGGTTTCTCTCCTTCGGGTTATCCCGGCATCTGGCCGGTAGAGAAACATACCACGCCTTCGCGTTTTGTCAAGCCGTGAAAAAACCGTTTGCATAATAGGAGACGAAGTGATACAGTAATTCAGCAATCCATGAACCGGAAAGGCGCACGGGATGAGTGAGGCGGTAAAGAAGAACCCTTTGTGGCGAAAGATCCTCTTGAGCCCGGCTTTCTGGCTGGCTTCCTTCTGGTGTCTGCCGGCTTTTGAGGAGTTTGTGCCGCTGCTGCCGACTTCGGGGGAAGAGGTGCTGAACCGGGAAGCATTTCTTGTTTTCGTCAGTCTCGTCTTTCTCCTGCTTTCTCTGGGGCTGGCCCTGGTTTCTCTGCTTTCAAGAAAAGTGCGAGGCAGGGAAAAAGCGGTCAAGACGCTGCTTTATCTCTTCACCGCGTTTCTATGGCTGTCGCTCGGGATTTTCCTGATCAGGAGGGCGGATGAATGCGTCGGGCGGATCGCCTGCGCCAGTAACCTCAGATCGATTTATTTGAGCCTGGAACAGTATACCGAAGATTACGAGGGGTTCTTTCCGCCGGAGTTGAAGACATTGTATGAGTCGGGTTATCTGACGGACGGCAATATATACCGCTGCCTGAGCCGGACCTTGCCCAATGCGGAATTTTCCGACTACCTCTATTTCGGAAAGGACCGGAAGCGGAAGGCCCCGCCCTTTCTCCTGATGCGGGATCGGGACGGGAACCACCCCGGCATTTATTGGAACAATCTCTATTCCAACGGCCAGGTCCTGCCGGAGCCGACGAAGCGGGAACCGTAATATTCGAAAGGCGTGCGATATGAGCGGGGCGGAAAAGAAAAAACCGTTGTGGCGGAAGATCCTTTTGTGTCCGGCCACCTGGCTGGCGTTCTTCTGGTTTCCGGGCCTCCTGGTTGGGTGGCTGTTCCATCATCCGGATGCCCTTCTGCATTTTCTTCCTTCGGGTTCGCGCGGCGGCGTGGAAGAGTTTATTGTCATGCAGTTGGATCTTTATCTTTTTGAGAGCGGATTGTTTTTCCTTCTGTTTTCCCTCGCGCTTGCTCTGGTTACTCCCTTTTTTTTCAAGAGAAGCAGGCAGGAAAGAACAATGATGACGCTGATTTATCTTTTTCTCGCATTCCTCTGGCTGGCTGTGGCGTTCCCCGAATTAGGGAGCGCGCGGGAGCGCTCCCGGCGCATCGCCTGCACCAGTAATCTCAAACAGATCTATCTGAGTCTGAAACAGTATGCCGCGGATTACGACGGGGTCCTTCCGCCGGAGCTGAAAACACTGGATGAGGCGGGGTATCTCACTGACCGCGCAGTGTTTTGCTGCCCGAGCCGGACCTTGCCCAATGCGGAATTTTCCGAATATCTCTACTTCGGGAAGGACCACAAGCTGAATGGTCCGCCTTTTCTCCTGGTGCGTGACCGGGACGGGAACCACCCCGGCATTTATTGGAACAATCTCTATTCCAACGGCCAGGTTTTGCCGGAGCCGGTGAGGCGATAGCCGTGATATTCGAAAGGCGTGCGATATGAGCGGGGCGGAAAAGAAAAAACCGTTGTGGCGGAAGATCCTTTTGTGTCCGGCCACCTGGCTGGCGTTCTTCTGGTGTCTGCTGTCTTTTGTGTTTATCCCGCTGCTGGAACATCCGGAAATGTTCTATTCTCGACTGCCGGCTTCGCTGTACGACGCCTGGGAGGAGTTCGCTGTACTGCATCTGGAGGGATGGATTCTTATCACCGGATTGTTCTTCTTTCTGTTTTCCATGGCGCTTGCCTTGACAACTCCATTTTCCAGAGAGGTGCGCGGCTGGAAAAAGGCGGGCAGGACGCTGCTCTATCTCTTTTTCGCATTTTTGTGGCTGTTGTTTGCGATTCCCCTGACCGGGAGGGCGCGCGAACGCGCCAAGCGGATCTCCTGCACCAGCAATCTCAAGCAGATCTATATGGGGCTGGAACAGTACGCCGGGGACAACGAGGGGTTCCTTCCGCCGGATTTGAAGACGCTTCAGGAGTCGGGATATCTCACCGACCTGGAGGTGTATCGCTGCCCGAGCCGGCTTCGGCCCAATGCGGAATTTTCCGACTACCTCTACTTCGGGAAAGACCGGAAGCTGAAAGGCCCTCCTTTTCTTCTGGTGCGGGACCGGGACAAGAACCACCCCGGCGGATATTGGAACAACCTTTTCTCCAACCGACAGGTTCAGCCGGAGCCGGAGGCGCTGGAGCCATGATATGGCGTTTGAATTCGAAAGGCGTGCAGTATGAGTGAGGCGGAAAAGAAAAAAACGTTGTGGCGGAAGATCCTGCTGTGCCCGGCCACCTGGCTGGCTCTCCTCTGGTGTCTGCTGGCTCTTGTGCTTGAGCCGCTGCAGGACCATCCGGAAACGGCGTATCCGCTGTTGCCAACCCCGATATACGATGCCTTGGAGGAGTTTGCCGTGATGCATCTGGAGAGGGCGGGCACCCGCATCGGATTCTTCTTCCTGCTGGTTTCTCTGGGATTTGCATTGGCGACTCCGTTTTGGGGCAGGGGGCATTGGCGGAAAAAGGCGGGCAAGACACTGCTCTATCTCTTTCTCGCGCTGTTATGGCTGTTCGCTTCCCTCCCTCAGCTCGGGAGGGCGCGCGAACGCGCCAAGCGGATCTCCTGCACCAGCAATCTCAAGCAGATGTATATGGCTCTGGAACAGTATGGGGATGACAATGAGGGGTTTCTGCCGCCGGAGTTGAAGACGCTGCAGGAGTCGAATTATCTGTCGGACGACATGATATACCACTGTCCTAGCCGGAACCGGCCCAATGCTGAATTTTCCGACTACCTCTATTTCGGAAAGGAACGGAAGCTGAAAGGCCCGCCTTTTCTCCTGGTGCGGGACCGGGACAAGAACCACCCCGGCGTCTATTGGAACAATCTCTTCTCCGACGGGCAGATTCTGTCGGGGGCGAAGAGGGGAGAGCCATGATGACGCAGGAGGAGCTGATCCGGCGGATCGACCGGAACCGGGCGTGGCAGTGGCGGGTGATGAGCCTTGTCGTTCTCATCGAAGCGTTTGCCGCTCTCGCCGCCGGGCTGATACTGCTGTTTTCGGAGTATTCGCGTGTTTCTTTTTATGCCGGTTTCTTCGGTGCGCTTCTTCCGCTTTTCGGGATGGCGTTGCCGGTGCTGGCCGGGGGCGAAGTCGAAAAGATCGGTAAGGTGCGCTGCCCGGTGTGCCGGAAAAGAAACCAGTCGGAACCGGTTTTGCGGAACGGATTCTGCTCATTTTGCGGCACACTCTTTTTCGTCCCGGAACCGACGCCGGCATCCGCGTTTCGGAATCGCAGTCTGGTCATCGCCAACTTGGTGCAGTGTCTTTTCTGGTTGGGCGTCTGGATTTCCTATGCTCATCGGTTGAAAGATGCATCGGATTCTTCACTGGTAATCATTGCCGATTTCTCGTTGTTCCAGAGCGGTTTGCTGTTCCTCCTGCTGCCGCTGATGTGGTATCTGCGGACCAGTTTCTGGGGTCGCCGCGCCATCCGTCCGCTCGACCATCTCGAAGAGACGGCCGCATTGCCGCTGAACCGGGCGGAGTTCAAACGCTCTGCGAATCGGGAAACTTGGCTGGGGCTGAGTATTTTTGGGCTTGCCATTGTTCCACCCCTCGCTGTGATCGGATTTTTCGGGTTTGCGTCGACGGAGATCAGATGCGCCATTTTCAGCATCTGGTTCTTCGGGGTTCTCGCGCTCGGCATTGCATGGAGTCTTCGCCGTGATCGCAGGGTGCTGCTGTCGGCGCTGCTCGAACAGTGTCCGGTCTGCCGCCGCGGCGGACGTTTCCGTTTCTTCCGCTGGGAGTCGTCCAAGCTCCACGTGGACGAAACGTTCTGGCGAACCGTACTTCGAACCTCGCGCTGCCCGCACTGCGGGTGCCGGTTGCGTTTTCAGGATGACCCGGAGGAAAAGGAAGAATGAAACCGAAAACCTCGACGCTTCGCCATTATCGCCGCAAAAAGTTCTTTTACCGTCTGTTCCTGCGCCGGTCGCCGCGCAGCGCCGGACTCTTCGGTCTGTTGTGGATGGTTTGGGGGCTTTCGTTGAGTTCCCTGTTTTTCTTTCTGATTGCTCCGGAAACCGGCGTGTTCAATGCCTCAATCGAGGTGCAGATCGGTTGTATTTCTCTGCTGCTTTTCGTTGCTCTATCGCAATGGCTTTATGGAATGATCGTTCTGGGGTATGCCTATGACGGAATGGTCCGGAGCTGTTCCCGGGCGAAATGGCTCCGGGAAACCGGCGGATTGTGCGCCTTGTTCTATCCTGCCGGCGGATTGGTGATGATTCCGGTATTGTTCCGGCAGAGGCGTTTTTTGTTCGCACTGTCCGGAGTCGCCAGTTTGATTTGCGGCGGCCTGGTCTGGGTCGCCAGATACGGATGGCTTCCGTTCGAGTTGGGCGACTATGCCATGTGGATTCTCTCGCTGATTGGAATCGCCTGTCTGTGCATCGCCATCGCCGGATTCCGCGACCGGCGCAAATTCAAACCGTACTTCATTTTGCCGCTGGTGCTTCTGATTCTCTATATCTGCGGTGTGCGCGCCTACCACGTTTCGCTGGCGCGGGAGCTGGCGCGGGAACGGGCCGAACTGTCGCAGATGCTGGGGCGCTCCGTTGAGTTGCGGGATTATCGGCGGCGTCAGCAGGAGGGGATTCCGCTGGATTCCGAACCGCTGAAGTCCCTGATCGCCACCTTGCCGGAAGCGGGTGACCAGTCTGGCGACTGTCGCCGTTTTGCCGAAACGGTCAACGAAAAATATCCGGCGTTCGCCGCCGCCGCGTGGACGCTGGCGAAGACGCATCCGCGTCCGGTCCGGCACATCGACTCCGGCGAGACTCTGGCGTCGGTCGAAATGCCGGAGTTGCAGGCGTTTCGGGAGGCGGCGCGTTATTTGAGCGGGGAGTTGATTCTGCACGCCGGGGATCGCGACGAGGTTCTCCGCTGCAACGCCGGGTTGGAACGCATCCGCGGCTGGACGTTGGCCGACTCTTCGCTGATTGCCAAGCTGGTCGCTTCGGCGATCGAAGGAATGCGTTTGCAGGCGTTGACCGTCCCGCTGGTGAAGGGCACGTTGACCGGAGAAGAACTGACGCGCATGATCGAAACGCATCCGTCATGGAATGCCGCGTTCGCCGATGCCCTGGGCGACGAGGCGACCCTGTTTCAAAGCGTTTATGATTTCGTTGTGCGGGCATTGTTTAAGCGGCGGGTCCAATTGGAGGGGACGGACCTTCCCACCGGCTTCTTATCGGGGATCGCGCAACGCAGCATGCCGCTGGAAATGGCGATACACTTTCAGCGCGATTACCGTTTCGCCTTGCGGCAGTTTCAAAAGATGATTTCCCTTTTGAACTCCCCCGAGCTGTCCGCCGGGGAGCGTTCCCGGCGGAGCAAGCCGGATTATGAGGAAACGATGGGGCATTTCTATCTTCTGTCCGAGATGCTGCTCCCCGCGCTGAATCAGATTTGCATCAAATCGGCCGAGATTGAAGATTATTACCGGATGCTGCGAATCGCCGTCGCCGTCGAGCAGTACCGCAAGCAGACCGGAACCCTTCCTGAAACGCTCGATTTCCTGCCGGAGAAGCCGCTCGACTCGATCAACCGCCTGCCGATCGTCTACGAGAGCGGGACGCTGCGGCGGCTGAACGAGGAAAAGGACCGCGAGATGTTTTACGGCTTCCGGCTCTACACCCGCGACAGGGACGGGAAAGACCCCGGCGGAATCAAGGCGCGCAATGTCCTGACGGTTGCCCTGCCGTAACTGCCTGTCCGTCAGGGAGCGGCTGGGGCCGGTTTGTCCGGCTTGACGAAGCGGTCGAAGACGGCTTGCGCCCTTGCCCGGTCTCCGTTTGCGGCGAGATGTTGCGCCAGCAGAACCGCGCCGGCACGGATGTCGAATCCGTCTTCCGCCATTTTCGCCAGATAACGCTCCGCCTCGTCGAACCGTTTGTTGTCGATGAGAATCCGGGCGACGGAGGCGCGTTCCCCGAACTGCCGCCGCGAGTCCGGGTTCACCGAGGTGAGCCACAGGAATGCGCCTCCCAGAATCGCGGCGGTGACGACGGGGCGGTATTCCCGGCGCTTCCACCAGCCGGAAAGCGCCGCGATCCCCGCCCCGGCCAGAAGCGCGAGGAACGGCATCGTCGGTATCCGGAAGCGGTAGAACATGGTGAAGAACAGAAGCGACCCGGCATAGGCCGCCACCAGCAGGGCCATGGCGACCACCCCGCCGTTTTTCCGGAACCGCCAGACTCCGATCAGCGCCAGCAGCGCCAGCAGGTGAAACGGCAGGAGGAAAACCCGGAGGAACGGAATCACTTCGCGGTGCGCATAGAACGACAGCGAGTTCGGCATTTCGTATGAGGAGAGGAAATTCATGAACTGGACCGGAACGCTTTTCGTCATCGCTTCCACCAATGCGCCGAAGTGCCGGACGGTTTCGGCCCCGTGATAAAACCCCATCACGTTGCCGGCGTTTCCCGGAACCGGCTGGAAACTGCCGAAGGCGATCAGGTTGAATGTCATCACCAGCAGAACCGGCCCCGCCAGCAATGCGGCATGGAGCGACAGAAAGCGCCAGTCAAGGCGGCGGCGCACGGCGGGCAACAGCCAGAGGAACGGCGTCAGCAGGACCACTGCGGCCATATTCTCCCGCCCCAGGATGCAGACGGCCCCCATCGCTCCGGCGGCGGCGATCCACCGCTTCGACTTCAACCGCCACCCGAGCAGCAGGAAATGGAAATAGAGCAGGAACACCAGACCCAGCGGCGCCGCCCGCAGAAAGTCGAGCGAAATCAGCAGGGCAGGGCCGTAGAACAGATAACAGATCGCCCCATACTGCCCGGCCGGTTTGCCCAGCCCCAGCAGTCGCGCCGTCCGGTAGAGAAAGACCGGAATCAGCGAACAGACCGCAAGCTGAAGAATCCGCATCCAGAGAAGCGATCCGCCGGTGACTCCATGCAGGAGCGCCAGAAACAGGGTGTAGGCGTAGGAATAACGGTAGGGGAAATCGGGGAATTCCCCTACCGTCAGCCCCGCCGCGCACTGAAGCATGGAGAGCTGGTCGGTTCCCGCCACGGGCATCGGGAACAAGCCGTCGGTGCGCCCCATCCACAGTAAGCACAGTCCGCAAAAGAAATAAGCCAGGTAAATGATCAGCCCGAAACGGCGGTTCAACAATTTCTTCACGGAATTTCCCCTCTGCCTTCTTTGTGACTTCCCGCATGGAATATAACATCCGCCGCCGTCTTTGCAAGCGGAGATGCCGTTTGGAACCGGCAAGCCGGAAAAATTATTTTTTGGGGAGAATGTTCGGTTCGCTTTTTTCCTGCCGGGTATGGGGGTTGCAGCAATCGACCCCGGTCTGGGGATTGGCGAGCAGCTGCTGGTAATGCTGTTTCTTGTATTTGAGGATCTCCATCTGCCGGTTCAACGTCTTGAGCTGCTCCCGCAGGTTTCGCTCCTGCTGGAAGATCAATTCGGCGCGTTCCGGGATGGTGGACTCCCCCTGAAGACACATCTGGACATAGTGGCGCACCTTGTCGATCGGCAGCCCGGTCGTGCGCAGGCAGTGGATCAGCTTGAGCCAGGAGATGTTCTGTTCGGAAAACATGCGGATGTTCCCGTCGGTGCGTTCGACGCCGGGAACCAGGCCGGCATTGTCGTAATAGCGCACGGTGTAGGTGGACAGCCCGAGCTTGTCGGCGACTTCCTTGACCGTGTATTTGGGTTCTTCTGACGACGTTGTTTTTGCCATCATCGGCTTCCTTTGAGTGAAAGTTTGTCTTACTGCAACTTTAATATACTGGACGCTGCGAAAAAAACAAGCACATTTTTTCGAAACCCCTATTGACTTACAGTTACTGTAATGTCTATGTTGAAATGATATCACTGGATAAAAGGGGAAATCGGCATTTTGAAAAAAATTCTGTATCTGGAAGGCGCGGGCGGGATTTCCGGCGACATGACGGTCGCCGCATTGCTCGACCTCGGCGCGGACCGGTCGAAACTCGACGCGGTGCTGCGGAGTCTGGAGCTGGAAGGCTTCACTTATTCCGTCGGACGGAAACACTCCTACGGCCTTGCCGGATGCGATTTCGATGTAAATCTGCATCATCATCACCATCATGAGCAGGAACACGAGCACGGTTTCCATTCGCACGAACACCGGAATCTGGCAGACGTGTACGCCGTTATCGACCGGGGTGCAATGAGCGAAAACGCCCGGACGCTCGCCCGCCGGATTTTCCGGATCGTGGCGGACGCCGAGGCGAAGGCGCACGGCTGCCCGGTCGAAGAGGTGCATTTTCACGAAGTCGGCGCGATCGACTCCATCGCCGACATCGTCGCGACGGCGGTCTGCGTCGACGACCTCGGGATTACGGACTGTGTCGTCACCGGCCTCTCCGAAGGGAGCGGTACGGTGCATTGCCGCCACGGCGAGCTGCCGGTGCCCGTTCCGGCGGTCCTCAATATCGCGCAGCGGTTCGGCATCGCATTGCGGACGACTTCGGTGCAGGGCGAAATGGTGACGCCGACCGGAATCGCCATCGCCGCCGCGTTGCGGACCCGTACCGACCTGCCCGCGGAATATACGGTTGCAAATGTCGGCATCGGGCTTGGCAAACGCGATTTCGGCCGGGCCAACTGTCTGCGGGCGATGATATTGGAAGAGAAGTCCGACCCGGAGCGGATTTATATTCTCGAATCCAACATCGACGATTCGACCGGCGAACTCTTCGGGCTGGCGATGGAGGAACTGTTCCGGGCCGGGGCGATGGATGTGCATTTCATCCCCTGCTACATGAAGAAAAACCGCCCGGCCTACCTCCTGCGCGTGATCGCCGCGGAGCCGGACCTGTCGGGAATCGAGGAGGCGGTCTTCCGCACCACGACCACCATCGGACTTCGGAAATATCCGGTGGATTCGACCGGCATGAAGCGGACGGCACTGACGCTTGCTCTCGCCTGCGGCGAAGTCAACGCCAAGCAATGTACGTTCGGCGGGCTGGTTCGCTGTTACCCGGAATACGAAAGCGTCCGTCAACTGGCCGTCCGCACCGGGCTGCCGTTTCAGGATCTGTTCGACGAGGCGAAAGAAAAAGCGCAGGCTATATGCGGCGCAGCAACGAAGGAGTTATCATGACCCGATGCGATTGTTCGAACACCCCGCCCGATAAGCGATCCAGCTTGTGCCGGGGCCCCCAGGTCTCCCGGCGGCATTACAAGGAGACAGAGCAAACCGTTCCGCTCCTCGGATTCGGCATGATGCGCCTTCCGCGCATTTCAGCGGACAAGCCGGATATCGATTACGCCGTGACCGGGAACATGATCGCCCGCGCCTTGGAGGCCGGGATCAACTATTTCGACACCGCTTACTTCTATCACGGCGGACTCAGCGAGAAGTGCCTCGGCGACCTGCTCTCGAAGTACCCCCGCGACTCCTATTATCTCGCCGACAAGATGCCGATCTCCCATGCCGCGACGGTTGCCGACGCGGAGCGGATTTTCAACGAGCAGCTTTCCCGGTGCAAGACGGATTATTTCGACTTCTACCTGCTGCACGCGGTCAACGCGGGGAACTGGAAGAAGACCGTGGAGCTGGGCATCTGCGAATTCCTCGACGAGATGAAGGCGGCGGGGAAAATCCGCCGGTTCGGGTTCTCGTTCCACGACGCACCGGAGGTTCTGCGGCAGGTGACGGACGCCCGCCCGTGGGATTTCGTCCAGATTCAGCTCAATTACCTGGACTGGGAACTTTACCGGTCGAAGGAGCAGTATGAAATCCTGACCGGGCGCGGCATCCCCGCCATCATCATGGAGCCGCTGCGGGGAGGGGCGCTGGCCTCCTTCGAGCCGGATGTCGCCGCGATTTTCCATAATGCGGACCCCGGCGCGGGCATCCCGTCCTGGGCGCTCCGCTATGCGGGGAGTTTGCCGAACGTGCTGACCGTGCTCTCCGGGATGAGCCTCCCCGAACAGCTCGAGGAGAACATCGGGACTTTCGCCGGGTTCCGACCGCTCTCCGACGCCGAGCGCGGCGTCGTCGCCGACGCGCTGGCGCTTTACCGCAAGACCACGCTGATTCCGTGCACGGCTTGCCGGTATTGCATGCCGTGCCCGGCGGGAGTCGACATTCCGCGAATTTTCGGCATGTACAACCAGTCCCGGATTACCCGGAACCCCGATGCGTTCCGGACTTCCTACGGAAAGATGGAAGAGTCCGAAAAAGCCTCGGCCTGCGTCGGTTGCGGCGCGTGTCTTGAGAAGTGTCCGCAGAAGATCGACATCCCCGCCGAGCTGAAGAAAATCGCGGTGGAGTTCAAGTAATTCGCCCGCAATCGAGATTCAGGATCATGCCTTCGCAGTTCGCCTGGGCCCGGATTAAGAGCTTATCCCTAAATAAGCCAACATGTCCTGATTTGCGGCGAAACACCATTCTCTTGTCCGCTAAAATTGCCGATACCACCAGTATCGTCAATTTGATCAGACTTCGCGACTGACATTTCGGCGCGGCATCATGCCATTTCTTTATTTAGGGATAAGCTCTAAGTCGATCAGGTTCCGGGTGGTCGTGTCGGGATGAAGCTTGCAGGAGACCACCTCGCAGTTGAGCCGCCGGGAGTAGGTTTCAATCAGGTGAACCATATTCCACATGTTTTCGCTGTAGGCGAATATGATCTGCCGCTGCATCGCCTGGCCGGAGAGCGATTCCTTCCGGCGGGGACGATTCGCGCTCCCTGGCGGCGGACGATCAGCCCGTCGTTCTCCAATTCATTGAGGGCGCGGTTCACCGTCTCCGGCGGAAACATCGACCCGGACAAACGGAACCGGATTCTGAACGCGGAACCCGCCCCGGCCGGATAACCGGCGTCAGCGGTATTGGGCGGCGAGCATCTCCGCGGCGGTCTCGTCGAGCAATTCGCGCCGGGTGATGCGGTCGAAGGCGTCCATCAGGTCGGGCACGCGGAGGCGGCCCTTGTCCGCGCCGCAGAAATCCGCCGCCACCTTGCCGCGGTGCATCATGACCACCCGGTCCGGCATCTCCACCGCCTGCTGCATCGAATGGGTCACCATCATCGTGGTCAGCCGGTCGCGGCGGACGATTTCGGTGGTGAGTTCCGCCACCTTGGCGGCGCTCGAGGGGTCGAGGGCCGCCGTGTGTTCGTCGAGCAGCAGCAGATCGGGCCGGAGCCAGGTCGCCATCAGCAGCGTCAGCGCCTGGCGCTGGCCGCCGGAAAGCGTCCCGATCGGATTGTCCAGCCGGTCTTCCAGCCCCATTTTCAACGTGCGGACCCGGTCCGCCAGTTCATCCCGAATCCGGCGGGAGAGGGCGAACCCCACCCCCCGGAAGAGGCCGCGCCGCGTGGAGAGCACCAGATTTTCGGCGATGCTCATCTCGGCGGCGGTGCCGGTGAACGGATTCTGGAACACCCGGCCGATCCGCCCGGCGCGACGGTACTCGTCGGTCCGGGTGAGGTCGCGCCCGTTCAGCACGATGCGTCCGGAATCGACCGGGAAGGTTCCGGCGACGGCGTTGAGCAGCGTGCTCTTTCCGGAGCCGTTGGTCCCGATTACAGCGGTGAAGCAGCCCTCTTCGATGACCAGGCTGACGCCCTGTAAAGCCCGGACCTCGTTGGGAGTCCCTGCGAAAAACGTCTTGCGTATATCAGTCAGTTCAAGCATTGCGGTCCTCCTTCGGCACGATCTTTCTCAGCCGCGCCAGCCGCCCCGGCAGCACCAGCGCGGCAAAAACGAAAACGGCGGTCACCAGTTTGAGATCGTTGGGATTCAGCCCCCAGCGCAGCGCAATGGCGATCAGCAGGCGGAAGAGAATGGTTCCCATGATGGTTCCGCAGAGGATCGTTCCGAGCCCGGCGCGGCTCACCAGCGCCTCGCCGATGATGATGCTGGCCAGGCCCCACACCATCATGCCGATTCCCATCTGGACGTCGGTGAACCCCTGATACTGCGCCAGCAGCGCGCCGGAGAGCGCCACCAATGCGTTCGACAGCGCCAGCGCGGCGACGATCATGGTCCGGTGATTGATCCCCTGGGCGCGGGCGAGCTGCTGGTTGCAGCCGGTGGCCCGCAGCGCGGTGCCGTAGTCGGTGAGCAGGAAGAGGCGAAGCAGGAACGCCAGCCCGACCACCAGCGCGAGGATGACGGCGAAGGCGGCGATGTCGCCGGCCGGAACCGCCCAGCCGAGCAGGTCCGGCTTGGTCCCGGCGGCGCGCCCGTGGAGAATCCAGCGTTCCGCCGGTGCGAAAACCGAAGGGGTGTCGACCAATGCGAGGTTGCTGCGCCCCATGATCCGCAGGTTCACCGAGTAGAGCGCGGTCATCACCAGGATGCCGGCGAGCAGCTCCTGGATTTTGAACCGGGTGTGAAGCATGCCGGTGATCATTCCCGCCACGCCTCCGGCCGCGGTCGCCGCCAGCGTGGCGAGCCAGGGATTCCAGCCGTTGACGATGCCCACCGCGGCGACCGAGGCGCCGAGCGTGATCGAGCCGTCCACCGTGATGTCGGTGAAACGGATCATCCGGAAACTGACCAGCATGCCCAGCGACAGCAGCGAAAGGATCAGCCCGAGGGTGAATGCTCCGATGACCAGACTCATGCGCGCACCTCCTTTCCGGTGCGGAGCCGCCCGCACCAGACCGCGCCGCGGCGCAGTGCGCTTTCGCCCAGCCCTCCCGGCCGGCGGTCGTCGACCAGATGCATCACCGCCCGGGGAGCGGCTCCCGAAAAGAACATCTCCGCGACGGTTCCGGATTCGATTTCGCCGTCCGGCAGCGGGCGGCAGGGGAACACTGCGGCATGGAAATGGCCGTAAAGTCCGTTGCCGAGAGCGGGCAGCGTTCCGGCATCCGGTCCGAGGGCGTCGGGACGCCGGGCGGCGACTCCGGCGATCAGCGCCTGTTCGCCGGGGCAGGTCCGTTCCCCGCAGAAGCGCAGCCAGTCGCGGATTCCGGGGAATCCGGGGGGAGCGCCGGGTTCGAGTTGTCCGGGCGAACGCTGCAGCGCCGCGCCGACCAGCCCGTCGATTTCCCCGGCCACGGTCAGGGCCGCCACCTCGCCGCCGGTGAGTTCCAGCGCCCGTTCGGCAAGTCCGCTCAGCGTTTCGACCGTGCGTTCGTCGGAGGGCGCGAAACGGAACAGATGCGAGGGCGCGCCGCGCCAGGCCAATGCCTGGATGCATTGCAGGACCGGCACGAAATTCGCCGCCGGCAGCAGGAAATCGGGCTTGCCGGTCTCCTCCGGCGGCAGCAGGGCGAGACGCCCGGCGATGGCGACGAATTCCCCGCAATGGTTGCGGGCGGCGGGATAATCGTCGGCCGGCGCGCCGATGCCGATGCCGGAGACGTCGGACGGGAAGGCAACCGCCCCGGTCCGGCCGGGATCGACCGGCGACCACGGCGTCCAGGCGTCGATTGCGACGAGGGTGAACTCCGCACCCGGGGCGAGGCGGTAACTCTCCCGGCCGTTTTCCGGGGAAGCGCCGCCGTCCCCGGCCTGGTTCGCAGCGTCGTCGTCGAGCCAGGTGTCGAAGCCGGTCTCCTCCAGAATGCGCCGGACCAGCCCGGGCGCACCGGCCAGCCGGAATCCGCCGTTGACGGCGTCGAGCTCCCGATGCAGGGTCAGCAAAGCGCGGATTCCGGCGGAACTGAGGTATTCCAGTTCCCCGGCCCGCAGAACGATCCGCCGTTCGCCGTCGCGGACATGGCGGAGCATGGTTTCGGTGAAGAAATCGGCCCAGGAGGCGTCCAGCCGCCCGACGACGGTGACGAAGAGGACTCCGCTGCGTTTTTCCGGAATCAATTTCATTGCTGCACCGGCTTTCCGTTGTGATCCGGAACATAGGTCCGGGCTTGTTTGAGCAGTTCGGAGGAGAGCCGCAGCCGGTGGCGACGGGCGGCGTCGGGGTTGAGCAGCAGGGCTTCGGATTGGGTGTTGCCGAACGGAATGGCGCCGGGGCTTTCGCCCCGAAGCACCCGGACGGCCTTGTCCGCCGCCTCGAGTCCGGCCTGATAGTAGTCGCGGGCGAGCGCCAGCACCGCGCCGCCCTTCATCTGCGAGGTTTCGAAGACGAAGAGGGGCAGCTCCTTCTCCGCCGCCTTTCTGCCGATCAGCTGGAAGCCGGGGCGGGTGGTGTTGTCCACGATCTGGCAGACGGCTCCGATGTCGCGGCTGCAGAGTTCGTCGGCCGCCGTCGCGGTTTCGGCGCTGGATGCCACCGGAATGGCGACCAGCTCGATGCCGTATCGCCCGAGTTCTTTTTCGAGCGCGGCGCGGTAGAGTTCGCTGTTGACTTCGGTGGGGGTGAACAGCGTTCCGACTTTGCGGACTCCGGGCAGCGTTTCGTGCAACAGCCGGGCCATCCCGGCGAAAGGCGACTGGGTGGTGATTCCGGTGACCAGCGGGTTGTGGTCGGTTTCGCTCTTCCCGGCTCCGGCGCGCACGCCGTCGGCCACGCCGGTGAAGACGATCGGAATCTCGCGTCCGCCGATGCGCAGCAGCGCCTGGAGCACCGGCGTGCTGATGGCGAGGACCAGATCGGGGCGGTCGGCGGCGACCGTTCCGGCGATTCCGGCCAGCGTGGCGGTGTCGCCGTTGGCATTGTATTCTGTGACATGGAAATCCACTTCGGGGGCGAGCCCGGCCCGGGCGAGTCCGTCGAGCATCCCGCGCCGGGAATCCTCGACGAACGCGGTCTGGTTGAACATCACCAGCCGGATGTCGCGGGGAGGTGCCGTCGTTCCGGCGGACTGCGGGGAACGGCCGGACGAGGCGTGCCGGTTCTTGAGGTCCGACAGCAGCAGCACCGCCGCGGCGGCAAGGATGAGGACCAATGCAAGTGCGAGATTTTTCATCGTTCGGGCCTATCTCATTTTTTTCTTCAGAACCAGAATATTGCGCCCGTTTTCGCGGCGGTATTCCTGCGCATCGGTCAGCCGTTTGACGAGGAAGATGCCGAGTCCGCCGGGTTCGCGCTCGGCGAGCGGTTTCCCGAGATCCGGCGGCGGCGCGTCGAGCGGATTATACGCGATGCCGGAATCGGAGAACGTCAAGGTGATTTCCGTCCGGGCGGGGTCGGATTCCACGGTGACCTCCACCGTCCCCGCCGTTCCGGTCGGGTAGGCGTAGCTCGCCGCGTTGGTGAAGATTTCGTCCGCCGCAATCAATAGTTTCTTCCCCGCGTCGGGCGGAACGGCCATTCCGGGAAAGAGCCTTTCCAGCCACTCTTTGAGCGCGGCGAACGACTCCCGCAGGGCCGGGAGAGTCAATCTGTGTTCCGAATCGCGGTTTTTTTCCGCCATGGCTTCACTCGAATTTGAGGAGTTCGTCGAATCCGGTGATTTCAAATACCGCACGCACGTCTTCATTGACGTTCCGGAGGACCATTTTCCCCTGTTTCCCCATGCGGCGGTCGGCTTCCATGACCACCCGGAGTCCGGCGCTGGAGATGTAGTCTACCCCGGAAAAATCGAGGATCAGTTCGCCGATGCCGTTCCATCGGGTGGCGAGTTCCTTTTCCAGCTCGGGAGCGGTGAGGGTGTCGAGGCTGCCTTCGAGCGCCACCCGCAGCGAGTCGCCCGTCTTCTGCGATTCCAGTTTCATTCCTGTTCTCCGTATTGAGTTTGCTTCGCAAAGGCGGTGAGCCGGAGCGAGAGCACGGTAATGTCGTCGGATGGTTCCGCGTCGCCGCAGAATCCGGCCAGCGCTTCCCGCACCGTCCGGTTGGTCTCCTTCGGGGAGAGGCGTTTTTCGGCCGCGCCTTCCAGCAGGGTTTTCAGCCGCCGGGAGCCGAAGAATTCCCCGGCCGCGTTCATCGCCTCCGTCACGCCGTCCGTGTAGAGGAAGAAGGTGTCGCCGGGTTCCAACTTCAGCTCCGACTGCCCGTAGGGACGGTCCGGCCGGACGCCGAGCGGAATGCCGTGACGCGCCGCGGGTTCGGTGACTTCGCCTCCCTGTTTCATGACGAAGAACGGATTGTGCCCGGCGTTGCAGTAGGTCAGGATTCCGCTCTCCAGATCCAGCACGCCGAAGAGATAAGTGACGAAGAATCCGGCGTTGTTGTTGTTGCAGAGCGCCTGGTTCATCTTCTCCGTCAGGGCCTGCGGGTCGATGCCCGCCTCGTGCGCCAGCCCGCGGTGGAGCGTCTGCGTCACCGCCATGAAGAGCGAGGCGGGGACGCCTTTCCCCGAAACATCGCCGATCACCATGCAGACTTTCGTCGGCGTCAGCAGGAAGAAGTCGTAGAGGTCTCCGCCCACCTCCCGCGCCGGAGCCAGGAACGCGTCGATTTCGAAGAAGTCGCACTTCGGGAACGGCGGCAGGATTTTCGGCAGGATTCCCATTTGAATCTCTTTGGCGACCTTGAGTTCGCTCTCGATCTTCTCCTTGGCCGCGGTGACCGTCTTCAGGTGCTCGATGCGGTTCCTCAGGTTCGACGCCATCCGGTTGAAGGTGGCGGAGAGCAGCGCGATTTCGTCGTGCCCGCGCACCTCGAGCACCGTGTCGAGCTTCCCCCGGCCCAGGCTGCCGACTCCCGCCATAAGCCGTTTGAGCGGCCGGTTGAAGCGGGAGGCCAGGAACCAGAGCGTGAAGAGCAGCATCATGACGGTCAGGAACACGCTGCCCGTCAACGCGGCGGCGTTCCTCCAGCCGATGGCGGCGTAAAGTTCGTGCGCCGGAACCTGAATGAGCAGCAGCATGCCGTTGTCGAGCCGCCGCCCGAACGAGAGGTATTCGGTCCCTTCGATGGAGAGCGGCACCACGGTGATGCGCTGCCGGTTCTGGAGCGGAAGCGTGGCGAACCATTTGAGCGCCGTGGTATATTTCCCCTGTGCGGACTGCCCCGCCGGCCGGGAGTCGGCGACGATTCTGCCATACTGCGGATCGATCAGCGTGACGAAGCTGCCCGGCGTCGGAGAAAGCCGCTCCAGGCGGCTGACCACGTCCTGAATTTTCCAGTCCAGCGTGGACATTCCCGCAAGGTTGCCGTTTTCGTCGTAGATTCCGGCGCCGACGGTGGTCATCAGCACCGTGGTTCCCAGCGAATCGTAGTAGGTTTCGCTCCAGCCGACCCGGCGGCCCCGCGCCAGACGCTCCCGGATTTGAAGATACCAGGACTGGGTGGGATAATCGTATGCTTCGCCGTCGAACTCCGCCTGCAGCTCCGGCTTTCCGCTCCCGTTGCGGCAGGCGTAGGCGCAGAAGCGGCGCACGCCGGAACGGAAGGCGGAGGGTTCGTACCAGACGCCGCCGCCCACCGCTTCCGGGATTTCCCCGACATGGTCCAGCACCATCCGGCTGACGAGGCCGTCATCGAGACGGGCGCGGGCGAGCAGGCAGGAACGCCCGGAAAGTGCCAGGTCGACGGCTCCCTGTTCCAGGATTCCGATCGTTTTGTTGACGGTTTCGCTTTCGAACATCAGGACGCCTGAGATGTTTTCGCGCTGCATTCGCCGGGAATCCCGGTTGACCGCCGCCGCGTAGGCGGCGAACACGGCGCCCAGGATCAGCAGGGAGGCGGCGGAGAGGAGCAGAATCCTCAGCCGCAATGACATACCGTTGCCGAAGGAGAACTGTTTCACCGCCATATTATTTCGAACCCTCCCGGGTGTATCGAGCCCTTTGCGATTCAATATAGCGGGGAGCTCCCGATATGCAAGCGAATGAATCCGCAAATTTTGCAAAAACAGCGGATTTTTATCCGCCCGAAACGGCGCTGCCCGAGAGCGTTCCCGGGGCGGCGGATTGCGATTTTACGGAAGAAGCGCTTGAAATCGATTCCGCGCGACGATACATTAGCAGATGCTCTAAAAACAGGGATTCATCTATGAAACGATCTCTTTTCCTCTTTCTCCCGGCGTTGGTTGTTGTATGGCTGCTGTCGGGCGCGTGTGATTCCAGGAACGATACGCCGCAACCCGGCGGCGGCGAAATCTCCTCGGTCCGCGATCTCAAAGGGAAGCGGGCCGCCTCGCTGACCGGCGCGGCGTTCCGGCAACTGACCGAACCCCTGGTCGACGGTGTCGAATATCTGTATTACAACGACAACAACTCATCGGTTCTGGCGCTTCGCTCGGACAAGGTCGATGCGGTGCTTCTGGACGAACCGGTGGCGCGGCTGTATGCCGCCTTGTTCCCCCGCGAACTGCGCGTCGCTTGCGTGTATGCCGACGATTCCTACGGGTTCGCTTTCCGCAAGGGGTCTCCGCTGGCGGCGAAGGCGTCCGCCGTCATCCGAAAGCTCCGGAGCTCCGGAGAGCTGGACCGTCTGTCCGCCAAGTGGTGCGGAGCGGACGCGGCGGGAAAGAAATTGGAGGAGTGGACGCCGGAAAGCGGATTCGACGGAACCAACGGAACGCTGAAATTCGCCTCCGACCCGGTGCTCGAGCCGATGTGTTATCTTGATATGGACGGAAACGCCGTTGGGCTCGACGTCGAACTCATGCGCAGGGTCGCCCGGGAGCTGAATATGAAGTTCGAATTCGTTCCGCTGAGCTTCGGCTCGCTGATCGAAGCGCTGGCGTCGGGGCGGGTCGACGCCGTCGGCGGGGCCATGTCCGTCACCGAGGAGCGCAAGAAAACGGTCGATTTCGCCGACAGTTACTACCGGGGCGGACTGGCGATTCTGGCAAGAATGGGGCGGCTCGCGGATGCGGCGGCGTCCGGGCTCTCGCGGTTCGACGGCAGGCGGATCGGGGTGCTGACCGGCTCCTCCTGCGACCTTGCGGCCCGGAACCGTCTGCCGAACTCGGAACTGGTCTATTTCAATGTGGTCAACGACCAGGTGATCGCGCTCGAATCCGGAAAGATCGCGGCGTTCCTCATGGATGAACCGCAGGCGCGGATGCTGCTCCGGAGCAAGCCAGACCTGGCCGTTCCGGATGAATCGCTGACGTCGGACGATTATGCGTTCGTCTTCTCCCCCGCCGAGAAGGAGCTCTGCGACGCGTTCAGCGAGCAGATCCGGGCGATGAAGGCGGACGGGACGCTGAAGAAACTCGAAGAAAAATGGTTTTCAGCCGACGAATCGAAACAGATCCTGCCGCCGGAGAATCCCCATCCGGAGAAAGGCGTCCTGCACTTCGCCACCGTCCCGCAATTCGAGCCGTTCACCTTTCTGCGGAACGGCGTTGTGACCGGCTACGACATCGAAGTCGCCCGGCTGGCGGCGAACCGGCTCGGTTATGCGCTGGAACCGGAGGCGATGGAGTGGAGCGGGTTTCTCGAAGCGGTCGCTTCGGGCAAAGTCCGTTTCGGCGTCGGCTGCCTGACCGTGACCGGGGAGCGGAAACAGCGGATGCTTTTTTCCGAACCGGACTACAAGGGCGGAATCGTCGCCGTCACCCGGAAAGCGGCGGCAGGAACCGGCGGTCACGGCGGCTTCCGGCGATGGCTCGCCGACACCGGAAGCGGACTTGCCGCCAGCTTCGAACGCACGCTCGTTCGTGAAAACCGCTGGAAGCTGATTCTGCAGGGGCTGAAAGTCACGGTGTTCATCACTATATCGGCGGCGATGCTCGGAACCGTGCTGGCGTTCGGCGTCTGCGCGATGCGCCGTTCGAAGCGCCGGATCTTCTCGATTCCGGCCCGGGGGTACATCGCGCTGATGCAGGGGACGCCGCTCCTGGTGATCCTGATGATTCTCTATTACGTGGTGTTCGCCCGGATCGACATCGACGCCATCGTCGTCGCGGTGATTGCGTTCGCCCTCAATTTCGCCGCCTACGTCGGAGAGATGTTCCGCAGCGGCATCAACGGCATTCCGCGGGGACAGTCGGAAGCGGCGCTGGCGCTCGGATTCTCCGATTTCGCCGCATTCCGCAAAGTGATCTTCCCGCAGGTGCTGCGCCGGATTCTGCCGATTTACCGCGGTGAATTCATCAATATGCTGAAAATGACTTCCATCGTCGGTTACATCGCCATTCAGGACCTGACGAAGATGAGCGACATCATCCGCAGCCGGACCTACGAGGCGTTTTTTCCGCTGATCGTCACCGCGGTGATTTATTTCGTGACCGCGCACCTGCTCGCACTGTTCCTTTCCGGCCTGGAATTCCGGCTTGATCCGGCAAGACGGCGGTCCGCCCTGAAAGGAGGCGAAAACAGATGATTACGGTCAAACACCTGCAAAAGAGTTTCAGCGGGATTCCGGTCCTCCGCGATGTGAACGTCGAAATCGGCAAAGGCGAGGTGATTTCGGTCATCGGCCCCTCGGGAACCGGGAAAAGCACGCTCCTGCGCTGCCTCAATCTGCTGGAACGCCCGGACTCCGGAGAGATCGTGGTGGACGGGAAGAACATCCTTCTGCCGGGGACGAACGCCGCCGGACTGCGCGCGAAAATGGGGATGGTCTTCCAGCAGTTCAACCTGTTCCCGCACCTGACGGCGGAAGAGAACATCATGCTTGCGCCTCATTCGATCCTGAAACAGTCCAAGGCGGAAGCCCGCGCCCGGGCGCGGGAACTGCTGGAGACGGTCGGACTTGCCGACAAGCGCAACGCCCTGCCGGACGAGCTTTCCGGCGGACAGCAGCAGCGGGTGGCCATCGCCCGGACGCTGGCCATGAATCCGGAAATCGTGCTCTTCGACGAACCGACCAGCGCGCTCGACCCGACCATGGTCAACGAGGTGCTCTCCGTGATCCGGAATCTGGCGAAGACCGGCATCACCATGATGATCGTCACGCACGAGATGCGGTTTGCCCGCGAGGTTTCGACCCGCGTGCTTTATATGGACGAGGGCGTCGTGTACGAAAGCGGCGCGCCGGAGGAAATTTTCGAGCATCCGCAGCGCCCGCGCACCCGCGCGTTCATCCGGCGGCTGGATATGCTCTGCTTCTCTCTGGAACGGTCCGACTTCGACCTTTACCATTTCCGCGGCCGGGTGGACGACTTCGCCGCCGGGCAATTCGTGGGGCCGAAAATGCGGAACGCCATTCAACTGGCGCTGGAGGAGCTGCTGGAGAATCTGCTGTTCCCGCGCGCCGCGAGCGTCCATCTGGAGATCGGCATCTCCGTGGAAACGAAAGAGACGGAGATTATGGCCGCCTGGGACGGCGACGCGGAGAATCCGCTGACCGGCGCCGACGAAGCCGGAGCCCTCTCCCGCATGATTCTGGCGAAACGCTGCCCGGACAGCTCCTTCTCATCGCGCGACGGCCGGAACGAGCTGATTCTGAAGCTGCCCGCCCAGCCGGAACCGAACAACGGAAAGTGACCGGCCGTCACCATGTTCCTGATGCGCGGGGATCATGATCCGCGGACTCCGGCATTTCCGCATGGGAAGCGTCGAGAAGTTGATAGGGAAGCGTCACTGTGTCGAATACCAGGGAGAACGGCAGATCGATCACCAGCGCCGTCATATTCAATGACCGGTCCAGCCACGGCGGAAGCAGATAGTCGTCCGGCCCCTGGCAGATTTCCCGGAACAATTCAAGATCGAGGTGCAGCGCGTTGCAGCAGGGCAGGTCGGCAGCCGGTCGATCCTCGATTTGTCCGGCGATATAGAGAGAAGACGCGCACCCGCCGCAAAGCAGCATTCCGGCTGTGATGGCGATCATGGTAACGATTCGAATCCGTTCCATCATGGCAATGCCTTTATGTTTTCCTTTTGCAACTCCGGAAAAAGGGCAAAAAAAATGGCGGAGAGAGAGGGATTCGAACCCTCGGTGAGGTTGCCCCCACACCACATTTCCAATGTGGCGCCTTCGACCACTCAACCATCTCTCCGCTTGTTGCCGAGGCCGGTTTTCTCTCCGGATCGGCGGTATTCAATATAGCCCGCTTTTCTTCTTTTGCAAGCGCGGCCCTGCGGGAATCTCCAAAAAATTACGGCTTTTCCGTCGCATCCACCGAGGAAAGGTAGAGCGAGCGGTAACGGATGAAATAACCGACTCCAGAGCCCACCGTCACCAGCACGATTCCGCACAGGTAGGGAATCCAGACGTACCAGAGGCGAATCCCCAGCCATTTCTCCTGGCGCAGGTCGAACTCCCAAACCCACGACGCGCCCGCGATCGCCAGCATCAGCATCTGCAGCGCCGTCTTCAGCTTTCCCCAGCGGTCGGCCGAAATAACCACCTGCTTCTTCGCCGCCAGCGTCCGCAGCCCGGTCACCATGAACTCCCGGCAGAGCACCGCGATCACGATCCAGGCCGGCATCAGTTGGCATTCCACCGCGATCAGCATCGTCGCCGTCACGAAAATTTTGTCGGCCAGCGGGTCCATCAGCGCGCCGAAATCGCTCACCAGATTCCAGCGCCGCGCCAGGTAGCCGTCCAGCAGGTCGGTCGCCCCCGCGATAATCGCCAGGATATACGCACCAAGCCGGATGCTGAAACGAGCAATGTCAGACGGGATGAACGACTTGTCCGCAATCGTCGCCAGCAGAACGAACACCATCACAAACACGATTCTGCTGATCGTCAGCATGTTCGGCAGATTCCGGAGTTTCATCGTCGATTCCCTTTCCATATCAATTACACCCGTTCCGCGGTAAATTCATAACTGTCCGCCCCGGTGATCCTCACCTGGCAGAACTGCCCCGGCTTCAATCGTTTGGCGCGCGGCAGCAGAATCCGGTTGTCGATCTCGGGCGCATCCATCATCGCCCGGCCGACGGCGACTCCATTGTCCACGTCGTCCACCAGCATCCGCACTTCGCGGCCGACCCATTGCCGGTTCGCCTTTTTCATGATCTTCTGCTGAATCTCCATCAGCTTATTTGCGCGGGCTTCGGCGATCTCCTGCGGCACCTGGTCCGGGAGTTTCGCCGCCGGGGTGTCCGGCTCGGGCGAGTACGGGAATACGCCGCAGCGCTCGAATTTCTGCTCCTTGACGAAGGCGACCAGCTCGTTGAATTCCTCTTCGGTCTCGCCGGGGAAGCCGGTGATGAAAGTGGTGCGGATGGTGAGGTCCGCCACCTTCTCGCGCAGTTTCCGGAGCAGCTCCACCGTCTGCGCTTTGGTCACGCGCCGCCCCATCGCCTTCAGAATCCGGTCGTTGATGTGCTGAAGCGGGATGTCGAGGTACGGCAGCACTTTGGTGTCGCGCCGCGCCAGGAAGTCGAGGAACGAATCCGTGTAATGCGCCGGGTGCGTGTAGAGCAGCCGGATCACGAAATCGCCCGGAATCGCATTCAGCTTTTCCAGCAGCATGGCGATGTCTTCGCCGTCGGCGGGGCGGTCGGCCCCGAACGCGGTGATGTCCTGCGCGATCACCAGCAGCTCCTTCACTCCGGCGTCGACGAGGTTCTTTGCCTCCGCCTCGACCGAGGCGATGTTCCGGCTGCGCAGTACGCCGCGGATTCCCGGAATCGCGCAGTAGCTGCAGCGGTTGTTGCAGCCGTCGGCGATCTTGAGGTAGGCCATGTGCGGCACGGTCAGCTGGAGCCGTGGCGTGTTGTGGTCGTAGAGCCAGACCGGATCGTGTTTCCCGCCCGCTTCCGCCGGGGCGTCTTCGTTCAGCAGCACGGCGATTCCGGCCACGTCGTTGACGCCGGTCCAGAGGTCGACTTCGGGGTATTTCTCCCGGTAGGAGCCGGGTTTATCCCACTCGGTCAGGCAGCCGGAGACAACCAGCGTGCGGCCGGGAGCCGCCTTTTTCCAGGCGACCGCCTCTTCGATCGCCTCCTCCGCTTCGCGGCGCGCGGCCGGGATGAAGGCGCAGGTGTTGATGACGTAGAGGTTCGCTTCTTCCGGGTCGAACGCCAGCGTGTTTCCGGCGGTCAGCAGCGTTCCTGCGATGACTTCGGTGTCCACGAGGTTTTTCGAGCAGCCGAGGCTGACCATAAAGACGGAATATCCGGCGGCGCCGGACCGGGATTTCGGTTCTTTCATAGCGGATTCTTCACTTTCACCTGAGTCCAGATCGTTTCCGTGCCTTTCCGGTCGGGAGCGATCACCACATGTTCCTTCTGCCGCCAGCGGTGAGGACCGTTGGCGAGAAAATAATTGTCTTCCCTGACGATGTCGAGCCCGAGTTCGCGGCCGTCGGCGAACCGCGCTTCAAACCCGGCCAGCTTCAGGAGCGGGAAGCCCCCGGCCATGTCCCAGAGTTTGCAGAACTGGATCATTCCGTAAAGTTTCCCGCGCAGCAGCCCGTCGTAAATCGCGACGCACGTCGACCAGACGAACATCTGGTTCGGGAAGCTAAACTCCCAGTTGCGCGCCGCGCTCTGGCCGACGCAGACCGGAATCGCGGGGGTATATTCCGCCTTGACCGGCGTGAACAGCTCGATGTCGGGCGCTCCCGAACGAATGTTGCGGGCGCGGAGGATCGTGCCGCGGCAGCTGAGGAACGCCTCGTCGCGGACCGGGGAATAAATTGCCCCTTCGACCAGCGCGCCTTCGCGCATCAGCCCGAGCGAGATTCCCCAGAGCGGCACCCCGGCGGCGTACGGCGCGGTGCCGTCGATCGGGTCGAGAATGAAACACTCTTCGGCCAGCGCGGCGGCGACATAGGCTTCGTCGCGGCTGTCGATGGTCTCTTCCCCGAGCAGCCGGGAGCCCTCGGCGGGGCGGTCGAGTCGTGCGGCGAACAGCCGTTCGATTTCGCGGTCGGCATTGGTCACCGCGGAGTGATCGGCCTTGACTTCGATCTGCGGATGTTCATAATTTCGCAGCGCAATCTCTCCGGCGGTGCGGAACAGATCGAGAAGGACGTCGATATTCCAGCGGTTCTTCACTGCTTGCTGTTGTCCTTCACCGTGTTGTTTGTATCGCTGCTCCATGAACTCCCCAGCCAGCCGGAGAGCCGGTCGGTATAGTAGGTGATGCGGTTGAAGTCGTATTCCTTGAACTTTTCGGCGTGCCCGTCCGCCATGCAGAAGGTGAAGCCGCCGTGACGCGGGTCCTGCTTGTAAGGCGCGGCGTTCTGGGTGTAGTTGTCCTGGTCGCTGTCGGTTTTGTCGAAGAAGTCGTTGCGGCTCTCTTCCGCCAGAATGATGCTCGACGCCCCCACCTTGGCGCGGTCGAACTGAACCTGACGCCAGGTCCAGTCGCCGCTGCCGGAATATTTGGCGAACGGCTCATGCACATTCATCGAATAGGAGAAATTCCTTGCCGCGTCGGAGGGGCAGAGAAACATCTTCTGCAGGGCTCCCTGGGTCACCCGGAGCTGGTTGGTCCAGCCGCGGACGCCGTCTTCCCAGTCCGGCGCATTCTCCGGCGTCGGGTAAGCGCCGCGGAACCCGTCCTGGTACATCGCCATCATCATGCCGATCTGCTTCATGTTGCCGAGGCAGTTGGTCGCTTTGGCGGCGTCCCGGGCCCGGTTCAGCGCCGGCAGAAGCATCCCCGCCAGGATGGCGATGATGGCGATCACCACGAGGAGTTCTATCAGCGTGAAGAATTCAACATGTTTTTTTGACATTTCAGTTTTTCCAGGTTGTATTTTTCGCGCGGCGCGGCTTATTATAAATACGGCATTACTATAAAGCCGACCGTTTGCTTTTTCAAGTCCTTAAGGGAAATACGCATGAAAAATTACGTTGCGCTGAAATTTCAGGAACCCTAATTAAATAACAGGAGTCGAAGTTCATGTTGAAGCTTGCCGCCGTGTTTGGAGACAACGCCGTTCTCCAGCAGGGACGTGCCATTCCGGTCTGGGGATGGTGTACGCCGTTTCGTCGTGTCCGTGCCACTCTCGGGGATCGGAAGTGCGAGACCCGGTCCGGCGCGGACGGGAAATTTCTGTTCCGCTTCCCCCCGATGTCTCCCGCGACCGGCCTTACGCTCGAACTGTTTGAGCCGGAGAGCGGAGAATCCGCGATCTCCCGCAACCTTGCGGTCGGCGAAGTCTGGATTGCCTCCGGCCAGTCAAATATGGAATTCAAGGTTCCCGCCCTGGCCGACGGCGGCGCCGAAGTCCGCGCCCTGGCCGACGGCGGCGGGCTCTCCGGCGTCCGCATGTTGACCGTGCCCCGCAACGTGCTGCTGACTCCCGTCTCGGATATCGACGCCGCCTGGCAGACCGCCACCGCCGTGACGGTGGAGGAATGGAGCGCCGTGGCGCTCTTCTTCGCCCGGAAGCTCCATGAGAAGCTCGGCGTCACCGTGGGTGTGCTTTCCACCAGCTGGGGCGGCACCATCGCCGAGGCCTGGACCGGCCGCGAAACGCTGGCGCGCAACCCCGATATCGCCGCCGATCTGGAGAAATACAGTCTCTTCATCAGTTATCCGGATTACTGGGCGTCCCTGAGTGAGGACCAGCTGGCGGTTCCGCCGCGGCAAGCCGAGGCGATCCGCCTCGACCTGCTGCCTCCGGAGCCGGAGAACACCGGCCTCGCTTCCGGCTGGGCCGAAACCGGTTTCGACGATTCGAAGTGGGACCGGGGCGTGATGCCCGCCCAGTGGCGGACGCTCAACGTCAAAACCAACGGAACGCTCTGGTATCGCCGCCGGATCGAAATTCCCGAGGAGTGGGCCGGGCGCGACCTGCTGCTTTCGCTGGGCGCCGTCGACAAACACGACATCACCTACTTCGACGGCACGGAGATCGGCCGGACCGGCCAGGGGTTCGAAACCGCCTGCTGGAACACCTGCCGCGTCTACCGGATTCCCGGCGAACTGGTGAAGCCCGGATTCCGGGTGCTGGCGGTGCGCGATTATTCGTTCATTTACGACGGCGGCCTGCTCGGTCCCGGGGGCAAAATGCGGCTCCAGCCGGTCGACTCCGACCGCGAAGCCATTTCGCTTGCCGGAGAGTGGCACTGGAAGATTGAAACCGACCTCGGCCCCGCCACAGCGGAAACCGCCAGCTCCGGCCTCGGCAACCCGAACTCCTATTCCATCCTCTTCGACAACATGATTCAGCCGTTGATTCCTTATGCCCTTCGCGGTGCGATCTGGTATCAGGGCGAATCCAATGCCGCGCGGTACGACCAGTATGAACGGCTGATGCGTGACCTGATCACCGACTGGCGTTTCAGGTTCGGGCAGGGGGACTTCCCGTTCCTGCAGGTGGTTCTCGCCGGATTCCGGGCCGCATCGGATTACGATCCGGAATCGACCTGGGCTCCGCTCCGCGAGGCGCAGTGCCGCGCCGCGGAATCGACCGGAAACCTCGTCGCCTCGGCTGTTGACGTCGGCGATGTGGACGATATCCACCCCAAAGACAAGCAGACCGTCGGCGAACGCCTCGCCGCCGCCGCCCTGGCGCAGACTTACGGCGGAAAAGAGGAAGGCAGCGGCCCGCTCTTCCGCTCGATGACCCGTTCCGGCAATACGCTGCTGGTCGCCTTCGACCATGCCGACGGCGGCTTGTCCGCCCGGAACGGCGAATTGCGCGGATTCCGGGTCGCGGGAGGGGATCAAGTGTTCCATCCGGCCGACGCCGCAATCGTCGGCGATGAAGTCGCCGTGTCCAGCCCGGAAGTTCCCGAGCCGGTCGCCGTCTGTTACGGCTGGTCGGACAATCCGGATACAGCCAACCTCTACAACGCAGCCGGGCTCCCCGCCCTTCCGTTCCGCGCCGGCGATCTTGCCGACAGCGAATAGCAAAAAAAACCGGGGGAGGCGTTTCGACCTCCCCCGGTTTTTTTGTCAGTATGATAAGCTCTTAAAAGAGCTGGGCGCGGCGTTTGCGCACTTCTGCGGTGGCGGCTTCGATCACTTCGGCCTCCAGCTTTTTGCGGCCTTCGGCATCGAGTTTCAGGAACGCGCCCATCACCCGGTTCTCGAGCGGAGAGAGGGCGGAGAACGCGGTCGGTTCGGCGCCGGTCTCGGTGAAGAGGCGGTCGGCCAGGCCGGATTTCTCCGTTTCCGGCAACACGTCGAAGGCGTCGAGCAGGATCTTCTGATCACTGAGCATCTCGACGAGATCGGCGTGGCGGCGGTAGGCGCGGCCGATCCGGATCGGCGGTTTTTCCTTCACCGCCTCCGGCCCGAGGAGGTAGGGGCGGAGAACCGGGTAGATTTTATCCCACGTTTCGCCGCGCACATGGCGTGTCTTTTTGGTGATGAACCGGCGGAGCAGTTCGATCCGGACGCCGGTGACCCGCGAGAGTTCGTTGATCGACAGCGCCTCGGCGCATTTGTCGAGGGCGTGAGCGATATCGTCGCTGATTTTCTTCATAGTCGGTCCTGTTGACTTATTCCAGCTCGAACATCTTGTCGAGCGCATCGGCCTGCTTGATCAGGTCCTGGAACTCTTCTTCGTTATAATGGTACATCGCCTGGAGTTTCCCGACGATCCGTTTGCAGCTGGTGGTTTCGAGGTCGAGCTTCTCGATGGTTCCGTCGACCAGCAGGACATCGACCGCGCCCTTGTGGTTGAAGGGCCAGTCGGTGACCAACGGCAGTTTCGGGTTGGACTTCGTCGTGAAGCCGCCGAAATAGACGTAGGAGCAGTTGGAGTGGTCGAACGCCTTGGCGTCGGTCGCCGGAGTGTCCTCTTCGGCCGCGCCGGGGCAGATGGTCGCTTCGAGCGGGAGGAATTTCCCGGCGAGAAGTTCGCGGACTCCCTCGAGCCCCTTGCCTGCGGGATAGGCGCCGTCATGTTTGGCCGCGTAGGCGGTGAGGGCGCTTTTGAATTGCTCCAGGCGGATCTGGCACTCTCCGGTGGTGTCCGGGGCTTCGGCTTCCGGCTTCTCTTCGCCGTTTTTATCCATGTACTGCTTGATGGCGATGGCGGCGACGGCGGCCGGGGCGACTACCCGGTGAAGGACGGTCTCCTGGTTGGAGTCGATGTCGCTGTTGCCGACCGCGAGGAAGTCGTCGCCTTCGCGGCGGAGCATGACGAACCGGGTCGCATTCCAGATGTTGTTCTGCATTCGGAATTCCTGCCCCATCGTCTCCATGACCAGGTTGAACAGCTCGGCATAATCCTCTTTCGCGTAGGAGAACGCGATGCCTTCCTTCGGCAGCCCGGCGGAGAAGCGTTTGAAGTCATCCGTTTCGGTGAATTTCTTCGTCGGCGCGGTAAACGCTTTTTCGGCGGCGACGCTGCTGTAGAGGGTGACCCGTCCTTTTTGCAGGATGGCGACCGGGCGCGCCTTGGGAGCCTGGTCCCCGAAAATGGGGATGAATTCGACGCGTTCGCCTTCCGTTTTCACGCCGGGCAGCAGGGTGGCCCCCTTGCGGATCAGCCCGGCCAGCTTGCCCTGGCCGTCCGGCAGCGAGAGCATCATGTGTTTGTCGTGCAGGGCCTCGTCGGAGCCGGGGGCGGGAATCATGGCAATAGTGAAGGCTCCCGAAAGACCGTCGAGCAGCTCATCCGGCGTCTGGCCGAGGAAGGCGGTGACTTTCGCATCTTTCAGGTAGGGTGCGATTTTTCCGCTCTGGGCCAGGATGCGGCAGGCGTCGCCGGGGGTGAGGTCGATTTCAAAGGCGGTGTCCACCTCGGCGGGGAGGCTTTCCCACAGGGAGGTGAACGGGCGGTTTTCATGTCCGGGCAGGGCCCAGAGCACGCCTTTGCTTTCCGGCCGGATCATCAGGAAGGCGCGGTTGCGGAAGAGCGGAGACTCGTCCGCTCCCGAAATCAGCACCGAACTTTCCCCGTAGCCCAGAATGTCCTCGATCCCGGAAAGCCGCCAGCCGAGCGCCGAATAGAGTCCGGCCTCGGTGATCTTTTCCGCGTCTTTGGGAGGTTCCTGCATGCCCAGGAATTGAAGGTACAGCTGCATTCCGGAGCGTTCGATTCCGGAGAGCACATTCTGCGGATTGAGGATGAGGTAACTGGTTCCGCCGGGATTCAGCTGCGCCGCGATCTCATTGTAAATTTGCGCATCTTTTTCCTTGGGGGAGGGGACGCCGCAGCATCCGGCGATGACAAAAAGTGCCGCCGCGGTCAGGACTCCGGCCGCTCCGTGATGGAAATGATTCATGATTCTACCTCGCTTCCGATCTCTCTTGCCAGTCAGTTGCATATTGCAGAATATAAATGGCTTTTGCCTCCGCCGCAAATCGGGAACCTGTTTTTCCGGCAAAAAAACGTCATTTCGCCTGCGGTTTGGGCAGCGTCATCGCGTAGGCGGTGTTGCAGAGCGCCATCACCGCGGCGAAGATGAACAGGATTCCGACGCTGAACCGCGACCAGAGCCAGCCGCCGAACAGCGCGGCCAGCACGCTGATCAGGTGGTTGACCGAGATTCCGGTGGTCAGCGTGGCGGTGACCTCCTCCTGCGAGCCGGAGATTTCCCGCACATAGATGTTCGCCGCCATGGACGCGGTCGAAATGATCGCGTCGAGCACGTAGGTGATCATCACCGCCCAGACGGCGACGCCGGGCGAAAACAGCTTGTCCGCGAATCCGTAGACGAGACAGACGAAGAAGAGAATCACCGTGTCGTAGATCATGATGTTGCGGTAGCCGAGCCGGTCGGTGAGATTCCCGACCAGCGTTCCGCCGAAGATGTTGATCGCGGCGCAGATGCCGACCAGCAGCGCCATTTGCGCGGTGTCGAGCCCGTAGATCAGGATGAGCACGAACGGCGCGAAGGTGAGGAAAATCTGCTTGCGCGCGCCGTAGAAGATCTGGAGCATGTAGTATTTGTTGTATTTCCGGTTGAAATAGAGCCGCGGCCGCTTGACGAACTGCTGCGGTTCGGTGAGCTTCGGAAAACTGGCGAGGAACATGGCGGCCAGGAGCAGGACGATGACGATCCAGATGAAATCGTAGAGTACGCCCTGCTGGATTTCCGGGAAGAATTTTTTGCCGAAGTAGAACACCCCGGCGGCGAAGAGCCCGCCCGCGACCTGCCCGGCGAAGCCGACGCTGGAGGAGAATCCGAGCGAAGCGCCCGCTTTTTCATGCCGGGCGATGTGCATGGCGATCGAATTGCGCGCCGGCATGAAGATGTGTTCGCCGGTGCTCCAGACCGTCACCAGCAAAATGAGCAGCGGGTGGCTGCTGCCGACGAAAAGCAGCCCGGCGGTTCCGACGAGCGCGATGATCGAGCCGATGCGCAGGATCTTCCACTCGCTCGCCCGGTGCATCAAGGCGAGGATGACGATCAGGAACAGCCCCGGCAGTTCCCGGAAGAATTCGAGCACGCCCCGCTGCCACTCGGTGAAGTGCTGGATATCCACCAGGTAATTGTTGAGCACGCCGTAGAAGCAGTTGAAGGCGACGCCGTAGATCAGCACGCCGAGAAAGAAGTTCCGGACGCCGCGTCCGGGCAGAAAAATATCCCGGTTGTTGAAAAAAGGAAGGTTCCGCATATTGAATTCCGGCTCCTGTGTAAATCCTTTAATTTACCCCTCCGGGCCGTCGATTTCAAGCGGATTTCTTCTTTTCACTCCCCGATTTTTGTTTTCTTGCCGACGATAAAATAGCGGGAATCCCCGAGGAAAAGAACCCGGCCGTCGGGGAGTTCGAACAGATACCGTGTTCGGGGCAGCAGCAGGAACGGCGGATTTTTCTGCGGGTGCTTCAAATCCAGGCAGGCGGTGCGTCCGCCGCCGGTCCAGAGTGTGTCTCCGGTCACCAGCCATGGCGCCTGGAGATGGGCGTGCCCGTGGAACAGGGCGGGATGATCCTCCGGCGGATCTTTCTTCCGTTTGTCGCCGCGCTGGGCGAAGATCCATTCCGCGCGTTCGGCGCCGGGAGCCAGCCGGTAGAGACGCTCCGACCAACTGCAGCTGACCAGGTAGATCGAGCCGTCCCGGCCTTTCCACAGGGCGTCGACATCAGTTCCCGGGAAGGGCGCACGGAAGAGAATCCGGAACGTTCCGGCGGCGATGTCGTATTCCCAGACGATGGTGTAATTATTGGTGTAGGTGAGCAGGAAGACCAGTTTTCCCGGCGAGCGCTGCGTCAGGCCGGAGAGCCCGCCCCGGTACCGGTCGGGGCCGTCCATCTTCTCGCTGCGCTCCGAACTGAACAGCACTTCGCGCCCGGACCCGTCCAGCTTGCAGCGGAGCATGTAGATCGGCCGGTTCTGCACGGACCACTCTTCGTCGCCGGCCAGCGCGTAGACTTGGTCTCCGGCGATGAAGAGACTGCGGGGCATTTCAGGGAAAAGCTCGGAGCAGGCGGTCCATCGTTTCGTCGTCCGGTCGAAAATCCGCAGATTGCCTTCGTTGTCGGCGTAGGCGATATGAGTCGCGGTCAGCGCCAGCGGCAGTTTCCACTGCGAACCGGGCCCTCCCTGCGGAGAGGGCAGGGAGGTCGGGGCCCGGGCGGCGGGCTCCCATCTGTTTCGGGAAAGATCGAAGGTGAGGATTTCGTCGTTGGAAAAGAACAGCGCAAGTTCCCCGTCCCGTTCCGCCGCTCCTTTCAGCTGAAACTCGGGGCAGGTTCCGCCGCGCAGTCCGGCGTAGCTCCCGGTCTCGATTTCGAAGGAGTCGTTAAGTTCCGTGAAAAACGCCATGCGGTCGGGATCGGGGGGCAGGTTCTTTCCGTCCGTTTCAAAGAGATAGTCCGCCAACATCCGGCAGCCGTTGCCGAAATTGTTGTCGATCAGATGGTACCGGTTCAGCTCCCGCAGGCGCGCCGGATGCTTCTTCATCTGCAGGTAGCCCGCTTCTTTTTTGCAGCGGAGCAAGTCGTAGGCCGCCTGAATCAGGTCCTGGGAGTCAAGGTCCATTCCGTGCCGCGCCTGATAGTCGCGCAGCCAGTTGTCCGGCAGGTCGTATTTTTTCAGAAGGGCAGAGCAGAAATCGTCGAAATCGTGATAGGTGGCGGAACGCAGGAAGCGGGGAGACTTGGAATTCTCCTCCCACGGCCGGAGCAGTTCCGGGCGGAAAGCTGCGATCCGGTCGAGAAGCCGGAAGAATTCGCGCTGGAAGGCGTCGGGCGTTTTGCCCCGGAGCGCTTCGCGCATGCAGTCGAGGGTAAAACAGGGCACTTTGACGCTGTCGAGGCGGCTGGAGGCGACAAATTCGCAGAGTTCGCGGGTTTTGTCCAGGAATGCGCCGAGTTCGTCGGGGTTCACCGGCGTGTTCGGGAAGACGAGCTCGGTGAGATACTGTTCGCGGATGATCGCATTCACCCGGTCTGCCTGGTCCGGATGGTCGGCGATATATTGGTCGGCGAGATGGAACAGCTGCGAGTAATCCGCCAGTTTCCGGTTGCGCCACTCCGTTTCGCGGCAGAAGAAAAGGAATGGATAGTTGGAACGTATCACCACATCATGGTAATGTTCCAACTCGGTCAGCGAACCGATTCCGTCGGTCAGATCGTAGGGATAGTAATTGCGCCTGTTCTCTTCGAGGTGTATTTCCCGCAATTCCCGGTAGAGTGCGGCATATCCCTCTTTCAGTGCCGCGGGGAATTTGGATGAGTCTAAAACCAGATGTGCGCCGCAGATCATTTCCGGGTCGCAGATCGAAACTTTGGCTTGCGGGAAGTCGGTATAATACTGTTTGACCCGCTCCAGCTGCTCGCGGGCCGGTGTCAGCCGTTCGGAGACCGGAACGGTTCGCAGCATTTTCGAGGAATGGACCAGCTCCGCCAGCCGGATTTTGGGGTCACGGGGGGCGAGGACGAGGGCGGCGAAGAGTTTAGGCGATGCGTTGCGGTATTTGTCAATTTCGCCGTCTTGTCCGCTGCCCTGGCTATGGACCAGCCGCCGGTATTCGGCGAAAATCCGGTTCGCTTCGGCAAGCGTCTCCGGAGAAACCGGGTCCGGCGATGACCCCAGTTTGTCCGCAATGCCGGAGGCGAGGGCCAGGGCGATTGCCGCCGGGTCATCCAGCCCGCCGGAAATCTGTAAGCGAAAATTCTCCTTGCCGGAGAGGTCGTGAACCAGCAGTTTGATCTTTACCTGACCGGCCGAGCTCCCCGCCTCGAATTCAAGCGTAATCAGCCGCGCCGAAGGAGTGAGCTCGCATCGGGTCTCGCTCAATTCCCGTTCCGTCAGCACCGCATCGAGGCGGCAGCGTTCGAGAAGCTGAATTTGCGGGTGCTTCATCAGCTGCTGTTCCAGCGCGGTGACGGTTTGCTCAAGATCGGGCTTCCGGCTGCCAGGAACTCCGACATCGCGGACGGTGACGACGGAGAGGTAGACCGGGTTGGGCGTTTGGATTTTTCCGATAGCCTTCCTCACCTGCGTGACAAGGTTTACGCACGGTTCGTCGCAGAGGCGGAAGCCGTTCTTCGCGTTGAAGATCACCACACGCGATTTTTCGGCCGCCACGATGAGGTCGGCGTGCGGGAAACAGCTGCGCAACTCTGTCCCGGAAAGTCCGTGTACGCTCAACTTCCGTTCCGCCAGTATTTTATCGAGTTCGCCGCGCTCCAGCAGTTCGACTCCGGCATCGCCGCTCAGTTCGACGGTCGCCGGATCGGTCAGCTCGCGGTCGCCGAGCAGCGCCACCCGGACGGCGAAAAGATCGGCCGCCGTCAGAAAAACAAGAATGAACAGAAATGCGATTCTCATGCCGGGCCTGTCCCTGAATCTTCGCTTTTTTACTGGAAGACGCTTCCCGAGAGGCGATTCTTAGCGTAATGTCCGACTTTATGCGTTGAAATCGGCCGCGTCGATCGCGGCGCGGCAGCTGTCGATGGAGAAGCCGCGGCTGACTAGAAACCGGAACGCCTTCTCGCGTTTCTTGCGCGGATCGCTCTCGCGGGCGAGCAGCCGGAGTTTGTAGGCGAGCGCTTCGGCGGCGCGTTCGGCTTCGGTGACGGCGGCCTCTTCGAGCGGCTCCTCGCGCAGTTCGGCGGAGATGCCGCGTTTGTAGAGCGCCTGGCTGATGCGGCGTCCGCCGAGTCCGCGCGCGGCGAGCTGTTCGGTGTAGTCGGCGGCGAACTGGCGGTCGTTGACGTAGCCGTGTTTCCGGCATTCGGCGACGGCGTCGCGGATTTCGGAAGAGGGGTATTCGGCCTTGCGGAGTCTCTCCCACAGTTCGCGTTCGGTGAGCGGGCGGCGCGACAACAGCCGCATCGCCTTCTCCATCGCGCTGATTTTCGGTTTGTCCATGACGGCTCCTTTTCGAGGTATAGTATAGCGCTTTCGACGGGAAAATGCAATCCGGGCTGGACTTTTTTCGCAGGGGGATGTATGTTGAGCGAAAAAAGAAAGTGAGGCCCGATGCTGTTCCGGAAAATGAAACCTGTTTGCAATGAAGCCGAATTGCGCCGGTTCGACGCCGGTCGCTTTGCCGACTCCCCGGAACGGCGCTTCGAAGAACGGGCGGCGGCGCTGCGCCGGGAGCTCGGAATCGCTCCGGAAGACAAGGTTTTGCTCTGCGCCGGAGCGTTCGAGCCGGAACGGCGGGTCGCTGTGCTTCTCGACCAGTTCCTCGAATTCCGCCGGACCGGTCCCGGTGCGGAATGGCGGCTCGTTCTGGCCGGGCGGGGGACGGAAGAGCCGCTGCTGCGCCGCATGGCCGGGAATGATTGGAATATTCATTTCCTGCCGCCGGACCGGGGTGAATTGCCGGTCCTCTTCCGTCTCGCGGACCTGGTTGCGCTGGTGCCGCGGGCGGAGTCCGGGTGTGCAACCGTCTGCGGCGCGATGGCGTCCGGGCGCGCGGTGCTGGCGTCGGACGGCGTCGGCTGCGCCGCCCGACTGGTGGAGCCCGGCAAGACCGGCTGGTGCGTCGATTCCGCCCACCCCGAGCTCTGGTTCGATTACCCGAAAGCGGCGTCGCAGGCGCGGCTGCGGGAGATGGGCGGAGCCGCCGTGCGCCGGTTCGCGGCGAGGATTTGAAAAGAATCCGTTTTTTTCTTCGGAACAAGTGGATAATTTGCTTCAGGGCGGCTATCTTAATCTGTCGAAATATGGCATAAAACTGGAAAGTCCTTATGGGTAGCAAAACGATTCTGGTGACCGGCGGCGGCGGTTTTCTCGGTTCCCACCTCTGCGAGCGGCTGCTTGCACAGGGAAACGACGTGATCTGCGTGGATAACTTCTACACCGGCAGCAAACGCAACATCCGCCATTTGCTGGACAATCCGAGATTCGAGCTGATCCGTCATGACGTGACGTTTCCGCTGTATCTGGAGGTGGATGAAATCTACAATCTCGCCTGCCCCGCTTCGCCGATTCATTACCAGCGCGACCCGGTCCAGACGGTGAAAACCTGCGTGCACGGCGCGATCAATATGCTGGGGTTGGCGAAACGGCTCGGCGCTAAGATTTTACAGTCTTCCACCAGCGAGGTTTACGGCGATCCCGATGTGCACCCGCAGGTCGAGGAGTATTGGGGGAATGTGAACCCGGTGGGCATCCGCTCCTGCTACGACGAGGGGAAGCGCTGCGCCGAGACGCTGTTTCACGCCTACAATCTCCAGTGCGGGCTGCCGGTTAAGATCGTCCGGATTTTCAACACCTACGGGCCCGGCATGCATCCGAACGACGGGCGGGTGGTCAGCAATTTCATCTTGCAGGCGCTGCAGAATGAGGATATCACCATTTACGGGGACGGCAGCCAGACCCGCAGTTTCTGCTACCGCGACGACCTGGTCGAAGCGATGATCCGCATGATGGCCACGCCGGACGACGTCACCGGGCCGGTCAACATCGGCAATCCCGGCGAATTCACCATTCTGGAGCTGGCCGAGCTGGTCATCGAGCTGACCGGCTCGAAGTCGCAGATCGTGCGGCAGCCTCTCCCCGCCGACGACCCGAAACAGCGTCGCCCCGATGCCTCGAAAGCGGCCGCGCTTCTCGACTGGAAGGCGACGACGCCGCTTCGCGCCGGGCTCGAAATGACGATCGCCTATTTTTCACGGCTTTTGCAGGAGGAACCGGAGTTTTGCCGCCGATCATGAAAAGAATCCATCAATCCGCAGTCGCTTTCCGGTGCGGATCGCAGCCACGCCCTGAAACGTTTTCACGCCTCGGGGCATTTTTTTTGCAACCATTTTCAAGAAAAGGAATGACGATATGAAGAACATTCTCTGCATCGGCGCCGGCTATGTCGGCGGCCCGACCATGGCGGTGATTGCCGACCGCTGCCCGGACCTCACCGTGACCGTCGTGGACATCAACGCCGTCCGGATCGCCGCGTGGAATTCCGACGAACTGCCGATCTACGAGCCCGGACTCGACGAAGTGGTCAAGCGCTGCCGCGGCCGCAACCTCTTTTATTCGACCGACATTCCGAAGGCGATCCGCGAGGCCGACCTGATCTTCGTCAGCGTCAACACCCCGACCAAGACCTTCGGCGCCGGGGCGGGCAAGGCGGCCGATCTCCAGTATCTGGAGAAGACCGCCCGCAGCATCATCGAACATGCCGAAAGCGACAAGATCGTAGTGGAGAAAAGCACGCTGCCGGTGCGCACCGCCCAGGCGATGAGCCGCATCCTCCACTCGAACACCAAGAACCTGAAATTCCAGATTCTGTCGAATCCGGAGTTCCTCGCCGAAGGGACCGCGATCCGCGACCTCGAGAACCCCGACCGCGTGCTGATCGGCGGCATGGAGACCCCGGAAGGGCAGGGGGCCATCGAGGCGCTGGCTTCGATTTACGCGCGCTGGGTGCCGCGCGAGCGGATCATCACCACCAATTTGTGGTCGAGCGAACTCACCAAGCTGGTGTCGAACGCGCTTCTGGCCCAGCGGGTTTCGTCGGTCAACAGCATTTCGGCGCTCTGCGAGAAGACCGAGGCAAACATCGACGAAGTGACCGGGGCCGCCGGGAAGGACAGCCGGATCGGACCGAAATTCCTCAAGGCGAGCATCGGTTTCGGCGGCTCCTGCTTCAAGAAAGACATCCTCAACCTGGTCTACCTCTGCGGCCACTACGGGCTGCCGGAAGTGGCGGACTACTGGGAACAGGTGATCAAGATGAACGACTTCCAGGCGCGCCGCTTTGTCGGCAACATGCTTGCCGCGATGTTCAACACCGTGGCGGACAAGAAGATCGCCATCTTCGGATTCGCCTTCAAGGCGGATACCGGCGACACCCGCGAATCCCCCGCCTGCGCCGTCTGTCTCCAGCTCCTGGAAGAGCACGCAAGACTTAACATCCACGACCCCAAGGCGCTGGGCAACGCGAAGCTCGACCTGGAAGGCGTGGCGGGCGACATCAGCTACCTCGAAGACCCCTACGAGGCGGCGAAGGGGGTGCACGCCATCGCGGTGGTGACCGAGTGGAAGAGCTTCCGCGAACTCGACTACCAGCGCATCTATGACTCGATGGAGAAGCCGGCGTTCCTGTTCGACGGGCGCAACATATTGGATCACAAGATGTTGTTTGAGATCGGATTTAACGTCTACCCGATCGGAAAGCGGAAGCTGACTCACTTTTGAGCGATAGAATCGGGCGTCAGCCCTACCCGGCGCCGGCACCCTGCCGGTCTGGGGTTTGGGGGCGAAGCGCCCCAACCGCCGGAGGCTACCGGCGCGAAGCGAAAGAGCTACATCAGCAAAATCGCAGATTTTGCCGCGTAGCGCCGAGGCGGAGTTGACCGGAGAGGTCAACTCGCCGGTCCGCCCGGAAGCGCGGACACCTGCTTTCTAACCATCTTGGGTCGCATTTTTCTCAGAGTTTCCCGGAACTGGAGAGGCTCCGCCTGCGGCGCGAGCGGGTGAGTTGACCTCGCGGTCAACTCCACCGCTGCCGCTCACTGCCGGACTCGTCCGGCAATTGAGCTGTTTAGTGAGCCGCAGCCCTTGCCTCCGGCGGTTGGGGCGCTTCGCCCCCAAACCCCAGACCGGCAGGGTGCCGGTGCCGGGTA
>Ga0183100_1000115_pt1 | contig 106824 bp, 113 predicted proteins | sample Biomet2_FD_127789 | JGI IMG/M metagenome (GOLD analysis project Ga0183100, IMG submission 127789) | Microbial communities from bioreactor (seeded with anoxic lake sediment) at LBNL, California, USA - Biofuel metagenome 2 | ecosystem: Engineered > Bioreactor > Anaerobic > Unclassified ... | reverse complement strand
CTATAATAGTTGATTATCCATAAAAAAGGGATATAATCCCAAACTATATCCATTACACATAAATATATGAATTCCCAAGAAAGATTTGAACCAAACATTCTCCAAGAAAATCAAGAGCTAGAAGAGGTGAGCAAATTCTATCTTGAAATGATTGCACTTGGACACCAAACTGCACTTAATTTTCTCAACCAACCAGCTAATAATTTCAATCAAATGTCAGAAAGAAAAAAAGCAAAACAAATTGCTCATATATTAAAAGATAAACAGGGAATGGATATCTTCTTAAAAGAAGTCGATGATATCACTTGCTGCGCCTTTTACGCTAGTTTCATTGCCACTTTTTCCCAATACATGAACCCAAACAATGAAACAATTATATTTTTTGGAGGTGCAAAAATATCTGCCTCTCCAAAAAAAGATGAGATTGGCACAAAATCAGATCATTTTTGGACTACAATTAATGGAAGAGTGTTCGACAATAGTAAGATAGTTAATACCTCTTACACAGATCTAAAGCCAGAATTAAAAATTAACGGTATTGCCTCCGGAAATTTCCAGTTTGAAAAAATAAGTTAACCAATCTAAAATAATTAATTTTCAAAAACTCTACTATTTCCAATTAACATCTAGCCGTTAGTTAAAGTGCTACAATCAGACTACAACATGTCTGAAATAGTTACCTTACTTTCCGTATTTTTAATCAGTACTTTAGCAAGTATTTTTGGAACAATAATTGGTGGAGGAACCATATTTTCCATTCCTTTTTTAATAATGATTGGTATTCCACCACAGATAGCCATAGCTACTGAAAGATTTGGTGGCCTAGGTCAATCAATTGCCTCATTTTTAAAATTTTTAAAATCAGAAAAAATAATTTGGAAATATATCATCTTTTTTATTTTTATTAGCTTAATTAGTTCTCTAATCGGATCGACTATTTTAATAAACACCGATTCTGAAGCCATGAATAAAATTATTGGTCTAACTGTACTAATAATTTTGCCTTTATTATTTTTTAAAAAAGACCTAGGAACTAAACACATTATCGTCAGTAAAAATAAAATTATCATTGGTTCAATACTATATTTTTTTATTCAAATACTTGCCGCTTTTTATGGTGGTGGTACTGGCATTTTGACTTCTTATACCTTAATGTTTTGTTTTGGTTTAACAGTAATCGAATCAAAAGCCACCAAAACTATTCCCTGGTTATTTCTTTCAATTTCATCAGTAATAATCTTTGCCATTAAAGGCATTATTAACTATAAACTGGGTTTTATTATGTTAATCGGTATGGCAATTGGCGGTTACCTTGGCACCTACATAATGCTTAAAAAAGGTGAGACTTGGGTTAAACGTCTTTTTCTACTGTTTGCGATAATCTCAATAATTCAATTGTTTTTAAAATAAAAAGATATCATTAAAAAATCCCCTAAAATAGGGGATTTTGATAAAGCGGACCGTATGGGACGATGTTGGAACTTATTTAATAAACTCTCTTAATACCTCTAATGCTAATTTTTGATATTCCTTATCAAAAACATCTTCAGATAATTCTTTAATTTCACCATTATTTTTTTTGATAAAAAAACACTTTTCAAAATAAATTTGAGTAGGAGTAAATAAAAACAAATAAGTTTCTGGCCAATAACTACATATTTTTTTAGCTTGTTTTAAAATTTCATCCTTATTTAAATTACTTCTATATTTAACTTCAATAAAATACACTTTTGGTTTTTCTCCTTTATTTGAAATTAGAACAAAATCAGGCGATCTACTTAAAATATTCTTGGTTTTTCTACACTCAACATACTTTTTATATTTGGCTAATTCTGGCATTGAATATTCATAACCAAATGGAATTACTACATAATCATGTGTTTTATCCTTTTTTACCATTCTTTCAAAAAGCAATTCTGCAATTTTACCTTTAACAAAATCTCTTAAAACTTCTTTTGAACTTTTTTTTCTCATGAAAAAATATTAACAGTTTTTTAATTATTATATACATATTAAATTTTGGAACACTAAAAAATCCCCTAAAATAGGGGATTTTTATATTTGCGGGTCTGAAGGGATTCGAACCCTCGATCTTCCGCGTGACAGGCGGATGTGCTAGACCGCTGCACCACAAACCCATTGGTCTTAAAGACAAGTCATACTATATCAAAAAGAGTTATATTACTCAATATCAAATTTTTGTCTATTTCTTCATTATACTTATTTCATAAATATTAAACAATTACTTTCATTTAAACTAAAATCCATTTAAAATAACTTTATATGACTACCACTAGACCAAACAGTACTGCTATTCAAGGCGCACAATGGGGCGATGAAGGCAAAGCTAAATTTGCCGATAAAATTGCCGACGAATATGTTGAAAAAGGCTTAATTTGTGTTGACTACAGTGTCAGCGGGGGAGCCAATGCCGGCCATCGAATCGAAATAAATCAAGAGAATGGGCAAAGGATTGCTGTTAATCTTCACCAACTACCTAGTGGAGTTTTTAATCAAAATGTTTTTGCTATTTTAGGTAATAACAAAGTTATTAACCCTCAAGGATTAGTTTATGAAATTGGCAAAGTCAAAGAATTGTCTGGAGGAACTATAAAATCCGCCATCAAAGTTAGTTCTACTGCCACCTTAGCCCTACCCACCCATCAAGCTTTTGAATTCGCTCTAAAAAGTACCAAAGATGTTGGTAAGGGAGCTACTGGCCAAGGGATTAGCCCAGCCTACGCCGACAGAACTCTTCGTCAAGAACTTTATGTCAAAGATTTAATCGACGGCAAATTTGAATCATTTGAAAAACATTACGATTATTTCAATCAAATAATTGGCAGTTTAGGCGTTAATATGTCGGAAGTTTTAATTCCTGTTTTTACTGACAATAAAGGTGAAAAACAAACTGTTGGGAGTAAAGAATATTTTATTTCTAAACTCAAAGAATATCGAGAAAATTTACTTCCCTTTGTTGAAGATGTTTACGATTTTGTCAAAAATGCTTGGCAAGACAGTAATAAATATGCTTTCCTTTTCGAAATGTCTCAAGGTGTTGGAATTCACCCAACCTACGGTGTTAAACCCGACATCACTGCTTCTGACCCTAGTTTTGTGGGCATTGATTCATCCACTGAAGGCATTGTTAACCACTTAGAAATTGAACATCGTATCGGTATTAGCAAACTTTATTGTTCCAGTGTTGGAGCGAGGAAATTACCTACTGAAATGCCCCAAGATTTAGCTAATTGGTATCGAGACAACTTTCATGAATTTGGCGGTACTACCGGCAGACCACGTGATATTGCTTTTCCCGATTTAGTCGCCACTGCTTTTTATGCCAAAGTCAGTCATGCCAACGAAATCGCTATCAGCCATATGGATGCTATTAAACCTGATACCAATATTAAATTGTGTACCAAATATCTTCTCAAAAACACTGGTCAAGAAACCACTTATCGTCCTTATCAATGGTGGGTAGACCAAGTAGATCCACAATATCAAGAAATCCCTGCATGGAGTCCAGAAAAAATTAGTCTCGCTAAAAATTATGACGAAATTCCTGCCGAGGCTAAGGACTATTTAAAATTATTATTCAAAGAAACTCAATGCAAACCAGTTCTACTTGGCACTGGTCCAGAGAGAGATCAAATTATTAGAATCAATGAGTTGTAAATTACAACCTTGAATTATTGTCCCTCGCCATTTAAACTCACCTTACCAGTGAATAATAAATATAGTATCGTCACTCTTGCTAGCCATTCGGCTTTACAAATCCTTAAGGGAGCTAAAGACGAAAATTTTTCTACTATTTTAGTTTCCACTCCTGACCGAGTTTCTTTTTACCAACATTTTCCATTTATCGATAAAATTATTACCATTCCTCAATGGTCAGATTTTGTCACCATTGAACCTCAACTTAAAAAAGAAAACGCCGTGGTAATTCCTCACGGTAGTTTTGTGGCTCATTTGGGAATTGAAAATAATAAAAAATTAACTCTGCCTTATTTTGGTAACAAAGCCGTTCTTGATTGGGAAGCTGACAGAGATAAACAATCCGACTGGCTAAAACAAGCGAACATTAATACTCCCGAAGAATACAGCGATTTTTCTCAAATCAAATATCCAGTTATTGTCAAAACTCATGGAGCCGATGGTGGCAGTGGTTACTTTTATGCCAAAAACTTAAAAGATCTAGAAGAAAAACTTAAAACTATTCCTAAAGATAAAAAGTACGTTATCCAACAATACGTCATCGGCGTTAATCTTTATATTCACTATTTCTATTCTCCTCTCACTAAACAAATTGAAATTCTTGGTATGGATCGCCGCTATGAAACTAATGTCGATTCGTTAGGACGAATCCCGGCCCAAAATCAACAAGAATTAACTATTGACCCTAGTTTTACTGTGGTTGGCAATACTCCAGTTGTCTTACGTGAATCTATGATGCCTGAGGCTTATGCCATGGGCGAACGTGTGGTAGCTGCTTCTCAAAAATTAATCAGCCCCAAAGGTCTTTTTGGACCTTTTTGTTTAGAAACTATTATTACCCCAGATTTAAAATTCCACATTATTGAAATTTCTTGCCGCATCGTTGCTGGCACCAATATCCACATCAATGGTTCTCCATACAGTGATCTTCTTTACAGCGAACCCATGAGCACTGGCCGTCGCATTGCCCGAGAAATTAATTTAGCCGACAAATCCAATCAAATGGATTTAATTTTTGATTAACTATGAATAATATTATCAATCAATACGATCCAAAAAAAATTACTGTTGCTGTTTTAGGTTCCCACAGTGCTTTAGATGTTTGTAGTGGTGCCAAAAAACTTGGTTTTAAAACGCTAGTTATTGCGCAAAAAGGTCGCGATTTAGTTTATTCCAAATATTACAAAACTGATGACAAAATTGGTTGTGTTGATAATTGCCTTATTTTAGACAAATTCTCTGATTTACTCAAACCAGAAATTCAAACCCAACTTATCCAACAAAATACCATTTTTGTTCCTCATCGTTCTTTTCAAGTCTATTTAAATTTTGACTACCACGCTATTGAAAATGAATTTCAAGTTCCTATGTTTGGTAATAAATTTTTACTTAAATCAGAAGAAAGGGGAGTCAATCCTAATCAATACGATATTTTAAAAGCTGCCAATATCCGTTTCCCAATTCAATTTACTGATCCCCACGACATCGACAGACTTTGTTTAGTCAAAGTTTTAGAAAAAGCCAGAGGTTTTGAAAGGGCTTTTTTTGTTGTCGATTCTTACCAAGATTTTAAAAACCAAACCGACAAACTTTTAAAAGATGGTTCTTTTACCGAAGAACAACTTCAAAAATCCGTTATCGAAGAATTTGTCACCGGAGTTCATACCAATTTTAATTATTTTTATTCACCAATTTCCAAAAAACTCGAATTAATGGGTACCGACACTCGTCGCCAAACTAATTTGGAAGGTATTTCCCGAATCCCAATCAGCTATCAAACCGAAGTCCTAAAAAAGATGGAAATAAAATATGAAGAAGCGGGACATATTGCTGTCACTGTTCTTGAATCAATGCTTGAACAAGTTTTTGCTATGGGAGAAAATTTTGTTACTGCTTGTCAGAACCTATATTCCCCAGGAGTTGTCGGCCCATTTGCCCTTCAATCAATTATTGTTCCTGGACCTCCAAAAAAAGATATTATTGTTATCGATGTTTCTCCCAGAATGCCCGGATCTCCCGGTCTTTTTGCCACTCCTTACAACTTTTATCTTTACGGCAAACACCTCAGTGTCGGCACTCGCGTCGCCATGGAAATCCAATCCGCCATTCAAAACAATTGTCTCGACCAAATCACTACTTAACTACCTTCGCCATCCTCTGAGCCATAAGGCTTATAATTTTTCTAGATAAGTTTATCTTATCTTGATCACAGTTATCGTCCTTTTGTGGATGAGCACTCCCACTATAATAATCACCTTGTTTAACTCCATTAGAACTTCTCCTATGAAGCACTTCTCCTGTCCCTAAAAGATCCATCTCTCCAATAGCCATAACCTCTATCCCATATTCAGATACTAGCGCAGGGATAGTCTCTTTTTTTACAGCCGAAAGTGATACTACACCAAACTTAACTCCATATTTTTTTAAAATATCACCCATTCTTCTAGTACCACTTCCATTTCTAATTAATTCAGTCACCACTATAGTGTTCCCAAAACTTTTATTTTCATTATTCCGACTACCAACAAAAGCATCAACAAAAGGAATATCTTCATCTTTCGGACGAAGAAAAAAGACATTTTTTAAACGCGACATTCCAGCCTCTTCTCTTTTAATATTAATATATTCCCACATAAGACGTGTTATAAGTCTTCCTCCAACTTCATCACTTATTAAAGTCTCGATCTCCAATGGGTTTATTTGTTCAACCATATCCTTACCTACTTCAAAAAATTCTTGATCACTAACATAACGGAGATCTTTCCTCTCATCTATTTTTACACTCTTACCAAAATAATCTTTTCCTGTAAAAATCCCTCTTGCATCCAATCTCGTCCTAACAGTATCAGGTAAGGATTGAAATACCTGTCCTTTAAAATCAAAATTACTTTGCTCTTTAAGCATGAGACCGTATTATATCGCCATAAATCTTATATAATCAAGTATATGAGTAAAAACAAAAAAACTTACTCTAATCAAGAAATCGCCGAATTATTGCAAAATATCGCTACTGCCTACGAAATAAAAAAGAAAAATTTCTTTCGAATAAAATCTTATCAAGACGCCGCTGAAACCATTTTGACTTACCCCGAATCGGTCTATCAACTCTGGCAAAAAGATCCTCAATTATTCGATAATATTCCCGGCATTGGCCCAAATATTTTTACCAAAATCACTTATCTATTTGAAACAGGTAAACTTCATTCCCATATCATCCGTGCTTTCAAAGGCATTTCACCTTTAGTTTTTACTTTTACTAAAATCAATAGTATTGGTCCTAAAACTGCCTACATTCTCACTAAAAAACTTAAATTTTCAAAAGACACTATCAAGGCTTTGGATCAATTAATTGAATATTGTCAGCAAGGTAAAATTCGAAACTGGCCACACTTTGGCATAAAATCTGAAAAATCAATTTTGGAAAACATTCTGGCATTTTTAGGCCAAAGTCGCAGAATGACCTACTCAGAGGCTAAAGATAAATCAGACAAAATTATAAAATATCTCCATCAAGAATTTCCTAAAATAGAATTTATTACCCTTGGTAGCCTTCGTCGACAATCCCCAACAATAGGGGATATTGATTTAGCTGCTAAATCAAATCAAACCACAAAAATTTTAGATCATTTTGTTGAATATCCTGAAAATATTCAAACTATTGACCGTGGCCCCAAAAAAGCCTCCATCAAAATTTATCCCAATATTCGAATTGACATTATGATTCAGCCAGCCAAAAATTTTGCTTCACTCCTTCAACATTTCACTGGTTCCCGCCAGCACAATATTTTACTTCGTAAACATGCTTTAAGCTTAGGCTATTCAGTTTCAGAATATGGCATAAAAAGCCTAAAGACAGGTAAAATTTATAATTTTACCACCGAAGAAAAACTTTATAACTTTTTAGGCCTTTGCTATATTGAACCAAAAGATAGAGCTGGAGAACACGAGATCGATACGGCTCAAAAATGCTATAATGAATCACATTAGTTTTTAATAAAAAATATGCTTATTTTTATCGGATTACTCATCATCGTTGCTTTAGCCATGATGACCTTTTACAACAAATTAAGAACTCTCCAAGTCCATATCAAAGCTTCCATTCAGGAAATTGGCAACCAACTCAAACGTCAAGCTGATTTAATCCCTAATTTAGTCGATTCCGTTAAAGGCTACATGAAACATGAAAAAGGCATCTTTGAAGATTTAACCGCTGCCAGAAAAACTATTGAAACTGCCGCCGCCAGCAACAATCCTAAACTTCTTGATGAATCCCAAAAAAGTGTTAATAAAGTTTTAAGTTCACTTAAAGTAATCGTTGAAAGTAATCCTGAACTTCAGACTTCAGGGCTAGTCAATAATCTTATGGACGAACTCCGAGATACTGCCGATAAATTAATGTATTCTCGCCGAACTTTAATTGATTTAACCGCTGATTACAACTCAAATATTGTCACCATCCCCGGTGTGTGGATCGCTAATCTTTTTGGATTTAAAGAAGAGAAAGGTTTATCCATGCCAGAAGATGCTTCTGTCACTCAAGTAACCTCCGATAATCTCAAAAATCCTCAAGTAAAATTATAATGGTCAACATCTACGAACAAATTAAAAATAACAAAATTAGGTCTACTTTAATTATTTCCTTATTTTCCGGTTTTATAATTCTTGTTGCCTATATTATTACTCGCGCCTACAATCTTGATGGCACTTTTCTAGTTTTTGCTTTCTTATTTTCAATTATCTCTTCTTTAGGCAGTTATTTTTACGGCGACAAAATGGTTTTAGCTTTAAATCAAGCCCAACCTGCCAATAAAAATAATTATCCACTTCTCTATCAAGTTGTTGAAAATATCAGCATTGTTAATCAAACTCCCATGCCCAAAATTTATATTATTGACACGTATGCTCCCAATGCTTTTGCTACTGGCCGCGATCCCAAACACGCTGTTGTTTGTGTTACCAGTGGTCTACTTTCCAAACTTAATCGCAGTGAACTAGAAGCTGTCATTGCTCACGAACTTTCTCACATCAAAAACTACGACATCCGTTTAATGACTATTGTTAGTATTCTTGTTGGCTCACTATCAATACTTATCAACCTAGCTTATCGTTCTTCATTTTTTCGAAAAAGTGATGACAGAGAAGACAACCAAGCCAATATTATAATCACTATTCTTGGATTTATTCTTATAATTTTTGCCCCATTAATTGCCCAATTAATTCAATTAGCTATTTCTCGTAGTCGTGAATATTATGCCGATGCTTCAGCAGTTAAATTAACCAGACAGCCTCAAGCATTAATCGATGCATTAACTAAAATTTCCCATGACGATGCTGTTTTTGAAACAGCATCTACTGCCACGGCTACACTTTATATTGCCAATCCATTTAAAGGCAATAAAATTGCCAGCCTTTTTTCCACTCACCCCCCAATTGAAGATCGTATCAAAGCTCTTCAGCAAATGTTATAAATTAAGAGTCCTATTTTTAGTCATTGAAAATTGGATTTTGAAAATTGAAAATTAAATAAATATGTCTTTCGTTCATCTTCATGTTCATACTGAATATTCACTTCTCGATGGTTTAACTAAAATAAAAAACTTAGTTAACACTGTCAAAGAGATGGGGATGAATGCTATTGCCATTACTGACCACGGAGTGATGTATGGCGCTATTGAGTTTTATAAAGCCTGTAAAAAAGCCGATATTAAACCAATTATTGGTTGCGAAATGTACCTGGCACAAAACGGCCATTTAGACAAATCCACTAACAACCGACGTAATCAACATTTAATTTTACTTGCCAAAAATCAAACTGGTTATTTGAATTTAATGAAAATGGTTAGTATCGCCCATATAGAAGGGTATTATTATAAACCACGTATAGATTGGGAAATATTATCAAAATATCATGAAGGAATTATTTGTAGTAGTGCTTGTATTGAAGGAGAAATTGCTCAACTAGTTTTAGACAATAATTATGAACAAGCCAAAAAACGAGCCAAAGATTTTCAAGATTTATTTGGTGAAGATTATTATTTAGAAATTCAACGTCATCCAAATTTAAAAGGTCAAGATATTGCTAATGAAGGCATTATTAAAATTAGCCGAGAACTCGGTATTCCTCTTATTGCCACCAACGACGCTCATTATCTTAAAAAGGAAGATGCCGCCGCCCAAGATATTTTGATGATGATCAACACTCAAACAGTCATTACCGACACTAAACGATTGAGTATGCTTGATATTCCAGATTTTTATATCAAATCGCCCGAAGAAATGGCCCAACAGTTTGCTGATTACCCAGATGCTCTGGAAAACACCCAAAAGATAGCTGATAAATGTAATTTAGAAATTGAATTGGGAAAATGGTATTTCCCTAAATTTAAACTTCCAGCAGGAAAAACTGCTGAAGAAACTTTACGTGACGATGTTTACCAAGCCGCCAAAGAACATTATATAAATGGTTTAACTCAAGAAATTACCGATCGCCTTGAATATGAACTCGATGTTATTTGTACCAAAGGTTACGCCGCCTACTTTTTAATTGAAAGAGATTTTATTCAGTGGGCTGAAAAAAATGATACTGCCACTAACACCAGAGGTTCTGCCGCCGGCTGTTTAGTTGCTTTTGTTCTTGGAATCACTTCTGTTGACCCATTAATTTATCAACTACCATTTGAAAGGTTTTTAAACAAAGACCGGCCTTCTCCTCCAGATATCGACTTAGACATTGCCGATGATAAACGTCAAGAAATGCTTTATCACATTATCGATCAATATGGCAAAGATTCAGTCGCTCAAATATGTACTTTTGGCCGTATGATGGCCAAAAACGCTGTTCGTGATACTGCTCGAGTATTAGATTATGAATATTCTGTTGGCGACAAGATAAGTAAGCTTATTCCTGAAGGTTCTCAAGGTTTTCCCATGTCTATCGACAAAGCCCTCGACACTACTCCAGAGTTAAAAGCCGTTTACCAAACTGATCCTGATGCCAAAAGAATAATTGATTTTGCTCGTCAAATAGAAGGTTCCGCTCGACATATCAGTGTTCACGCTTGCGCTATCGTGGTTTCTCCTACAACCATTAATGATTTTTCTCCGACTCAGCAAGAAACTGGTGGAGATAAAACTATTACTCAATATGAAATGCATGCCGCCGAAGAAGTTGGCATGATTAAATTCGATATTCTTGGAATTCGCAATCTTTCATTTCTGGGTCAATCAGTGGTTAATGTTCGTAAAACTAAGGGAATTGAAGTTAACTTACGCAAAATTCCTCTTGATGACAAAAAAACTTTCGATATGCTTTCTCGCGGTGATACTATGGGAACATTTCAATTATCTGGCGACGGTATGACCAAATGGCTCAAAGAACTAAAACCAAACCGAGTAGAGGATTTAATGGCCATGGTAGCTCTTTATCGTCCTGGTCCAATGGCCATTATTCCAGAATATATTGCTCGCAAAAATGATCCATCAAAAATCAGATATTTTGATCCAAAAATGGAAAAGTTTCTGAAAAATTCCTATGGTCTTTTAGTTTATCAAGATGACTGTTTATACACTGCCATTGAATTAGCTGGATACAATTGGACCGAAGTTGATAAATTTAGAAAAGCCATTGGTAAAAAAATTCCCGAAGAAATGGCCGTTCAAAAACAAAAATTTATTAATGGTTGTATTACTAATGGTTACACCAAAGATAAAGCTCAAGAAATTTTTGGTTACATCGAACCATTCACTAGTTACGGATTCAACAAAGCCCATGCTGCTTCCTACGGTATGCTTGCTTATCGTACCGCCTACATGAAGGCAAACTATCCGGTAGAGTACATGTGCGCCTTACTTACTGCCGAATCAGGCGATAGTGATAAAATTACCACTGGAATTGAAGAAAGCCGAAAGATGGGCATAATCGTTGGGCCACCAGACATTAATAAATCCAATAGTGGCTTTGAAATGGAAGAAAATCCCAATTCACTTGAAAAAATGGCTATCCGTTTTGGTTTTAGCGCTATCAAAAATGTTGGTGTTGCTGCTATTGAAAATATTATTAACGAAAGAAACGAAAATGGTCCTTTTCTTAGTTTCAATGATTTTTGTATTCGAGTTGATGGTCAAAAAGTTAATAAACGAGTCCTTGAAAGTCTCATCAAGGTTGGTGCTATGGACCAATTTGGGGAACGCAATGCTATTTTAGCTTCACTCGACAAAATCAGAAGTGATTGTGAAAAAATTAGTTCCAAAAAAAATAGCGGACAATTTGGCCTATTTGATATTCCAACTGAATCAAATAGCAAAATTATTGCTCCACCAGATCAATTTCTTAATGTCGAACCAATGTCGGAACATGATCGTTTAATCATGGAAAAAGAGCTAATCGGAGTTTTTGTCACTGAAAATCCTTTGAATAAAATTCTTAAACCATTTGAATCTCTTGGTTTACCCAAAATTAGCGAAGTTCTTCAAAAAACTAACGACGCTCCAATAAAGTTTATCGCCGCCATCAAAAGATTTAAAAACATTCTTACCAAAAAAAATAACGCCAAAATGGCTTTTGTTACTCTAGAAGATGAAACCGGAACTATAGAAGCCGTAGTTTTTCCAAAAACTTACGAAAGGATTTCTAACCTTCTTGAAGAGAATAAAGCTGTTTACATCGAAGGTAAAATTAATATTAGGGAAGGCAGCCTTTCAGTTTTAGTTGACAGCCTTACTGATAAAGTTCCAGAAAATTCCAGTAAATATGATTTTGTTATCACTGTCCCTCAAAAAGCTTCACAAAGTCAATTAATGCAACTTAACACTTTGCTCAAAAACAACCCTAATGGCCACCGAGGCTTAATCATTCTCCCAAATGGTAAAAACCTTCCTCTAAGCTACGGCGTGAATTATAATCAAGAACTTCAAAAACAAATTGACGACATCTTCTTGTCAAAAGCAGCCTAGCTTGGTAGACTACCAAAGTTTTATTGTGATATAATTTCAACACAATTTATCTTTAATATATGGCACTAAAAATAACTAAAAACGATCAAGAATTCTTTGTTGGCGACTCTGTTAGAGTTAATTACAAAATCAAAGAAAAAGACAAAGAAAGATTACAAGCTTTCGATGGTATTATTTTGGCTATTACCGGTATCGGCGAAAACAAAAATTTCGTTGTCCAAAAACACGCCACTGATGCCGTTAATGTCGAAAGAATTTTCCCTTTAAATTCACCATGGATAGATAGCATTAAAAAACTTCGTGGACCAAAAGTGAAAATTCGACGTTCCAAGCTTTACTATCTTCGTGATCCCAAAGCCAAAACTATCTAATTAGTTTCGCTTCCTGCACCTCAACAATTTATCAAATACGATTTTTTTATTGTCTTATTTTATTTTTAGAAATTAGACATTAGAAATTTCTATTTGGGTCTTTAGCTCAGTCGGTAGAGCAGTTGCCTTTTAAGCAATTGGTCGCGGGTTCGAATCCCGCAGGACCCACACATTAATACTATTACAGCCTAAATTGTGGCCAATCAGTTTTAATATCTGATATTACCTTTAATAAAAAATTATCACCATTCAACTTTGCGACTTTTTCTAATTCTGTAATTTTTGTCCTAGCAGTTGAGAGATTAGATTTCCATTTAAGTCTACTCTGAATCTTATTAATTGTTCCTTTAATATCATCCGACATAAAATCAGTTCTAGTAGTTTGAAAAGTATACTCATCTAGTAATTTATATACAGCCAATACACCATCAGTAGTTTCTTGACCATAATTTAACCTTAATAAATCAAGATTATCAGTTATTCTTATAGCTTTTTGCCAATCATCATAACGATTAATTCTTGTTTTATCAAAACCCAAACTATCCATTTCATTAAAAGCAAATTTTGTTGCGTCAATTTCCTCAACACGCATATCATGACCCAATTTAGTAAAAGCTTCTAACCCCATTCCCGACGAATATACATTAAGCGATGGTTGCATAGCATGTCTGTACTCATGAAAAAGAGAATAAATAGCCTGATCTGAAGTCTGTTTTTCTAATTCATCCACAGGAATACTAATAAAACCATCGTGATTGAATGTATAGCCTCCACTTTCAGAAAACACAATAGGCACTGATCTGCCTCGATAAGTAGTCTTATAAAGAGTATCTATGGCCTTATAAAATTGTTCAACAGCAACTCGTTTTTGCTCCACTGATGCATTTTGAAATTGCTCAACAAATAAATTTTTAGCACTCATTATTATTTCCCTAGAATTATCATAGCTAACAGTCCCAACAATAGCCTCTGTCGTCGAAAAAACCAACTCTTTTTCGGTTTTTGGTATTACAGGATTTGGTAAAGTTATTTCTCGATTTTCCATATATTATAATCATTATAGCTTATGCATCTTTACGGTCTAATTCTCGGTATTTGTTTTGTTATTGGTATTAGCTACTTTTACAAAACAAACAAAATAATTCCCAAACAAAAAGAAACCTGGTTTATTTTTTCTGTTTTAATTTCTGGCATTATTGGTGCCAGAATTTATGGCGTTATTGCTGATTGGAGTTATTTTTCTCAAAACCCCATTCAAATTTTAAATCTCCGTGGTGGGGGATTAGGTATTTATGGCGGAATAATCGGGTCTATTTTTTATATTATTTTCTTTTGTCTCAAAAATAAAATTAAATTTTTAGATATTTCCAATTCTTTAATTCCAATTATTCCTTTATGCCAAAGCCTTGGCCGGTGGGGGAATTTCTTTAACCATGAAATTTATGGAGTCAATAATCAACCAATTTGGTTATACGAATCTATCGCCATGTTTTTAGTTTATTTTCTAATCAAAAAAATAAAAATTCATCCAACTGGAATTTATCTTATTAGTTACGGTATAATACGATTTGTGTTAGAGTTTCTAAGAACAGATACTATACCAATATTTTATCTGTCTTTAGCTCAAATTCTAAGTCTTTTATTTATTTTAATTGGTTTACTTATTATAAAATATGAAAACTCTCATCATTAATCCAGGTTCTACTAGTACTAAAATTGCCGTTTTTGACAACACCGAAACTGTTTTTGAGCTTAAACTTGATCACGCCAAAGATCCAGAATTCCAAGAAAAATTTAGTAAACCAGGCAGCGTTTTTGATCAACTCGAATTTCGACTTGAAGCTTTAAAAAAAGCTATTAAAGAAAATAATATAACTCAATTAGATGCTGTTGTTGGTCGTGGCGGCACTGGTCCAGGCATTCCATCTGGCACCTACGTTGTCAACGAAAAAATGATTGATGATTTAAAAAATCATGCTCAAAGTAACCATGCTTCAAATTTAGGCGCACCTTTGGCCAAAAATATAGCCAAAGAATTTGGAATTGCAGATAAAGCTTTCATTGTTGACCCTGTTACTACCGATGAAATGGACGAAAAACACAAAATTACTGGTATCCCAGAAATTGTTCGTTATTCTTCATGGCACGCGCTCAACCAAAAAGCTATTGCTCGTCAATATGCCAAAGATATCGGTAAAAATTACGAAGATTTAAATTTAATAGTAGCTCATTTAGGTGGTGGTTCTTCTTTTGGTGCTCATAAAAAAGGCCGAGCTATCAACGTTATTTCTCCAGTTTCCGGTGAAGGCCCATTCACACCAGAACGTTCTGGTGCTGTTCCAGCCCAAAATTTAATTGAAATGTGTTATTCAGGAAAATTTACCAAAGAAGAATGTCTTCACTATGTTTGTGGTGGTGGTGGACTTTTTGCTCTTCTCGGTACCAAAGATATGATGACTGTCGAAAATGAATATCCCACTTATGACAAAAGAAAGAAAGATATTGTTGACGAAATGATTGCCGGCATATCTCGATCAATTTGTTCTTTGATTCCTGATTTTGAAGGTGAAAAAATTGATCAAGTTTTAGTTACTGGTGGTATCGCTCGTTGGAAATTAGTTACCGAAAAAATTCAAGAAGATATTGCTGCTACTGGAATTAAAGTTTCAGTGTATCCCGGTGAACAAGAACTTGAAGCTCTCCGTGACGGTGCACTCCGTGTTCTCAATGGCCAAGAAATAGCCAAAGAATACAAATAAATTACCACTCAATCGGATCTTTACTCGTAAAAATCAAATAACTATTGGTTTGTGAAAATGGTTTTGATCCAAAAAATCCACCATAAGCCGATAATGGCGACGGATGAACTGATCGAATTACCAAATGTTTATTTTCATCAATTACACTGCCTTTTTTCTGAGCGTAACTTCCCCACAAAATAAACACCAAATTTTCTTTTTGTTCTGACAAAATTTTTACCACCGCATCAGTAAACTTTTCCCAACCTTTATTTTTATGCGATCCCGCCTGGCCAGATTTTACTGTCAAAGTTGCATTTAACATCAATACTCCTTGCCTAGCCCAATTTTCCAAATTCCCATTTTTATTTTTTGTCTCTACTCCCAAATCAGTTTTTATTTCTTTATAAATATTTACCAACGATGGGGGAGTCGGAATATTATCATTAACTGAAAAAGCCAATCCATTGGCTTGATTTGGACCATGATACGGGTCTTGCCCCAAAATTACTACTTTCACTTTATCAAATGGTGTTAAATTAAAAGCATTAAAAATAAATTTCGCCGGCGGATAAACCGTTGATTTTTGATATTCCGATTTTACAAAACTAATCAAATCCTCAAAATATTTTTCATCAAATTCTTTTTGCAAAACCTTTTTCCAACTCTCCTCAATTTTTACTTCCATAATTAAATCTTACTACACTGCCAAACTCAATGTTTTTCCACCTCTTCCTGATTTTTTATTTTTTTTAACCACATCGCCCAATACCTTTATTGGATGTTTCTCAAGAGCTCTCCAAAAAGGGCCACAAGCCTCAGACTTATGCTCTGTAACTTTTATCCCAATTAAATTTGCCTCACGCTCACCAGTCTGTACCCCACTTAACACTCTTTCTGCAGTTACAACGTCCTCTTTTTTACCATTAGTCAATTGACTATAAGTCACATTTGACTTTTCTTCTCTAAGTCTATATTCCGAACCACTTTTTTTTACTTCAGGATCATCATTCATTGCCCGCAATATTTGCCCTTCCCAAGTGTCTGCCTCCCTATTCTTTTCAAAATCAGGACCAATACCAGACCGCGCTAAAATACCACCAACAATTTCTTTATATCTTTCTTGCCACATACCACGTATTATAACATTTAGTCAGAACCATATTTTTCACCATTCACATAAATCGACATATCCAAGCCTCCTAACCCTAAAGCAAGTTTCATCCTCCAAATCTGATATTCAGGAACCTTCATCTCGATAGAAGAAACTTGACCATCTACTGACACAACCTCCTCTTTAACCCTAATTTTATTTAATTTGTCATACATATCCTTATCCACCCTCACTTCTACCTTATTTCTAGTTATCTGTACTTCACGAACAGCCTCAAACCCACCAAAATGTTTTAAATCCGATGAGCTCATCTTAACAGCCACCTCTTTAATATTTGACTTTGTCCACTTATCAACTTGTTGAAACTCCGGCCTTAACGCAATTTGATCCAACACAAACCCCCTCCAACAAGACATACACTCATCAGCATCTAATCTACTCAAATGTTCTCCCCAAATCGTTAAAAACTGTTTAAATTTAACTTCAACAATTGTTTTTATTATGTCCTCAGACGTTTTTTTACTACTCGTCAAAATACTCTCTTGTCTTTCTGCCTCTATCCCTGAAATACACATCACTACAGCTTCTCTAAAATCACTTAATTTTCCATTTTCTTTAGCTTTTTTAAAAAGCATTTCAATGCTCTTATTGTCCTCATAAAAGTAGCTCCTTTCATCACCTAATTCATGATAAAAAGCTCTAAACAAAGGATTTTTTTGTAAACCAGAGAATCTTTCATCATATACAATATCTGAATTATCAGTATCACGAATAATTATCTTAACTGGTTCCTCCATTAACGCCGCAGCCGAATATTCTAATCCCAAAATACTACTTTCACCCTTTTTACCAAGACTTCTCCCTTTATATTTCTCTCTCGTTTCTGTGCTTATAGAAGGGACATTTATTAAATCTATTAGATGATTCTTCGATTTCAATAAACTTCCTAAAACATCTAATCTAATCTTTTGACTATTATCAGCATCATCAATACGAATAGAAAGATCATAAACTTCATACCCTAATTCTTCTAAAGCAACCAAGGCTTTAGAAATATTCCCCTTATCAACCAAAAACTCCGCTCCACCCTTGGCTTTAATTTTTGTGTCATAAGATTTATCAATCTTATCAGCATTATGCAGCATGATACTATTTCTCAAATCATTTACAATTCTTCCATTACTAGTATCATCTAAAATTTCGTTCAACACTTTCCTAACAGGAACCATTTGCCCATCCAATTCTATTTGACCATGACCAATCACATCAGCTCCAATTATACTGTGAGATGCTTTATTTAATTTTTTTGCTTCAGAGCCAGGATAACCAAAATCATGAAGCAACGCCACATTCCTCAAAATAAATCTTGCCTGCAAAGGAGTCACATCGTATTGCCAGTGTACTCTATCAATTATCTCTGGGTACGCCGTCATTATTTGGTCTGTATACTTAACCACATTTAAACTATGATTAAATCCATGGGAAACATAATTTTCTGGATCATTTAAGTGTTGGTCAACTGCTCTCTCTAACACAAAAGATAAATATCCATCTAAAAGTTTTTGTCTTCTCAACGTTACTTGGTCACTTTCCGGCAATAGATCACCAAAAATTGAGACTACTTTTCCCAAAGCACCACTTTTGAGGAAAAAATCTTTTGTCCTTTCTAATTTATCTCTATCTACCTCATCATCAGCAAAAAGAGTTTCACAATAATCCTTAACCCTCTTTACTGCAACATCACTTAAATCAACTACACAAGCTTCTTTACTAACAGTTTCTTGTATCCCTAAAATTTTTTCCTGCTCTACCCCCGGCATTACTGTAACAATTCCTCTTTCTGGTGACACTTTTTCTCCTCCCATACGACAGTGTACCACCCCTCTATATTTTAAAACACCCCCAATTTATTACCCTATATTAATATATGCCCTGTGTTGTAACAAAAAAAATTTCTACCATCCTTAATGGAACTTTTATTTTGTACGTAAACATTTTTTGCTGCCATTTTATCAACAAGACTGCTCCCTATCATAACTAAAGTATTCCCCGAATTTAAAACTTCACTAGATAAATCCAAAACTTTCTGATTACCACCAAAAATTTTTTGAAACCCCGTTACAAAACTAACTCGACAATCACTATTTTTACTTTTAATAATTTCTTCAAGAAAAAATCCAGAACTCCAAGTTAAAATTGGAAAATCAGACACAGGACTAAATTGATCGCCTAAATGTGAAGCTAAATTAAATCTTTGACTATCCGAATCATCACAATAACTTCTTGATGTGTGAATCTCAACAACCTTACTTCTTTCACCTATCTTTGATAAAGTCCTCAAATTGGCCACATTTTTCAAAGATCCTCCTTCTGAGATAACACCATCAAAATCTGTTATTACATGTATACCGCCATCACAAGTCGCACCATTAAACGGTGGCATATTTTGAATCTGTAAAAACGAATCTATGTATACCACTCGAAACTTTTGAGTTGCCCTCTCAACCCTAGGACGAACCAAACCTATTCTTGCTTCTACCATCAATATATCTCAATATAATCTAGCCTAATTATATCAAAATACTACACAAACATCCTTTGATATCTCTTCCATTCCACTTTCAAATCCACTATAAGAATTTGTCGTAAATACTGTTCCATCATTTTTATCCAAAATATTATCGATAATTGTCCTTACAGAAGGGAATAAGTCTGATTGTTTTATTTCATCTCCAGTCAAATAAACCACTTCACCTTCCTCCGACATAATTATGTCACCACTTTTATAATCCGCACTAAAATAAAACACCAGCCAATTTGCTCCCAAATCTTTATCCGGCATTTGTTCATAAATTACTGCTTCTAATTTTAAATTTTTGATTTCAATTCCTACTTCCTCTCGGATTTCTCTTACTGCTCCTACATATGGATTCTCGTTTTCATCCATCTTTCCCCCAAACGGATGAATTTTATTCGGCGCATATTTTTTATCCGGCGACCTTTTCATCAACAAATATTTTCCACCCTTGCGGATAAATACATTCGCACAAATTACCATTGGTAACACACTCGGTTTCTGATTCATAATTCAATTTTATTAAAAAGGTATATCTCCCAATTTTTCTTCTTCATTAAATGTAAGTAAAGATATAACACAAACAGATTTCTCATTCTTTAACAAAATGTAACCTTTTTTATCAAAAAGTGGTTCTCTAAAATCATCCAAATTTGAAGTTGCTAAAAAAGTTTTTCCGTTAGAATATTTTTTAATAGCCGAAGCTAAATATAAATCCTCAGGTTCTGGATAATAATCATCAAGCCACATTGTCTTTTGTATTCCTTCTGATTCTTCTATTAAAATCTTATCGAGACTTAATTTTTCTACATTATCTAAAAAAATATTTCTCTTCATCCGTTCAGCTCGATCGTTAGTTCTGTTTAACTCCAAAATAATTGGTTGCAGTGTAAAAAGAGTAACCCCCAAATCCTTAATTATGTCTAAAAAAGAGTCTGAACCATATTTAATTATGTTTATAATTGCATTAGCATCCAAAAGTATCCATTTACCCTTTACAATTTTTTTCCAATCACAGTTCTCAGATTCAACGACAGTCGCACATCCTTTTTTCATTAAGAGAATAAAACTCAATAAACTTATTTACCAAACCACTTTCAATAGGAGAAGACTCATCTTTCTTTTTGATCATCTGATAGTAAGTTAAAACCGAATCTACCGCTATTGCAACTTTTTCCAATAAAACAAAATTTTCAGTTTTACTAAGCTCAATAAAAGTATTTTTTTCTTTCAAATAAGAAACTAAAAAATTAGAAAATGGAATCAGTCCCACTTCCAAAATCATCTCTTTTATTTCCTTTTCAGACTTATTTAACAAATCAACCGGAATTTTAATATTCATACTAAAATGATACCACGTTTTTGTGACTCCTGTGGGAATCGGACCCACGATTGCCTGGATGAAAACCAGGAGTCCTAACCGCTAGACGAAGGAGCCTCATTAAGACAAGTCATATTTTATCAGTAAGTCTATAAAATTTCCATAATTTGTCATAATCCTGGTAAAATATATCTGTGATTTACATTTTTCATGGCGACAATCAATTAAACAGTCGACAGGCTGTTAACACCCTTTTGGATAGTAAAAAAGATTTTGATATTCTTCGTCTTGATGTCAAAGAAATTGATTTAGATAAAATTAACGGCTTTATCAATAGTCAATCTCTTTTTTCCTCTCAAAAAATCATTGTCTTTTTTAATCTTTTTTCTGTCCCCAAAGCTAACTTAGACAAAATTATAAAAATACTAAATTTAAATCAAACTATAGATGTGGCTATTTGGCAAGACAAAAAACTCACCCCAACTCAACTCAAAATTTTCCCAAAGGCCAAGGTTGAACTTTTTAATTTAGACAAAAAAATGTTTACCTGTTTAAATAATCTTTACCCCAAAAATTTATCCAAATTTTTACCTTTATACCGTCAGGTTTTAGACCAAGAACCATTCGAGCTATTTTTATTTTGGGTTAAAACTACTCTTCGCAAACAACTTACCGGATTTTCTAGATTTCCACCAGAAACTCTCAAGAATGCCTATCTTCAAACAATTGAGTTAGATTATCAATCAAAAACTGGCCAATTAAGTATCCCCAAAGAATTAGCTTTAGAACGAATTTTTATCAGTCTTCTAAAATAGCTCGTGTTAAAATAAACCATGGATTTAAACCTAAATAATTTATCAGACGTTCGAGTTATTACTAAACCTTGGGGTCAAGAAATTATTTATACTCCAGAAGATTTAAAATACACTTTCAAACAAATAAAAATCAATGACGGCGCCCGGCTTTCACTTCAATCACACACCGAAAAAGTGGAAACCTTTGTTCTAATCGAAGGTGAAGCTGATTTAGTTATTGGACCAGACGTAAACAATCTTCAAACTATTCATATGGAAATCAAAAAAGGTTACAACATTCCACTTGGAATTGTTCACCGGATGATTGGAGTTAAAAACGCTATTATTCTAGAAGCTTCCACTCCCGAAACTGGCACTACTTACCGCTATCAAGATGATTACCAACGTCCCGACGAAACCGAAAGTATTCGTAAACTTGATAACCGAGGCTGGACTCCAAACCAATAATATTACTTTTATATAGTCATATATACAAAGTATTATTTTGATATATATAAAGATATCCCCAAACTTAAGGCAATATTTTTAAAATGATCCATATTAGCAGTCAAAAGTAAAGTCTGATAATTTACATTCTCCCAAAATCTGCTATTCTTTTTATATGAAAAACACTGCCAATGTTTTATGGTTCCATCAAATTGATTTAGAAGACGTTAGTTTAGTTGGAGGTAAAGGGGGAAACCTGGGAGAAATGTATCAACTCGGTATTCCTGTTCCCAATGGTTTTGTGGTCACTGCCAATGCTTATTTCCAATTTATCGAAGATAATAATCTCAAACCAAAAATAAAAGACATTCTCAAAACTACTGATGTTGATCAGCCTGATCAACTAGCAGATGCTTCAAAAAAAATTAGAGCGTTAATTAAGAAATCACCAATTAGTCACTCTCTTTCATTAGAAATAATGAAATCCTACAAAAAACTTTCTGGATTTGGTGGTCTTCGAAGTGTCCCTGTGGCAGTTAGAACTTCTGCTACTGCTGAAGACTCTGCCGATGCCTCATTTGCTGGTCAAGGCGATACTTTCTTAAATGTTGTTGGCGAATCTAATGTTATCAATCGTGTCCGCGATTGTTGGTCAAGTTTGTTTACTTCACGTTCAATTTTTTATCAAGTCAAAAAACATTATGATCATTTTAAAATCGGTGTCGCTGTTCCAGTTCAAAAATTAATTAACTCCGAAATTTCTGGAATTATGTTTACTGCTAACCCAGTAACCAACGCCAAAAATGAAATTATTGTGGAAACTATTTGGGGATTAGGAGAATATATTGTCCAAGGTAAAATCACTCCCGACCAATTTATTATCGACAAAAACGAATGGAAAGTCATTTCTGAAAATCATGTTTCTCAAGATGTTCAATTAGTTCGCGACAATGACGAAACTGGTGAAGTTAAAGTTCCTAACAGTAAAAAAGATAGAAAAAAAATTGATACCACCATGGCTATTAAAATTGCCAAAATTGGCCAAAAACTTCACAACCATTATGGTAAGCCTCAAGATGTTGAATTCGCCATTGATAGGGGAGAACTATATATAGTTCAAACCAGACCAATTACTACTATCGAAACTAATCAAAAAAAACTTGATGATCAAAAACAAACTATTGATAAAGCTCCTGATTTGACCGGTGAACCGGCCAGCCCAGGCACTGCTTCTGGTATTGTTGTTATTATCAACAACCCCAAAGAAATTAACCGAGCTCAAAAAGGTCAAGTCTTAGTCACCACCATGACCACACCAGACTTCGTTCCTGCTATGAAAAAAGTCAATGGCATTATTACCGACAAAGGTGGTCAAACATCTCATGCTGCCATTGTCAGCCGTGAATTAGGTGTCCCTTGTGTTGTTGGTACCAAAACTGCCACCAAAGATTTAAAAGAAGGCGACATCGTTACCCTAAATGGCACTACCGGCCAAGTTTGGAAAGGTGATTTAATCGACAAGCAAGCTGTTGTCACCGTCAAAACCGTCAATAAAAATCTCAAAACTGCTACTAAAGTTTACGTCAATTTAGGAGAACCAGATTTAGCCGAAACTATGGCAAAAAGAAATGTTGACGGCATTGGATTACTTCGAGCTGAGTTTATGATGGCCAATATTGGTATTCATCCAAAACACATTATTGCTCAAGGTAAACAAAAAGAATTTATTAATCAATTAGCCAAAGACTTACTAAAATTTTGCAAAAGTTTTTCACCCCGTCCAGTAGTTTACCGAGCCACTGATTTTAAAACCAACGAATATCGCCACTTAAAATGGGGTAAATTATATGAACCAGAGGAATCAAATCCGATGTTAGGTTTTCGCGGAGCTTCTCGTTATATCAGCTCACCAGATGTTTTTAATATGGAGCTAGAAGCCATAAAATTAGTTCGCAACAAATATGGTTACAAAAATATTTGGCTGATGATTCCATTTGTCCGCACTGTTCAAGAATTAACTCAAGTCAAAAAAATCGTTACCGATGCTGGACTAATTCGATCTCCATCATTCAAATTTTTGATGATGACCGAAATCCCTAGTAACGTTATTCTGCTCGACAAATTTATTGATGTCGGTATCGACGGCATATCTATTGGTAGCAACGACCTAACCATGCTTACCCTCGGCCTTGACCGCGATAATGGTGAAGTTGCCAAAAGTTTTAACGAAATGGATCCCGCCGTTCTTTGGTCGCTTAAAAGATTAGTTACCAAAGCCAAAAAACGTGGCATCATGTGTTCTATTTGTGGCCAAGCCCCCAGTAATTATCCCGAACTTGTTGAAAAATTAGTCAAATGGGGAGCTACCAGTATTTCTGTTAGTCCAGATGCTATTGATGCTACCCGAGAAGTGGTTGCTTGGGCTGAAAAAAGAAAAATTACCCAAAAATAACTACAAATTCACCTTTAATATTTTTAGATGACATTTTTTGGGATACCTCACTCGCAGTTCCATTAATCACCTCTTCAAATTTTTTCGTCATTTCTCGGCAAATAGAAATATTAGTGTCTTCGCCATAAACTGTTTTTATTTCTTCAATTAATTTAGTCAGTCTAAAAGGGGATTCATAAACAATTTTTGATCCATCAAACTCTTTATATTTTTCCAAAATCTTTTTTCTGTCACCCGGTTTCTTTGGTAAAAATCCCAAAAAACAAAATCTGCCCACTGGTAATCCTGACAACACTGCCCCATTAATCGCCGCACAAGCCCCTGGCAAAGCTGTATAATTTATACCTAAACTTTGGCATTTTTTAATCAATTTCCATCCCGGATCAGAAATTATCGGTGTCCCTGCATCTGTCACCAACCCAATTTCTTTCCCTTCCTTCAACAACCCCACCACCTCCGGAATCTTCTGATCCTCCACCTCATCATAAAAAGAAATCAATTTTGGTTTATTTTTTATATTCAAATTAGCTAACATCAAACCAGTATTTCGAGTATCTTCGCACAACAAATATTCTATATTTTCCAAAGTCTCTAGCGCCCTCAAAGTAATATCCTTCAAATTTCCAATTGGTGTGGCAATTATGTACAACATATCTATTGGATGATAACATAACCTAATGGCAGACGAATTAATCGATATTTGCGATGAACATAATAATTTAACCGGGATTAAAGAATTAAAAACAAAAGCACACAAAACTGGTTTATGGCACAGAAGTGCTCATATTTGGGTATACAGCTCCAAGAAAGAAATTCTTCTTCAATTAAGAGCCAAAGAAAAACCACTTTATCCCGATATGTGGGATATATCTGTTGCTGGTCATGTTTCCTCTGGTGAACAGCCAATTCAATCAGCCATCAGAGAAATTAAGGAAGAAATTGGATTAGACGTAGAAAAATCAGATTTATCTTTTTTCAAAATTATTAAACATAAAAGTATTTTTAGAGATATTAAAAATAATGAATTTTATTACGTCTATTTTTTAAAATTTGACGGAGATATTAACGATTTAAAACTACAAATAGAAGAAGTCCAAACAATAAAATTTATATCCATACCTGAACTTGAAAAAGAGTTAGCCAATCCTTCCAATAATCTTGTTCCACACAAAAATTATTGGACACAAATAATTAAAGAATTAGACCTTATAACTATCGACCCAAAAACCATCATCAATCACAGCTTTAATCCCAAAAACTCAGAAAAGCTGGGGTTTAAATATGTTAGAAATATAATATTTGACCCAGAAGCACCGAAAATTGCCAACAGAGAAATAACTAAAATGGTCAAAAGTGGAGAATATCAACTTGGACAAGGACTTACTGATGCACCAAAACTTTTCTGCGGATTATACAAAAAAATAAACGACAAGCCCTGATACAATTTAGTTGTAATTTAATTGAACTGTCTAATTACTGCCACCACTTTACCTCGAATTTCCACATCAGTCACATAAATAGGGGACATGGATGAATTTGCTGGTTGAAGTCGAATTCGGGTGGCTTCTTTGTAAAATCTTTTAAGAGTAGCAAAACCATTTCTCAACACCGCCACTACAATATCGCCATTGTAAGCACTTTGTTGCTCTTTCACTACTACATAATCTCCACTCAAAATACCATCATCAATCATCGAATCTCCCTTGGCTTGCAACACAAAAGATTTATCTCCTGGTCTAATTAAATTACTATTTACCGCCAAAGTGGCATTCGGATCAGTATATGGTTCAATTGGTTCACCACAAGCAATAAACCCTAACACCGGTAATTCAATCATCGACGACACTGATGCTAAGTTTTCTGTTTCTCTTTTTAATAATTCAATTCCTCGAACCGCTCCTTTATATCGTCTAATCAATCCTTTCTTTTCTAACACGGCCAAATGTTCATGAACTGTTGATAGTGAAGATAACCCCAAATGTTGGGCAATTTCAGTGAGTGTTGGAGCACAACCATATTCCTCAATATTTTTATTTATATAATCAAGTATCTGTTTTTGTCTTTTGTACAATGTTGTTGCCATAAATTTATCTTACACGAATAATACCCGAAGTCAATCATTCAAATTTAGTTATTTATAATGGTATATTTAGATACTCCATGTTTTTCTTAGTTTTAATTATATTTCTACTTTCATTTCCCAAAATTATCTTTGCTGCCGACGAGTTTGACATCTCTCAACAAATTAAATATCAAATAGACACATCTGGTAACGCCACCGTTACTCAACACATTGAACTAACCAACAATTATTCTCAAATATATCCCAAAGAATATCAGATAACTCTTTCATCCAACAAAATTGAAAACATTACTGGATCTGACGACTTAGGCAATATTATTCAAAAAATTAATCAACAAAACGATTCCACCTCAATCAATATCGTTTTTAACCAAGCCAACACTGGCAAAGGTCAAATAACCAAATTCAATTTAAGTTACAACATCAAAGATTTGGCTCAATCAAAAGGTAATACTTGGGAAATTGCTTTACCAGAAAATCAATCGGCTGGTCATCAAAGCCAAACTGAAACTTACGTAAATATTCCATCATTATTTGGTAATTTATCTTTTACTTCAGTCACTCCACAAAATAATATTTATTTAAACAATCAAACAGAACTTTATTTTAAAACTGCATCAAAACCCCAAAAAATTCTCCTTATTTTCGGCGATTATCAACTTTTCGACTTCAAATTCAAATTTTTTCTAAAAAACGACTCTTTCGAAAATAAAGAAATGACCATTCCATTTCCACCGGAAACCAATTCTCAAAAAATTATATATCGAGAAATAACCCCACAACCACAAAATATAGACATCGATGAAGATGGTAATTTTTTAGCCAAATATACAATTTCCGCTAATCAAACGCTGGAAATTAACCTAGATGGTCAAGCCAAAATTATTCACACTAATCTAAACTATGCCGAAATTAAGCCTCAACTTTACACCACATCAAAATTATTTTGGGAAACAGACAATTCATCATTAATTAATATTGCTTCACAGTTAAAAACAGTTAAAGATATTTACAATTATGTCGTCGATACTTTAAGTTACAAAACCAGTAATTACGATTCCGCTTCCCGACAAGGAGCCGCCATGACCCTAGCTTTTCCTAATGAGTCCTTATGTACCGAATTTACTGATCTTTTTGTCACACTTTGCCGCATAAAAGGTATTCCTGCCAGAGAAATTGAAGGATTTGCCTACAGTAATAACACCAAAATTAAACCTATAAACATCAATACCGATATTCTTCATGCTTGGCCACAATATTATGATTCCTCAAAACAAGCCTGGGTTTCAGTTGACCCAACTTGGGGAAAAACCACTAATGGTATTGATTATTTTAACGATCTCGACCCTAACCACTTCGCTTTTGTTTTTCACGGTCTTAATAGCCAATATCCGTTACCTCCTGGAGGATATAAAGACAGTCAAAACATAAAAACCGTCAATGTAGAATTTGCCAAAGAAGAATTAGCTACTGAAATTAACCAATTAAATTTCAAAACTATTTCCAATATATTCCAACCAACTAAAATAAAAATATTTAACTCCAACTATTCTTCTGTAAACTCCATAAATCTATCCGTATCTTCAAATTATCAAAAAACTATTTCTACCATTCCTCCATTATCTTCAACAGAAATTCAGATTCCAACCTACAGTCTGTTTCAAAATTTAAATCCTGATAACTATAAAATAAAAATTAATTACAACAATAAAACTATAGAATACAAAATTCCCCTCACTCAATTTTATCTCAGTTGGATAGCAATTATTGCCGGGATCGTCACTTTAATTGGTCTAGGCGGTATAATATTTAGAAAGCTTAAACACTTATGAGGAAAATTCTTAAACTAACACTACTTTTTACATTCAGTCTAATTACTGCAAATCAAATTTGGGGCAATCTAGAATTTTCCTTCATTCCCTGGACAATTATTAAAACTGCCTTTGTTTTATCAATTTTCGAAGTCCTTTTAAAACCAATTCTTAAAGTAATTCTTTTCCCAATTAATATCCTAACTTTAGGTTTATTTCGCATTGTTATTGATACTTTGGGCCTTTATCTGGCTGCTTTTATATTTTCAGATTTTCATGTTAAAAACATACATTCAGCCGCAACTTCGTTTTTAGGAATAAATATTCCAGAACTAAATTTTTACAACTTTGTTGCTTTTTTAATTACATCACTTACAATTGGATTCATCTTAAATTTATTTACATTAATCATTAAGAAAAAGCCTAAAAAATGAAAACAACTTTAATAATTATTCAAATTATTCTTTCCATTATCCTCTCTGCTTTGATTTTTCTCCAAACCGGTGATGATAGTGAATCCCGTTCTAACCTTATGTCTAGTACTCCAGAGAAACGTGGCTGGGAAAAAATTATGTTTAACTTAACAATTTTTGTTATAGTTATATTTATCCTTTCATCCATTATCCAAACCTTAATTTAATCCTCTCACGTGTTAACCAAACTTCATTTTAAATTAGAACTCTTCTGGATATACATAAAAAAACACTTGGCTATTTTTTGTATTATCTTTGCTTTAACAATCGGCGGATTAATTTTCAAAAAACAAATAATTTCTATTTATAACCAACCGGCGTGGCATATTAAAATTATTGGTTTGCAAGGTCGATATACTATTGATGATCTTCCTGATGAAATATCTCAAAAAATCAGCTTTGGACTTACTACTCTTTCTGAAAATCAAAAGCCAGAAATTTCTCAAATTGTCGAAAGTTTAGATATTCAAAATGAAAGCAAAGATTATATTTTTAATCTTAAAAATAATATTTATTGGTCAAGTGGGAAAAAATTTACCGCCTACGATGTTAATTATCAAATCGACGGAGTCACTATAACTCCACTATCTCAAGATAGTATCAGAATTTCTTCCGAGTCAGAATTTAATCCAATACTTTCATTATTAAGTCAACCATTGATTAAAAAAAATTTTGATGGGTTAGGGGATTATTCTGTTACAAAAGTAACTTACCAAGAAGGCTATATAAAAACTATTTATCTTAAACCACGTCATAAAAATAATAATCCTATTGAATACCGTTTCTATTCTGATGAAGAAAATGTTGTTCATGCCTTTAAAATTGGAAATGTTGATGAAATTAGAGTAGGAAAGTTACCTCAAGAGTTTTCATCATGGAAAAATTTAGAAATCTCTAAAAAGATAGAAACTAATCAAAAATATGTCGCCGTTTTTATTAACACTCAAAAAATAACTAATCGTCAAATTAGACAAGCATTCGCTTACGCTACCCCCAAGGAAGACAAAAATGAACGCTGCCTTGGTCCTATTTCCCCAAATTCTTGGGTTTATAATCCCGATATCAAACAATATAATTTTAATAAAACTAGAGCCAAAGAACTACTTGGAGAAGAAAAGATTGATCACATCAATTTAAGTATTAATGATCGAGAACTACTCCCAATTGCTGAAAGTATCAAAACATCATGGCAAGATATACTTGGACTTTCAGTTTCCATTTCAATAGAAAATCAAATAAATATTAATGACTACGAAACTTTACTAACTTACGGAGCTATAACCAAAGATCCCGATCAATATTTATTTTGGCATTCTACTCAAACCAACACTAATATCACTAAACTTAACGACCCTCGCATCGATAAACTTCTTGAAGAAGGCCGACAGACTAACGATCAAATCGAACGCAAAAAAATCTACCAAAATTTTCAAACCTTTTTATTAGAGGAATCTCCAGCCATTTTCCTTTACTATCCAACCGTTTATACTATTACCAGAACTAAATAATTATGAAAAAAGATATTATTGGACCAATTTTATTGTTTTTGTTATTTATATTATTAATAGCTGCTGGCATTATTTCATATCAAAGTATTGATTGGAATGTTCTTAAAAAAATTGAAAATCAAAAACTTATTTTACCTACTCCAATTATCACCAAACCAAACACCTCAACCTCATCAATTTCCCCCACAAATAATCCTCAAAAATAATTATTCTATTTTTAGAATTTCACCTTTATTTAATCTTATTAATCTCTGATTTCGCGATCCTCTAAATTTGAGACTTAAATCTTTTTCGGCTAATACAAACGGCCCATCAATTAATACATCTAATGTTTTTATAAATTCCCATCTATCTCCACCTTCTTTTTTTAAATCTTCATATAAATATCCCGTAAAACACCACACCGACCACCCTAATTCTTTTTTTACCCACTCACTTATTTCTTTACAGGCTAATGATTGCAACATTGGCTCTCCACCACAAAAAGTCAGCCCTGTTTGTCCTTTTATTATCTTAAGTTGTTTTTTAATTTCCTCAATTTCAAACAACTCTCCTCCATTTTCATCCCAACTTTCTGGGTTATGACAACCATTACAATGAAGCCGACAACCCTGACACCAAATTACAGTTCTTAATCCTTCACCATTTACAATATTATCTGACTCTATTTCACCTGCCAATCTAATCTGGTTAAGATTCATCAATTTTTAAAATTTATAGAATGTTTAACTCTAGATTTTTCTTCAGCCTTTTTAGCATCATTCCATCTTTCCAAAGAACCAACTAAATAACCAGTTATCCGTCTTAATCTTTCAAAACCGACATCACCATCAAATTCTTTTCTCCCACAAGATGGGCAAATGTCTCCTTCTATAATTCCTGAAAACCCACAAACAGGATCTCTATCAACTGGATGATTAATACTTCCATAACCAATTCCTGATTCCTTCATTTTACGTACCACCGCTTCAAAAGCATCTATATTATTACTTAAATTACCATCTAACTCTACATAAGTAATATGACCCGCATTACATAATTCATGATATGGAGCTTCAATTTCAATCTTTTTAAAAGCGCTAATTTGGTAGTATACCGGCACATGAAAAGAATTTGTATAAAACTCTCGATCAGTTACTCCTTTTATTACTCCAAAATCTTTTTTATCAATCTTGGTAAATCTTCCAGCTAAACCCTCGGCTGGAGTTGCCAACAAACTAAAATTTAAATTATATTTTTTCATCAATTCATCACATTTCTTTCTCATAAATCCAATTATTTCTAAACCAACTTTTTGAGCCTCTTCCGATTCTCCCTGATGCTGACCTATAATTGCTACCAATGTTTCAGCTAAACCAATAAATCCAATTGATAAAGTCCCATGTTTAATTACTTCACGAAGTTTATCATCTGGACCTAATTTTTCACTTCCCATCCAATTTCCTTGCCCCATCAAAAATGGAAAATTCCTGACTCGTCTCTCACCTTGAAAATCAAATCTTTCCAATAATTGATCTGCCACTAAATCCATCTTTTCATCTAATTCTTTATAAAAACCATCCCAATCAACTATCGCTTTATCATCTAAAACAATTCCATGTTTTATCCCAATTCTAGGCAAATTAACAGTAGTGTAAGAACAATTTCCTCTTCTTGTTGCAATTCCATCACTTTCAGGAAAAATTGAAGCAAAAACTCGAGTTCGACATCCCATTGTAGCAATCTCTGTTCGGTAATCGCCCAGCTTGTAATATTTCAAATTAAATGGCGCATCAATAAACACAAAGTTAGGGAAAAGTCGTTTACTTGAAACTTCCATCGCTCTTTTAAATAAATCATAATTGGGATCATTTGGGTTATAATTAACCCCTTCTTTTACTTTAAAAATTGAAATCGGGAATATCGGGGTTTCATTTTTACCCAAACCATTCATAGTTGCTTCAAGCAAAGCCCTAGACACCAATCGACCCTCAGCTGTAGTATCTGTCCCAAAATTAATTGAAGTAAATGGCACCTGAGCCCCAGCTCGAGAATGCATTGTATTTAAATTATGAATAAAACCCTCCATTGCCTGAAATGTTTGATCTTCGGTATCTTTTACCGAAAGTTCCACCATTCTTTCTAATTGTTTTACTGTCAAATCTTCTTTTAAATTTTTCTTAACTAAACTTTTTAAATTCTTTAAAAAATCGTTAGATAATTTTGGATAAACTAATTTATTTTTTTCCTCGGCTTCTTCAACAATTTGTTTTATATCTTTTTTCTCAATATTTTTGTCTGAAGTAAACTCAATCAGTTTAATCAAATTAGAAACAATACTTTTGCGAAAAGTTTTCAGTACCCCTGGTGCCATGGCATAATCAAAATTAGGTATTGATTGACCTCCATGTTGTTCATTTTGATTTGCCTGTAATAATATTGCCGCCAATGCCGTATAACTACTAATCGAATTTGGAGTTCTTAAAAATCCATGACCTGTGTTAAATCCTTTTTCAAACAAAACTAACGGATCAGATTGGCAACAAGTTAAAGTTCCCGTCGCCCAAAAATCCAAATCATGAATATGGATGTCACCATTATCATGAGCTGCCGCATGCTCTGGTTTCATCAAAAATTTCTTGGCAAATTCTTTACTTCCTTCCGCTCCAAACTGCAACATTTTCCCCATAGCTGTATCCCCATCAACATTAGCATTACCTCGTTTTACATCACTATCTTCCTCGGCCTGAGCCAAAGCGATAGTTTTATAAATTTGCATCAAATTTGCCTTAGCTTCCCTAGTTCTAGTTCTTTCTTGTCTATAAGTAATATATTCTTTGGCCGTTTTTTTATATTTCGAATCCAACAAAACTTCTTCCACAATATCTTGTAACTCTTCTACTTTAGGAATCTTATTAGCAATCTTTTCTTCCGCCAAATCCAAAACTTTCAAACTCAATTTGAATGCCACTTTTTCATCAAATTCACCAGTTACTTTTCCGGCCTTTTGAAGTGCAATTTTGATTTTGCTCGAATCAAATTTAACCACTCGGCCATCTCTTTTTTTTATTTTTTCAAACATATTTTTATTAAATAAAAACCTGGCTCTACACCAGGCTCATTAATAAAATTTATTTAGTCTGGCTCGGACCAAATGAGGAAGTTTTTAAACTCGAATAAATAAGATCGGACTTTAACCGTTGCGGCACAGTTTGGGGTTTACACCCAATTCATTATTTATCCTCAATGTATTTATCAGTATATTTTTTTTTCAAAAATAAGACAGGGGATAAAACTACCCAAATCTATATCAAAACACTATAAGTGTGGGTTCCACATCTTTAAAAACACCACCAGACTGTTTTAATTTAACATTATTCCACCAATCACCAATCTTTTTATTTCGTTAGAATCCACTTTTTTTGTATTAAGACAAATCATTGCTGTCATCCAGAATAGCCCCAAAGAAGCAGTTTTAACATTCAAATCTTTTCTAAATTCACTTGTCTTTTTACCATCATCAATAACTTTATTAATTACTTCAAAAGAAATTGTTTTTTTTACCACATCCTCTAAATACACCAAAAATAAATCATGATATTTTTTAATAAAATTAACCTCAATATCAATTATTTTTTCAATTTTATCTTTATTGCTCTCTAACCCTTCTATTTCTTTTGTTATTTTCTTTTCTAGTTTCTTTTGACCTTCATCCACAATATCCGCAAACAAATCACTTTTAGATTTGAAATGATAAAAAACTGTCCCTTTAGCCACTTTTGCTTTTATTGCTACCGCATCCATAGAAGCTTTTTCAAAACCATTTTTGGCAAATTCCGAAATTGCCGCCAAAATTATTTTGTGTTTTTTGTCCATACTTTCTTAAAATGTATCATTTTTGATTGTCTAAGTAAATCAAAAATCAAAGCTACTAAATTAATCAATACAAAAATTAAAATTTTCTTTACGTCAGTAGCCACAATTCCCATATTGTCACCAGAAATTAATTCCCTAAATGCCGACACTCCATAAGTCATTGGTAAAAATGGCGCAATTTTTTGAAAAAACTTTGGCGCTGTTTCTATTGGATAACTTCCAGCGCTACTAGTTAACTGCAACATCAACAATACTATCCCTACAAATTTTCCTGCCAATCCCAAAGATAAAGTTAAATATAATTGAATCAGCATCATACAAAATCCCAACCATAAACTAAACCCAAAAAACCCTAATATATGATTCACTTTCAACCCTAAAAATCTTGTTAAAACAAAATCCAACACCACCACCTGAATTATTGATACTCCAGATGAAATTATTAGTTTTGGCAAAAACTTTTTAAATTTATTTTTATCTTTAATCTCCAAATCCACCAAGAAAAATATTGCCATTCCACCCACCCACAAGGCTAGGGGAATAAAATACGGCGCGAAACCAGTTCCATTGTTATTTACTATATCTATAGACACATCGTGAATATCTACCGGTTTCGACATCACTTCCGACTGAGCTGCATTTTTACTTTCACTAGTCTTTTTAATATTTTCTGCCACCGAATCACTTAATTTATTTCTCAATTCAACCACCCCATCTTTTGCATCAGCCAAGCCATCGCCCAAATCTTTTTCACCATCTTTAAGTTTTTCTAAACCAGAAATCAAACTCTGACTACCATCTACTGCCGACGACAAATTATCCCTTAAACTAGCACTCCCTGTAGCTAAATTACTCACTCCCACGGACAAATTTAACAATCCATTTTTCAATGCGCTGCTTCCTGCCACCAATTGTGTTAATCCTTGATTCGAAGCCACCACTCCAGTTTTCATCTGTGCCAACCCACCATTTACGGCATTCGCATAAGATAAAGCTGTTTGCAATTCCGCTGAGGCTGAAGCTTCGGGATGAGCCATAATATAGGCATTAATATAACCAATCACTCCGGTCTGACCTGATATTAAACTATCTGTTGCTGTTTGTATTTGACTAGTTCCACTAGACAAACTAATTAATCCACTATTCAGTGTTGACATTCCATTCACTAAATTATTTGTCCCAGTCAAGGCATCATTTGAACCATTAGCCAATCTCTCTCCGCCTTCGTGCAAACTAACTAATCCTCGTTTCAAATCAACTGCTCCACTGTTAGCCTTATCAATTCCATCATACAAATCTTTACTTCCGTCTTTGGCTTTTATCAAACCATCAACCAAATCGCCAGCACCATTCACCGCTTTTTGTAAATCTTTTATCGAATCTCTGGTTTCTGAAAAAATATTATTAAAATATTCTTTTGAAATTTTTTCATTTAAAGCTGCCTTAATTTTTATAAAAGCAGTATCGCTAAATTTTGACGCCATAAAACTTGATGCTTGCCTGGCTTGAAATTCTATTTTTGCTTGTTCAGGATTATCCGTATCTACCGACAAAATATTTTTTGAAAAAGTTTGAGGGATTACCGCCAAAGTGTAATATTTTTTATTTTTTAAACCATCATCGGCCGTTTTTCGATCCACAAATTGCCAATTCATTTGTTTTTCATCGTTTAATTTATCCACCAAGTCTTGTCCAAAACAATATTGTTTCTTATCCTTTTTGTCTGATTTATAAACACACGTATCTTCATTCACAATCGCAATTGGCAAGTTATCTAATTTTCCATACGGATCCCAAAAAGCCCACAAATAAAGCCCTCCATAAATCAACGGCAATATCACTACCGCCACCAATGTGGCTATTAACATTTTTGATTTAAAAATTCGTTTTAATTCTTCTTTCATACTGACCGACCAGTCAGTATTTTACCTCAAACCATTAATAAGTCAAATCCAACCTGACAACCCCCAAAATCATCACTTTCTATTATCATAAAAAAACTTGAAAAAAAGCCTATAAGTGCTAAAATCGTCTGTATTTACAAAAATACATAAAAAATATGAACACTATCGAACTTACATCTAAATCTAATGGAGAAATAGAACCATCTCAAGCTAAATCTCTTCGCCAATCACTACAAACGTTGCCATCAATAGCTATTGCATTTGATGGACAAATCCTTGGAAATGGGTTAACCCATCTAGATGTAATCCCGGAAACTTACGTAAGAATTTCCCATGCTCTCAAAGACCAAGGAGGAAGGTATCCATCTCCACAATCCATTCAAGAACTTTTAGATGCCAGTGCCTTAGTTGATAAAAAAATAGCCGGCATTACTCAACCCTATATCTTTGCCAGAATGGTAGAAAATATGAATAGGACATTTGCCGAAAGTCAAGACTTGGCGCCAACTCACAAAGATATTTTAACCGCCTTTTACTCCTGTGTTGATCGTGTTTGCAAACCTTCTCAAGAAAAAATTGACCAAGCTACAAAAGATGCTATCGATGAAGGAATAAAAGCAGAAAAAACCGAAGAACAAGTCGTTCAAGAAATTCAAGCAATTTTAGATGAACCAGAAAAATCCAAAAACATTCCTACAAAAGCTGAAACTAAAGCTCAAGTAGTTGGACTTATTTTAAGAACCTTTAAATATCGTATCAACAGAGCCTCTATTTCAGATAAAAAATTAGCTGATTGGGTAGAAGCAACTTTTCAAAAAGATTATGACAAAGTTGGTGGCGCCTCAGCTCAGGTAGCTGACTTTTTAAATGGTATTGGAGAAGAAAATTGTACCGTTTACACCGAATATAATTCCCCAGATCAAGCCCACGCTTATAAAAGACCTGTTAAATTTCTTCATCTTTCAGAAAAAGGGTTAGAAGTTCACCAAGTTAATGACCCTCAAAGTATTAACTCAGATCACCCAATTAGAATTAATTATCCTATCGAAATACCAGCTGAAACAAAAGTTGTTTTTAATGGCCAAACAATAAAATCAAAAAATTTTGCTGACAGAATTATTTTAACTACTGAATATTTTGACCAAGACGGCAAAGCAGTTAATATTCTACCAACATTTAAATGTTCTGATGCTGAATTAAAACAAATTGCTTCACAATACGAATATATTATTCTCAACGGAATTCAATATCTTCAAAAATATCCAACAGAACTATATCAACAAACTTCTACTCAAATCGCACGACAGTTAGACATCATAAAGTCACTTGGCGTCAAAACTCACTATGAAATTTCCGGAGACACTAAAGGAAAATTACAATATCTTTTTGATGTCGTCAAAGGGAGAATTACAAGTATGGGAATTGGCCATGAAGAATTATTTGATGTAGTTTCAGCAATACAAGAAATGGGGATGATTTCACCAGATATCAAAATTTACGAAGGCACAGACGGAGACTCAATTTGCGAAAATGCTAAAATCTTAGCAAAATGTCTTAACCTTGACAGGTTATATGTTCACGGACATTCCCTTGACCTCGTTGTACGAAAAGGTATTACACGAGATGAACAACTAGAAACAGAAGTAAAAGCTATGTTCCAGGCCAAACAAAGAGTTTTTGAATGGTTAACTGGTCAAGAATCTACACCAACAACTCCAGAAGACAGAAAAATAACACCAGATCTCAAAGAAGAAGGATTTGAAGAATTTGCTAAATTAGGCCGACACATCACAGCAGGGTTAGATATTGATAATAAAAGCAAGGCAAAAATTTTAAAACAATTTTATGATAAAGGTTTTTATCGTCAGCCAGAAGAAGAATACTCAGTCGCGGCTATTCCAGTCAAATGGATTAATGATAAAAATCAAATAAAAGGCGCTACTAGTGTCGGTGATATAGGTTCTTACGACGATTTTATTCAATCAGGGATATAATTCTCATCATGCAACTTATCGTTCTTTTTGGTTTACCAGGAGTAGGGAAGAGCTTTGTCGGTAATCTACTTCAAACCGAATTCGGATTCTATCATTATGATGGAGATCAAAGTTTGCCACAAATCATGAAACAGGCGATCTCCCAAAAACTTCCCATCACCGACGATATGCGAGATATATTTTTCACCAATCTTACCCAAAAAACTAAAGAACTTTTAACCACTCACCCAAAGCTTGTAGTCTCCCAAACATTTATCAAAGAAAAATATCGAGAGTATTTTTTAAACCAAATACCACAATCTCAATTTATCCTTATTGAAGCAAATAGTACCATCCGAGAAAAACGCCTTGCGGCCAGAAAGGAATATCCTCTTGATATTGAATATTCTCAAAAAATGACATTAATATTCGAAGATCCTAGAATTGTTCATCAAAAAATTACCAACAATATCGATGGGGGATTAGAGCTAAAATCAAATCTTCAAAAAATTTTAGACCAAGGATAATTTTGCCTCAATCGATTCCACAATCTGTCGGGCAACTTCATGTTTATCAGCCAATGGCACAAAAACATTCGTCCCATCTTTAAATATTACCGTTACCTCATTTGTATCAACTTCAAATCCTTTATTATTTTTACCCACATCATTGGCAATAATTATATCTGCATTAGATTCTTTTAACCGACCAAAAGCAATTTTTGTAAGTTTTTTTTGATCAGAAATACACTCGGCCTTAAATGCGATTAAAAATATATTTGGATTAATTTTCTTGATTCCATCAAGAATTTTTACTTGTGGTTTTAATTTTATTGTTAATTCTTTTTTACTAGAAATTTTACCTTCTGTTTGAATTTCCGGTTTAAAATCCGACACTGCTGCTGCATGATAAAAATAGTCATAGTTTTTTACATTTGATTTTACGAGATTTAAAAGTTCATCGGCAGTCGTAAACAATTCTTCTTTGATAAGGTATCGCGGAGATACGGAATTTTTTGCTCGTAACAAAAGTACTTCTGCCCCTTTCAAAAAACATTCTTCAGCAATCGCCACTCCCATTTTCCCGGAACTTCGGTTGGTGATAAAACGAACATCATCAATTTTTTCCATAGTTCCACCAGCCGTCACCATAATTTTTTTACCTTTCAAAGATTTTTTTTCATTAAGACAGTTTAAAATTTCTTGTTTTATTATTTGGCTATCAGCCAATCTTCCCATGCCTTCATATCCACAAGCCAGCATTCCTTTTACTGGATTAACAATATAAAAACCTCGCTTTTTTAATTTATCTAAATTTTCCTGTACTATCGGATTATTCCACATATTTACATTCATCGCCGGGCAAATGATTATTGGACACGTCACCGCCAAAGCTGTAGTAGTCAAATAATCATCGGCAATACCATAAGATAATTTTGCAATTACATTAGCTGTAGCCGGGCAAATAACCATTACAGAAGCTTTATCCGCCAAAGATATATGAGAAACTTTTCTATTTTTAAGAATTTTTTTATAATCAAATCCTTTTTCAAAAAGTTCTGTAATTACTAAATTCCCAGAAACTTTTTCAAACTCTTTTGGGTTAATCATCTTTTTGGCATGCTCCGTCATTACCACTCGAACATCATATCCCTTATTTTTAAGTTCCTTAACCAGCTCTATCGATTTAAACGCCGCTATCCCACTAGTAACCCCAAAAATGATAGTCTGTGACATATAGACGATTATATCATCGGCTACTTTATCTTATTGGCCGTTGCAGTTCTCCCAAAGTTTTTATTTGCATATTGCAAACAAAATCATAAATTCTTTTTATTTCAGTTCTAATGAAATCCGCATCTTGCCCTTCTTTTTTCAACTCTCCCAAAACAAATTTAATTGATTTGTCATAATCATTTTTAAAATGTTCGTTTACCTCTTTCCAACAAACATCTTTAAAAATTTCTAATAATTTTTCTTGATAGGGGATCTTGTTAATTAACATCAAATAAGCAATCATCGGATAACTCAAAGAATTGGTATAAAAAGCCCCATTGTCATTTGACATAATACTGCCACTTACCGGATTGTACTGGATATCATAAACTTTGTCGTTTGTAATCGAATAACACTTAGCCCTATTACCATTAATTTCAATTCTATCGTCAGCAATCACCGTTAATGCTTCATAAATCCTCGCAATGTGTGGTTTTTTCCAGATCATAGGCTATTATACTCAACCAATCAAATACTTCACAATATCATCAGCCACTAATCGTGGTTTTCCAAAAGCAGGATAATGATGGATGTCGATTCCAGGAGTATCGTTTATCTCTAAAATATAAGCTTTTTTAGTTTTTTTATTATAAATCAGATCTACTCCACTAATCACCATTCCAATTGCTTTAGTCGCTTTAATTGCTAAATCTTTTACTGATTGGCAAACGTTATCTGTCACATCAAATCCAATACCACCGGTACTGATATTAGCATTTTGTCTTAAAAAAATATTTTTTTTCAACTTAGGGATATCTGTAAAATCCATTCCTTGTTTATCTAAATTTCTTCCCACCTCGGCATTGATAATTATTTTACACAAAGGTTTTTCGTACTTTTTTCCTACTAACGGATTTTTATTAAACTGTTGTATCAGCTCACCAATAGTACTTACTCCATCACCAATCACATGAGCTGGAATTCTTTCCATCACCGCCGAGACGGTATCTCCAACTACCAATAAACGGTAATCGCTTCCCTCTACATATTCTTCAATTAATACACTATTACGGCCTGGTTTTGTAAAAACAAAAGGCAATAATTTATTAAATTCGTCAAAAGAATTTATATTTACATAAACTTTATGACCATGAGCCCCCCTCGTTGGTTTTAAAACACAAGGATACATTTTCTTCTTTAAAATTAATCTTTTTGCCTCAGACGGAGTTCTTACCAGCCAACTTTTTGGCATTAAAATATTCTCACTTTTAAGAACCTTTTTAGTCAAAAACTTATTATTTGCAATCATACAAGAAGTTTGAGAATTAACCGGAAAAGAAGTCCCTTTGATAAAAAAATCTTTTTCTTTACAATAAAGTCTTATCAAATTTAACCGTCTCGAAATAACTTTAACACCCACCCCACTTTTTAAAGCGGCATCAAAAATAAGCTGAGAACTTTCACTGTTAAGTTTCATTTAAAAACAAAAATATATCTAACCAATAGCTCAAAAAGAGTACCCCAAACCCAAATTCACTTTTAAGTTATATCAACTATTATACCCTATATTGTGGGTAAAAAGATACAACCATATTTTCCTTGAAGATCAAAAAATCGACTTAACAGAATATGCCAGATATGTTTCAAGAGAAAGAATCATCACTGCGAAAAGAAACCTAATTACTGGTTTAAATTTAGAAATTTATTTACACAACAAAGAATTGGTATTAAAACAATTTTAAAATCTTCAACTTTTTCTTTTACTTTACTTGACATTAATAATTTAGATACTATAATGAATATATATTCATTATTATTAATTGTTGTTTAAGGAGGCAATGTGCCAAATAAAGATAAAACAGGACCTGCCGGTCAAGGTCCAGTTACAGGTAAAGGTTTTGGACCATGTGGTAAAGGTTTAGGATCAGGTAGAGGTTTTGGTTGCGGTCGAGGATTCGGTCGTGGCTTAGGTCGATACTTTGGTTGGAATCAACCACAGACTGAAGCTGAACAAAAACAAGCTTTAATTGATTATCGTAAAGCTCTTGAAGAAGAGCTTGAGGATGTCAAAAAACAAGAAGAAGAATTAAAATAATTTTATGACTAGACCTAAAAAAGATCGTTGTTTACGTTTTAACCCCGAGGTATTGTATTTCAAACCCCGGGGTGTTCCTCTATCAACTCTTGAAGAAGAGGAATTATTTCACGATGAATTAGAAGCACTAAAATTACATGATGTAGATGGATTGGATCAGATTGAAGCAGCTAAAAAGATGAATATATCTCAACCAACTTTTGGAAGAATTTTAGACAAGGCTTACAAAAAAATAGCAATCGCAATTGTTAAAGGAAAAGCTATAAAAATTACTAAAAATTAAAATTATTATGCCAACAAATATTTCAGATATTCAAACTTTCATGGACAAAGTTAAATCCATGGAAAAAGGTCATAAATTAGATCTATCTTCTGACGAAGACCTTTCTATTGGAATTATGAATTTAATTTCTATGGAAGAACATTTTTTCTTTACTTACAACAAAACTAAAGATGAAAAATATTTAGATTTACTTAATGAAATCAGAGAAATCCGAAAAAGTGCTTTAAAAAGAATCATTAAAGATTATGAAGGTGAAAATTGGTGTATTAGCAAACATCTTCTAGCCTCTTCCATGCGTTTCATGGAAGTGGGGACTAAAGCATTAACCAAAGGTGACAAAAATGATGCCAAAGATATGTTTGAAAAGTCATATCAACTTTACAGCCTATTCTGGGGATTAAATTTAGGATTAGTCACTAATAAAGATATTAAACATCAAGACACCGAAGAGATAGCTTTTATTTCTGATGATAAAAAACCTATTAAAAAAGAATCTGTTTCCGTTCTTTCTAAACTAGGTAGTCTAGTTGAAAAAGCTATAGATTGCTGTAAAGAATAAATAAACACCATTACAGGCTTAATCCGTTCGCTGTTTTTGGAGATAAATATCAAATTTCAAAGGTAAGTTAGGGGAAAATATAGGAACCTCGGACACCTCAAAGCGCTCAATTTTGTTGCGGGACTAGGACTCGAACCTAGAATACCTGCTTCCAAAGAGCAGTGTCCTACCATTAGACGATCCCGCATTAATATTTCAATGTCCAAACAAAGTAACCGTTATTATACAATAACTTTTTACTTCTAACAATCAATTCTATTTTACCAAAACATTGGCAAAATATTCACTTAATATTTTTTGAGTTTTGTCCAGACTTTCTTTTGTCGGAGGCAGCACATTTGCTAATTTATACTCTAATCCCAACTCTTTATATTTATAAACTCCAAGCGTGTGGTAGGGGAGGACTTCTACTCTTTCAATCATTTTATAATCCACAAAATGTTCTCCAAATTGTCTTAAATATTTTTCATCATCGTTCCAACCTGGCAATAACACATATCTTATCCACATTGGTTTACCCATATCTTCGCGGTATTTTGCCATTTCTAAAACATTTTTATTAGATGCTCCCGTCAATTTTTTATGCATTTCCTCATCAATATGTTTTACATCCAGCAACAACAAATCAGTTTTTTTATAAAGTCTTTTAATATCATCACTTACGATAGTTCCATTTGTATCCAACGCTGTTTTAATTTTTCGTTTATTAAAACTTCTAAATAATTTATTTAATGTCTTTACTTGCAATGTTGGTTCACCACCAGAGACAGTAACTCCACCATCATTCCCAAAATATTCTTTTTGTTTTTCAGCAATTTCCAGTAATTCCTTTCTCTTCATCATTTTTCCACCCTTACATTCCAATAAATCCGGATTGTGGCAATATAAACAACGAATATTACATCCCTGCAAAAAAATCACCAATCTCAACCCTGGACCTTCATGTGTCCCAAAAGTTTCGATTGAGTGAACTCTAAGCATAATTTACATTGATTCAAAAAATGTTCTGGCCAACACTTCTTCTTGTTGTTCTCTAGTTAACTTTACAAAGTTAACCGCATAACCAGAAACACGAATTGTCAATTGAGGATATTCTTCTGGATGTTCCATGGCTTTTAATAAAGTCGATTTATCCATTATATTTACATTTAAATGATGACCACCTTTTTTGAAATAACCATCAAGTAGTTGGATTAAATTTCCTTCTTGCTCTTCCATAGTTCCACCCAAAGTTTTGGTAGTCGTCGAAAAAGTGTTTGAAATTCCATCTCGGGCATTTTCATAACCCAACTTACTCACCGAATTTAGTGAAGCAATGGCGCCGCTAGTATCACGTCCATGCATTGGATTAGCCCCCGGAGCAAATGGTGCCCCAGCTTTTCGCCCATCTGGAGTTGATCCAGTCTTATGGCCATAAACCACATTTGAAGTAATCGTTAAAATAGACAAAGTTGGCTGGGCATTTCGATAAATATGATGTTTTTTTAATTCATCATTAAAGAACTTCACTATTTCTTTAGCAATATCATCAACTTTATCATTATCATTACCATATTTTGGATATTCTCCAGTGATTTCAAAATCAGTCGCCACCCCTTGCTCATTTCTAATTGGTTTTACCTTGGCATATTTTATTGCCGACAAAGAATCCACTGCCACCGAAAAACCAGCCGCTCCAAAAGCCATGACTCGTTTTACCTCAGTATCCAACAAAGCCATTTGAGCTCTTTCATAATAGTATTTATCATGCATGTAATGAATTACATTCATTGTATTTACGTAATTTTCGGCTAAAAATGACAAAGTTTCTTTGTATCTTTTCCAGACTTCTTTGTAATCAAGATAACCATCTTTAACCGCATCTACGTCCAAAATTTTAATTCCTGTTATTTCATCAGTTCCTTCATTTATTGCCAATAATAAAGCTTTGGCAATATTACATCGAGCCCCAAAAAATTGCATTTGTTTTCCAGTTTCCAACATCGAAACACAACAACTGATACCATAATCATCAGTACAACCACAATTTCGCATTAATTCATCATTTTCATATTGGATCGAAGAAGTATCAATAGAAACTTTAGTACAAAATTCTTTAAAAGCTTTAGGTAAATTTTCTGACCATAACACCGTCATATTTGGCTCAGGTGATGGTCCTAAATTATAAAGAGTTTGTAAAAATCTATAAGTGGTTTTGGTTACTTTGTGTTGACCATTACTCCAACAACCAGCCAAAGATTCAGTAATCCAAGTTGGATCACCAGCAAACAAAGCATTGTATTCAGCAGATCTTAAATGACGAACCAACCTTAATTTCATCACAAATTGATCCACTAATTCTTGAGCTTGTTCTTCAGTTAAAATACCTTCTTTCAAATCTTTCTCGATATAAATATCAAAGAAACTACTCACATTTCCTAAACTCATTGCTGCTCCATCATGTTCTTTTACTGCCGATAAATAGGCCATATATGTCCACTGAATTGCTTCTTGAGCTGTCAAAGCTGGTCGACCAATATCAAATCCATAAGTCGCTGCCATTTGTTTCATCATTTCCAAAGCCACTATTTGTTCACTCACTTCTTCACGTAATCTAATTAATTCATCATTCATCTCACCCACTAATTTTTCTTTATCTATATTTTTCTCTTCAATCAATTTATCTACACCATACAAAGCAATCCTTCGATAATCCCCAATAATTCTTCCTCTGGCATAAGCATCAGGTAACCCAGTTAAAATTCCTGTTTTTCGAAGTCGACGCATTTCTTCAGTGTAGGCACTAAAAACACCATCATTATGGGTTTTTCGATATTCAGTAAAAAATTTAACTACCTCAGGATCAACCTCTCGACCATTTTCTTCACAAGCGTGCATTACCACTCTAATTCCACCAGCTGGTTTAATAGCTCTTTTTAAAGGCTCGTCAGTTTGTAAACCCACAATTACCTCTAAATCTTTTTTTATATAACCAGGAGCATGGCTAACTATATTAGAAACAGTTTTGGTATCAATATCCAAAACCCCACCATTTTCAGTCTCTTTTTTTAAAAGTTTTTTACATTCATCCCAAAGTTTTTTAGTTTTATCACTTGGACCAACTAAAAAATTAGCGTCTCCGCTATAAGCCGTAATATTTTGAAACACAAAATCTCTAACATTAATTGATTCCTGATTTACAGGTGTATCTTTTTTATTCATATTCATCTTAAAAAGAATTAAATTAACTTATTAATAGGGTAAAAGTATGGACTCTAATTATAACCAAAACCAAGATAATTTACCACCACATAACCGTGAAAAACTAGTAAAAATCACTATTTATTCACGGTTTTGATAAAAAAATTGAACCACCAATTAAACCCTATCTATCAATCAATTAATACATTTACAAACAGGTCTGTCTCGTATTGTGCCGATGGAGGGACTTGAACCCCCACACCTTGCGGCATACGCACCTCAAGCGTACGTGTATACCAATTTCACCACATCGGCTGATATGTCCAATATTATATCTTAAGTTGTTATTTATTCAAAGGCCTGCCAACAAACAGGGAAAAACCGTAAAACAAAAAGGGATTTAAATGTGGTCACTGAGGGACTCGGACCCCCGACATCTTCGATGTAAACGAAGCGCTCTACCAACTGAGCTAAGTGACCAGGTTTCCTCAATAACAAAAAAATGAGCGGATAACGGGACTCGAACCCGTGACTCGTCCTTGGCAAGGACGCATATTAACCACTATACTATATCCGCATCTAATCCAAGAGTAGACATAAGTCTAATCCATTCGTGTATTTTAACGCTAAACTTAGTACTTGAAAAGTAGAGACTACAAATACCAAATTTTGACTTGTTTTTAGTCAATTTACTCCGACTTTTTAGCGTTTGTATTTTAATGAACTGTTCTCTAGGAATTCTAAGTATATCAGACCAAAATTTAATAATCTCTTCTTTATTAATATCTTCATAAACAAATAATCCAATCCTTAGGTCATTATTTGAAATTCCTAAACACTTACGATAAAAACTGACCATAATTCGTAACAACTCTGGATCTGTATTAATTACAGCCACCCTCCCATTATTTGTTTTATCTCCTTCTCCCCAATAAATACCTAAACCAATTAAAAATAGAGGATTTTTAACCAATTGATTAAATTCCAACTTTGCTTCAACTAAATATTCTTCCCTTCTTTTTAATTGATTTTTATTTCTAGCCAGATTAGCCGCTAATAAATTTTTCTTAGCCTCTTTCAGCCTCAAACAATTTAAATCAGATTTAATTTTATTTGACCACGACTTTTTTGAGAACCAATTACTTATTGTACTTTTTGGAATACCTAATTTAGTACTAATCAAAAGGTAGCTATTTCCCTTTTTCCTTAAAATCTCTGCCTGTTTATATTTAACTAAATCAGTCAACATAAACTACTATAATAGGAATATGTTGATAGTACAACTACTACATTTGTGCCGAAGGTCAGACTCGAACTGACATCCCAGGTTTTTCAGACCAGTGCCGTGACCATCTTGGCTACTTCGGCTTGGAAGTGTGTTTATTATATCAACAATTTTCTTACTTTATAACTTTCAACTTTACTAACTTTACGCCTAACAAAAGTGCCAGGGGCGGGACTTGAACCCGCAAGTCTTGCGACACACCGTTCTGAGCGATGCTTGTATACCAATTTCAACACCCTGGCAAAGTACACTATTCTACCATTTAAGCCTACATTTATAGTAAAATCACACCATACCTTATGAAATCCAATATTTCTCAGCAAGACATTAATTCCGGCAAAAAAATTATCGAATGTCTTTTGTCCACAAATCCACGTCTCGTTCCATCTCATCTAAAAAACACTCTTCCTCAATACCAAAAATTTATCCCTGACATCAAAAAATACGGTATTTGGTGCTCTTTGAAATCTTTTTCTAAAAACCAAGAAACCAAATATGACAAAATTGTTTTTTTAGCCAGCGGATTAGCCGCCGCCGGCAAAGACAGTATTTACAATGAAATGATTAATTTAGCTCCCGATTTGTTTTATAAAACTATCACGGCCACCTCCCGACCACCTCGTGAAAATGAAACCGATGAAATTGATTATTTCTTTTATCAAACCGATGAATTTTTAGAATCACTTAAAAATAATGATTTTTTAGAATTTATCAAAAGGGGAGAGAGCTATTACGGACTTCCCAAAAAAAGTCTCGATTACGCTTTTAATCAACCAAAACCCATAGTTTACTGTCAAATTGAAATGAGTGGTTGGGCTCGTTTAGAAAAATATATTCAATCAAAATACAAAAATACCCTAATTATCAAGGAATTTATTATGCCCGATATGTCTGTCTCCGAATATGTTGGCTGGCTGACTCAAGAAAGAAAAAATGAAGATTTAGAATCCAGAATTAACAAATCTGGTTGGGAAATTCAAAAAGCCGCTACTAAAGCCAATATCATCACTACTAATCGTATCCGCGAAAACATTCCTACCTTAAATTACTTAGCTAAAACCATCATCAATCAAATCATTGACTTAGGTCATCTTGAATTGTCTAAATTTGAAACCCCAACCGATAATCTCGACCACACTCAAGACCACGAAGACATTATTACCACCCACGACAATTTGGAATAATTATTCCGAAATCATTCCCAAAAACCCGTTCACTATCGACAAAATCACACTAAACAGTACTGCCGACAATAAACTGGACACCACAAAACCAGGAACAATAGATGACACCAATAACACCATCACTGCATTAATAATAAAAGTAAATAAACCTAAAGTCATAATATTAATTGGTAAAGTAAACAAAACCAAAATTGGTTTAATAACAAAATTCATTATCGACAAAATCACTGCAGCTATTACTGCCACCCAAAACCCGCTCACCGAAACTCCCGGGACTACATAAGCACTAATCATCACCGCCACCCCCATCAAAACCAATTTTATTATTGCCTTCATAAAAATACTCTAAATCAATAATGATAATAAATCAAATTAAAATATTTCTTCCGGATTATATTTTGCCGCTTCTGGATATTTATCCACTATTTTCGCTACCTTCTTGGCAAAATCATTTATTTGATCTGCCGCATTCCCCACAAATTCAATTGGTCTAGAAATAGCCTCAGTTAATTTTTCTTTTGATAAACCTAATCTTGAATCTTTAGCTAATCTATCCAATAAATCATTTGTTTGATTACCACTTTTTCTCATTTCCAAAGCCACTGCCACCGCATTTTCCTTAATTGCTTCATGAGCCACTTCTCGGCCAACTCCATTTTTCACTGCTGCCATTAATAATCTGGTGGTTGTTAAAAATGGCAAATATTTATCCATTTCTCTTTGAATTACTGCTGGATAAAAACCACATTCATCCAATACTGTCATCAATGTTTCCAACACTCCATCAGTTGCTAAAAAAGCTCCTTGAATCGCCACTCTTCTGGTTGCCGAACAACTTACGTCGCCTCCAAACCATTGATCACCAGAATTTCCCATAGTCATAGTTACAAAACCAGCCAAAATATTTCTAAAAGAATTAATTCTTTCACTTGATCGACTATTCATTTTATGAGGCATCGCCGTTGAACCAACCTGACCATCTTTAAATCCTTCAGTAAATTCTTCAAATCCTGCCATCACTCTGGCAGTTTTTGCAAAACTCGACGGACCAGAAATTAATTGAAATAAAGTTGAAGCCACTTCAAAATCTAACGATCGGGGATACACTTGCCCCACACTTCCCATGACATTCTTAAATCCCAAAAATTCAGCCACTTTTTGTTCTAAAATTTCTACTTTCTTTTTGTCTCCATTAAAAAGTTGCAGTTGGTCCGTTTGTGTTCCCACCGCTCCTTTAATTCCTCTTAAAGGATATTTTTCCATCAAAGTTTCTAATCTGTCAAAACTAATCAATAATTCTTCCCCAAAGTTAGCAAATATTTTACCTACCAGTGATGGCTGAGCTACTGCCAAATGAGTCCTTTCTGGATAAACCAGACCATTATATTCCACTGCTAATCTCGCCATTCGTGACAACGCCGCCACTGTGTGATCTCTCAAAATCTCCATTGCCATTTTAATCTGCATTTGTTCGGTATTGTCCCCCTGATCGCGAGAAGTCATTCCCAAATGAGCATATTCATATCCAGCTAATTTATTAAATGCCTCTAATTTGGCTTTTTCGTCATGTCTCAATTCTTTTTCTCGATTTTTTATCCAATCCAAATCAACCTCGTTTTTTACTTTTTCATAGGCATTAATTGCTTCATCAGGAATATCCAGTCCCAATTCTTTTTGGACTTTCATCACTGCAATCCACAACTCCCGTTCAAAAATTATTCTCTGTTCTGGGGAAAATATATTGACCATCGGCGTACTGCCATATCTATCAGCTAAAACATCAGGAATCATTGCTCTTTTATCACTGCTATTCATACTCATTTATACCACAAGTCACGTCTATTTTTTAAAGCATTTCACTGCCTGACTGTGTATCAATCCATTTGTTGCCAACACTGTATCTGTATTTATATTTATTTTTTTACCATGTATATCAGTCATTTTTCCCCCAGCTTCTTGCACAATGCATACTAATGGCGCAATATCCCAAATTCTTACATCGGCTTCTACCATCAAATCAAGTTTTCCCTGTGCCAACAAATGAAAACTCCAAAAATCACCTAAAGCTCGGTGAAAATGAGTCTCTCGATTAAGTTTCAACAATGGTTCCCACATCCCTTTATCCACAAAATAAGTTAATCCACCATAACTCATATAAGCCTCTTTTAATGATTTTATTTTAGAAACTTCTATTTTTTCTCCATTGCAATAAGCCCCACCACCCTTTTCAGCATACAAACATTCATTCATTATCGGAGCATTGGAAATTCCCAAAATTATCTCTCCATCTTTTACTAAAGCTAATAAAGTAGTAAAGAAAGGCAATCCCCTGACAAAATTTTTTGTCCCATCTATCGGATCAATTACCCACATATATTCCGAACCCACCCCCGATCGTCCCATCTCTTCTCCCAAAAACATATGACTTGGAAAAGCCTCTTTTATTGTTTCTATAATTACTTTCTCTGCCTCTTTATCCGCCACTGTTACTGGTGACCCATTATCTTTAAAAGAAGTTTCAAAATTACCAGAATAATATTTTCTGATAACCTCTTCCGCCTTCTTAACCGCCTCTAACCCCACTTCTAAAAATTTTGATTTATTCTCCATACCCGATTTTACCAAAAACAAATCAAATAATTTATCAATATATTAATTTTTAACCGTTCCAACCAAATAAGTCTTTAATAATTGATCAGCTTTCATTGAATGAGTTCCACGTCCACCACGATTTTTATACTCAGCGCTAGCATCCTTACCACAGTAATTTACTATATTCATTTTTCCACCCGGATGAGCATTTTGGTATTTGGTCAAATCATAAATATTATTATCAATAATCATCCAACAATCAGTTGAAGTATTGTGTATAGCTACATCAGCGATAGTGTATCCAGAAATACTATTACTTTGAGTAGAAACCGTTGTGCTACTTGTTTTTTTATTATTCAAAAAATAAATTCCAACCCCAACAGCCAAAACCAAAAAAACAATTACTAAAAATTTCTTCATGATAAATAATTCTACCAAATTTAAAAAAAATCTTATTCTAAACATGACAACAACACTTTGCCAATATTTTTTCTCTCACTAATTCTGGCAAAAGCCTGATTTACTTCCTCAAGAGGGAACACTTTATCAATTTGTGGCTCAATTTTGTATTGTTTCAATATTTCAAAAATTTCCTCAAATTCTTTTTCACACCATTTTTTATTTTCAATCAACGGCCACATCAAAAATCCCGCCAAAGTCGCATTTTTACTTCTCAATTTTCCTACCAAATTTTCCTCCACGATAGCTCCACCATAAGCCCCATAAGTACACCAAATTCCACTTAATGGTTTAATTAAATTCAAATGTTCCGATACTAATTTTTGTCCTACCGGATCAAAAATTACATCTATTCCATCAGAAAATTTTGTCCTAATTTCTGTCAATAAATCACTTGATTCACTATTAATTGGCACATCCACTCCTAATTTTTTTACCACTGCCTCTTTTTCTGCACAAGAGTATGTCCCAATAATTTTAGAATTGGGATACATGGCTTTTATTAATTTAACCAAAGTACTTCCCACACCTCCGGCCGCACTGTGCACCAACACTGTCTGTCCATCTTTCATCCCAACTTTTTTAGCCAACATAGTATAAGCTGTAAAAAATACCATCGGCACGGCCGCCCCTTGTTCAAAACTCAACTCTTCCGGCAAGTGATATAAATATTTTTCCTCAATATTGGCAAAATTTGCATATCCACCACTAACACTTTTCCCAGTCATTGCCAACGAAAATACTCTGTCACCAATTTTAAAATCAGTCACTCCTTCACCAACTTCTACTACCTCTCCAGAAAATTCACCCCCAATAGTCAAAGGTAATTCTGCCGCAGTTGGATATTTTCCCTCAATTATTAATTTTTCATAAAAATTAATCCCCGAAAAATAAACTTTAACCGTCACCCAATTTGCCAATGGGGGACTGATATCCACCTCTTCCACCACCAATGGTTTATTAAATTCATACAATCTAGCACTTTTTGTTTTCATAGCCAATTTTAATAGAAAATTATCGTGATGTATGTGCCATTCCAATTTCAGAAATTAAATTAAAATAAACACTAAATTTAATCTCTGGATAAATTTTATTCAATTCTGAAATTATTTCATCAGCAATTTTTTGCTGATTTAACCGTTCAATCGCAATTATTTCCATAATATAATCAATCCCAATCAAATCTATTCCCTCACCAAAAACCGTTTCTATACTATCTTCATTTGTCGGTACTTCCAAAGTGTTCAATGCCTTAGCCACTACACTTTTAATATTCTTAGCAATCCCTCCAATCAAAGCCTCTTTTTTATCCGGTAATGAATATATTTTTATTAATGCCATAACCTGGAGCGGGTAAAGGGAATCGGACCCTTGCCGGAAGATTGGAAATCTTTCGTTCTACCACTAAACTATACCCGCAAATTTTTAAATTACCTCAATCGGGCTTACCTCAACAAATTTTCGTTTTTCTAAAAAACAAAAGTCGGGCTTGCCTCGACGAAGTTCCAATTCATCGGAACGAAGTCGGGGATACAGGAGTCGAACCTGCAACCTCACGGTCCCAAACCGTGCACGCTAGCCAATTGCGCCAATCCCCGTTGTTAATATTATAAAGTACGAACCCTAAAAAGAAAGTCGCCCTTTTTAAGGGAGATGTCCGTAGGACAGAGGGTTTAGTGCCGCAGGAGGGAATCGAACCCCCACGCTTGTTGAGAGCACAAGATTTTAAGTCTTGCGTGTATACCAGTTTCACCACTGCGGCCAAACGTGCTGATATTATAACAAGAATTTAAATAAAAATAACATCAAAGCGCTAAAAAAACGAAGTTTTTCATAGCAAAATAAATCCTTTATAATAAGTCATCATGAATAACAAAAAAACTAATTACGCTTCCTCGGGTGTTGACTATTCCAAAATGGATCCGGTAAAAGTTTTTGCTCAAACTCAAGCGGCCGAAACTGCTCAAAATTTATCAAAACTTAACATGTCAGAAATTACCGAAAGTAGGGGAGAATCCGCTTATGTTTGGGATGAAGGCAATTGTTACAAAGCTTTTGTTATTGAAGGTTTGGGAACTAAAAATTTAGTTGCCGACGCCACTCGAAAAATCACTGGAAAAACTTATTATGACCAAATTGCCCAAGATACTGTGGCTATGATTGTTAACGATTTAGTTACTGTCGGCGCTAAACCCATGGTAGTCAATGCCTATTTTGGAATTGGTGATTCCAATTGGTTGTCTGACGAAACTCGTTATCGCGATTTAATTATTGGCTGGAAAAATGCCTGTAATTTATCTGGGGCTACTTATGGAGGAGGAGAAACTCCCACACTTAAGGGAATTATTAATCCAGAAACTATTGATTTAGCTGGATCAGCTATCGGAATTATTAACCCCAAAGAAAAATTAATTACTCAAAATAAACTTCAAGACGGAGATGCTATTATTTTTATTGAAAGCAGTGGTATTCACGCTAATGGTTTATCTTTAGCCAGAAGTATCGCCGAAAATCATCCAGATGGTTACGCTGCCAAACTTTCTGATGGCTCACTTTATGGTGAAGCTCTTTTAACCCCAACCCATATTTACGCTCAAGTTATTGGTAATTTATTAGACCAAAATATTGATATTCATTACATTTCCAACATCACCGGTCACGGTTGGCGCAAACTTATGCGAGCCGACAAAGAATTTACTTACACTATAAATAATATTCCCACACCTCAACCACTATTCGATTTTATCCAAAAACAAGGCAATATCAGCAATACTGAAATGTATGCCAACTTTAATATGGGTGCCGGTTATGCTTTATTTCTTCCCCAAAACCAAGCCGAATTGGCCCAAAAAATAATTTCCCAATCAGGTTTCAAATCCACCCTCGCCGGAGAAATTTCTACTGGTCCCAAAAAAGTCATTATTGAACCTCTAGATATTATTTTTGAATCCGACACTCTCAAAGTCCGCTAATTTAGTATAATAGCCTCATGTTGTCTCAACCCACCTTTGTTCCAGTTGGCACCCAAGCCACCGTCAAGTCCCTTTCTCCAGAAGAAATGGAAGCTATTGGCCTGGAAATATTTTTTTGTAACACTTACCATCTCTATTTACGCCCTGGCGACAAAGCTGTCAAAAAATTTGGTGGACTTCACAAATTTACCCGATGGAATGGTCAAATTATTACTGACTCTGGTGGTTTTCAAGTTTTTTCATTAGCCAAAGATCACAATGGAGCCGGCTGTTTAGTCAAAATTACCGAAGATGGCGTCGAATTTCGATCACATCTTGATGGTTCACTTCATTTTTTCACCCCCGAAAAATCTCTTCAAATTCAACATAATTTAGCCGCTAATTATCTTATTGCCTTTGATGAATGTACTCCCTATCCTGCCACTAAATCTTATGCTCAAAAAGCTCTTGATCGCACTCACAGATGGGCCATTCGTTCACTTGTTGAACATAAACGACTAAATCAAGAATTAGATCAAGATTTAAAACTCTACGGCGTTATTCAAGGTAGTTATTACAAAGATTTACGAGAACAATCAGCTGAATTTATTTGTTCTCAAGATTTTGACGGCATTGCCATTGGTGGTGTTTCAGTTGGTGAACCAAAAGACAAAATGCGTGAGGCTGTTTCTTATTGTCTTCCTACTGCTCTCAAAGCCAATAAACCAATTCATTTATTAGGCGTTGGTGAAATTGATGATTTGTTTGATTTCTTTGGACAGGGGATTACTTCTATGGATTGCACTCTGCCTACACGTATGGCCCGTGGCGGACAGTTTTTACATCGCACTGGCAACTCTACCCACGACTACAAAAACAAATTTAAAAGCCAAATCATGAACGCTCAGTTTAAAATGGATCAAACACCTCTTGATCCCAACTGTCATTGTCCCACTTGCCAAAAATATGACAAAGCCTACATTCATCACCTTTTCAAAACTCAAGAATTATTGGGCTATCGACTCATGACTCTTCACAACCTTGCTTTTATGATCAATGCCACTCAAGAAATTCGCAATGCTCTCAAATCCGGTACATTTGATAAACTAAAGTATAGTTGGCTCGGCCGACATTAAAAATTAAGATTTTTATTCAGTTGAAATTGAAAAATTTAAAATTGATTAAAAATTAAAAATTTCAAATTTAAAATTATGTCAAAGATTATCTTGGTTACTGGCGGCGCCGGACATGTTGGTTCCCATATCATCGAAGAACTTGTTAAAGATTCCAACAATAAAGTAATTTCTCTCGACAATTATTTTAATGGCAACACTAAAAACGAAATTCCCGGAGCCGAATATCGTCACGGCCACACCAAAGATATTGATAAATTAATTCCCGAAACTCCAGATATTGTTTATCACCTTGGTGAATATGCCCGTGTTTCTCCATCAATTTCTGAACCAGAAAAAGTTTACGATATGAACATTGTTGGGACTTTTGCGGTAGTCGAATTTTGCCGTCAACGAAAAGTTAGCAAATTAGTTTATGCCGCTTCCAGTACTAAATTTGCCGACAATGGCAATGAACGCCATGCTAATCCATATTCTTTTACCAAAGCCACCAATGTTGATTTGATCAACAATTATGGTCGTTGGTACGATTTGCCCTACGCCATTTGTTATTTTTACAACGCCTTTGGCCCACGAGAAAATGGAATTGGTAAATATGCCACTCTTATTGCCAAATTTGAACAAGCGTTTTTAAACAACCAACCGTTTACTATTGTTAAACCAGGAGATCAAAAACGCAATTTCACCTATGTCAAAGATTTAGCTCGTGGAATGATTTTAGTTGGTGAAAAGGGGATTGGTGACGGTTACACTCTTAGTAATAAAAAAGAATATTCTGTCACCGAAATTGCCCAAGCTTTCGGCGGCCCCATCGAATACGTTGATGGTTATCCCGGTCGCACCGAATCCGGCAACGCCCCCGACAAAGCCCGAACTGAACTTGGTTGGGACACCACAGTTGATATCATGGATTACATCAAAGATTTTGTCACTTCTCATCCACGAAAATAAATGTCAAAAACTTTTTTATCAATTAGCTTTGGCTGCCGTGTCAACGCCGCCGAAACCAATCAATGGTCTCAAACTCTTATTGATCAAGGTCTTATCCCTGCTACGATCAACGATCTACCATCTATCATCTTAATTAACACCTGCTCTATCACCAAAAAAGGCGAAAAAGAATCAATTAACAAAGTTAAGTCACTTCACCAAAAATATCCTGACTCTCAGATTTATGTCACTGGTTGTGCTAACTTTAAAAAAATCGAAGATCTACCTAATATTAAAATTTTCAAAAATAACCAAAAGGAAGATTTACTCAAAGATCTTCAATCGTCTTACACCCACCAAATCAAAGATAAATTTAGTCACACCAACAGATTTTTATTAAAAATTCAATCCGGTTGCACTCAATTTTGTTCTTACTGTATTGTTCCCTTCAAAAGAAACTACCTTTGGTCACTTTCCATTGATGATGCCGTCAATACCATCAATCAAGCCGTTTTAGATGGTTATCAGGAAGTCATCATCACCGGAGTTAATCTAGATCAATATGAATTTGGTTTTTCAAATTTAGTTGAAGCTTTATTAGAAAAAACCAACATCAAATTAATTAGTTTCGGCTCTATCCCAATAAATTGTATTGATGATAAATTTATAAAATTAATTGAAAATTGGAATTTGAGAATTGAAAATTTTCTCCACATCCCCATCCAATCCGGTTCCAACAAAATTCTTTCCCTCATGAACCGCCCCTATACTAAAAAAGATATTTTAAATAAATTTTCCTTACTTAAAAGCCTCCCTTCTTTAAGGGAGGTCCCTCCGAGCGAAACGAGGAGAGAAGTGGGTTTCGGTACCGACATCATCGTTGGTTTTCCCACCGAATCCGATTCCGATTTCCAAGAAACCCTAAATCTCTGCCAACAAATTGGTTTTTCTAAAATTCATACTTTTCCTTATTCCCCCCGACCCAACACCAAAGCTCGAATTCTTTTTGAAAATTCACCCAAAATCCCCAAAGAAACACTAAAATCTCGCTCTCAACAAATTCGAAATTTAATTAAAAATTAACTTTCAACCACCCCAAAAACTTTTTGTTCCAATTTTCCAATTCTTCTTGTATTATCAGCCGTTTGGTGTCCAGAAATATCCCTGAACTCTCTTTCATCACGAATTTCTTTAGCTAAACCATCAACAACATCAACAATCTCTGATTTCCACTCAAACATCTTTTTTTCTAAATCATCAAAGCGATGATTAAATTCATCTTTTACTATCTCTCTAACTTGAGTCAAATCTTTTTGATCCATAATCCATTATCCAATATTTTTAGACTACTTACTACTAGCTAATTAACTAAAAAACTAAATCTATCTTCCAAAATACACTTCCATTTCATCAAACACTTGAAATTTAAACGACACTTCTTGCCCTGGGAAACGAGCTCCTTTACCCCAAATATAGGCTTTACCCACATCATCACGCATTTGATTAGAAATTCTTTTTAAAACATCGTCTAAAGTATTATTACTTTTAACAATCAAAGGATCTTGTTTATCGGCATCGCTAATTCTGTCTTTTTTCAAATAAACTCGAACTAATCTTAATCCTTGCCAAAGTTTTTCTTTAAATTCTTCTATCCCTAGTTGTTGATCCACACACATTTTTAAAACTCGATCTGGTATTTTTTTAAAATCAGCCGGTTTTACCAAATCCATTTTTGTCACAATTTCCACTGCTGGCATATATCTTCTAGTTTTTACCAATCCATCAATCAACCTATCAATACTTTCAATTTTTTCTCCAAATTGAATAATGGCGTTACCAAATCCCATTTCTTCTGCAATTTCCACCACCGTATCTTTTGGGAAAGAATAATAAGGGTCAATCACTTGAATTGCTCCCTTATGAGTTTTATGAACTAAAATTTTTGGTGGTCTAGTGTTTAACCGTATTCCAGCATTATAAAGCTCTTGTCCCACCACATTAAGCCAATCAAGCCGTTGCACATCAGTCATCAGCACCACCAAATCTGAAGCTCGAATCACCGAAATAACTTTTCTACCAAAACCTTTGTTTCCGGCTGCTCCCTCAATAATTCCCGGCAAATCCAAAATTTGGATTTTTACCCCTTTATACTCCATCATCCCAGGAACTACCCCCAAAGTTGTGAAATCATAATTACCAACTTTAGATTCAGCATTAGTGACTTTATTAAGCAACGTTGATTTTCCCACACTTGGCAAACCAACTAATACCACCGAAGCATCCCCAGAATGTTTGATCGCATAGCCAACACCACCGCCACCACCTTTATTCATTGGCCCTTCCAGTTCATCTCTTAGTCTGGCTAATTTCGCCTTTAACACTCCATGGTGATGTTCACTCGATTTATCATACGGAGTATCTCTGATTTCTTTCTCAACTTGAGATATCCGCATTTTAATAATTTCTTCTTTTGTCATTTGTTAGAATTAAATACTTTATCGTTTGAAAATTGAAAATTGAAAATTGAAAATTTTAAAAAAAATAAACTAATACTGACTCTAATAATTTTTTGTCTGTCATTTATTTTTTTTAGTAAGTCTATTTTAGCATCTGGTAATATCAACGGGCTACATTTAACCCAAACACAGGATTTATTAAAAGCCAAAGATATTATTAACAGTTCTGGAGGTGATTGGGGATGGGTCACTATCGTCATTCGACTTGATCAATTAGATCACCAAACCTGGCAAGATTTTTTTGATAATTGCCGAAAGTACCACCTTATTCCCATTATTCGTCTGGCTACTATTGCTGATGGCGACAATTGGAAAATACCTTGTAACTCAGATATTGATAATCTGGCCAATTTTCTCAACTCTCTTAATTGGCCCACCAAAACTCAATATATTATTTTATTTAACGAAATTAATCATGGACAAGAGTGGGGTGGGGAAGTCAATATCAAAAGTTATGTTGATGTCAGTATTTATGCCTCCAAAAAATTTAAAAATTTAAACCCAAAATTTTTTATCCTTAGCTCAGCCATCGATTTAGCCTCTCCCGACAAATCTCCAAAATTTATCTCAGCTAAAACTGTCTACCAAGAAATTTACTCTTACAATTCACAATATTTTAATAATATTGATGGTATTGCTTCACATTCATATCCTAACCATGGTTTTGTTGGTACCCCAAAAGACACAGGACAACACAGTATTCGTGGATATTTATGGGAGTTAGATGCCATAAAAAAATTAGGAGTTACCAAAGACTTTCCAGTTTTTATCACTGAAACCGGTTGGCCTCACAAAGAAGGGATTAGTAAAAAGAATAATTTTTATACCACCAAAACTACTTCCCAATTTCTTCTTGATGCTTATCAAATTTGGTCGCAAGATAGCCGAATTAAAGCAATTACTCCATTTATTTACAATTATCCCAATGAACCATTCGATCATTTTTCTTGGCTTGATCAAAACGAACAACTTTATCCTGAATATCAAAAATTTATTGATCAACCAAAAACAGCCAATTCCCCAGAACAAATCACTAAATTCGAATTTTACAAAAATCAGATTCCATTTCTTGTCTTTGCCAATCACGAATATAATGGCCAAATCAGCCTTAAAAATACTGGTCAATCAGTCTGGGGCGAAAAAACTTTTTGTTTACAACCCAAAGTTTCTGACCAAATAGAGCTTAGCTCCATTTGTGTTAATTCCAACGAAAGAATTTATCCTGGCCAAATTAAAATCTTTTCATTTAAATTTAAAATTAAAGATACTACTATCAAAAAGGTTACTTTATCTTGGGAAAACCTACCATCAACAGAAATTATTCTATTTTCCGAAAACGCTACCATCTACCACCCAAAATTTAACTTAATTCAAAAAATCAAAAGCTTTTTTACCAAATTCTGGTAAAATACCAGTTACTAAATGACTTTGTTTTCTAATTTTTTGTTTTACTTAGAAATTAGTCATTAGAAATTAGAAATTTTTATTAAGTCCTCATAGCTCAGTTGGATAGAGCGCCTCCCTTCTAAGGAGGAGGTCGCAGGTTCGATCCCTGTTGAGGATACAAGTTGAAAACTTTGCGCCTATAGCTCAATGGATAGAGTACTAGTCTTCGGAACTAGTGATGAGGGTTCGATTCCCCCTGGGCGTACAAAAAATTATTTTTTGTTTTTATTATCTTTTATCTCCACCACTTCCTTATGTAGCTTCACTATTCTCTGTTCAATATCCTTAATTGTTCTAATCACTTCATCGTCATCTTCATCATCTTCATTAATATCCTCAATGTCTTCAGAAATTTCTTGAACATCTTCTTGGATATCATCAATATCTTTTTCAACTCCTGCAATGGTTAATTTTGTTTTGTTAACACTCATTTGAATAAAAATTGACAAATAAATTGCCTCCAAAGAAACCGCGGTCGTCAATATTAACAATATTTGGTCAACCGGCACCCCCACAAATTTCAACAAAAAAATACCAACAAATAGAACTGTATGCACTGCTATTGAAACCGGTGTTCCTATCCAATTAGTTAACTTCTCAGATAATTTTTCTAATTTATCCATACTATTCTCCTTTTTTAAAAACTTTACACTGAATTTTCTTCTATTTATTTAAAATAATCAACAGGTGATAAAATATCATACTTATTTATTTCTTTTTGTCTTAGTTTTACTTAGAAATTAGTCATTAGACATTAGAAATTTTTTCTTGGGTCTGTAGCTCAGTCGGTAGAGCGGTCGCCTCTTAAGCGATTGGTCGCGGGTTCGAATCCCGCCGGACCCACATAAATAAATCTTAATGAGTTATCATTGTTTATGGAACTTCGTTACAAATTACCACTAATTTTCATTTTACTTGACCTTGGTTTTTATTTTTTGGTTTTTCACTCCGGCATTATTTTGCCCATTATCAATCCATCGAAAGAAGAATATGAACATATAGAATACACCACTAGTTTTCCCAGAGAGGCAGGTCAACAATTTCTCTGGTTTTTAATCCACGCCCCGTTAATCATAATATTCAGTGTCATATTCAACTTTTTTCCGTCTCTAAAAAATATCCCATCCGAATACGGTGAAATTTGTTCTCTACTGTTAGGTTTGTTGCAAACCGGCTTATTTTTCTATCTTATTGGTCTCGAGATAGAACGTAGGAAAAGTAAAAAGAATAAAAATATAGTAAAATAACTCACTGACTTTTCTGATCTGGCATATCGGTATTATTTCTATAGTACTGGATGCCAGTTTAGAGGAGTCATCCCGCCGCAGTGTTGAAATTGGTATACAAGCACGGCTTAGGACCGTGTGGGGAAACCCATGGAGGTTCAAGTCCTCTCTGCGGCACAAAAAAAATCCGTCAAATCTAATTTTAAAAATTGTTTAGTTCTTTCTTGACAAATATTGTCCAGTTTCAGTATTTACCAAAATTTCTTCACCAGTTTTGATGAATAATGGTACCAACACTTTCAATCCAGTATCCAAAATTGCGTATTTAGTAGCATTAGTAGCGGTATCACCTTTAACTGAATTTTCGGCTTCAGTTACAGTATAGGCAATAGTTTTTGGTAAGCTAATCCCAACTGGTTTTTCATCATAAAATTTTATTCGATACAAAAGCCCTTCTTTTAAATACACTTTATCATCACCGATTATTTCCACTGGTACCGAATATTGTTCAAAACTTCTTGGTTCAATAAACACATAATTAGATCCATCAAAATAAGAATATTCCGCTTCATTTGTTTCCACTATCACTTCTTCTACTTTTTCTCCCGATTTATAGGTATATTCAACTACTCGACCAGTATAAAGATTTTTAAGCTTAGTTCGATAAAAGGCTGAACCTTTACCTGGACTAACAAAAGAAGTATCCACAATCATGTGTGGCTCTTCTTGAAATAAAATATAAATTCCTCGTTTGAATTGTGATGTTGATATGACTCCCATAGGCTTGATTTTACCACAAAAAATTTTTTAGAAAATATTTTAAACTTAGCCTCCCTTTTTAAGGGAGGTCCCGGAACGGAGTGGAGGGGGTGGGTTTAGTTTTTTGACCAAAAAAAATCCCAGAGCATGCTTTTAGAGGAGCCACCCCGGGATCTAACTGGTAATATATCAAAATATTATAAACATGTCAAGTCTGTATCACAGATACATATTTTATAGACTAGAAACTACCATTTTCCATCTCATCTATAAACTGTTGCACCCCTCTGGCCCAGGAACCATTTGAGCTTGGACAATATTTCTTCATTATCAATTCTGGAGTGTTCAACCCTTTATCAAAATATTCTCGTTTTAAATACTCAGCATAACTCTTAATAGCTAACTCATAATTATCAAATTTTAACGTTCCTCGTTTATGTATCCCATACCCCCAACAATTATGAGAATCATCCGGTGCCTTTTTACATAAATTTGACTCTTGTTGAGCAATCGCCACTATCCAGTAGTAATCAAGTCCGTAAGTGTTTGAAATTTCATAAATTAAATCCGAATAGGGGACTAAGGGAGAATTATATTTTTCCAAATATTTTTTAATAATTACCGGCCGAGCATCATCACTTCCAATTTTTTCATTAACTTTTATATTGCCTTCACTGTCTTTTATCTCACCAATTATCAAATTATTTGAAATTGCATTTACCGATTCTCCTAGCACTTTACCTACATGATATCCGTTTAAATAAGACACCTCGCCGATAGCGATAAACACACTCAAAAACACCAAAATAAAGGATATTACAGCCTGCTTTGCCTTTTTAGCTAACTTTTCCATTGATGTATCTATGGTATCATAAGCGTTACTATGAAACAAAATTCACCTCTTCAAAAAAACAAAGATAAAACTTTTATTCTTCAACTAACCATCAAAGTTGACGATATAAAAAAAGAATATCAAGAGCATCTTAAAACAGCTCAAGCCAATTTTGAAACCAAAGGTTTTCGCAAAGGCAAAGCTCCTTTAGAAGTAGTCGAAGCCAATGTCTCTCCTGAAAAATTATTTGAAGAAGTTGCTTCACACGTAATTTCTCATGCTTACGGTCATGCCTTAGATGAAAACAAACTCAAACCAATAGTTCAACCTCAAGTAAAATTTAAAAATGAAAAGCCAGATTTTGAACATGATTGGGAAATTGAAATTACTTCTTGTGAACTTCCAGAAATTGAACTTAAAGATAAATATTTAGACGATATCAAAAAAATAAATTCTGATTCAAAAATCACTGACGAAAATCAAAAAATGGACCAAATTATTAAATCCATCGTCGCCAACGCCAAACTCGAATTACCAGAAATTTTAATCGAATCTGATCTTCAATCTCATCTTTCTGGTTTAGTTGATCAAGCTGCTCAAGCCGGAATCACTGTTCAACAATATTTAGAATCACAAAAACAAACATTAGAACAATATCAAGAAAATTTAAAGAAAAGAATTGTTGAAGAATGGACTGTTAATTTAGCCATTAGTAAAATAGCCAAAGATAACAAAATTGAGGTATCTGAAGCAGAAATCAAAGCTATTTTAGAAAAAAATCCCGCTCTTTCCCAAAATATCAACATGGTTTATTACCTTCTGACTCAACAAAAGGTATTTGAATTCCTCAAAAAGTAAATTTTCCGTGCTAAAATAGGCCACTATGGCAGGTAGTTTTGGTTTTAAACCAAATCAAAAAAATAAGGCTTTAACAAAAAAAAATAACAGCGAAATTCTTAAAGAATTTTCCGATATTTCTCCATCTAAATCAGAGCCAAAAACTTCTGGTAAATTATCTTTAGGTCAAAGCATTCACCCTAATCAAGAGTCAAAGTCTGAACAAATTAATTGGAACAGAGAATTCTTATTTAAAACCGCCAACGAAGCCCAACCACTTTTTGTCAACCAACACCATCAAGAAATTCAGCAAGCCATCAATGAAATACTAGACGAAATTAAAAAACTAAAACTTAGTACTGACAATCTTGGTCACGAAGTAGTCCAAGCCACAGAACAAAACATAGCTGAAGCTAACGAATATCAATTAAAATTCTTACAAAGAATTAGAAATATTATCATCCAATTCCGCCAAAACGTAGACCAATCTTGTGTTTGGATGGAAAGTTTTAATAAAAAGAAATCTCGCAAAAACGCTTTTTGGAACAAAGCCAAAAGTAAAAATGGAGGAGAACAATATCTAATGAGCAGCGAACACTCCGCCTCCCGCTCCGCCAACTAAAATTTGTGAGTCTAAGAGGACTCGGACCTCTGACCTCTTCAATGTCAATGAAGCGCTCTAACCAACTGAGCTATAGACTCTCACAAGTAACGGAAAGTATAACTTATTTTTTATTCAAAAAAAAGAGGCGATCCCGAAATATATCCTATAATCTTGACTTTATACAATAAATAGGATACAATACACCCATATGATTGAACAATTAAGAGGTCTTTCTCTACAATGTAGAGATTGTGCAGTTGAAACCATACCAAGTTATGGCCATTTTACTCGTAATCGACCAAAACCAACTCCAAATTTCACTGCCGGCGTATCAGATGTAGCACGGCTCAGTGAAAATACTCAACAAGGAGAAGAAAGAGTCATTCTAGATCCAATAGCACAGTTCACCCAAGCCGTCGAGCTAGGATTTACTCCAGTAGGCAACCTAACTGATATTTTTGGAGCTCAAACTACTCAATACGCCAATGGAGCAGAGTTTACTTGGTCTCAAGAAATGCAACGAAGATAATTTATCTTCGTTCGTAAATATTTATCTTCTCTCCCGCCTTCACTAGGGGATAGTTTAGTTTAATTATTTCCCAATCTTCGCTTTTTAAATCAGCTCGATCCTTTGGTTCTACAATGTAGTCAAATTTGTAATTTCTCATTTCCATAAACGCCCAAATATGAACTGCTATATCTGTTGGCCATTCACCCAACATCCATCCTTGATGATGAGACAAAGACAATGGAATCGAATCATCTGTAGCCAAATAAATTATTTTTTTATCTTCAGGAATTTCTTTTTTAATTTCTTCGGCAATACCAACTGCTCCTGTATTAAATCTAATGTCAAAATGATAATTGCTTGTCCGAACTCCGTTGTAAATCATCAACGGGATTATTAAAAATACTAACAAAGCACTTTTTTTCCATATCAAATCTAACCCAATTGCCGCCAATATCACCACCAATGGAATATAAACATCAGCATAATATTGGTGGACCAAATTACCATTTGGCACTATTAACCAATAAACAAATACTCCCATTAACCACAGAATTAACGGAATAATTCTTTTTTCTTTTTTGATAATTCCTGTTATCAATCCAATTCCAGCCAACAAACTAACAACTTTACCCATAGTTTCGCCAACTATATTTTTCAAAATCAAATTTTTTAAAAGTCCTAAATCAAACAATTTTTCCCTGCCAGCCAACACCCAATTTTCCCAACTCACATCTATATTTAAATAACCAGTCCACCATCGCCACCAACCATAAAATCCTACTCCCAAAAATAAAATTATCAAATAATTCCACCATTTACTCTTTCTTAAATACAAAAAATACCCCAAAAGTGGCAAACAAATTAATCCAAATGGCCGACTGGCCACACTTATTCCCAAAGTTAAACCACTTAATAATAAATTTAATAATTTTCCATTTTCTTTATATTTCCACCCAAAATATAGAGAAATCAAAATAAAACTTACTGCCATAGCATCCGGATGAATTGCATGTCCTACAAAAAATATACTTCCCGGCACAACCGCAAAAGTAATTACACTAAATAAACCCACTCTTTTGTTCCACCATTTACTCATAAATCCATACAAAGCCAAGGAACCCAAAGTGTACAAACATAAATTGACCAATCTCGCCGCCCAGGGGTAAACTCCAAAAATTTTATAGCTAATCGCAATCAACCCTTCGTAAAACGGCATTTCCAAAAAGAAATAACCATCTGTATTAGAAACTGGCCTCATCAAACACGCTTTTGGCTTAAAAAAACTTGCCTTACCGGTATACAAAAAATAAGCTACACATTCAGTATCGGTCTGCCTCATCGGATGAGCATCGATTGGTATTACATAAAAATCTTTTAATCTTAAAATTAATCCAAATATTATTACCACCAGTAAAAACCAATTTTGTTTAAAAAATTTCTTTAGCATAATCTAATTCTACCCCAATTAATTACCAAGCTAAATTATGTTATACTCACCTCAATCATGAAAAGTATTTTTACTTTCGTTACCAACTCAACTAAGTAGCCCAATCAGGGCCGATTTGTTACGCTCTCTTTGGGCATTTAATCCCTTTTTCCTGTTAGAATAAATAGGAACTTAATCTTTAAACTTTTAATTAAAAATGTCAGAAAACAATCAATCAGATCTCCACAATCTTCGTCATTCAGCCGAACATATCCTTACTTTGGCTATGCTTCGGTGCTTTCCTAATAAATTTTTACCCGCCATGGGTCCCGCCACCAACGATGGTTTTTACTTTGATTTTGACCCAATAGGGGATTTCAAAATTAATGAAGAAGATTTTCCCAAAATTGAAGCCGAAATGGCCAAAATCGTCAAAGAAAATTTACCTATAATTAGGCAAGAAATATCACTTGAAGTTGCCAAAAAACTTTTTGCCAATAATCCCTACAAAATGGAGTGGCTCGAAAGCATTACTAACAGAGAAGAAATCATTACCACCTATACTATCGGTGAATTTGTTGACCTTTGTGCTGGTCCTCATGTCCGCTACACCAGCAAAGTCAAAGCCTTTAAACTACTTTCCATTGCCGGTGCTTATTGGCATGGAGATGAAAAAAATAAAATGCTTACCCGTATTTACGGCACCGCTTTTGAATCCAAAGCCGATTTAGAAAATTATTTATATGTCGTTGAAGAAGCCAAAAAACGTGATCACAAAAAACTTGGTAAAGAATTAGGAATTTTTATGATCAGTGAATATGGACCAGGATTCCCATTCTTTTTGCCAAACGGAATGGTTATTCGAAATGAATTAGAAAATTTTTGGTACCAAGAACATATCAAAGAAGACTATGAATTTATCAAAACCCCAATTATGCTTTCTCAAGAACTCTGGGAAATCTCCGGACATTGGGCTAATTATCGAGAAAATATGTATACTTCCCAAGTTGACGAAAATCTTTTTGCTATCAAACCCATGAATTGTCCTGGGGGAATGTTAGTCTACAAAAACTCACTTCATTCTTATCGAGATTTACCCATCAGATGTGGCGAATTAGGTCAAGTCCATCGCCACGAAGACAGTGGTGCTTTAAACGGTCTTTTTCGTGTTAGAACTTTTACCCAAGACGATGCTCATATTTATATGAGAGAAGACCAGATTGAAGATGAAATTATTAGATTAATTGCTTTTATTGACCGAATTTATAAAGTTTTTGGGCTAACTTACGACATAGAACTTTCTACTAGACCAGAAAAAAAATATATTGGAACCATTGAATCATGGAATAAAAGTGAAAAAGCGCTAGAAGATGCCTGTCACAAAGCTGGTAAAGATTGCAAAATTAATCCTGGTGATGGCGCTTTTTACGGTCCAAAACTTGATTTCCATATCAAAGATTCTTTGGGTCGTGTTTGGCAATGTGGCACTATTCAATTAGATGCTAATTTACCCGAAAGATTCGATTTAAATTACACCGATTCCGACGGATCAAAAAAACGTCCAATTATGTTGCATCGAGTTATTTTTGGTTCTGTTGAACGATTTATTGGTATTTTAATTGAACATTTCGCTGGCGCTTTTCCAATGTGGCTTTCTCCAGTTCAAGTCAAAGTTATTCCTATCACTGATGGACAATTAGAATATGCCCAAAAAATAGAGCAAGTTCTAAAAGAGAATAATATCCGAGTTGAATTAGATGACAAATCCGAAACCATGCAAAATAAAATCCGCAATGCTGCCGGTGAAAAAGTTCCTTACATGGTCATCATTGGCGGTAGGGAAGAGGAAAACAAGACTATTTCTGTCCGTCAACGCGACGGTCAAGATTTAGGCAATATGTCACTTGATGATTTTATCAATCAAATCAAAGATCAAATTACAAAAAAGGCCTTAAATTTGATAAAATAATCAATAATTAAAATTTAATAAACACTTGAGTAGTTTTAAAAACAAAAGTTCTAACCATAAGTTCTACAAAATTAACCAGTATATTACTGCGTCTCAAGTTCGCCTGTTAGACGATCAAGGCAAACAAATCAATGTTATGTCTATGTCTGAAGCTCGAACTATGTCTCAAGAAACTGGTTTAGATCTAATCGAAATTAATGGTAATGCTGTTCCTCCAGTTGTTAAACTCATTAGTTTCTCCAAATTTAAGTATCAAGAGGCCAAAAAACTCCAATCCGAGAAAAAAGGCATCAAAGGTGGAGAACTAAAAGAAATTCAAATGAGCCCAAACATAGGCCAAAATGACTACCAAATCCGAGTTGATAGATCCAAAAAATTTTTAGCTACTGGAAATAAAATCAAATTAAGTATAAAATTCCAAGGTCGTCAAATGGCTCATCAACAATTTGGCCATGATTTAGTCGCCAAATTTAAATCTGATCTTAGTGAAGTAGCTACCGCCGAAGGTGAAGCTAAACTTATAGGAAAAAGATTAATGATTACATTTACCCCTTCCAAAAAGAAGGTTACTAACAATGAAGAAACAAAGTAGCAAACGCAAAATCAAAAAGTCGGTTTCAAATCGATTTGAAGTTACTAAAACCGGCAAGGTTTTACGCATGTCGTCTTTTAACCGACATTTACGCCGTAAAAAGAGTAAAAAACAACTTCGCCGTTTAAAAGGTAAACAACCAGTCATCGGAGCTTTAGCCATCAAAGTTAAAAAACTCCTTGGCCAATTATAAATTTTAGCTATTAGCTACTTACTAATTTACTAACAAACTAAACAATGAGAGTTAAAACCGGAACAGTCAGAAAAGCAGGTCACAAAAAAGTCCTAAAAGCCGCCAAAGGTTTTTGGATGACTAGACACAAAAGATATAAGGTCGCTCATGAAGCCGTCATGCACGCAGGTAAATATGCCTTCGCTGGTCGACGTCTTAAAAAACGTGATTTACGTCAAGTGTGGATAGTTCGTATCAATGCCGCTCTCAAGCCATTTGATATTCGTTATTCTGTTTTTATTAAATTACTTAAAAATAGAAATATTACTCTTGATCGCAAAGTTCTAGCCGATCTTGCTGTTAATAATCCTGAATCGTTTAAGGCCGTAGTTGAATCGGCCCAAAAATAAATTAGGTCGTTTCAACTACAACCCCGCATCTGCGGGGTTTTTTGTTAAAATAAAGCGAAACCAAAAATCTATGGACCAAAACTTAGAAAAAATCAAACTAGAGTATCTTTCTAAAATTGATGCAGTAAAATCTGCCTCTGAATTAGAATCTCTTAGAATAGAAATATCCGGAAGAAACGGCAAAATCAATCAATTATTTTCTGAAATTAAAAATGTTCCCCCAGAAAATCGTAAACAATTTGGTGCTGATCTTAACCAGCTCAAAACCGAATTAGAACAATCACTCGAAATCAAAAAAACAACCGTATTGAAAGATAAATTGAAAATTGAAAATTCGAAAATTGAAAATTCCACTTTTTCCTTAAAAAAAGTGGGGCATCTTCATCCCGTTACCCAAACAGAACGTCAATTAAACGAAGTTTTCCGAAAATTAGGTTTTTCTGTTTATGATAGCCCGGAAATTGTTACTGATGAATTTAACTTCGAAAGATTAAACGTTCCCCAAGATCACCCCGCTCGCGACATGCAAGACAGTATCTACATCAAAGAACCGGAATATCTTTTGAGAACTCAAACATCCGCCATTGAAGCCTATCTTTTATCCCAAAAATCAAAAGATTTACCTATTCGTGCTGCTTTTCCAGGTTCAGTTTTTCGAAACGAAAAAGTTAACCGTTCCAATCATTTTGTCTTTCATCAATATCAAGCTGTTGTTGTCGACAAAGGAATTACCATGAAAGATCTTATTGGCACTATGGACTTAATGTTTAAAACTCTTTATGGCAATGGTGTTGTTGTTCGCTATCGCTGTAAATATTATCCTGAAGTTGAACCAGGCGTCGGTCCCGACATGCAATGTTTTAATTGTCACGGGGTTGGTTGTCCTTTGTGTAAATATGCTGGTTGGATTGAAATGGGAGGTAGCGGCATGATTCACCCAAAAGTTTTACAAGCTGCCGGAATTGACTCCAAAATTTGGTCCGGGTTTGCTTTTGGTATGGGTCTTGATCGTTGGACCATGGCTCAAAAAAATATTAAAGACATTAGAACCCTTATGGGTGGTAATTTAGCCTACAAACCAAACGAATTATGAAACTAATCTATTCTGAATTAAAAAAAATTCTCCCCGATATTAACGTCAAACCTCAACAACTTCGCGACGATCTCACCATGATTGGTCATTTCACCAATTATTTTGAAGAAATCGACAGTGAAATTGTTTTTGATTTAGATATTAAAGTAAATAGAGGAGACTGTCTTGGTTATTACGGTTTAGCCAAAGATTTGGCTGTTTTTTATAATATTCCTTTCAAGAATCTTTCTGTAGAGACGTTTTGCAAAACGTCTCTACCAACTCTTCCAATTCAAATCACCACCGATAATGTCAAACGTGTCATGTCTGTCAAAATTTCTGACTTAAAAAACTCTACTTCACCTCAATGGCTTAAAACATTTTTAAAATGTCACGGATCTAATTCCATCAACATTCTCGTTGATTTAACTAATTACATTATGTTTTTGTATGGTATCCCCAGCCATGCTTTTGATACTAAAAAATCCGGCGAAAATTTAATTTGGGAAATGAATTCTAAATTTAAAGAATTCACTAGTCTTGATGGTTCTAAATTAAAATTGGACAATAAAATTTTAATGATTAATAATCCTCAAAAAGCTCTTAGTCTTAGCTTTTGGGGTGGGGAAGCCTGTGCTATCGATTTAAATACTACTGAAACCATTATTGAATTAGCCGTTTATGACCGCACTACTGTTCGACAAAACAGCCGTCAATTACAAGCTATTACTGAAGCTGGTGTTCGTCTTGAAAAAGATATTGATCCAGAATTAATTCCTATTGCTTTCAATCACTTATCTAATTTAATTTTAGAAAATTGCCACGGCCAAATATCTTCCCAAATATTCGATTACTATCCCCAAAAAATACAGTTACCTCAAATTGAATTTAACTTAAATCAACCAACTCAATTTGCCGGTATTAATATCCCCACTGATTTCACTCTAGACTGTCTTACTCGACTCGAATGTAAAATTGATAAAAAAACTAATTTTAACTATCTCATAACTCCTCCAACCACCAGAAAAGACATCACTCAAATGGAAGACCTAGTCGAAGAAGTCATTCGTTTTTGGGGTTATAACAAAATCCCTACTAATCAACCATTAGCCAAAAAGGATGTTGTCGATATTACTCCACCAGAAAATTATCTTATTGATCAACTCAAAGATAAATTAGTCGAACTTGGTTATGACGAAGTTCTCACTTGGCCGCTAGTCACTCAAGCCATTGATGAAGATACTGTCATCAAAACTCAAAATAGTATTAACTCTGAAGCCATTTATTTACGTCAAAGTTTAATTCCATCACTCCAGCAACAACTCGACCAATATTCCCGCTATAAATTAACCAATTGTCAGTTTTTTGAAATCGGCAAAGTTTTTTCTAAAATAGGGGACAAGTTTATCGAAAAAAATGCTTTGTGTATTTACAACTACAACGTAGACACTCTTCGTAGAGACGTTTTGCAAAACGTCTCTACTGACCCAAATATAAATTTCATTGGTTCTTTTGCTGAAATCATTCTTGACGATCTCCCCAAGCCTGAAAAATATATTCCTCAAACCACTGTCAATACTGCTTATGAACTTACTTCTCAAATTATCACTCTTGACGCTAATATCACCCTAGATAATCAAGAAGAACCAGAAATTTTGATTGAAAAATATTCCAAAATTATTGGCAATCAATATCTCTGGGAGATAGTTATTACTGATATTTATCACGACGCCAAAACCAATAAATACCGCTACACTTTCCGCGTTTCCTACTTCAACACCGACGACAAAACCGCCAAAGACCTCCACCTAAAATCATTCAATTTGAAATAGATTTATATAAATTAATATAGTTTGTATTATTAGCAGACACATCATTCGACTGCTAACAGTAACTATTTTTCAAAAATATACTAAAGATAGGCAAATTATTGTGTTACAGTTGGCGTCACACTTAAAATTGTTGTCGGAGTTACCACAGTAGTTGGAGTTAAACTTGGAACTAGTGTTGGGGTTACAGTTGGAGTCGGCACTCCATCCCAAGGAGTATTCACCCCAAATTTTGATTCTCTTTCTTGGCTCCGATTATCTCTATCTGTAGCCTTAACTTTAATTGTGTGAGGACCATTACTCAAAGTCAAACTCATTTCAAACGGTCTTTCTGTCCAAGTTTTCTTTTCTACTCCATCTATCCACAATTTAACCTCGGTAATTTTGACCAATGAATTGGTAGTTATTTTCACATCAAAAGTGCTTCCTACAGTCGCTTGATTAGACGGGCTGTCGATACTCACATTAACCATTCCATCTGTTCGACAATAACTTGTTGGTGGATTGTATATATCCTTATTTGTTTGTTGGCTAATCCAATTATCAATTCCTTCTTGCCACCGATTTTTACCATCAGTCGACACCAAATCACTTTCTTTCAGAGAATAAAATTCTTTTTCATCATAATTATTCCCCGACACATCCTCTGGTGTCGCCAAACCAGACGTATTTTTACATACCTTAAGTTTCATATGAATCGGATCAGATACTGTTGGTTGTGACCCATCAATAAAATAATCCGTTCTACTGGCAAAACCATCATGAGCTGGATAACCAGAAACTTTATCTACTTCAACTGAAACAATTTTATTTGGCACTGAAAAATCAATTTTTGAGAGCTTAGGTAATTCGTATTTCATAATTTTATTCCATATTGGAGCTGCTCCGGAAACTCCAGAAACCACACTTCCCATTTCCGTATTATCATTATTCCCCACCCACACTGCCGTCAATAAATTAGGCGTCCAGCCAATTGTCCAATTATCTTTTTTATCATTAGTGGTACCCGTTTTAGCTGCCACTTGATACCCTGAAATTTGAAGTGAATTAACTGCCCCAAAAGTCATCTCTCGGGCTGAATTATCTGACAAAATATTAGATATAACAAATGCCTCTTGCTCTGTCATCACCTTTTTCCCATCAGTTTGTTTATATTCCTCCAATACTCGTCCATTTTTATCTTCCACTTTTAAAATTCCAACTGGATCCATTTTCATTCCTTTATTAGCAAAAGCAGTATACGCTGAAGCCAAATCAATCATCTTCACTTCAGCTCCTCCCAAAGTTACCGCCAATCCAAATCTTGAAAGATTTGCTGTTGTTGGCTCCAATGTTGATATTCCCATATCATAAGCCAAAGACAACATATTTTTTACTCCCACAAAAGCCAATGTTTTAACCGCTGTAGTATTAATAGAATTTCCCAATGCATTCCTCAAACTTATTGGTCCCACAAATTTACCTGTATAATTTTGAGGCGAATAATCTTTTTGACCACCAGTTCCCGGAAAAGTCACCGGCGCATCCATAATCATTGTTGCCGCAGTCCAACCTTTTTTTATTGCCGCCAAATAAGTAATTGGTTTAATTGAAGATCCTGGTTGTCTTAGCCCCTGAGTTACCACATTAAAGTTACCATCAGTTTTCGTCGACCAATAATCTCGTGAACCCACCATAGCCAACACTTGTCCAGTAACCGGATCTATAATTATTGCCGCTCCATTGGTTATTTTTTTCGCTTCACTTTTATCAATTTCCTCCGCCACAATTTCCTGGGCTTTATTTTGCAAATCCAAATCCAAAGTCGTAGTAATTTTTAAACCGCCATTTTCCACTACCTCTTGACCATATTTTTGAGTTAATAAATCTTTTACCCAAAGCACAAAATGGGGGGCTTGCATCGTTGATTTTTGGTCATTAAATTTATAGTTTTCTACTTCCTTCATCGTTTCATCAGCCAAATCACGGCTAACATAACCATCTTCCACCATCCTATCCAACACATGCTTGGTTCTATTTATATAAGCCTTCGGAGTACTGGAATATGGCGAATAAACACTTGGTAACTGTGGTAAACCAGCCAAAATCGCACATTCTGCCAAGTTTAATTGCTTAACTTCTTTACCAAAATATTGCTCAGCCGCTGGCCCCACCCCCCACGAAGCTCCACCGTATGGCGCCTCGTTCAAATACATTCCTAAAATTTCATCTTTACTATATTTAGAATCTATTTGAATTGATAAAATTAATTCCTTAATTTTTCTAGTCACAGTTCTTTCTGTTGTTAACAACACATTTCTAGTAAGTTGCTGAGTTAAAGTTGACCCTCCTGTAATTTTTCCAAAATAAAATACATTTTTAATAATTCTCAGTGGAGTTAACAAATCAATTCCATTATGGGTATAGAAACTTTTATCCTCCACTGCCACTGTTGCCTTTCTTAAATAGTCTGGGATATCAGAAAAAGCTACCGGATCACGTTTCGCATCATTATAAATATCGTACAAAACCTTTCCATTTCGATCATAAACTTTACTAGAATAACCATCGCGTCTCACTACCTTAGTAGGGGATGGCAAATCTTTTGAAAAATAGACAAACAAAATCATCAACGCCACTATTCCAACCCCCATTAAAATCAAAGTTACTTTAAAAAATTTCAACCAAAAATCCCGGCTTTTAAACACCTCTTTAAAATTTCTCTTAAGCTTAAATTTACCCTTAAAATTGGATAATTTCCGCTTCCAAGTCCGCGGTATCATCTATCGGTTCATCAAAACTAATAAAAACGGCACCATCCCAGAAAGTAATAATACTACTAGAGAAATTACCAAGACTATTTTAGTCACAGTTTTCTTCTTAATACTCATGGAATAATGATAACACAAACCAAAAATCTAGTATAATTACACCATGAAACGCCCAATACTTTTGGAAATTAACAAAGCCAAAGTAATCTTATACCCCATCGAAAGTGTCAGAAGTATTGAAATCAATGTTATGGTCAACATTGGATCTTGGTATGAAGTTCCAAAAAATTTTGGCATTTCTCATTTTCTAGAACATATGCTTTTTCATGGCACTAAGACTATGCCATCAGCAGAAGTGATGACAAACTTCACTAAAGAAAATGGAATTTATACTAATGCTTATACTAATGGAAAGAATATCAATTTTTACTTAAATGTCCCCGATATTAATTTAAACAAAGGGTTAGAAATTCTTGAACAAGTAATTTTTTACCCTCTTTTACCTGAAGAAAAAATTAAAAATGAATCTAATATAATTATCCAAGAATTAAAATCTTATCTAGATAAACCAGAGACTAGGTTTTATAACCAAACCGATGAAATATTATTTGGCAAAGACCATATTTATACCAGAGATACATTGGGCAATATTGAAAGTATTCAAAAAATAAATCAGCAAGATCTCAAAAATCTTCATCAAAAGTATTTTCAACCCCAAAACTTAACCATCTCTATTGTTGGTAATGTAAAAAACTCTCCTCAACTTGTTGAAAGACTTAACCAAATTCTTAATCCACACCAAAATATCTACAAATCAAAACTCAAATATCCATCAATTAAACCATCACCACAAAAAACTTTGATTTTTCATGACAAACCAGACCAAGAAACAATTTATTTGACTTGGATTTTAGATAAAGATAGAAAATATAATCGACTAGAACGAATCTCTAGAGACGTATTCAGTAAAACTCTAGGCAACGGAATGGATTCTCTACTTTTCAAAATATTTCGTCTCAAATATGGTCTTGTTTACAGCATAAGAAGTAACGTCACTAACTACAAAAACTGTTCTATTTTTGAAATAAGTTCCCAAATTGATCCCTCTAACAGCCAAAAATTCTTTGAAATTTTTGACACTGAATTTGAACAAATGATAAATAGTGTAACTAAGGAAATGTTTGACAAAACTATCAAATATACTGACTATCAATCACTGATGACCTACGATTCTGTTCGGGAAATTAGTGGAATGATTATTAATGAAGCAATAAAAAATAAAGATATATATCTACCTGAAGATTATATAAAATTATCAAAAAAAATTAATTTTACTAAGATTCACAACTTCTTCAAAGAAAAATTAACTAAAGAGAACCGATATACTTTTTGTATGACCCCAATTAAACCCGAACCATAAAATTTTTTTCTGCTATTATCAATCTATGGAAAGTCTTACTCAAATCCCTGGAGTGGGGGACAAAACCCTCGAAAAACTTCATCGACTCGGCATTTTTGTCCCCACCGATTTACTTTATCATTACCCTTACCGATACATTGATTTTTCCCATTCTACCAACATATCAGCAGCTCAAGAAAATGAAAATATTACCATTACCGGGCAACTTCTTAGTTTTCAAAATATCTTTACTCGTTCTCACAAAAATCTTCAAAAAGCGGTTGTCGCTGACAAAACTGGGCAAATAAATTTGCTTTGGTTCAATCAACCATATTTATCAAAAAATTTTATCGTCGGTGATATTTACAGTTTTGCTGGTACCGTTTCTGTTTTTCAAAATAAAAAAACTATTATCGCCCCAGTTTCAGGCAAATATAATACTGGAAAAATTATTGCTATTTATCCCGAAACTAGTGGTTTAACTTCAAATTGGTTTCGTAAAATCATTCAAACTTTTCTACCTCAATTACTGATAAATGTAAAAGATATTTTGCCTAACCAAATTATTAAACAACATCATTTACTTTCTCTTACCGAAGCCTTTAAACAAATTCATTGCCCTCAAAATTCAGACATTCTGAACCAGGCCAAACATCGATTATCTCTTCAAGAAATTTTGGCAATTCAGGCTAAATCCTGGCTGCTCAAAAAAGACTGGATTTCCAAAACTCCTAAAATAATTCTTCGCTCAGATTTAAAAACCGATCAAAAAATTAATAAACTTATAGATTCTTTACCGTTTAAATTAACCGATGATCAAATTAAAGTTTGGCAAGAAGTTAAAGCCGATATTACTAATCCTCAAAAAGTTACCAATCGTCTAATTCAAGGAGATGTTGGTTCTGGCAAAACTATAGTTGCCCTTTTGGCTTGTTATCTGGCCCATTTAAACAAATCTCTTTCTTTATTTTTAGCTCCAACTGAAATTCTAGCTCAACAACATTTCACTACTTTTCAAAAATTCTTTAAAAAAATCAAAGTACCAGTGTATTTACTGACTTCATCAAACAAAACCGATCTAACAAAAATTCCTAAAAATTCCATTATTATTGCCACCCATGCGGCTATTTTTCAAAAAGCCGCTATCGAAGATAATATTGCTTTATTAATAATCGACGAACAACACAAATTTGGCGTCAAACAAAGATCATTTTTAGGCGATCTAGAACATTTACCTCACTGCATCACTATGACTGCCACTCCAATTCCTCGAACCATAAGTTTAACTTTACTAGGAAATCTAGATATCTCTGTTATCGAAAAACTCCCGCAAAATCGCTTACCTGTAAAAACATTTTTGGTTCCTCCTAAAAAAATTCCTCAATGTTATTCCTGGATTCAACAAGAAATTTTAAAAACCAAATGTCAGGCATTTATTGTTTGTCCTTTTATTGATATCTCCGAAACTATGCAAAGTGTTAAATCAGCCAAAGTTGAATTTGAAAAATTACAAAAAATATTTCCAAAACTAAAATTATCCCTACTTCACGGCAAAATTAAATCAAAAGACCGAGAAAAAATAATTTCTGATTTTCAAAAAAATAAGACCAACATTTTGGTTACTACTCCAATTATTGAAGTCGGAGTCGACATCCCCAATGCTGCCATTATGATTATTCAATCAGCCGAACGTTTTGGTTTATCCCAACTTCACCAACTTCGCGGTCGAATTGGCAGGGGACAACTCCAAAGTTTTTGTTACTTTTTTACTGATTCCGACAACGACAAAGCCCACGATCGACTTAAATTTATGGAAAATCATCATAATGGCTTAAAAATTGCCGAATACGACTTAAAAATTCGCGGCCCTGGCGAAACTTTTTCCACCATTCAACACGGTTTCCCTTCACTCCGACTCGCCAATTTTTCCGACACCGAGCTTATCAGCACCAGTCAAAAAATTCTCGCTGATCTGATCAACAATAAAACCTTCAACATCCAAACTCTTATACCCGAAACAAATATCAAAGAAAACATTTTGAATAATTAAATTTAAACCCACCCCCTCCACTCCGTTCCGGGACCTCCCTTAAAAAGGGAGGCTATTCTTGCCATGAAGTAAGTTAAAGTTTCCCTTTTTAAGGGAAAAACCGGTTTATCCGGAAAGGGTTTAAAATCTCCAATTTAATCCTTCCCACTTCCACTCTTTTTCTGATACAATACACCCATGACAGCAGTACCTAAACATTGGCCGTCCAGCCGCCGACAAGGTCGTCGTCGCGCTATGGATAAAGGTCCAACACTAATTAAACCTATCGTTTGTAAAAATTGCGGCCAACCAAAAATGGCCGGTTTTCAGTGCCCCAACTGTAAACAGTGAAAAATAAATACGATCCACGTCATTTAAAACGCATTACCAATTTCCAGGCCTTATTTGCTTGGAGCTGTGGCAATGTCGCTCCGGTAACCGAAGATACCCCAGAAATTATCAAAGTTATCCCAGAAATTGACCAGATCATCAGCCAAAATGCCCCAAAATGGCCCATCGACAAAATTAATCGAGTTGATTTGAATATTCTTCGCTACGCCTTGTGGGAACTTTTTTATTTAAAAAAGAACCCCGAAAAAGTTATTATTGACGAAGTTATTGAAATTGCCAAAGAATTCGGTACTGACACTAGCTCTAGTTTTGTTAATGGAGTTATAGGCAGTGCCCTCAAAAATAATGAATCCACAAATTGATGAATTACAAAAAATAATCAAATATCAATATCAAGATATTTCTTTTCTTGATCAAGCTTTGGTTCACCGATCTTCTTTAAACGAACAACGTCAATTTCAAGAATCAAATGAACGTTATGAATTTTTAGGCGACGCTGTTTTGGAATTATGGATTTCTGATCGTATTTTCAAAAAATTCTCTAAATTTGACGAAGGTAAACTTACTAATCTTCGAGCCTTAGTCGTTTGTACTCAAAATTTAGCCAAAGTAGCCGATAGTTTTAAACTTGGTAATTTTATTTATCTTTCTCATGGTGAAGAAAACCACGGTGGTCGAACCAATCAATCAATTTTAGCCGACACTTTTGAAGCCGTTTTAGGTTCAATTTATCTTGATGGGGGATTAACCCCAGCTTTTGATTTTCTTGATTTATTTTTAACTCCTAGTGTCGAAGAACTATCTTCAAAAGAAATTTACAAAGATCCCAAAAGTATTTTTCAAGAAATTGCCCAAGCCAAAGAGGGGATTACCCCAAATTATCAAACCATCTCTGAATCTGGTCCAGATCATCAAAAAACTTTCGAAGTCGGTGTTTATTTAAATGATAAACTTATTGCCAAAGGTACCGGCAATTCCAAACAAAAAGCCGAAGAAGCCGCCTCTATCAACGCTACTAATTTATTTAAAAAATAACTTTCTACTTTATAGCTTTAAAACTTTCAACTAATAAGGTATAATCCAATACATTATGATCAAAATTAAACTTTTACCCCGAGGTAAAAAACACCAAATTACTTATCGTATTGTTGTCGCCGAAGACCGCAGCAAATCTGACGGTAAATTTATTGCTGATTTAGGTTTTTACACTCCTCAAACCAAAACTTTAGAGCTCAACAAAGAATCTTTTGCCCAATGGCAAAAAAATGGTGCCCAAGTCACCGAAGGTGTCGATAAATTGTTAAATCCAGGTAAATATCCTAAAAAAATTAAAAACGTTAAAGAAGTAAAAGAACCAAAAGCTGAAGAAATTAAAGAAGAAGCTAAAACCGAATAGCTATTTACTAATTACTATTTGCTAATTTACTAATCATGAAAACCATCAAAGAAACCCTCGAATATATCCTTGCTGCCATTACTCAAAAAGAAGATAACGTCACTGTTGAAGAACATTTAGAAGGTGAATTAAATATCGTTGAGATTATTGCCCCAAAAGAAATAATTGGTAAAATTATTGGTAAAGAGGGGAAAATCATCAAATCAATCAGGACTATTTTAAACTTAGCCTTTCCTCAAGAAAAATTCATCATCAAAGTCAGAGAATAAACTATCTTGTCAATTTTACATTCCAACCAGATTGCCACGTCGCTATTGTAACTGCTCCTCGCAATGACGTATTTTACCTAATTATAGGGAATAAATACAAACTATTATCAACACCGTCATTGCCAACGAAGTGAAGCAATCTTATTGGAATTTAGATAACCTTAGTTAATTAGAAGTAAAAGGTTCATCACGTTGATACTCTATATATACTTTTGATTGTGCTCCTTCATCTGTACTCTTTAACAAAGATTCATCTTTTGTGAATTGATTTATTACTGACAGTAAACTACTCTCTTCCTTGGATGGAATTAAATCGTTAAGAGTTAAATTACCAGAGACCAAGTTTGGGTTATCAGGTATGTAGTAAGATGATATTGTAAATTTGATTTCAGAATTACTTTGTTTATTTACAATATCAACATTTTCAATAAACATTATTGGCAAACTACTTTCGATAGATGTTAACAGATCAATTATCTTATCAGTTGGGCCCTCTAAAACTAGATCAATTGGCAACTTAGTCGCCACATCTTTATCTAAGATTTTTAACGATTCTGTACCCTCTTTAATCTTCACCGGAGTAACCAAAAATGATTTAATTCTAAAACCAAATTTATCAGATATATTTCTAACTATACCAACCAACAAATACGAATTTTTTTCTTGTAAAACAGCACTAGAAAGATAATTTTCGTTTTTAATTAGTTCATCTTGATCAACTGAAGCTAAATAAGCCCTTTTACTGTCAACAGTTTTAATTTCAGATCTTATTTTTGTGACTGAATTTTGAAGTGATTTAATTGAATCAACCCTTGGAATAATTACCCCACCTAAACTCATAAAAAAAATAATAATAACCCCTACTGGAAGCAAAAATAATCTTATTAAACTGCTACTGATACCAAAAATCCTTTCTGGCATCTTAAAAAAATCGCTATTCATTTAAAACCACCTCCAAAGAAAAATTCCAACCTTTAATTTTATCTACGGAAATATCTTTTAACTCTATTGACTTAACCCCTTCAATCAAACCAGAATTTGCATTCTCAACAATTTCTTCCAGTTTATACAAGTTTTCCCCGCTATCTACACTTCCACTCACCGAAAACTTATTTATATCACTTATCTCTAATGTATTTATAATTATATCTTGCTGAAAAATATCCTTAACTAATTTCATTGATTTACCATATTCAAATCTATCTGCCAAAACCTTTGCCACCACTTTTGCTTGATATTTTATTTTCTGGTTTAAAGCCACATTTTCCACCATCGATTGATATTGTGTCAAAGATTTTTGGTAATCACTATTAAACTTCTTTAAAGTTAAATTTAAAATTAATTCCAATAAAAAAACTCCAACTAACAGCAAAACCCATAGCCCAGAAAATATCCACAAAAAATTATTGATTATTCCTTTTATTCGAATCTTTTCTGCTTGAAACTTCGCCTGTGATGGTAAAAGATTTAAATCACTCATAATAGACCTCTTAATGATAAACCAACCGCTAAACTAAATCGACACCCCTCAGTATTTAAATTGAACTGAGAATTAATTTGTGACACATCAATATTTATAAAAGGTTGAGCCACCTGTACCTCTACTCCTAATTTTTTTGTTAACTCTTCTGCTACCCCTGGTAAATTAGCCCCACCACCACTTAAAACTAATAATTCTACCCGTTTTCCCGATGAATCTTCAGCAAATAATGCCATAGCCTTTCTTACTTCATCACTAATACTATTAAAAACTGGCAAAACAGCTGCCCTAATCTTACCCTCTAACTCTTCTTCTTTAATTCCATAAGCCTTTTTATATTCTTCAGCTGATGGCATATCTAAAGCCAATCCTAAAGAAATTGCTCTAGTCAACGACTCTCCTCCCACCGGTAAAGAACGAGCAAAGTAAACATTCCCTTTATTAAAAGAAAAAATATCTGAAAATTTTTCTCCAATATCCAACACCATTACTCTTTCTACAGTTTTGACACTATTTTTAATTATCCTTCTCAATGCCACAGAAGGGGATTCCAACGCAACTAATTCAATCCCTAACATTTTAAATAACTTAACTTGCTCATTAATCAACTCATTTCTTGCCGCAATTACAAAAATCGTTAATCTTCCAGACTCATCCTTTTCAACTATTTCATAGTCCAAAGAAACCTCATCTAAAGGGTAGGGAACAAATGTTTCAGCTTCAAATCTTAAAGCATCCATAATCTCTGAATCTTTCAACGGAGGCAATCTAACTAATCGACTGACAACTTCATTTTCAGGTAAATCCACCACTGCTTTCTTTCCTTTTATTTTTAAATCTGACAAAAGTGATTTAATCGAATCAGATAAAGCATTAATATATTTTTGCCTATTCTTCCCAAAAGACTCCATTCTTGGAGTTAGCGTCTCTCCAATGGTATCCAAAATTAATTTACCTGAAATCTCACTTCCAATAGAAACAATCTTGATTGTATTTTGACCAATATCAATTCCTAAAACATCACTCATACATTCAGTATAGCAACTATTGATTTATCACGTCACCCCCAGAAGTTACCGCTTCCAGTAAAAACAATGGGACAGTGTATTTATTCAAAACCGTTACCGTGTTGTTAACTCCTTGAACCATACCCACAGAACTTATTTCCTCACCTTGTTTTGGAAATTTAGCCGTCCCAGTTAATTTAATCTTCACACTTGATCCAATCGGCATAATACTCAATAACAAAGAATCAACTGACGATCCATTAACTTTTAAATCAAAATTTGACACACACCCATTAGCAGTGGTTAAAACAGCGCTCTTCACCCCGTAAGTATCTCCTTGTTTATAAAAATAACTAATTTTAAATGTTGGATTAGTCCCATCAATAGTACAAATATTTAAACTACTAGCCGACGTACTATAAAAACCATCTTTTAACAAAGACCCATCCTTTTCATCATGACCAACTAACCAAAAATAGTCTATCCCTCCATTTAATATTACATTACCAAAAGACAAAGTTTCTGACTCTCCCACAGTTTTAGTGGTTAAATTAGCCGACCCACCATCAGATCCAGCCTCATAACTTTTATTTCCAGTACCCAAATAATATTCAATTCCTGATTCAGCCGTATTAAAGGCTTTTTTAAGCAATTCTTGATCTGTATCAATTTTTGTTTCTACAGTTGCCTGTTTAGAGGCTGATAATCCCAAAGTTAAAATTAAAGCCGACGCCAACAACACCATCAACACCACCTGTCCTTTTTGTTTATTTAATTTATTTTTTTTCATTTTTGTTTTACTACTTACTATTAGCTAATTGGCTATTCAACTAATTAATTTTCCATTGACTAAAAGCTTTAGACAACGCAACTGGAATTTTAAACAATAACTCTGGCTTGTAATTTATAACCACCGAAGGAGAAGTATTATTATCTTCAATTGGAGTCAGCTTTCGAGGAAAACCAACATGAGAAATTCCATGTATCATTCCATTAATTATTAACTGATCTACATCTACGGACTCATCAGTTGAGGCCACTGCCGTTACCTCACCAGCAACAAGAATTCCATTTATCAAAGTCACATTTGGCTCAATAGTAATTTTTCCTCGGGCTATTATCATAATAAAATTGTTAGTCTCTAAATTATCCGTTATATCTAAATCACCATCAACAAAAACTACTCCAGAAGTTTCTTTTATTTTTGACCAATCAATAGCATCATCTGCAAACACAGTCCCCACTCCTTTTGCATCAAAATATTGAGATTTTAATCCGCTATATGTGTAAGTTTTAAAATTAAAATCCTCATTTTCATTCTTTTGAGATTTATCATAAACAGAAACAGACAAAATAGATTTACTATAGACTCCACCGTTAGTAACTGTCGAGTCACAATTTTCTCCCTTGGCATCACATGTAGTTTTGGGAATATAGTTAATAACATCTCCCGCCAACACACTACCATCGTTCACTTTAAACCATTGGGTCTGAGTTATTTTTGAAGTACAAACACCAGAATCAGTTCCACCCCCTTCATTACAAGTGTTAGCGCTACCTTTACAAACCCAAACATATTGCGATTCATTGGGCGAATCATCAATATAATCATGATTTTTATCCAAACTTTCCGCATAATTTAAAGTCCCCGTTCGACACAACCCACCACTAGAAAAATCAGAAATATTAGAGTTACAGGTACCATCAATAATTTCTACATCAGTCTTATTACTACAAATAGTGTAACTACAACTATCATCATTACTCCCCCCACAACTACCATTGCAACTCCAATGAAAATCCACCCCAGTGGCAGTCACCACCGTTTTCCCCACACCAATACTCCCAAAAAGACACTTCCCATCACTCCCACAACTCCCATTCACCGCCGTACAATTACCATTTTCATCCACAGGTGGTTTATATACACACTGCCCATCAATACAGGTATAATTAGAATTATACCCCAAAGATACACAAGAATTAATGGCATCACACACAAAAAGATAGTCAGTCTTATAGACGCAACACGCATATGACGACGACATTCCATTTGATTCCATTGCTGGCACCGCTTGCCCACCATTACTTGAACACTCCGAAAAAGAAGTTAATTTCCCTCCAACCGAAGCACAACTAGGGTATGATGCCGACGACCCACACCTTTGATTTGCAGTCGACCAAATACACCCATAATCTTCACACGCCTTACTAGTAGTTAAAGAATCACACCCAGCTGATGGGGTTGATGCCGACGACCCACACCTTTGATTTGCAGTCGACCAAATACACCCATAATCTTCACACATTTTACTATTAGTAAGTGAACCACAACTAGTTGCTGATGAGACTACACATTTACCCCTAGAACAAGCCTTTCCACTACCACAATCACTATTGTGGGCACATTGAGCACACCCACTACCAAGACAACTTCCATAGGTACAAGGACCACTCTTAACCGAGCCACCAATACACGAGTGATAAACCCCGCCGCTACAACTATCAGGATAACTACTAGCAGTACAGCACGCTTGAGTTGTTATTGCCCCAACACATCCCTTAGGAACATACCTTATAACAGCCCTAGTTCGTTTTAAAGTTCCTGGGTTACAAGCACCCCAAGAACCATAAACAGTAGCCGAAGTACATATACAATTACCATTAGAACATCCTGCAGCACAAGCAGTTGTTTCCCAATAATTTTCATATACCTGATCCCACATATTCCAACGGAAACTACATACCTGTTTACTAGAACCACTACAACGTCTTGCATTCCTAGTGCACGCAGACACAGATTCAACCCCAAACAAAACAAAACCAAAAAGAAACAAAACTACCACAAAACCAAATAATCTTATTTTTCTCATCTATTAAATAATAATAACCCAAAAACTCACTTGAATACAAGAGTTAGTCAAACACAAATCTATTTCTTTTTCTTCAACAAATTTTCCCCCACCACATCATAAACCGCATAAACCGCGTCTTTTTGACGTAAAATCCAAGGATCATCTATCGAAACACCTAATTCTTGGGCATAAGGTTTTGCTTGATCAAACATTCCATTTCCTAATATTACAAAATCTTTATTACCTGTTGCTACCAAAATTTCTCCAGATATCATATCTTTAACTGTTTCACCAGTTTGAAGTCCATCCCCCGATCTAAAAACTGTGTATAATCCTAAAGCTTTCGCTGATTGACAAAAACCAACTCCTTGTGACTCAACTGGAGCATTTCTACAAAATTGATTAGTAAAATCCTTAACTCGCTTAGTGTCTTCTTTATTTATATTATGATTAATTACTCCCCATTCATCCAATAAACAAGCAGCTGCGTCTTTCTTTGGTTGTAACTTAGCTGTAAAATAAACACAAGCACCACTGTCTACAATACCACTATAAAAATTTTCAACACCATTTTTTTTATACTTCTGATCCGCTTTTTTAAAATATTTTTTTATAGCATCTACTCCTATCGAATCTGTAGCTGATACCACCAACATTACTGGGTTACCTTCATCATCAAGCAAAAAGTTTTTCATAATTTTTGCTCTTTTTTTTAAATTTGTTTCTTTTTCACCCGCTAAAAGTTGCTTATCAATTTCACTTAGAGATATATAATTTTGAAAATTGTCACTACTACTAGTACTAAGCCAAGTTGACTTTTCATAAGCATAATGTATTTTTGCACCACATTCCACAAAACTTTCTAATTCCAATCCCAAACTTCTTAATTCTTGTGCATATTCCCCATATTCTCTTATCCTCCAAGCTTCCAAACAGTTTCTGATTCTTTCCACTGGTATGGGATATTTCATATCTTTAACCAACTTTAATGTTTCTTTGATGTATTCATCATCAACAGTATCTATAGAAAATGATCCTTCAATAGAATTTGTTTTGTATGATGGTATGTTATTGTTATTCACTGATTCTGAAAGTGCAGAACCAGCAGTAATCCCAACTCCAACCAAAGCAACCGCCACAAAAGCTTTAGCTCTAAGTAAAAAATCACTATTTTGACAATTTTCTTTCACAACCTTTCCTTACTCCTTTTTCTTCAACAAATTTTCCCCCACCACATCATAAACCGCATAAATCAGCTCTTTTTGATATTGAACCAAATTATTTTTAACAGAAATATTACCTCTAACTTCCTCAACATCTGTTACTGAAGTAAAATTTCTAGCAAGATCAATATACGGTTTTTTGTTTCCAAAAGTATTAACAATTTCATAGGCCATATCAACTTTTGCAACTTCTAATATTCCTTTACTAAGGTCATCCACACCAAAACCAATGTCTCTACCAAATGCTTTATTTATTTGGAAACAAGAAATACCAATTGGTTCCACCGGTAATAAAAACATTACTTGTTTTGATATATCTACCCCTTTAGTATTTTTTTTACTCATATTCTGATTAATTACTCCCCATTCATTTATTAAACCCCGACCAGACATTTTCCCTGGTTGTAACTCAGCCGTAAACCATACACTAGCGCCACTTTCTCTTATACTTTTATAAACATCACCAAATCCATCTTTCTCCATTGTCTTAATAGCATCTTTCAGTCCTTTCTTTGTTTTGTCTACTCCTATCGAATCTGTAGCTGATACTACCGCTATTACCGGATTACCATCATTATCAAGTAAATAGTTTTTCATAATTTTTTCTCTTTTTTTTAAATTTTTTTCTTTTTCACCCGCTAAAAGTTGTCCAATAATTTCATCACGAAGAATATAGTTTTGAAATTTATCATAACTAGTACCAGTAAGTAAAGTTGACTTTTCATAAGCATAAAGTGCTTTTGCTCCACATTCCACAAAACTTTCTAATTCCAATCCTAAACTTCTTAATTCTTGTGCATATTTTCCATATTCTCTTATTCTCCAAGCTTCCAAACAATTTTTCATTCTTTCCACTGGTAGGGGAGATTTCATATCTTCAACCAACCTTAATGTTTCTTTGATATATTCCGGAGTAACAATATCCAACACTGATGGAGTAGCCTCTGGACCCAATGGTGTTGGTTGTGCCGCCGGTGTTACATCACTAACTCCAGCACTTGCCTTAGCCGTCATCTTATCCAAAGCTATTTTACTTGGTATTTCTCCTTCAAATTTACTGACAATTTCAGTTCCACTTTTTGCTTTAGCGTCACTAGGGGACACCGTTTCAGCCGCCGCCACTCCTGCACCACCCAACAAAGGAATAACTACTGCCATAGCAGCTGCCTGTTCTACAAAAGAAGTCTCATTTTCCCCAGGATTTTTTCTTTCTGGCTGAGTCAAACTACCTAGATTACTTTCTTCACTAAATACATCATCTAATCTTTCCTCAAATTTCTCAATTGGTAAAGCAAGTATTTCTTTTGTAGTTAAATCTTTTGCTCCTTCATTTTTAGGAGCTATACCTTGAGCGCCTAATCCACTTAATGATTCAATTCCTCTGTCTGACATTTTTAAGTTCTATAAAAACCTATAATATGAGAATAATTATAGGTAAATTAGCTTTAAAAGTCAACCATTAGGTATCTTATAGTAAGATATACACACTCAATACACATTTATCAACTTAACTTTGTGACAAAAAATACCGCCAAGCAGGGATTATCGATATTTTTATTTCATTTTCTTTAATTTCTTCAGACTGATCAAATGTCAATATAATACCTTTCTTAAGGTTAAATTTTAAACATGCTGACACCAAACCTTTTATTTCTCGTTCCCGAGTTTTAACATCAGTCAAATCAACTGTTACTTGAATAGCTCCAACAACTTTTGCTTTCTCTATTAAAACAAAATCACACTCACTCCCATTTTGTTGATAGGTTAATTGTTTTCCTGCCTTAATTAATTCCAAAGCAACTGTAGTTTCCAATAATCGACCCTTATCCTGAGCCAATTTATAATCCAAAGCACTCCCTAAACCCTGATCAATTACATAAACTTTTTTCAATGAATTTTCTGATTTGACCACTGAATGAGAATGTTTCGGCACAAAACGAGCCAAATAAATAGTATTAATATAATCTTGAAAAGAATAAAGAGAATCTTTACTTATTTGATAGCCTTGAGACTTTAATTCATTGTAAACTTTATTTACACTAAACTCTTCAGCCGACGCCCCCACCGCTCGTCTACAAAAATATTTCAACACTGAACTATTTGTGATTTGATACCGTTCTATCAAATCACGAAACACCATAGTATTAAAATACTCCTGAAGAATTCTTTCCTTTAAATCACTTTTTTGTTTTATAATTTCTGGAAATCCACCCCAATGCATAAATTTATCAAAAAGATGAATTAAATTAGCCTTATCTTTACTACTATATAAATTTAATTTTGGAGAAACGGCCTTAATATATTCAGCAAACGAAAAGGGATAAACTTCAAAAGTAATCGTTCGCCCCCGCAAAGCTGTCGCAATTTCTTTTGATAAAAGTTTGGCATTAGAACCGGTAATAAAAATATGCTGACTGACTGAAGCATAAATCCGAGCCACAAATTTTTCCCAACCCTCAATTTCTTGGATCTCATCAAAGAAAAAATAACAATCAGACAATTTAATTTTTGGATACAATTCTTGGTAGGCTTGAAGAATTAAATCTAATTCATCAACTTTCAAAGAAAGCCGTTCGTCCTCAAAATTTATATATAGAATTTTCTCATCTGATAAACCCCGAGATTTCAAGCGATTTATTAAATTAAAAAGATGATAAGTTTTACCACTTCGTCTAACCCCAGAAAGAGTAATGATTTTACCACTATCTAAAGGTACTTCTAACTTACGTTCCCACACTTCCGGCAAAACTCTTTCTTGGTTGTCAACAATAATATTTTTTAATTGATCTTTCTTTATCATAAGGAAACTATATCTTAATTATTTCCTTTTGTAAAGGACACATTCATTCTGCCGTTCAGTCTAATTAGTTTCTCAATGTAATTTTTGTGGTAAAAACTTGGCTAGAACCTATTCCGCTAAACGTTGAACTTATTCCAAAATTAAATGTCAGTCCGGTCACCCCACCATCATTATCAGTATCACAAGTCACAAAAGTATCACAATTAATAATTGTTACTTCTTTATTATTTAACGACATTGTTCTTGCTGCTGAAATTGAGGCAATTTGATTTGTAGGCAAATCACAAGCCAAAATTGTCAATTCACCATCATTTATATTTTTAATCTGGACTGACTTTCCTTCACCTTCACAAACAATATCACTTGAAGTACTATTAAACACATTTTTTCTTAGTTCACTAATTATCCAGCCACCATTTTCCATTATTTTATTATTTAAAATATTTTTATTTTTAGCCCTAAAACTCCCCAAAATTATGCCCACGATTGATGTCATAATCAAACCCACAGAAGCCACTACCACCATGATTTCAACTAATGTATAGCCGTTTTTATGTTTCACAAAATAATTTTACCTGGAATAATAATTAATCACAAATAGTTTACAGTTCACTTGAAAAAAATCTATTTATATTTAATTTTTGTCCATTTCCCCAAGTTACTATAATCACCGCGTCAGCACAATTGGTCTTTGTACTACTACAATTACCACCAACCACCGGTGTAAAGTTAACTGAATATTGGTATCCATCATACCCTGGAAATGTTTGTGCTGCCATACTTTTTAATTCCCAAAAATCATTTGGATAATTTTTTTTACTATCAATCATACTTTCAACTATTACTTCGGCCATCTCATTAGCTTTTTTTCTTTGATTCGCCAACGTTTTAATTCCTACAGTTTTTACAATCAAACCAACTACTGCCGTAATCACCAAAACCAATACTCCGACTGAAAAAACAACTTCAATCAAACTTTGACCTTTCTGTTTATTCATTATTTATAATTCCTAAATCACTAATTTTTAAACCAAAACTACCATAACGATTGGATATTTTAATTACCAACGGACCATCAAATAAATTTCCCTCACCATCAGTTAACCGACCATTTTTACCAGAAAATCCAAATGAATTAACCGCAGAGGATTCAGTCGCCAAAGCTATATTGGTATCGATCTTCCCATTATTAATATTTTCCACAAAATAGGGAGGAGCAGTCGTTCCTGTTCCATCATTTTTTATTCCTTCCACCATTAGTTTTCCATCTAAAATAGAAACTTTTACATATTTTAGTTCTAGTGATCTGTCTGGTAATTGATTAGTAATTGACAGATTCCTTGCCAATTTAATTTTATCGACCAAATAGTCCTTTGCTTCAGTTACATCTTTGGTTTGAGTAAATCTACTAATTGAGTAGCTACCAATTCCCGTTAATATCATAATAATTACCACCACTACCAACAACTCCACCAAACTAAACCCTAATTTTTTTTTTGTTTTATTCTTAAATCTTAAATCTTGAATCATAAATCTTATTTAATTTACGGATTTCTTACTCGATAATTGCAGTTATTTCCACTTCCACACTTATTCGTTCCACAATTATCAGAAATACTAATATTCGTTGAACCAATATCTTCCATTTGAGCACACAAAACATAATTAAACCCACTAGTGCCAACTTCGTAATTATATGAATAGCCCACTCCTTTTGGATCAACCGGCCCACTATCTAATAAACTAGCACCAACCAAGCTAGAAAGATTGTCAGGGTATGTTCCTCCTGTTTGTCTAGCCGCTTCCAAAGACAACCTGATTTTTTCCAAATCAGAAGTTCGTCTAGCATCACGAGTTTTTTTATTTAATCCACCAAAACTAACTACCGCTATTGCCGTTAATATAGCAATAATCGAAATACTCACCAACAATTCAAACAAAGTAAATCCTGATTTTTTATTTATTTTTTTCATTTTGTTTTACTATTTACTACTAACTACTTACTAAATAACTAATCTATTGTTGATTTTTAATACAAAAATAACTACCAATACTACCCCAATCACAATAAGAACCAGAACTCTCCCAAGCAGCGTTACCATTTTTACTATTTTCTAACAAAGCACAAAAACAATAACCACGACCACCATTAAATGCTCCAGCGTCAACCATATAAGCAGAACCTTTTGGATCTGTTGGAAACTTCTGTAAAATTGTCTGTGAATTTACTGACCATAAACCAGCACTAGTTGGGTAACTTCCTTTCAACATATAATATTGTTCCGCCGCATTTTGAATCGCTTTCAAATCAGAAATTCGTCTTTGATCCCGGCCATTTTTTTGAGCATTTGAAAAACTTATTGTTAATACTACCGACAGTATGGCAATTATTGATATTGAAATCAACAATTCCACTAACGTAAACCCAAAATTTTTCTTTATTTGTCTTATTCTTAAATCTTGTTTCATAAATCTTAAATCTAGTTTAATACTTCTGTCATTCCCACGTTAGAACTAGTAATTACATAACAACAACCATTCGAAATCATATAACCCAAAGTATTACATTCACTCTTTACTATACAATCTCCATCTCCACTATTTTCCAAATTAGCAAAAAGTCTAAATGATTTAAAAGTTGATGATGGTTTATAAAACATCTGTTTTGCCCCACCGCTAGTCCCTACTGGCACTTTTTTCATATAAATAATATCATCTTCCTTAAATTCTCCATCAAAAGTAATTGAACTTGGAAATTTTCCCTTGTCAGCATAATACATATTCAAAGCATTAGACAAACTTTTTAGTTCACTTTTTCTTGATGCATCTCTTGATTTTTTTTGTGAATTTACAAAACTGCTAGAAGTTGCCGCCACTAAAATCCCAATAATCGAAATCACCACCAATAATTCAATTAATGTAAATCCTTTATTTTTTTTTATTTTATCTATTTCTTTCATTTTGTTTTACTACTCGCCACTAGCTATTTACTAACAGCTAATCAATTTGCGCAAACTGCATATACTCCTGGTGTTGGAGTTAAATTACATTTAATTTGAGAATTTGTATCCTCATCGCCAGCTCCGCTCTCTAACGTAGATCTAACCACAAAACTATTACCATCTGAACCAGATGAATATGAATACCCAATACCAGACACTCCAACAAGATAAGTAGAATTAATTGCCCCATTTAAACAATCAGGACAATTAGTTGCTCCTGGAGAGGGATATGCTTGATTGTCGTTATAATACATTCTTAAAGCATTTTTAAGATTGTTTAAATCTTGTATTTTCTGGGAATCTCGAGATCGCTCTCTGGCACCCACAAAATTTATCATCAACACTGCCGTCAACACCGCAATAATCGAAATCACCACCAACAACTCAATTAAACTAAATCCATCCTTATTTTTTGTTTTATTCCTAAATTTTGAATCATAAATCTTAAATCTCATTAGAATAATCATACCTACATTTCTCTCATCCTGCAAATAATTGTTTTTCTACTAGCTACTGGCTATTAGCTAATTATCTAATTCACTATTTCTGCTGGCAAAATATCTCGATAGCAATATTTTGTTCCACCACATTCCCACTGATCTTTTTTACAATCGATATTAGTGTAATCTTCCAACTCCGCAAAAAACATAAAACTTTTACCCTCAACACTATTTTGATAACAAAAATTTTTACTTAATTTATTTTCATTTGGCATTACTTCTAAATAAGTATAATCCCCATCTTTCCACGATTTTCCCCATAAACTATTTATCAGTTTTTCATTTGGCAACTTTTTATAATCTTTGTAATAAAGTCTCACCGCTTTTGATAATTCATGCAAACTCGACATTCTATCCGCATCTCTTGATTTAGCCGCCGCCAAACTAAACTGATTATAAGTGATTACCCCTAAAATACCCAAAAAAACAAAAATAATTATTGATTCAAACAATATTGATTTTATTTTCATAAGTTAGTCAATTATATGCTATTACTTACAACTAGTAGTGCGACAAACACTTGCACTGCAATTACCAAAATAACAAATATCAGGGGGGCTACAACCATAACTTGGAGCCGCATTACAACCAGAAGCATTATATTTCAAACAAAGATTTCCACCACAAACACTGGAAGGGATAGTCTCTTCATACCATAATATATTCGAGCTAGACACCCCATAGTTAGCTTCATTTCTATTAATTAAAACACTGTACAAAGTACCATTATCAATATACCAATCACGAGGTATATCTTCATCATTTTTATTAGCCAAGTTTGTAATTACTTTAAACCAATCACCATCAGACACAATTGTATACAGTTTTCCATCTGGATCACATGGCCATCCTTTTATATAATTTTTTATATCTGTTATTTCTCGACCACAATTACTCAAAATATTCCAACTAGCTATTTGAGCATAACTTGGGTATGAACCTTTATCATTAAAATATTCTTCAAAAGCCGTCCTTATTTTATTTAAATCCTTTTTCCTTGTTGAATCAAACGCCTTACCAGTTAACGCTTTAGGATTAATTGTTCCAATTGCTATAATCATCAACAAAACCAAAATAGACATCCCCACCAATAATTCCACCAAGGTAAACCCATTTTTTTTCATTTGTTTTATTCTTAAATCATAAATCATAAATCTCAGATCATCAAATTTATAATTTTTTCACCCCAAAACCAAGCCACAAAAACCCCTAATATTAAAAATGGGGCAAAAGAAATCTTGGTTTTCTTTCCCGCTTTTTTAAAAATCATTAACCCCAAGCCAAACAAAGCGCCAAAGATAAAAGCAACGTACATTGCCACAATTATTTTTGGATAACCTAAAAATAATCCCATAAAAAAGGCTAATTTTACATCACCAAATCCCATCCCTTTTTTTTTGGTTATTAAATACAAAAAATACAAAAATCCAAATGAAATTATCGCCGACAAAATCTTTCCTTGTAGAGACGCCATATATGGCGTCTCTACAAACAAAAAAACCGCTGCACAAATCGTTAATATTATCGTTGAAAAATCAGGCAAAATCATATACTTCAAATCAAACACCGCACTAAACACCAAAAAAGTTATTATCACCAAACCCAACAACAATTGAATTAAAAATTGAAAATTGAAAAAATTAGAATTTGATTGAAAATTGAAAATTGAAAATTGAAAATTTATTAAAAATAATAATCCTGTTGCTATCTCAGTGATAGGGTAGAGCACCGGCAATTTTTTCCCACAACACCTCGTCTTACCCTTTTGTATCACCCACGACACCACCGGAATATTTTCATACCACCTCAATTGTCTTTTACAATAATCACAAAACGATCTTTTTTCATTGTAAGGGCGACTCTTGTGGTCGCCCTTCGCCAGTTCGTACTTCACCGCAGTTCGATACACCAGCATATTTACAAAACTCCCAAAACACAACCCCAAAATAAAAATCATCATCGAAAATAAAATTTCCATAAACTATTTTAACCTATTTTGTAGAGACGCCATATATAGCGTCTCTACCCCTCAACCATCAAAAACCCCTCCATTTCTGGAGGGGGTTAAAATACTAAACAAATATATTTTATTGGATATTACCTTCAGGTACACAAAGTAAATTAGCTTTACCTGTCCCCATACTTGAACCAGCAGAGTCAGTCCAATCGTTATCATTGGTACAACCAGCACCAACATCTAACAATTTAGCATTAGAATCAATCCCTACAGTTAAACATTTCAAATTAGGATTAGGAACTCCTCCAGTTGTTCTATTTGCTGTTGCCTTCGGTACAAAACAGACATAATTAGAATCCAAACCATTATGGTAAACATACATCTTATCAACAGCATCACTTTTAGCATCAAAAGGTTTTTTACCAGTAAACGAGCTTTTTAATTCAGAAGTTGATATTAAAACACCAGCAGAAGTACCAGTACCCAAAACACCAAAAGCAGGATCAGTACTACCAATAGCAACCTTAGTCCCAACCGCTACCGTTGTACCTACACCACTATTATTCCAAGGATAAGCATTTTGCGAAGTGTAATATCTTTCATAAGCACTTAATACTTCAGCCGCATCATTTTTCATAGCTGCATCTCGTGCTTTATTTGATTGTTCAATAGGATTAATAGTTGCCAACACTGCCACTGACAAAATAGCAATCAAAGCGATAACGATTAACAATTCTACCAACGTAAAACCATTTTTGTTTATTTTCATTTTTCAATAAATTTTTAATATCTAATATCCATTATTTACTACTAAAATTGCGATGTCAAGTTATAGATTGGCATTACTACTGCTATTACCAAAAATCCGACACCTAATCCCAACAAAATCATAATCAAAGGTTCAATGGCTGAAGTCAAAGACTTGACTGACTGTTCCGCTTCACTCGAAAAATAATCAGACACTTTTAATAAAACACTATCTAATCTTCCTGTTGCCTCTCCTGTAGCCACCATTTGATTAACGATAATCGGGAAAACCCCAGTTTCTTCAAAAGAATTAGCAATTGAAAATCCTTTTTGGACTCTTTCTGATATTTTAAAAAAGGCGTTTAAATATACCTCATTTTCTGCCACATTAGCCACAATTTTTAAAGCTTCAACCAATGGAATCCCTGCCGACAATAACATTGATAAAGTTCTAATTGATGTTGCCAATATATTTTTTTTAGTCAATTCACCCATCACTGGAATTTTCAATTTAAATTCATCTATTTTCATCTTAATTTTTTTATTTTTCTCACCGACCTTTAAAAAAGAAAGAAATCCCATTACAACTGCAGGAATAAAAATCCAAAATTTACCAAAAAAATTAGATATAGATATTAATATTTTTGTTGCAGTAGGCATATCAGCCCCAAAATCAGAGTACATTGATAATAATTTTGGAAGGACAAAAACCATCATTACGATAACCACCACAACCATACCCACAACCACAATAGCTGGATAAATCATTGCCCCTTTAACCTTTCCTTCAAAATCATTCTGTTTTTCTAAATTATCAGCCAATTTTTCCATCACTTCATCCAAAACACCAGCCCTTTCTCCTGCATCTACAGAAGCAATATATGCTTCGCTAAAAACCTTTTTATATTTTTCCAGCCCGCTTGATAAACTTTGACCTCCTTGAACCGCACTTAATGTATAATCTAAAATTTCATACATCAATGTACCTCTATTCATCTGATTTTTTAACAAAGACAAAGCATCAGTCAGCGGCAATCCAGAATTCATCATCGTTGACAACTGACGAGTAAAGACACTTATTTGTTTTAGCTTCACTTTAGAAAAAAAATTCTTATTTATCTCATTTATCAAATTATTTTTTTCTTCTTCAACATAGATCGGGACCAAACCGCTACTTTTAATTGATTCTAAAACTTCCTTTTTATCATGAAAATCTGCCTCACCTTTTATTAACTTACCGCTCCAATCTCTCGCTTTATATACAAATTTCATATAATATTTGCCTTATTTTTCCTCAATTTAGACTGGAAATCAACCAAATTAGTAACATAATTTATAGCAACTTCTTCAGTAATCATTCCAGATAAAACTAATTTTGCCAAATAAGTATCTAACCCAATCATCCCGCTATCGGCACTAGTTTGAATTACATTGTCCAACATAAAAGATTTACTTTCACGAATCATATTTCTAGTTGCAGAATTATTCATCATTACCTCAAAAGCAGGCACCCGACCTCCTCCAATAGCCGGCACCAATCTTTCTGAAACCACCGCCGTCAAGACTGATGATAGTTGAACTCTAACTTGTTCTTTTTCATTTCCAGGGAAAACATCAACAATTCTATCAATGGTTTGAGCTGATGAATTAGTATGCAACACTGAAAAAACCAAATGTCCTGTTTCCGCAATTGTCAAAGCTGACCTTATAGAATCAAGATCACGCATTTCTCCAATAAAAACTACATTAGGATCCTGTCTCAAACAAGATTTGAGAGCTGACGGAAAATCGTTAGTATCTCCACCAAGTTCTCTTTGAGAAACAATTGACTTAATTGGTTTAATTAAATATTCGACCGGATCTTCAATTGTAACTATATGATCTTCTCTTGTTTTATTAATTTCATTTAAAATAGCCGCTACTGTGGTTGATTTACCATGCCCAGTTGGACCAGTGATCAAAACAAATCCTTGTTTTAAACCAATAAAATCTTTTAGCACCTCTGGCAAATTTAACGTTTCAAAAGCGGGGATTTCTTGCGATAATAATCTTAAAGCACAAGCCAAAGTCTCCTTTTGAAAATACACATTGGCTCGAAACCTAGCCTCTTGGGTATCAAAAGAAAAATCTAATTCTTTTTTATTATCTAATTTTATTTTCTTTTCATCATCCAACATCGACAAGATCATCTCTTTTACTAAAACATCATCAACCCCAACCCACCCTGGAATATTCTCCAACTTACCGTTAATTCTAATTTTTGGGGTCGCCCCAGACATCAAATGAATATCTGATGCTTTATTTGCCACCGCTATCGAAAACAATTCCATTAATTTTGTATGCATTTTGTTTTTAATTTGTATTTTGCTACTAGCTAATAGCTAATTACTAATTGACTAGTATTGTGCCACTCTCACCACTTCATCCAAAGTAGTCACTCCTTCTAAAACTTTAACGTAACCATCTTGTTTCATTGTCAACATACCTTCTTCCATCGCTAACCTTTGAACCTCAGAAGAAGTTGCCTTCTCAATAATCAATTTTGAAATTTTTTCAGAAATTGGCATAACTTCATAAATAGCTACTCGTCCAAGATATCCAGTATTATTACATTTGTCACAACCAACCACTTTTGGAATAGTTACCTTTTTCCCTTCTTTTTTAAATCTATCTTCAACCATGTTATAAACTGGACCTAAAGTATTTTTCATGTCTTGCTCTTGTTCTGGAGTTATTTCCACTTGAGTACAACAATCTTTACACACCCGTCGCAACACCCGCTGACCAACTACACAATTTAAAGAAGACACTAACAAAAATGGTTCCACTCCCATATCCAACAACCGTGGGGGAACTCCAGAAGCATCATTAGTGTGTAATGTTGAAAAAACTAAATGACCAGTTAATGCTGCATTAATAGCCAAATCGGCAGTTTCACTATCACGAATTTCTCCCACCATGATTACATTAGGATCTTGCCGCAAAAATGAGCGTAAAGCTGAAGCAAAAGTTAATCCGGCTTGCACATTAACCTGAACCTGATTCACCCCTTTCATTTGATATTCTACTGGGTCTTCAATCGTCACTACATTAACCTTCGATGTTGCCACAATATCTAAAATCGAATAAAGAGTCGTTGTTTTACCTGATCCAGTTGGACCACAGACAATAATAATTCCATGAGGTCGACCAATGGCATTCATTAAATTTTTTAAAGCCAATCCTCTTAAACCCAAATCAGGCAATGTCGGAACTTTTTGAGATTTCTTAAGCAACCGCATAACGACTTTTTCTCCATAAGTTGTTGGCAAAGTTGAAACCCGCAAATCCACATCATTTCCATCAGCAGAAAAGAAAAATCGTCCATCTTGAGGAACACGTTTTTCATCAATTTTTAAACTAGAAAGAATCTTAATTCTCGATACCACAGCATCATGAACATTTCTCGGCAATAAATATTTTTCCTGTAAAATACCATCTATTCTATAACGAATTCGAACATTCTCTTCTTGCGGCTCAATATGAATATCTGAAGCTCTAGCTTTTACTGCATACTCTAAAATAGTTGAAACTATTTTGGCCACAGGAGCTTCAACTTCCACATTCTCCTGCGATTTTTTCATTTCCAATTCATCTACTTTTCTTTCATCCAAAGCTTTATTGACTTCAGAAGTAATATTTCTTTCCCTTATGTATTTTTCATTTATAAAAGAAGTGATCTGCTTTTCAGTAGACATTGCAGCATCAATTTTAAAATTTGTTTTTTTCTCTAAAAATTCAAGTGTTTCCAAATCTAACGGGTTAACCATTGTTACAAACAAAGTTTTTGTTTTTGGATCAAGACGATAAGGAACTATATGATATTTTTGCGCCACACTTTCTGGAACTAAACTCAATGCCTCTGGTGAAAAAGCCGTATTATCCAAATCTATAAATGAAACTTTTAAATACTTCGCTTTGGCTTTTACAAAATCATCATTTGATACAATCCTTAAAGATTTAATAATTTCATCTTCCGATTCTCCAGTCTTAATCCGACGCATTTCAATATCATTGTAAGTTTCATCATCGATCAAACCTTGATCTTTAAGAACCTCACCTAAACTCTTATATATTTTTGTCTCTAAATCATTCATAATACTTACATTCATAGTACATTTTTTTTACTATCAAAGCAACCAAAATGCATATCTTTCCTTCAACAATAATTGTCTCTTCTGATTTGCAAAAAATTGACCAACAAATCGATCAAATTTGTATTCATCTAAAAAATCAAATATCACCCAATAATCCAGATATTTTTACTATAAATGAAAGCACCGGATGGACTATTGAGTTAATCCGTCAAATTAAACATTTTCTCTCTCAAAAACCATTTAATCATTCCAATAAAATAGTAATTATTTCGCAAGCCGAAAATCTTAATATCGAATCACAAAACGCTTTACTAAAAATGCTAGAAGAACCTGGAGACAATAATTACGTTATTCTTTCTTCTTCAAAACCATCAAAACTTCTCCCAACAATAATTTCCCGTTGCCAAGTACTTAAATTTAAAAATGATATCTCTTTATCAAACACCAAACCAATAGAAATTTCCCACCAAATTCAAAAAGATTTAAGTGTCAGCGAATTGTTGTCAAAAGATAAAACTCAAGTTTTGCCTTATTTAGAAGATCAATTAAAAATCCAACAAAAAAATTTAATCAAAAATCCAAATCCAGAGACATCACAATTAATCCAAAAAATTATCAAATCAATCCAAATGATCAATTCCAACGTCGACCCCAAATCCGCCTTGGATTTTTTATTTTTGTCTTGATTTATTTTAGACATTAGAAATTAGATATTAGACATTTTTATTTCCGCATTTTCCCCTTAACCATTTTCCAAAAAATGTTATAATGGCTTACACATGTTTTCTCCTGTTTTTTCAATCAATAATCAGATTCTAAAAAATATCGGCAACATCGAAGCTGCCAAAGCGGTCATTGACGAAGCCCCATTAATTCCGGCATATGAAAAACAGTTTCAACAAGAAGCCATGGTTAGAACGGTCCACTATGGTACTAGAATCGAAGGCAATGATTTAACCTTCCAAGAAGTTGCCCGATTAGTTGAGGGTCAAAAAATAACCGCCACCGAACGTGATATTCAAGAAGTTATCAACTACCGCAATGTTATGTCTTATCTTGAAGAATTATGGTCTTTATATGATGCCAACATGCCTCTTCCAGAAGAGAAAAAAATTAATCCCAATAAAAAAGACCACCTTTTTTTCTATAGTGAAACTATTATTAAAAGAATTCATGAACTAACTACCACCAAAATTATTCCCGAAACTGAAGTAGGGAAGTATCGCCATCAGCAAGTAGTTTTAAAAAATACTACTACCGGAGAAATTGCTCATCGACCACCACCGGCTATTGAAGTTCCATATCTCATGACCGATTTAATCGACTGGCTCAACGGATCAGAATCACAAGAAATTCATCCGGCCATAAAATCAGCCATTACTCAATATATTTTAGTTGCCATTCATCCTTTCATCGAAGGCAACGGCCGTGTTTCTCGTGCCTTCGCTATGCTTCCACTTTATGCCCAAGGATACGACATTCGTCGTTTATTTTCTCTTGAAGAATATTTCGATCGCAACGCCGAAGATTATTACAACACCATTCAAAATACTCATCTTTTGTCATCCGACATTTTTAAACGTGATTTAACTAATTGGATAGGATATTACACTCAAGCACTATCTATCGAACTCTCTCGAGTCAAAGAAAAAGTCCAATCCCTATCTCGCGATATTAAACTCAAACAAAAACTTGGCGGTAAACAAATTCACCTTACCGAAAGACAAATTAAATTAGTTGAATATATGCAACAATTTGGCGGATTAAGAATGCCCGATGCCCAACAACTTTTACCCATGGTTTCCGATGATACTATCTGGCGTGATCTCAAAAAATTAGTCGACAGCGGCGCCATCGAAAAACGCGGTTCCACCAAAGGCGCCTACTATTGTTTGGTAAATATTTAACTCCTCATAGTTTATGCCCAAAACTAAAGCAAAATTGATCAAGTCAATTCATATCAAAACGACTGTTATTTTAATCGTCTATTTATCTCTTTCTCATTTTATTTTAATCAGTTCTCTTGCCAACAAAAATATCTTCATTTCCTTTTTACTTCCATTACTTTTTGGAGGCTTATCCAGTGTTACTTTTTTATATTTATTTAGCCATGAAGATTTCTTTCACTTCATTAAGAATTTAGAAGAAAAAGAAAAGAAAAACGAGGAAAAATATTTAAAAAAATTTAAACACTTTGGCAAAATATTAACTTGTATTTTAATTAGTCTCATCGGTGGCCCAATTTTTCTCGCCCTAACCACCAGATTTCTCTTTCCCAAATCTCACCACAGATATCGAATTGTCCTCATCTCCAACACCATCGCCACCATAATCTTAATCGCCTCCGCCAAAAGTTTTTTAAGAATGATTTTATAACTATCTAGATTAATTTTTCTAATACCTCTTTTATTTCACCCAACTCTCTAACAACAAAATCCGGTTTTTGACTTGCATTTTCTGGTTCTTCATCTGCAAATTTACCCTGTCTTACCCAAATAGTCGTCGCTCCCAAAATATTTCCAATTTGTAATTCCGATCGCACTCTATCACCAATTATTATTGTTGATTTCGGATTATTCACATCCACATATTTTCTAAACAATTCAATATCTTTTTCTCCCTCCTGAAAAAATACATCACTAAAATAGTCTCTCATTTTTAGTCTCTCCAATTCACTTTCCATATCTTCACCCCCTTTACCAATCAATATCATCGGAATATTTTTCTCTTTCACCAAATCCAAAAGTTCTTTTGCTCCAGAAATAAGAACTTTTTCATCCGGATTATAAAGCGTTCTTTTCCAATCAAAAATTATATTGCTCACCATAAATTAATTATTCAAAAAATTAATCAACACCACTACCATCGAAAAACGCAGTTCCATCAAAAACACATACTATCTTAAACCAATCATGCCACCAATAGTTAGTCTTAATTCTGTTTAGGAGCTTGAATATCTCTAGAAACAGGCATTTGTGCTTGATTCTCTTGAGGATTACTATATTGTTTACCTAATTCATAAGATTGAAAAAGCACAGATTTTGGTACTTTTCTAGGAGTAAAAGTTGTACCCCTACGATCATCCTCAGTTGACCGTTCATGATATATACGAGTATCTTCAACTTCTTTTCTGATTACCATTTTATTTAAAAAATTATAATAATCAATTATACAACACTATTTTTATTCCAAATCCCTCCTGTCCTTCGGACATCCTCCCTTATCAAGGGAGGAAGCCTTTTTTTATTTGAATATAGACTTCTCCCCTTGTTAAGGGGAGATACCGGTTTACCCGGAGAGAGGATTTAAACAGGCAAGACTTCTCTTTTGCCTGTCTGCCTCTGGAGATACCGATTTACCCAGAGACCGGAGTGAGGATTTAAATTCAAGGAAGTCTTTTATATAATTTTGTAATGAAATTTACCGATGATAATTATGTAACTCAAAAAGGCCATATTAGGTATTTAGAAGAATTAAAAGTATTAGCTATAAAAAATAGAAAAAATCCAACAGAGGCAGAATATGTAATGTGGCGATATTTAAGAAAAAGTAAATATAGATTTTTAAGACAAAAACCAATGTTTAGATTTATTTTAGATTTTTATTGTCGAGAATTACTATTATGTATTGAAATTGATGGTGATTCGCATGATAAAAAGAAAAATTATGATTTATTAAGAGATCGATATTTAAAAACAGTAAATATTAAAACCATCAGATTTACCAACGAAGAAGTATTAAATAATTTCGATAATGTGTTAGAAAGACTTCTCCCCTTGTTAAGGGGAGATACGGCAACGCCGAGAGAGGATTTAAATAGGTAAGACTTCTCCCCTTGTTAAGGGGAGATACCGGTTTACCCGGAGAGAGGATTTAAAGTTAGTTTATAATTCCCTTATGATCACTCTCGATTCTCCTGAACTTAAAAATATCTCTCCTGAAAAACTTGGCGAACTTTTAATTGAAGCCAGAAAAGCTTACTACACTGGCGGCAAACCCATCATGGATGATCATACTTTTGATGTTCTTGAAGATATTTTGCGCAAAAAACTCCCATATCATCGTATTTTTACCAAAGTTGGCAGCAGTCATTTCAATACTGGTTTTGATAAAAAAGCTCATTCCATGCCCATGGGGTCCCAAAATAAAGTCAATCGTCTTGACGATTTAATTCATTATTTTGAATTAAAAGAAAAACTTCTTTCAAAAGATAAAGATAAATCTTCCCCCTTTCCTCAAAGGGGGATAAGAGGGGGATTTTGTGTTCAACCAAAATGTGATGGTATTTCACTCGAGATTATTTACCAAAATGGCGAGCTTGTTGAAGCCATCACTAGAGGAGATGGTCATATTGGCGACATTATTACTCAAAATGTTGTCAAAATGAAAAATTCGGTAAAAAAAATAAATGAAGATTTTTCCGGCGCCGTTAGATGTGAAATTGTCATGTTAAATAATGATTTTCAGAAATTAAACCAACTAAACAAAACCATTGTAGAGACGCCAGATCTGGCGTCTCTACCAGAAAACAATTATTCTAATTCTCGCAACGCCGCTTCTGGCATTTCCCAACGTCTTGATGGTAAATATTCCGAATACTGCAGTTTGTATGCAGTTGATATTTATTCTAATAATGTAGAGACGCATCATGATGCGTCTCTACAAAATAAAAAAAATGGTTTTGCCACCGAGCAAGACAAAATAAATTTCCTCACCAAAAATGGCTTCACTCCTGTCGAAAATTTTTTGTGTCAAAATTTTGATCAAATCGAAAAAATTTATCAGCAATTTCTTAACAAAAGTAGGGTAGAGTACCCATTTGAAATTGATGGTCTAGTTATCAAAATAAACGATTTAAATCTTCAACACCAACTAGGCTCTAAAAACAATCGACCCAAAGGCCAAGTGGCCTACAAATTTCCTTCCCGCTCCAGTCAAACCAGAATCGTTAATATTGAATGGCAAGTTGGTCCCATGGGGACCATTACTCCAGTGGCTCAAGTCGACCCCATCGAAATTTCTGGTGCCATCATTACTTTTGCTTCTTTAGCCAATTACGATTTAATCAAAGAAAAAAATATTAATATCGATGATATCGTCGAAATTCAAAGAAGGGGAGACGTCATTCCTCATATTGAGGGTGTTGTTACTAAAGTCACTCCCGGTCATATAATCGCTCCCACCAATTGTCCACTTTGTGGCACTAAACTTGTTGAAGATAATAAATTTATTCGCTGCCCCAATATCATCAAATGCCCTGGTCAAATTTTAGGATCTCTTCGTCTTTTTTGTGATACCCTCGAAATCAAGGGTATTTCAGACAAAACCATTGAAAAACTTTATCAACTCAATTTAATCAAATTACCTGGCGATTTTTATCGTCTCAAAGTTTCTGATTTTGAAAATATCCCTGGCCTCGGCAACAAATCTGGAACCAACATTGTTCGCGAAATTCAAGCCAAAAAAACTCTAACCCTCAAACAAATTTTAGATGCTGCCATTATTCCTAATTTTAGTTCTCAAAGAATTATTCAAATTATTAACGCTGGTTTCGATACCCCTGAAAAAATTCTTGATATTACAGTTCCACAGCTCGAAGCCTTACCCGGTATTCAAATTACTTTAGCCGAAAAAATCTATCAAGGAATCCAAGCCCGTCGTGATTTTATCCAATCTATTTTAAATAATGTTGTTATTCATAAATCTAAAATCATAAATCATGAATCAAAAATATCAAACAAAACTTTTGCTATTACTGGTTCACTTTCTGTCCCCCGAAAGGCCTTAGAAGACAAAATCATTTCTCTTGGTGGCAAACTATCTGCTTCTGTTACCTCCAACACTGATTACTTAATTACCAACGAAACAGAATCTGATTCCTCTAAATTTGTTAACGCCAAAAAATTTGGCACTAAAATCATTTCTGAAACTGACTTTAACCAATTAGCAGACTAACTATCTGACTGCTAACTCTCAAGCTAAATTTTATTTTTCCTGTCCTTAGGGTATATTTATATATCAAAACAGTATTTATTATAAAAATAAGTATTAAAGTACATCAAATAAGCTCTATTTCTCAATGGTAAAATACAGTTATGAAACTTATTTTTGGTCTGGGTAATCCTGGCAAACAATATCAAAACACTCGTCATAATTTAGGTCAAAAAATTATTTTGCAATATGTAGGGGCGTATTGCAATACGCCCCTACAACCCAAAAAATCTCTTGATGCCGAAATCTTCGAAACCGGGCAGGGGAGTAATAAAAT
>Ga0183100_1000114_pt1 | contig 107568 bp, 81 predicted proteins | sample Biomet2_FD_127789 | JGI IMG/M metagenome (GOLD analysis project Ga0183100, IMG submission 127789) | Microbial communities from bioreactor (seeded with anoxic lake sediment) at LBNL, California, USA - Biofuel metagenome 2 | ecosystem: Engineered > Bioreactor > Anaerobic > Unclassified ... | reverse complement strand
CCTTGAAGGGAGTTATGGAAAACGGGTAACGGATATCATTCCTTTTTCGGATGAAAGAAAATATTACTTAGCCACTCACGGCGACGGGGTTTGGGTATACGATACCATAACCCCCAACGCCATCGGAAACGACATAGCCATAAACGATGATAATTATTTAACAGCATCGCCCAATCCCTTCAACGATCAATTGGCAATGACATATAAAACAGACACTCCGGGAAACATAATACTTCAGGTTTATAATTTTCAGGGGCAATTAATAAAAGAATTAATGAACGAATATAAACCGAAAGGTGAGTATAAAACCCTATGGAACGGTAAAGACCTTAACGGAAAGGAGGTCTCACCAGGTCTTTACCTCGTACGCCTGCAGTCAGGCAGGAAAGTTTATACCCACAAGGTAGTTTTATTAAAATAATAATTATTGTTTAATCAGGCATATTACCAGCCGTAAAGGGAGAATGTTGCTTACGTTTGTGGAACGGCATTTGCAACATCTCCCTCCTGCCGGTAAGGGCCGCAAATTTAAAAATTATGTGGTATAAAAATACTTTTTTTATGGCGATAGCCATATTGGGAATTATAATTACAAGTAATGCACAAACACGGACAGTTAATAACAAGACGTATGAAATGATTGGTAATAAATGGTATTCTCTGGATAACGGAAACCAATATAAACTTGATACTGCAATTATTACAGTAAAATTTGTAAGTAATGTAAATGAGAATCAGAAAAATTCCATTATTCAGGCGAACAATTGCAATATTGTTCGTTCCAATTCATTGGGTTATTATGATTTAAAAATCAGTAATAATAGTTTTGCATTGGATGTTGTAGAAAACTTTCTGGCAAATTCTTCTGTTACAGTTGCCGAGCCCAACACAATCGGGGAATATCTTTCGTATCCTAATGATAGTTTATATGGGGAACAATGGCATCTGCAGGATGAAGATTCCGTTTGGGGTATTGATGCATATAAAGCATGGGATAAAGAAAACGGCAATCCTAATGTTGTTATTGCTATTCTCGACTGTGGGGTCGATATTTTTCATAATGATTTAAACGGGAATGTATGGGTAAATTCAGGTGAAGATATAGATGGTGATGGTGTTGTTTGGGATGTGGATGATATGAATGGAAAAGATGATGATGGAGACGGTTTGGTTGATGACCTTTCAGGTTGGAATTTTGCAAGTGATACCAATTATTTACTCTGTCATAATTATCATGGAACTTTTGTTGCCGGCATTGCAGGGGCAGAAACCAATAATCAAAAAGGTGTTTCTGGTGTTGCAGGAGGCTGGACAGTGGCAGATCCGGGCTGTAAACTATTAGTCGGAGGAATTGGTACGTATAATCCTCAAGGTAGCATTTTAGACGACGCTATTTTATATGCTGCCCAACAAGGTGCTAAAGTAATTACAATGAGTCTTAGTGTTGGTACCTCACAAGCAATAATTGATGCAATTGATACTGCATATGTTAAATATGGTTGCTTTGTGGATTGTTCATCTGGCAGTAATGGTACGTCATTAACATTCCCGGCAAATGCCCAACATTGTTTTGCCGTAGGGGCGAATAATCAAAATGGAAATAGAGCAGATTTTTCTAATTATGGGGATAGTTTAAAGATTGTTGCCCCAGGTGAAAATATTACAAGTACCACAATGTATAATAATTATTGGACTTTTAGTGGTACATCTTTTTCTTCCCCGCAGGTAGCTGCAACGGCAGCATTGGTTGCTTCATATCATCCCGACTTTAGCCCGAAGGATATCACAGAAGCTATTTGTTTGACTGCAATGAAAATGAAACCAGAAAGATATCCTTATTCAAATGGGTATGAATATGGAAGTTGGAATAGTGAAGTCGGTTATGGAAAATTGAATGTGGATAGGGCTCTTGGTATTAAAGAAAATATTAATGCTGATTTAACCCTTAAGCAAGGGAATTATATATGCGATGAAGTCCATGTGGCGAATAATTCAACGTTGACTCTTTATAAAACTTCAAGATTTTATTTACTTAAACCAAGTAAACTCGTCGTTGATGCCGGGGCAAATCTGGTTATTGGTGACAGTGTTACTTTTATAGCAAAGGCGGGAAACGATACCATTACTATTTATGGGAATGTACAAATAGGAAAAAATGTAAGTTTTATTTCAGAAAATGGGAGTAGTTTAGCTATAAATATTTATAACAATTCCATCAACGATACGATTGTGAAAGGCAGTTTCCAGAATGTGCAATTAATTGCAAGTTGCCATTCTTTAAAGTTTGATAGTTGTTCATTTACAAGCAGTAATTTTACTTACAATCATGGAAATGTTGAAATAGCTAATACAGAATATGATAATTCATATTGTAAAGTGACAAATGCAACTCTAAGCAATAACTATGTTAATATTGATCACTGTACATTTCATAATTGTGCCGGAAATCCTTTATATATTGACAATTATCCCATATATAGTGTTATAAATAGCAACTTTACCAATAACGAGGGCGATGGTATTGATATTTATAATTCCGGATTTAATACCACCGGAGCAAACTTAGTTTCAGGAAATACCATTACCTATAATGGAACGAATCCGTTATTAACTACGGGCAGCGGAATTAAAGCTTATCATAGTGTAGCCGAGGTTCACAACAACATTGAAATATCACATAACCCCTATGGAGTAATGAGTTTAAACAACAGCCGGGTAAGCATTAAAGGGAATGAAAATGCTACCCATTGCAGCGGAACCCAGCAAATAAAAGATAATAATACCAATCAGGTTTACGCTACGGTAAACAGTTTTCCGTATTATTTTCACTGGAATTCCATCGTAGATGAAGATAATACGACTCCGCTGGTGTATTATAATTCAGCCTTAGTGATGACTCCGCTAAACGTCCAAAATAATTATTGGGGCGCTAATTTTACTCCTGCTACCGATTTATATCCTGCCAACGGTTATACTTATCGGCCGATATGGACATTATTGCCTGGCAAAAAGGATGTAGATGTTGCCGAACAGGAATACAATACCGCCAACCAGAAGATAGAACAGGGCGATTATGCCGGAGCTAAAAACATACTGAAGCAAATGCCGATGGACTATTCCAATTCTATATATGCCCAGGCAGCCATGAAACGACTCTTTGAGTTGGAACCTTTGGCAGGAAATGATTATGCCGGTTTAAAAACGTATTATCATACTATTTACCAGAATCAGGATAGCACCAGCTTGCCTAAATTAGCTGATTTCCTAGGTAATTTCTGCGAAATCGAACAGCAGAACTGGCCGGCAGCCATCAGTTGGTTTGAAAACAAGATTGCCAATCCGGAATCATTGGAAGATTCGGTATTTTCCATTATCGACCTTGGTTATACCTACTTCCTGATGGAGAACAGCGGATTGAAATCGAGTTACACAGGTACGTATCCACAGTATAAATTTACTTCGCTAAAGGACTTTGAAGTAAACAGGGATTCATTGATCGCCCTTTTGTTTAAGACACATACCGATAATAACAATAAGCTAAATGATGGAACCGTTGCAGATCAGTCCAAAGTAATATTGATGCAAAATAAACCTAACCCTTTTACCAAATCTACAGTAATAAATTATAAACTTATGGAAGCCGCTATGGTTAAAATAACCGTTTATAACCAACTGGGTAAACAGGAACGTGTTATCGAAAACGCTTACAAGGACAAAGGCGTTTATCAAACGGAATTCAACGCAAGTGGTTTATCGTCGGGTATATACTATTATACCATCGAAATCAACGGAAAACCGTGTGCAAGCAAAAAAATGTCCATACTAAAATAACAATAATCATCGCTTTTATTTAGGACTAAAGCCTTATCAGAATTGATAAGGCTTTTTCTTTTTTGCAAACTTTTTGTGCTACTAATATGTGTGTAAATTTTTTGCAGACCAAGCATAGGGTAAAACTGTAATTTCTCCGTCATCTCAGTTGACAGGGAAGGTTACTTGATTAGCGCTATGTGCTTTTTTTTATTTAATAATTGCTTTACATTCCATTTCTAATAAAATATCTTCCAATTCTCCAAATATTGAGACTTCATATTCTGTAGGTATGCCTTTTATCAATTCAATTTTTTCAATAGCTTTTTTTCTATTATTGAATGTATTTCCTCCGTCGATTATCCTATTAGTTGAACATTGATTTAACTGAACAGAAGTAGATTCTGTCATTAAAAACTTCCTCTCTAATTCAGAGCAAAGTCCTTTTGTCTTGTTTTCTTTTACTGGTAAAACTACATTTAAAAATTCACCTTTAGATAATGACTCTTTAAAAACTATATGTGTAGTTTGATATGAAATACCGTCAATTCTATTGTCTTTCCTAACCCATTGTAACAATAATTGAGGAATAATGTATTCGGGTTTAAAATCATCATCATAATTTCTAACACGAACAGAACTCGCGAAAACAAGAGGCCAAATCATCAAATATTTATAAAATTCGTATGAAGATGCATCCATCCCTTTTGGAGGCGATAAATCAACAACCTTAATAGGTTGAGTGTTACTTAGCCTAACAATTTGAAAATCGTTTAAGTTTGGTCTATTTAATTCCTCCCAACAAACATAAGAAGATGTTCCTAAATACAGAGATGGAAATCCTGGAATACTAAATCTTTGTGTTTTAATTTTCCCCCTTAATTCGAATGGTATGTGAAAGAAATTATCGGATGGAATTGGAAAATTCTCTTTATGAATCCTAATTCTATAAAAATCAGATTCTGAATAAAATTCCCTTACATTTAGAAGCGTTTCAAAGTTTTTCAAATCACTTTTTAATCCGTTTTCTAATTCAGCAAGAGCAGATGCAGGCTTTCCATCATAATAATTGTCGATTGCCAATCTTAATTGACTAACAAGGTGATTTTGACGTTGTTTAATTGATGATATACTAAATTCTATATCATCAAAACTATTTAAACTGTCAAGTTTTTCAAGAAACTGCTTAAACACCTTATTAATAAATATTTTATAATCCTCTTTGGGTCCTTGAATTCTTGGAAGTCTAAAAAAGTCATCCTTCAAAAAATCAGTTATTCTCATATTTTACAGTTTCTGTCTTCTATAAATGCTAAAGGTCTTGTGGCTGGGACTGCTGGGAAGTTAACTGCAACTATCTCCACGGTAAAAAACATACTAAAGTAGTAAAAACGATCTTATCTGCATCGTCTGCCCCAGTTAGCTTAACCACGTGTATGTTCCCTGCATAAGCAGTACATACCCATTTAAAGCTTTATAAAAAGTTCAAAAATACAAATATATTTTTATAAGCAAAATAATAGTTTTTTTCAGAAGGTGCAAATCCCGCTCAACAGAGCGGGTTACATATTTTCCCACATTACTTTCGGTTTAAAAATCACCGTCAGTTATTGTTCGGCATTACAAAAAAATATTTGGCTTAGTCTTATAATTCCTTTAGAAAATGTGCTTGCTAAAGTAGTAATTTCTTATGCCTAAATATTCCAAGTCTCATTATTTATTTTTTTCTTCTCTTTTCCATCCCCTGTCTACCATCACATACTGATTTTATGTAGTGATATGTTTTTGTTGCTAAAGTGTTACATATCAACGTAATATTCGTGATTTGTGGTGTAATTATATGTAATAGTGATTGTTATGGCTTTTTTGTAATTTTTTTAGGGTTGTGTTAAAATAAAAACATCACATTAAACCAATTGTATTGAGTAAGTTATGGAAATGATGATGAGTTTTCAATGGGAAAAATCATACATAAATATTTATATTACAATTTGTTACGATGTGTAATTTTTAAATATCCAGATAACAAATTGTTTTACAAGTACATAATATAAATTTTAGTGTTAAAATTACTTGAAATTCAGGAGGGAGATACCCCCTAATTTTTAAAAAAAGTCCGTCAAATTCTATCAATTCCATTCAGCAATTAATATTCAAAATACATACATTGCATTCTATATCAATAACATGAAATAGTAATAACAGAAATGCTTATCATAATAACTTGAAATATAGTATACATCAACTAATCTGAGAATTAAAAATTAGAATTTTTAATTACAATCACGCATATAGTATTCTATTTCAATAATTTATATTTATGATGGATTTTTTAGTTTACAGAATAATAGCAATTCATTATAATTCACTGGTTTAACAAGAGATTTGGCAAAATCACATTGAGCTGTTTTGTATTAATTTAAACTTAAGGTTAAGTATTGCTTTAATTCGAATAACCGGGTGAGGTATGGTAAAAATGTTCGCTTGCCATTGTATGTTTTTACTATCGCCAAATGGCTGTCTATGAATTTTGGAATGTCTGTAATAGTGCTACCTTGGCATATTTCAATAGGCTCTTTGGGAAGTATTATTCCAGTAAAGTATGTTTCAAGTTCGGCAATATTCCGTTCCCAGCTTTCAGGCTTTGGCTGTTTAGGTTTGCTGGAATAGTAAGTTGGTTCAATCGGTTCAAGTGCTTTCGCCTCAACCAAAGGTTGAACGGCTGGGGGTGGCTCTGTGGCTTCGGGTTCAGGTAAGGTTAAATCTTTGTAATTGAACATTATTAAATAGTCGGCTAAATCAAACCCTTGTTTTCTTTCAGCTTCGGTAGCCTTGCGTTCAAGTAGATCAGAAACGGTAAATATTGTCCCGATAAATTGGGATGAAAGTTCCTTAGCTTTGATGCTTCATTTTTCAAAGCCATTTAGGTCTGGAAATAGGGTAACAGTTCGCCCCTTTAGTACGCTGCACTTTTCAGCGTTCAGGTTGGTAAGGCTGCCAACGGCTAACCAAATGAACTGGGGCAAATAAATGCTGGCAATTATAGCCGTTTTTTCGCTTTCAACTATGGCAACGGGTTTTGTTTTATCAATTAGTAAGTGTTCACCAAACAAACATTGCCTTAACTCAAATTCAGGTTGTTTAAGGGCTTTATGTACCCAGTTAATATGGGTGAATGGTTCTTTTACTCTTTTGCCTGTGGTGGGGTTGTAAAGCATTATTTTGCCCGTTCTAACTTTGCCCTGTGTATCTATTTGCCAAAATACCGTTGCCCCGTTCCAATACTTTGAGGTGGCAATAAAATAACGGCTTACCAGTTCGCTGGCAACCTCAACCCCGAACAGGTTAATAAGAAACTTTACAAAGTGGTTTGTTTCGGCAACCTGCAAAACATTCCTTTCAATCTGCAAAGACTGTTTGAACATTTCAACGGGAATGAATGAAACAGGCTTTGGCTGAGGTGTAACAGGTTTCGGCTTGTATGCTTTGGGCTGGGGTGTATCAAATGAAATATTGTTATCCTGAAAATACTGTTTGGGGGTGTAATGATAACCGCAATTACTTTCACGGTTGCACCTTCCAACGCTGGGGTGTATATGTTCGCCTGTTTCAATATCAATATAACGGACAAAAGTTTTATCCTTATGCTGGCAACTGGGGCAACGGTAACGGGTATTCATTCCCTTGTATGGTTCTAACATGTATCGGTGTGCTGTTTTCATTTCGCTAAAAATATTTTTGTTTTCCGTGCTACATTATCTACACCATCTACACGGTTTAATGTAGTTCATGTAGCAAGTGTAGGTTTAGGAAAAACTTTTTTTCTCTGCATCAACTGCCATTCCGTACGCTTTGCGTTCAGTTCGATAGCCTATATCTCTTAACCTGTTGGCAAGTGTCCGAATCGAACAGGTTTTGAAACCGCTTTCAATACAGTAGTTTCGGTATTCGCTGAACATATCTTTTAAGGGTATTTCGTTTGTGGCTGAAACCTTGTAACCGTGTTCATTTAAAAACATTTGTACGCTGTCGCTTTCAAACCTGTATTGTTCAACGGCTCTTTGGGCTGCTTCACATTCTGAAAATCGCTTTTGTTCCAGCAACCTGTTAAGCCCTTCCAATACCCAGTTGAATACCCCTGAAAGTTCCTTTCCAATTATTTTAGTGTGCAGTTGTTTATCCTGTTCGTGTGGTGGTATGGTAACATCAAAAGGAATAATCAAAAACCGTCTGAAATAAGCGTTTGTATATTCAACGTCTTTAGGTAACTCATTACAGTTAAAAATTAGTTTGGCGTATTGTTTCAAAATAAAGGGTTGCCCATAAGGTAAACGAGCTTCAACGGGTTCACCTGAAACCAATTGTTTGAAAATTGAGGCTTCCAAATTCCCGTTTATTTCACTTGCATAGTTTACCAGCTTGTTAGCCAACTTTGCCCTAAAATACCCGTTATCATTTGTAAGGCTCTGCAATGAAAAACTACTTACATTTTCAACGCCTAATAAGGAATTGACTATTTCAAAAAATACGCTTTTGCCATTTGCCCCCGAACCGTATAATACTAAGGCTTTTTCCTCTTTGAGTGCATTACTTCCTTGCTTTATAAATAAATACCCCAAATATTCAGCTAAAACCTTTTGGCGTTCTTTGTCGGGTAGTACACGGTTTAAATACGCTTCAAATATTGGTGCTTTTGCCTGTGGGTTGTATTCAAAGGGTAATTGATAGGTAATAAAATCGGAACGGTCAAACGATCTTAAATTCGTACCCTGTGGGCTTATTTCAAATGTTCCATTTCGTAAATTAATCAGTACCTTGTCTTTATTATTTTCAGGGGTTGGTAAATATGCAGTTGCAAGGAACTGTTTAAATAGGTGTTCCCTGAATTGGTAAAACCTTGCTGAAAACTTTGCAACGCCCATTTGTTCGGCTGCTTCACCTAAAAACTTTTGGAATGTTTCTTTGTCAATTTCAGCCCAAAATGTACCGTTGTACAAGTAAATAAAATCGTGGTTCTTACATAAGCCCCATCGGTTCTTTTCTGCAAACTGTAAAGCATTTTCAATGGATAACACTAAAAAGTGTTTCGTATTCAATTTGAAATTTTCTGCATTGTGAGGGTTCGCCAACGCTTCAAAATCCAACGGCTCAAACTGCTCAATAAGTTGGTGTAATATTTCAGCGTGTGGAGTTGCTTCGCTTTTCTTTAAAAGCTCATCAGCTTCGGCTTTAATATCCTCAACCCCGATACCGTATTTAACAAATCCAAACGCTGGGATAATAGTGTTTAAATTTGCATCTTTGCCTTGTTTTTCACTCAAACAAGATTCTTCTGTGGTAATACTATTATGTTCCTGCATGGTATTACCTCTTTTTATTTTTAATTAAATACTGTTCAGCTTCGGCTTCTATTTCATCCGCTGTTTTAGCTGGGTTTTGAAGTAGATAACTTTCCAATTCTTCTCGTGAAAAGTAAATCATCTTACCCTTTGGCTTGTAAAAACTAATCTTTTTGGCAGATGTTAATTTGTATAAGTAACTCTTGCTTATACCCATATAATCGGCTGCCTCGTTAAAAGTAAGTGCGTTTTTTGGTAATTTGGTGTTGGTTGGAGATGGATTAATTGATCCTTCTGAACCATGTTTGATGTCAATCAATAAGGTTTCAATATTACTTAACCTTGCCTCAATTTCATTAAATGGATTATTCATATTTGTTGATTTTTTATTAACCAGCAAATATTCCAAAAGGCTGTATGAAGGTAACCGGTTACAACCGGTTACAATTTTTATCTTTTTTATTCTTGTATATAGCTTTGAATATCTATGCTTTATGAATAATTTTTAGCTTTTGCCTCTTCATTAAAAAGATGTAACCGGTTACAACTGGTTGCAACCTTTATTAATATTCATTTTCAGATAGGGCTTTCAAAATCTTTATTTCATCAATAGCCCTTTGTTTTGCATTATCTGACAAATGATTAACAATGCTTTCAAACAGTTCAATTTTATTCTTTAGTTTTTTGTGTGTGCAAGGGGTTGGTCTTCCTTTTCTGTTTGCTGTACTACTGAAATAGGTATACCTATGGAATAGCTTTTCGCCTGAATTATGGTTATACTGCTTTGCTATTTCATTACTGTTATCCCTTGTAATTTGTTTGCCTTCATAACAATAAATTAAAGCAATTTGATTTATTGTTAGCTCTGCTTTTTTAATGTCTTTTCTCACATTTTGTAGCGGAAGTGCTGTTTGCTTTTCTTTATTGTTTTGCTCATTTTCTTTTTCAAGCAATTTAGATAAATCAGTATATGATATAACCTTTATAGGACAGGCTGCATAACCCTCTTCCTGATTTACTTTTTTAGCAAAAAAATTATAAGCATAACAAAAAGTATCATCATTAGATATTGCTTTAAACAACCAATGCTCAACCAATGTTTTATCATAATCCGATAACTGCTGAGTTTGTTGGTCTAAAATTTTAATTGTCTTAAATTCAGACATTCTGACTGTTTTTAATAATTTCAGAATATTAGTAATAGTTTGATATAATTGTTCTACCTTTTCTTTAGTATAATTATTTTGTTCAGTAAGGTTTGAATAAAATTCATCATACTCAATAGTATTTTTTTCTGATTTTTCTTTCATTATTTCAATGTGTTAAATATTATATTCAGGCAAAGCATTTACCGCTTTCTTTTTTAGTTCATCAATTACACGGGTGTATTTTTCTGTATGCTTTAGACTTGTATGTCCCAAAGTACTGGAAACGGTTTTAATGTCTGGTCTCTGTGGGCTGGTCAACAAATTTACGGCAAATGAGTGCCTGGCACAATGCCAAGTTATATGTTTTTCAATCCCTGCACGTTTTACCCATGCCTTTACTGTTTTTGAACACCCTTCAAAGGTGGGTAACTCAAAAACTAATTCTTTAGGGTTGCCCGGCTTTCCTAATATTTTTTTTGCTGTAACGTTGAGGTCAATAATTACCGTTTTACCTGTTTTTTGCTGGTCTATTGTAATTTTTTCAGACGTAAAGTCAATATCTGAATATTTTAGTTCCTTAATATCGCAAAATCTCAATCCAGTGCAACAACTAAAAATAAATGCTTTTTTGATAGTACTGTTTTGACATGGTGTTTTTGCTAATGTCTCAATCTCTTCATTTGATAATATGTCCTTTCTTAATCCGTCCACTGTTTTACACATCACTCCATTGGCTGGGCTCCGGTTTATTATTCCAGTTTCTATTGCATGATTTAATACCTTTTTGAATCTTTGATAATAACTATGTGCACCCTCTCCGGTGCTGTTGTTCTCCAGATATTCCACATACCCCTCCATCATCAGTTTATTAATCTGTGATAGCTTAAAAGTACTTAGGCTGGTTCCCGGCTGTTTTTCTGTCAGGTAGGCTTTAAACCGATCTATTGCTCCCTTAATCATTCTAATGTCTTTTTTTGAATAACTGGAAAGGTACTCATCAGCATAATCAAAAAATTTTACTTTCTTTTTTTCCGGGGTAATTTGTCCAAATGCGGAATTGTTTAAATCGTTTTCCCTTTGGATTCTTATTTTTTCTGCAAGTTCTAAGGTTTCTTTATTGCACGTCCTTTCAATCGGTGTTCGTGGTTTGTCCATAATATAGAGTTTTAGAAACTCATAAGACCGTACCCCATCCCGGTAAATGTCGAGGTATAAACTGATATTACCTTTTGATAGAGGCTTTTCTCTAAGGGTAACATTATTCTTTTTTGTTCTTTTTCTGATTTTTTTTTCTAAACCTGTACTCATTTTTTTCTTTGTTTGGCTATTGTTTGCAAAGATAATACAAAATGGGTACAATATTACTTCGAGTAACAAAATAGTAACAACTATTAACCAAAAAAGGTTAAATCAAAAGAAAACAAACAGGGAATATAAATTCATTAAAATCTGTTAAACAGGGTATTTAATTTCTTTTGCTTGACTTTTATTTACATAGTAATGTACCGGCTCCAGGTACTAAAAGCTCCATCATTTATGGGGCTTTTTTTATGCCCTAAAAGACCGACCCTCTAAACGTAAGAAATCAAATCTCAGCATTTTTTCACCGTAGAGGTGCGATAACCTACCGTTGAGGTGAAATTTCCACCGTAGAGGTGAATCAGCTCACCGCTGAGGTGAAACAATTCACCGTGGAGGTGAGACAACTCACCATGGCGGTGGAATTTCCACCGTGGCGGTGAAACAACTCACTGTGGCGGTGAAGCAACTCACCATGGAGGTACGATGTAACAGTTTTAAGGCAAGATATTCTTTATCCAGGACCCAAAATTTGTTCTAAAAACAACCTTTTGGGTCTTTTAGAACCGGCATTCCTTCTTTTAGAAGCAATTTTGGGTCTTTTAGCAGGAATGATCCCTCTTTTTGAGGAAACATTGGATCTTTTGGACAGAATGATCTCTCTTTTTCAGGGAATATTCCTTCTTTTTCAGGGAATGTTCCTTCCCGGAAAACCATTAATCCCTCTTTTAGAAGGGACATTGGTTCTCAAAGAGCCAACGCCGACTCTTTGAGAAGGAAATTTTTTCTTTTAACACCAATTTATAAAAAAAGACCACCCTTGCGGAGTGGTCTTTTTCAAAAATGTGTGTTTTTATTTATAGAGCCTTGATTTCGGCAATCAGTTTTTGTAAGGTAGCTTTGGCATCGCCAAAGAGCATACGGTTTTTCGGATGGTAGAACAGGTCGTTTTCAATAGCAGCATAACCTTTTGCCATCGAACGTTTCATCACGATAATGTTCTTGGCTTCCCATGCTTTGATAACGGGCATACCATAAATCGGGCTGGAAGGATCATTTTCGGCAGCGGGGTTCACCACGTCGTTGGCGCCAATCACCATTACTACATCGGTATTACCAATTTCGTTGTTAACGTCATCCATTTCCACGAGTTTTTCGTAAGGAACGTCGGCTTCGGCAAGCAGAACGTTCATGTGTCCGGGCATACGTCCGGCAACAGGATGGATACCATATTTTACTTCCACACCTTTGCTTTCGAGCAATACATCCAGTTCGTGGCACAGATGCTGAGCCTGGGCAACAGCAAGTCCGTAACCTGGGATGATATATACTTTTTGCGAGTAACTGAGCAGAATGGAAGCATCGCTAAGGGTAATTTCCTTTACGGTTTTGTCGCCTGAAGAAGCAGCGCCGGCAGCGCTTCCGCCAAAGGCACCAATGATTACATTGATCAGCGAACGGTTCATAGCTTTACACATCAGGATGGTAAGGATGGTTCCCGATGACCCTACAAGGATACCACCGGTGAGCATGGCCTGGTTGTTGTAAAGAAAACCGCCCATGGCAGCAGCCACACCGGTAAAAGAGTTCAGCAGGGAGATTACAACCGGCATATCGGCTCCACCAATAGGCATTACAAAGGTAACACCATAGATGAGTGCAGCGGCAGCAAACAGATAAATAACAAGGTTGTTATCTGCAACAGGAGTAAGCGTCATAATGAGCACCAGAGCAATCAGCAAAACTGCAAGAAAACTAAGGTTGATAACCCGTAAAACAGGATGTTTGATATCGCCGATACGGCCATCCAGTTTAGCGAAAGCGATCATACTACCGGCAAAGGAAACACCACCGATCATCAGTCCGAGGAGGATGGCAATGGCTTCGCCGTTAAACATATTGGAAGCACCTTCTGCGGCCAGCATGTTTTGCATTTTTGGAAATTCCATCAGGGAAATCAAAGCGGCACAGGCGCCTCCCATTCCATTGAACAGGGAAACCATCTGAGGCATAGCCGTCATTTTTACTTTGCGTGCTGCATACCAGCCAACAATAGTTCCAATAGCTAACGCACTTAAAATCCAGGGTATATTTCCAATATTTTCTCCATTTATTTTATGAAAAAGAATAGTAAAGAGGATGGCGGCAATCATACCGGCAGCAGCCCAAAGGTTACCACTACGTGCGGTATCGGGATGGCTTAGTTTTTTTAATCCAAGGATAAATAAAACGGAAGCAATAATATAAGAAATTTCAAGTATAGAAATTTCGGACGAAAATTGAATGACTTTTTGAATTGTATCCATAGCTTTGCTTATTTATTAGGTTTCTTTTTCTTGAACATTTCGAGCATACGGTCGGTAACAACAAAACCACCGACTACGTTAAGCGTTCCTAAAATAACGGCAATAAAGCCAAGCACCATCGGTAAGGTATCTTTGGCATGACCCATCACAATGATGGCTCCAATGATTACAACCCCGTGAATTGCATTGGCACCCGACATCAGCGGAGTGTGCAAAACGGCCGGCACGTGTGATATAACTTCAATTCCAAGGAATACCGACAAGATGATGATAAAGATCAAGTCTTTGTATTCGAGGAAAAATTTTAATACATCTTCCATAAAGTATGTTTTTTATTGATTAATAATTGATTTTACTCTTTCGTGAACGATTTCCTTGTTGTGAGTTACGGCAGTACCTTTTACAATATCGTCGTCCCAGTTCAGATTCAGTGCACCTTCCTTGGTAACCATCAGTTTCAGGAAATTGATAACATTTTTACCAAACATCTTGCTGGCATCCGAAGGCATATCCACAGCAAAGAATGAATTACCAATAATGGTAATTCCGTTCTGAACCACCGTTTTGTTGTCCTGGGTATATTCGCAGTTACCACCGGTAGAGGCAGCAATGTCAATAACCACCGAACCGGGTTTCATGGCTTCCACGGTAGCTTTTTTTAGCAGAACGGGAGCTTTTTTACCAGGAATCTGGGCGGTACAAATGATCACGTCGGATTTAACGGCATGATCGTGTACGGCTTGTGCCTGACGTTGTTTAAACTCGTCGGTTTGTTCAACAGCATAACCACCAGCGGTTTTGTCATCAACGGCACCTTCTACGTCAACAAATTTGGCACCAAGACCGATGACCTGTTCCTTAACGGCAGCACGTACATCAAATACTTCCACTACGGCGCCAAGCTTACGGGCGGTAGCTACTGCCTGCAATCCGGCAACTCCGGCTCCCAAAATCAACACTTTGGAAGGAGTAATGGTTCCGGCAGCAGTCATAAACATCGGGAAGAACTTAGGCAGTGTATTGGCTGCGGTAAGTACGGCCTTGTATCCGGCTACAGTAGCCATCGATGATAAAATATCCATCGCCTGGGCACGGCTTGTACGCGGAATAACATCCAGACTGAAACTGGTAATGTTTTTGGCTGCTAATTCTTTCACCAGACCGGTGTTAAAATATGGATTCAGTACGGCAAGAAAAACTTTTCCTTCTTTCATCAGACTTTTTTCTTCGTCGGTAGGAGGATTAATCTTTACCAATACTTCCGATTGATTGATTACATTTTCTTTAGTATCCATTTTTGCTCCGGCGGCTTCGTATTCGGCATTGCTGGCATATGCGCTCAGCCCTGCATCTTTCTCAACCATCACGGTTACATTCATTTTAACCAAAGCGGCGACACTTTCGGGTAACATAGCAACCCGGCGTTCGTCTTTTGTTTCTTTTAATATTCCTAATATCATATTTTTAAAGGTTTTGTGCGGGCAAATTTAGAACAAGTAACCATATTTAACTAATAGAATTACCTTGAAAAATCTACGCATTTTTCTGAATTTTATTACGTGCATTACGTATATTTTTGATTATTTATTTTTCTTTCCCATTACTTTTTCCAAATTTATGTATTGTCATTCAAGGAAATCTATTCAAATTATTTTTAAATTTTCAGGATCAACAATACGCAAACTTTTTGTCTACGGGCAGGTATTTGACCAAAAAAATAATTTTAAAAAAATCTAAAATCCATCCTGGTATTCGCAGCAAAAATGTAAGATTATCCTTTTCGATACCAGTAATTTTCGACTGTTCATCAAAAACAAATTATTTTCTGATAAAAAACTTAGTAATTTTATCCCGCAGTTTCCAACTGTAAAAAAGAAATCCATCTATCTGATAATTAAATCTGAATTATAAAACCTGACTTATGAACCGTATTTTGACTGAAACCGATTTTCATTTTCCCGGACAAATTGACTTTTACCATGGAAAAGTACGTGATGTATACATGATTAACAATGAATTAATGGTGATGATTGTTACTGATCGCATTTCGGCTTTTGATGTGGTTCTTCCCCGTGGCATCCCGAACAAAGGCCAGGTTTTAAATCAAATAGCTGCTAAATTCTTAGATGCAACCGAAGACATTGTTCCCAACTGGAAAATAGCTGTTCCCGATCCTATGGTAACCATTGGCAGGCTTTGCGAACCTTTTAAAGTAGAAATGGTGATTCGCGGATACCTTTCGGGACATGCCTGGCGGGAATATAAAGAAGGCAAACGTAGCCTTTGCGGCGAAATAATGCCTGAGGGACTAAAAGAAAACGACAAATTTCCCACGCCACTCATCACACCAACCACCAAAGCAGTGATAGGCCACGATGAAGATATTTCAAAAGAAGAAATTATCAAGCTTGGGCTGGTCAGCGCCGAGGATTATGAACAACTCGAAAAATACACCCAGGCTCTTTTCTGCCGGGGAACAGAAATGGCTGAACAAATGGGATTAATACTGGTTGACACCAAATATGAGTTTGGTAAAGCCAACGGCAGTATTTTCCTGATTGATGAAATTCATACGCCCGATTCGTCCCGGTATTTTTATAAAGAAGGCTACGACGAACGCCAGAAGACAGGCAAACCCCAGAAACAATTATCCAAGGAATTTCTCCGTGAATGGTTGATGGAAAATGGGTTTCAGGGGAAAGAAGGTCAGGCTGTTCCTTTGATGAGTGATGAATTTGTAAATTCAGTATCCGAAAGGTATATCGAACTTTACGAAGGCATTACCGGAGAAAAATTCCATAAATCGGACGAACCGAACCTGTTGGAACGCGTAGAAAAAAACATCGGAAAATTTCTTTCAACCTATTACCGGTAGAGCGTTTACTCAAAAATTTTTACCAATTCCTCTAATTCGTCAGCTTTATCATTAGCTCCGGCATTTTGATACATGGCTATGAGCGTAAAAAAGATAATTTTGATAATAAACAGATTATCACAAGGATGAAAATAGGAAGGTTGGCTTTCAATCTTTAGCTGTTTCAGGTAGCGTGAGATTTCTAATTTGGTAAAAACCTCCCCTTTGCTGAAGGGATTGATGTAGAACAATACTTCTTTTTGTTCGTCGGTAATTTTATTATTTTTATACGGCTCAGCAAGATAAGCAAGGATGTAATGTTCGGGCAAAGGAACACCATAAACCGGCATTTTCAGGCTTTGAGCCAAAATGCTGTAAAACACACCTAAAGATAATGGATTTCCTTTTTTGGTCTCCAGTAAAACATTGAGATAAGTATTTTCGGGAGCGCTTAGTTTTTCAATATTCCCACTAAAACCAAGGATCTCATAAAAAACATGATTGAACACTTTAATTTTCTCCAGAGCCGTCAATCCGTCGTTCAGTTCAAGCCAGATATCCTGTGAAATTCTGCCAATCTGACGGGTAATTTTGCTTTCGTCCGTTTCAGGAAACTGGAAACGGTTGACTAACATGAAGCCTTTCAGCAAGTCGGGCGATTCGGAGCTTTTCCATTGAATAAGTTCCTGATGAAGCGATTTATAGTGTATGGTATGAATAATCTCCTGAATACGTTGCTGAACAGTATCATTGAAGGAATTTTCCCAGGAATTTTCGAGATATGGCACTACTCCCGGGCCAAGGGAAATAATTTTATTTCTGATTTGGCTAAAAATACCATCATCTGGTTCATCCATCAGGCTGACCAGAGCTAAATATTCCGTATTTTCAGGTAAATCGGACATTGATAATTATTTAGTTAATCGTTGTAAAACCAGTTGAATCAAATTTTCCATCACTTTTTCATGGTCGCTGCTGAATTGTTTGATCACCCTGTTGGCAATAATGGCACAAATGGTAAGCGCCTGATGCCCCAGTAATGCAGATAAACCATACAATGCAGATGTTTCCATTTCAAAATTAACTATTCTCTGACCCCTGAATTCAAAATTTTCAATCTTTTCATTCATGTCGGGATGAGCGAGTTTCAAACGGAGCTCCCTGCCTTGCGGACCATAAAACCCCGAAGCTGTCGCTGTTATTCCTTTTAACAAACCATCTCCCATTTTGTTTTCCAAAGCTTCGGAACATTTAACCACATAAGGTTTCGCCAGATTGGCATCCCAGCCGGTTTGCCGGATAAAGGCTTCGGTTAATGCTTCGTCAATAATTCCATTTTCAACCTTGTAAAAATTAAGCAAACCGTCAAGACCCAACCCGTGCGTTGACATCATCAGCGAATCTACAGGAATATCAGCCTGCAATGCGCCGGATGTTCCCAGACGAACAATATTCAACGAAGTATGTTTTTCCTTGATCGTCCGTTCTTTCAAATCAATATTTACCAGGGCATCCAGTTCGTTGATTACAATATCAAGATTATCCGTTCCCATTCCGGTGGAAAGTACCGTGATGCGTTTATTGTTAAAAACTCCGGTACGTGTGTGTATTTCACGGTTATGTGTTTGGAATTCTATCTTGTCGAAATATTTTGAAACCACAGGCACTCTTCCCGGATCACCAACAACGATAATATCATGTGCCAGATTTTCAGGATTCATGTTTAGATGATAAATATTCCCGTTCGGTTGCAATACTAATTCCGACTCTTTAATCTTTTCCATTATTTCTCAATCAAAGTTTTACTTTTGTAGCCTAATTAATAACGCAAAAATAAATAAAATTTTATATATAACTGGAAAAAAGAGTTATGGGTTTACACCTCAATATAATATTGTTACAAATTTTGTAAAAATTTTTCATCATGAAAACAGAACTCATTAGCATAGGCGACGAATTGCTCATCGGGCAGGTGGTAAATACCAACGCTTCGTGGATGGCACAACAACTGAATAATATCGGATTAAACGTTGTCCAGATTACCGTTACTTCCGACGACAGAGAAAATATCATCATCGCCCTTACCGAAGCGGCAAAACGTGCTGATATTATTCTTATCACCGGCGGATTGGGACCTACCAACGATGACATTACCAAACAAACGCTGTGCGATTATTTTAACACCAAGTTGATTTTCAACGAAATTGTTTTTAAAAATGTTCAGAACATTTTTACCCTCCGTGGATTTAAAGTTACCGAAGTCAACCGTAAGCAAGCCGAAGTACCCGAGAATTGTACTGTTATTCCCAATCCTAACGGCACAGCGCCCGGTATGTGGTTCGAAAAAGAAGGTAAAATATACGTTTCCATGCCAGGCGTTCCTTTCGAAATGAAACCCATGATGAGCGATTATGTTATCCCCAAGCTCACCCAATGTTTTTCGGCCGATGCCATCGTTCACAAAACCATACTCACCCAGGGAATAGGTGAATCCTTCCTTGCCGAAAAAATAAAATCATGGGAAGATGCACTCCCATCACACATCAAATTGGCTTACCTTCCACAGCCTGGTATCGTCCGGCTGAGACTTACCGCCAGAGGAAACAACAAACATGAACTTCAAACCGAGGTAAATTACCATTTACATCAGCTCCAGCTTTTAATTGCAGACCTCATTTATGGTTATGACGAAGATTCGCTGGAAGAAATCGTCGGAACTTTGCTGAAGAAAAAAGGACAAACTCTTGCCACTGCCGAAAGTTGCACCGGAGGATACATAGCTCACCGCATCACCAGCATAGCCGGAAGTTCCGCCTATTTTAAAGGTTCGGTGGTGGCTTATGCCAACGAAATTAAAGAAAAGATTTTGGGAGTCGCTCACGAAACATTGTTGCAATTTGGCGCTGTAAGCGAACAGACCGTAACAGAAATGGCTGATCATATTAAAAAACAATTCCATACGGATTATGCCATTGCTACCAGTGGCATAGCCGGACCCGATGGAGGCACGGCCGAAAAACCCGTAGGAACGATTTGGATAGCTATTGCAACTCCCACTAAAACCATCGCCAGACAGTTTCATTTCGGCGACGAACGTAACCGCAACATAGTCCGTACGGCAGTTACAGCCCTTAATATGCTCAGAAAGGAGCTTGCAGATTGATTTTGTACTACGATCAGGAAATTCGGTTACGGCTTGTCTGGTCGGGTTTTTTCACAGCATTTGCCATGATAAGTGAATAATAACTACTTTTGGAAAAAATTTCATCAAAAAAAATCTCTTGAAACGAGTATGTTCACTAAACGCAAATTCGGATGAAAATTCACAGCGAGTTCCATCCGACCTTAAAAAAACAAATTATTTACGGATGAAAAAACGAATCATTTTTCTTACAGGATTAGTTGGTTTTTCCATAACTCTTATGAGTTGGGGATGGGAAGGTCATAATAAAATAAATACAAATGCCGGGCTATCGTTCAATCAGCAGATGAGTCAGTTTAATGCATGGATTGCCACGCTAGCCCTTCATGCTTCCGATGCCGACACCCGTAAAGATAACGATCCAAGCGAAATGCCAAAGCATTATATTGATATTGACAGCTACAACCAGTTTATTTATAATGGCAGGATACCACAAACGTTCGATTCCATTATAGCCATCTATGGCGAATCGTTTGTCTATGGAAACGGAATTTTGCCCTGGGCAACCATGACTACTTTCGATTCGCTCAGAAATTGTTTCCAGCGCCACGATTGGAATAAAGCGGAACTCTTTGCCGCCGACCTTGGACATTATGTGGGCGACGGACACATGCCGATGCATATCACCAAAAATTACAACGGCTACGATACCGGTAACGATGGAATTCACTCACGTTACGAATCAAACATGGTTGGTGATCACATTTCAGAGATTAATTATTTGGGCGATTCTATTTCGGCAATACCCAATGTAAACCAGTATATTTTTAATTATCTGTACACCAATTATACCTACGTCGATTCGATGCTTTTAGCCGACAATTACGCCAAAAGCATCAACAGCAACACTCATTCCTCCGAATATAAAGCAGCGCTTTGGAATAAAACCAAGAATTTTACCACTCTTTTGTTTAAAAACGCTTCTCATTCGTTGGCCGAATTGATTTATACCGCCTGGGTACAGGCAGGAAGCCCACAAATAGCCTCATCTTCCATTCTATCGCCCATTGGCAAAAATCAGGTTTATTTGGAACAAAACATACCGAATCCATTTACCAATTCAACGCGGATATGTTTTACCCTTAACGAAAAATCCAACGTAATTTTACAGGTAAACGATATGTCGGGAAGCACCGTGGCCACATTACTCAACGGTTCAAAAAACGGGGGAAGCTACCAGATAGACTGGCAACCTCAAAATTTATCTTCAGGAATCTATTATCTGGTATTAAATACCGAAAAAACAAAGCAGGTAAAAAAGATGTTATTGATTAATTAACAATGAACATTGCTGAACTAAAACAGACCATCAAAAAACTTTCGGCAGAATATCTTGCTGAATTTATAGCCATCAGGCGGCATCTCCATCAACATCCCGAATTATCAATGGAGGAAGTGGAAACAGCCGCTTTCATCGCAAGTAAACTGGACGAATATCACATTCCCTATCAAAAAGGCATCGCCAAAACGGGTATTATAGCAACTATCGAAGGCAAAAATCCTTCCCTGAAAACCGTTGCTCTCCGTGCCGACATGGATGCCCTCCCTATCACCGAAATAAATAAAACAGAATATGCTTCCGCCAACTCCGGAGTAATGCATGCCTGCGGACACGACGTGCATATTGCTTCGCTATTAGGTACGGCAAAGATATTGAATGGGATGAAACAACAATTCAGCGGGAGTATCCGTCTTGTTTTTCAACCTTCTGAAGAAAAATTCCCCGGAGGCGCTTTTATGATGATAAATGAAGGAGTGCTTAAAAATCCGGAGCCTGCTAATATTATAGCCCAGCATGTTTTATCCAGCCTTGACGTTGGAAAAATTGGAGTACACAGCGGAAAATACATGGCTTCTACCGACGAGATTTACCTTACCGTAAAAGGTAAAGGCGGTCATGGAGCTACACCCGAACTGAATATCGATCCTGTTGTTATTGCAGCACACATCATCATAGCCCTTCAGCAAATCGTAAGTCGCAATGCTTCGCCTGTTATTCCCACTGTGCTTTCCTTTGGTAAAGTAACGGCTAACGGTCGTACTAATATTATTCCCGACGAAGTGATTATCGAAGGCACCATACGTACTTTTGATGAAAAATGGCGGGCTGAAGCCCATCGGAAAATTACAAAAATGGCTCAATCAATTGCCGAAGGTATGGGCGGGAGCTGTGATGTTTTTATCGACAACGGTTATCCTTACCTCATCAATAATGAAGCATTGACAAATCGGATACAAGCTTATGCCATTGATTACCTTGGGAAAGAAAATGTGGAACAACTCGATTTGCGCATGGCTGCCGAAGATTTCGCTTATTATTCGCAGCAAATTCCGGCGAGCCTTTACCGGCTTGGCATCAGAAATGAAGCTAAGGGAATAGTTGCTAACGCTCATACTTCCACTTTTGATGTGGATGAGCAATGCCTTGAAACCGGCATAGGATTTATGGCATGGATTGCTATAAACGAACTGAATCAATAATCAGCCTGCTTTTACAGCTTCAATAATAGAAAAAGGAGCCACGGTAGCGATCACCCGCCTAAACCTGAAGCCTGATTTTTGAAGTAATTTTTTGTATTCGTTGCATGTACGCTCTCTCCCATCGGTTGAGCCTACCAGCATTAATAAATCCATCAGTTTACCAAACGAAGGCTTATTATCCTCGCCTATTACGGCTTCAATAAGCAACAACGTTCCGTTTGCAGGCATGGATTGATATATTTTCTCCAAAATACACAGACAGTCCTCATCATTCCAGTCATGAAGAATATTTTTCATCAAATAAGCATCAGCTCCCGCAGGTACACCCTCAAAAAAACTTCCTTTTACAATTTCTATCCTGTCGGCAACATCTAATCTATTAAAATTAACGGCAGAGCTTTCTACCACATTCGGTAAATCAAACAATATTCCCTTTAATTTTGGATTTTTAAAAATTATCGCGGCAAGCAGATGCCCTTCACCTCCGCCAATATCTGCTATTTTTTTAAACCGTCTGAACGAATAGGCCGAAAGGATAGCTTCGGTCATCAGTTCGGAAGCATTGCTCATGCCACGGTTAAAAATCTCAGCTTCTTCGGGATGAGCCGATAAATAATCGAAGGTATTTTGGGAGTTTACTTTTTTAAAAGCATTTTCACCGGTTTTAATACAATAAAATAATTCGCCGAACAATTCAAGCTGGTTGGAAGTAATATGGCTCTGAATCATGTATTTCATCGAGCCCTTTCCGTCTGATAACGCTTTGGAAAAATAGGTATTTGAAAATATTTTTCCTTTTTTTTCCTTAAAAATACCGCGGCTTGCCAAAACCCGGAGCAAACGGTACAAAGAGTTTTCATGGGTTTGGGTTTGGGCAGCAAGTTCACTTATTGATTGATCTCCGTTAAAAAGGATTTCAGCAATATTCAGTTCGGTAGCTACGCCAAGGGCTTTTGCTACCCAAAAATCCTGAATCATTTCAAAAAGAGTAATGCCAGGAGGATTAAGCAACATGCGTAAGCGATAAAGATAATGGCGAAATTCATTAACAAACTGCATCATAAAAGCAGGCGGCAGTTTACGGAAATGAATTTTTTCGCCCATAGAAATTCTTTATCGGTTATTCTTTGAGTAGATTTTCAACCGTGTCTTTCGAAATTTTTTTCCAATTGGGGTTGATGAATTTATCGCCATCCCACTCAAAATCTACTTTATAAAAAGTTTCATTATAAAACGCCAGTTTGGATCCTTTATCCGGAGTATGCTCAATAAAAATCAATTTATCGGGCGCTATTCCATTTTCCCTGCATAATACGGTAGCCAGGTTGGTATTCCATTGCGTAACCGAGGTTCCCGGATTTTTATCGTAGAGTTCGGTAGCAATAATTACTGTCTTCCCGTCTTTGGCCGGACTTATTTTTAATCCACACTGGGAATCAACATCCCATTCTCCTTTATAATGATAAATCTTATCCAAATATTTACTATTATTCAACATATTAGTAACAAAAACATAAACTTTTACAAATTTGCAACTTTTCTCTCCACTTTGCGTCCAAAACTGGTATTTGCCAGGTCCATACGTCGCGAACGATAAGTTCCTTCCTCTAATTCCTTATCAACCACCTTACGGAATAAGTTGAACATCTTCTGGTTTTGTGTTTCATCTTTATAAAACGTATCCCAGGCATAATGATAAAGTTCCTGTAAACGTTCGGCTGACATATTTTTGGGTTGAAAAACCACTTTGCCGGCATTGTAATCGTTCCAGTTGAAATTAAAAATGCGTTTTTCTTTCACCATATCATCCCAGGCTTTGGTGTGCGGAAAAGGAGTAAGCACGGTAAATTCGGCAAGGTCAAGATTGATTTCCAAAAGAAAATCTATCAATCGTAAAATATCATCTTCCGTTTGATTGTCAAGGCCAAGAAGAATGGTTCCTTCCACGCCGATTCCGAAATCATGGTACTGTTTGATACGATTTTTGATATAGTCTGACGTATCGAAAACAGCCTGATATACATACCAGGCGCCAGCTTTGGCAGCCAGTTCGAGTACTTCGGGTTTATCTTCTATCGTATGGCTACACCATTTCTTTTTCAGCGGAATCATGGCTTTGAAAAGCTCTTTTTCCCATTCGGTATTTTGTGCCAGTGAATTATCTACAATAAAAAGCCGGTTATTTTCAATGGTTTCTAATTCTTCGATGGCTTTATGTATGGGGCGCGGACGGAAATCCCTGCCTCCGAGATATGAAACGGCACATGGATAACAACTGAATTGACAGCCCCGCGAAGCATGAAACAAATCAACCATTTGCACACCCTTATGGTAATAAAGGTCGCGGTTAAGAATATCGCGGCGGGCAGGACCAACCAAGGCAATATCCGGACGATTGTTCATGAAATTATAAACCTTTTGTAAACGGTTGTTCCGCCAATCGTCCAGCACTTTTTCCATCCGGCCTTCCGACTCGCCCAAAAATATGGCATCAGCATGTTGAAGCGTTTCTTCGGCATGAAGCATGGTGGAAATACCTCCAAACATTACTTTAACACCCTGTTGGCGATAATGATCAGCTATTTCCCATCCCCGTTTTATTTGTGTGGTCAGCATCATCGAAATCCCGACAAAATCACAGGGATCATCCAGATTCAATGGCTCCACATTTTCATCAACAAAATCTATATCAACATATTCAGGAAGAGTAGCGGCAAATACTACCGGACCGTGTGGCGGCAGATTAAAAGTTGTCTGACCTTCCAACTTTTCCCATTTAGGGTAAATGAGTTTGAATTTCATGGCATGTCGTTAATTTATACTATGTTGGTTATCCGATATTTTTCTTTATATTCGTTTACATCTGTTTACGGCAGCGCGATAAACATTTGTTTTTTAACTTAATAATTTCGTCCCGTTCGTTACGGTTCGGAATTTCTTTCGAGAGGGCTAAATTATAATATTTTATGGATTCTTCATACGCTTTTGTTTTACTATAATAATCGCCTAAAACTGCGTATACTGCATAATATTCTGGATTTGAAGAAATAAACTGATTTATAATTCCCGGATTTTGTAAAATTTCTTGTCCGAAACTTTTAAATTCTTTTATTTTCTGATAATATTTCCGGTAAAACTGATAATCTTGATAGCCTTTAGATGCCAAAAAAGTATCGGCAGGAATGGTTAAACCCGTTTCGCTAATGTCAATATTATGTTTTAAGCCCCTGAATTTTGAAAAAACTTTTTTCAAATCGTAACAAACGTACTCGCCAAGCTGGTAAGGATTGCCCGAAACCCAAACCAACAGTTTCGACGGTTCAAAAATTATCGAATGATGTGCTATTAATTGATTTATTGCTTTTTCGTTACCCATACCGATATTCCGGTCGCCGAGTCCTTTTTGATTCCGTAGAATTTCTGCCGCATTGAGGTAGTTTATTTGGGGATAACGTTTCAATAGTTCCTCCACCCGCTGATAACGGTATACCGATGAACCCTGATTCATAAATTCCACATTGGGTTTGCTTTTCCCAAGCGTTTTGCTTTGGAAATGATTGGTACTTATAATATAATCGTTGGTTGTAGAATAAAGCACTGTTTGTGAAGGAGTTTTCTCAATAATCACGGTTTTATTATCCGCCGCCGAACCTATCATGATGGATTCCGAAACAAAAGTCCGGCGCTTACTTGCTATGGCATAGGCTTCGCTGATGTTTCCGGCATATTGCAGGATTTCGCGGGTAACGATGGAAATAGGCGTTCGCGCTCCCAACGGAATTTCCGATTTGGCAGCATTGATAGTTACGGTTAACCCTTTTTCGTTCATTCCCGAAACGGCGCCTATCATGCCGCCCCAGGTAATCATCATAAACGGGTAACCTTTGTCAGGATGGTAAAAACACACGATTTTATCTTTTGCAAAGTCATCGCCAAAATAAAAATCAAAATTCCGGCCTACAAGCAAATTACCGTCGGAAGATTTTTTTCCCCAAGTCGAAAATGAAGTGCAGCCAACCATATGCAGATTCTGCAGCGCATGGCCAATATCGTGTGCCGCATGATAATTCAGTATCCGTTGATATTTTGAACCATATTTTTCGTACCTGTTTGACGCCGACTGCGAAATACCATAAATTTCCAAAAGATATTCTGGGCTTACATACTTATCGATGTTCCGGTTGAACAGGGCAACAAAGTTGTTGAGAAAACCAAGGTAAAATTTTGAAGGTATAAGTGTATTTATTTGATTCACAAATGTATTTTCCTGATTTATGAGAAGATCCTGACTAAGCTTGCCATTCACTACCCCGCGGTCGAAAGCATTGCCCTCCACATACATTTCCCAGAGTCCCTGTTTGTTTTTTTTGAGCCAGTTATTCCCCAGCACATAAAAATTATCTCCCGCTTTTACTCTTTCTGTTTTCAGTGCATGCAAATCGTTCCATTGGGGAGGCGAAAGCGGAATTACGTATTTAAAATAAATCGCCAGCAACCCAATCGCTATCACTAAAGTTGCGCCGGCAATCAACAACCGTTTTTTAATCTTCCTTTTATTTATTGACATCGGTTAATCCTTTCAATCAAATATTTTAGCCCGATAATTTCTCCGCAGGTAGCTACCGAACCAATGGTAACTCCAAGTATACCATGCATAATCGTATTCTGGCCTGTGAAAAATAAATTAGGAATACGGGTTCTGGCCGAAATTCTTGTTTTATACAGATCGTCGCTTTGGCGCAAAACCCCAAACATGGAACCTTCCCTGCTACCCGTATAATCTCTCAATGTCAGCGGTGTGGATGTATGATAGGCAGAAATGTGCTTTCGTATTCCCGGAAATTTTTGGTTGACGAGGTCGAGCAATAATTCGGCTTTCTCCTGTTTAAAATTCAGATAATCACTACCTCTTTGTCCGACACTCGTATTTTCCCATCGTTTCACCTCATCAAAACGCATATAACTCATTATTATCATGGTATCGGCATATTCGCTTGACGCAGAATTTTCGGGAGTCAAAAGCATGTATTGCGATGGCCAGTCATTGGTTCGATATTTTGAAGCTTTCCACACATCATCATCCCGGAAATAATAATAATTATGATTTAATTTTGGAAATGAACTCTTTTTCAGATTGATATATAAAATAAACGCCGACAGGCTGTTCTCCAAAGTGGTGATGCGTTCGCGATATGTTTTACGAATTACTGATGTTTCGAGCATATCAAGCATCAGTGCAGGATGAATATCCGAAATAAAATATTTTCCTTCAATACATTCATTATCCGAAAGTTGAACGTATTTCAGAATATTTTCTTTACAGATAAATTTTTGTGCTTCACCATTTTTACGAATAGTACCTCCCTGGCTGATGATTCCCTGGGCAAGCAAATCGGCAAGCTGTGCGCTCCCATCAACCAAACGCCAGGAACTTTCGATGAACGAGTTGGCTATCAATGCATGAACGTATAACGGTGATTTTTCAGCATCTCCACCGTACAAAAAATTTCCACCGGCAAGCACATTTTGCAATTTTTCGTTGGAAGTTATCGACCGGAGAAAGTCGCGGGTATTTTCTTTAAAATAACTTAAATCCATTTCATTTTCTTCCGAATACCGGAGATTGTTTAATGGAAAAGCCTTGGCTATCTCCCTTATTTTATTTACGTAAAGCGTAAGTCCTTGTTTTTCTTCAGGAAAAAAAGTCAATAGGGTATCTAAAAAATGATCGTGTCCCTGAGCAAAAGCATAATTTTTATCGTCGTCACGGAATCCAATCAAATCGAAACCGTTCGCATCAAGTTTTTTCATTTTCAGCTTATCCATCAGGCCGCAATAGCTAAAATACCGGTGCAGAATTTGTCCTTTATCGAGGCTTCCGATATAATGGACTCCGGTATCGAAAATGCTTCCGTTTCGCTTAAAAACCTGTAAACAACCTCCCAACTGTTTGTTTTTCTCTATGATACAAACATTAAGACCTTCTTTGCTTAACATATATCCGCAAAGCAATCCGCCCAATCCGCTTCCAATGATAACTACGTCGTATGTTTGCATTTCTATAACTGCATTGGTTTTTTAATGATATACAACATGTTGGACGTCAGTTTCGAGTTATCAATCCTTTGCGTTTTTAATGCATATTCCGATGCTATATTTTCAATAAGACTGCCGGGTGTAAAATGCAAGTGTTTATCCACCGTTTTGTTGAAACCCGTTTTCGTCGAAAAGAATTCAGTAAAACGGGTACCGCGATGTCTTTCGGAAAGTTCGCTGTCGGCATCGCGTATAATAATACTTCCTCCGGCATTAAGATTTTTGATGCAGATTCTCAATAATTTTTCCTGATCTTTTTCCGGCAAATAATGCAGAACATCATTTAGAATAAAGGCATCGGCCGGTTCAAAACCATACGCCATCACATCGCAACAAACAAATTGAGTGTTTGAATTTTTGCATTGACAATGAGACGCAAGAGCTATTTTATCGGCATCATAATCAACGCCTGTGATTCTCCGGTTTTCCGACAAAAAAGCCAGCAAAAACGTGAAATATCCGTATCCGCAACCTAAATCAACAATATTGCCTGTTTTGGGAATATATTCCAAATAGGAATTATAATTATTTTCAAGTTTTAGTTTTACACAAACATACCATTCAAGCACAGGACCTTTGTAAATGTAATTTTTTAAAAGCCTGTTTTTGAAATATTCAGGCGTGTTATAGGTTTCTCTTATTTCTTCAAATTCGCTTTTAAAATATTCTTTAATTTTTTTGGTTCGTTCCGAATAGTCTTTTCCAAACCGTTGATCGGAAGGAGTTATTCTATCAAGAAATTTGACGGTAATCCGGCTCTTTTTACCAAACAATTCATTTTTAGAAACGTAATCGCCGGTGCCGTGCATCACCATCGGTAAAATATCCAATTGCAATTTTTCGGCAATATAAAAAGCGCCTTTATGAAAACGATGAATTTTAAGATCTTGAGAACGATGGCCTTCGGGAAATACAAAAATGGAATAGCCTTCGTTCACTTTCGCCTGTAATTGCGGAAGCAAAGCATCAAGTCCTGAAGAAACGGGGTAAAAATCGGCCATGCGGGCTATTTTGCCAATAAATGCATTGTTCCAAACCCAATCGGTTGTGAGAATGATCATTTTGGGTGTAAACATCATTGACAAAGGAATATCAATTATACTCTGATGATTACAGATAATCACTGCCGGTTTGGCAAAAGTATCTTTATTCCAGTTGATAAAACGCTTTTTTACCAAAAACATAACATAAATGGTCAATCGCGAAGCGATCATCATTGCATTCCTGAAAAGCAGATTCCGGTATTTCCGTTTTAAAGGCAATACTTTCAAAACGGTTAATCCAAACAGAAGCGTTCCCAAGCAATTCAGATAATAAAAAGCATAAAAAAGTGGTGTATAAATAATCCAAAACCAGGTAATGGGAACCGAACGCCGTCTTGTTTTTTTATAAATAAGCCAGCGAAACATAATCGGTTCGAAGGTGTAGGAAATAAAAACCACCGAAAACATTCCGATGATCGAAATTAAGGCTATGGATTTCAGGGCGGGATGCCGGGCGAAAATCAGAACGCCCACTCCAATAATTGTGGTAAAAGCCGACAGGAAGATGGCCGTTTTGTAGGATGAAAGATTCTTTTTCCCTGTTTTATATTCCTGTAGTAATCCATCCATTACAAAAATCGCATAATCGTCGCCCAAACCGAAAATGAAGGTTGAAATGATAATATTAACAATGTTGAAATTCATTCCCAATAAATACATAATACCCATAATCCAGAACCAGGTTACTAACATGGGAATAAAAACAATTACCGCCAGTTCAATACGGCCATACGAAATCAATAAGGTGAAAAATACAAGAAAAGTGGTGATGTAAAAAATTAAATTAAAATCCTTATTTATAACATCCACAAACTGAGTGGTAAGAAAAGACTTATCGAAAACGATGATATCGGGATTTTTCTCGAAGGCCTTATGAATAATCTTTTTATTCTCCTGACTAATTTTCAACATGGTAACCACCAAACTTTGTGTTGGAGTTTGCGTTATCCAATTATCAAGAAACAACCGGTGGATTTTATCGGATTGTTCCGCAGCCATAGGTTTAAAATCGCTGTGCAACCATTGGTCGAAACCATTAAAAGCCTGGTTACTAAAATGATATTCTTTACCAACGACAGTCAATGAATGAAGCAATTTTATCTTCTTTTCATTAGTCCAGTACCGAGTCCAGCTTGCTATTCTTTTTTTCTGAAGCGATTCGGACGGAAACAGGAAAGAAATATTGGCAAAATTTGTTATTACATGTTGCTTTTTAAGCTTTTGCAGATCATTTTGAATCTTTTCACCATTTTCCAGTGCTTCATCCAGCGTTTTACCGGTCGAAACCAGATACATTGATTTTACTGAAATATCGCTGATTTTGTTAAGATTATTTTCGGCGTTTTTAATTTTCTTGGATTCGAAATTCAGTTTCATCATATCGCCATCAAAACCAACTTTTTGTGAAAAAAAGAAGAAAAAAATCGTTAAGATGAAAATAATGAAGGCAAAATAACCGGTATGTCGTTTTATCCGGTATTCCGAAATCCGGTCAATAAAAGTTTCCTTGGGGTGATATGGCTGATCTTCCTCCGTTTCATCCTTTCCAAGCATGTGAGGCAGAACCACGAGCGAAAAAATGATTGCACCCACAAGAGATAAAGCCGAAAACAGGCCAAAATCGCGGAGAGTATCCGATTTCACAAAAAGTAATCCCAGAAAAGCGCCAACAGTGGTAAAACTTCCAAGCGTCATCGGGTTGCTCAAATCTTTGAGAACCGTTTTTACATTTCCTTTATGACGAAAATGGCTGAAGACGTGAAGTGAGTAATTAATGGCAATTCCTAAAACGATAGAACCGGCTCCAATGGCAATGGTTGAAACAGAGCCTTTTATTAAATAAATGATAGCCAACGAAAAAGCCGCTCCAAAAGCCACCGGCAATAAAATAATTAAGGAAACAAATTTCTTTCTGAAATAAATACTGATAAACAATACAATAATAATAATCGCCAGTGTAAGTGTAAGAATCGTATCCTTTTTCAGTTGATTGGCATTGCCCACACTCACGGCAACCGCGCCATAATATTCAATGTTTATTTTTTTGTCAGAAGCAAGAGTAAGGCTATCAATAACTTTATCTAAACCTTTTAATAATTTACCGTTTTTTGAAGTTTCATTTACCGGATTAGCCGGAATGATAAACAACAATAGGTTTTGATGATTCTTCGAAAAAATATGCCCGTCAATAACATCAAAATTATTATCAACCTGAAGGCCCCTCAACTTATTTAATGCCAGCGAAGTTAAGCCAAGCGGATCCCGGCTGATGAATTTTTTCAGCACTATGCTCGTCGGCGAAATCAATGTTTTATAATTTCCTTCAATTCTCTTTTGAAGATTTTTTTCCGAAATTATACTGTCAATTTTAGGATAATCGGTAGAATCAAGAAAAACAGGCAGATATTGATAAAAGGAATCATAAACGCCATAAAGATCATCATCGACAATTTGATGGGTGATCTCTTTAATATATTCATTTTTAAACTCTTTAGTCAAACTGGCTACCAAATCATTAGATATGGCTATCAATCTTTCGGGATCCGGCTTTGCATTGGAATCAGCAAAATAGATGTTGACCATCAGTTTATCCGACAACTTCAAATTCCGATAGACAAAATTGAATTTTTCAGTCTTCTGGTTTTGTGGAATGAATTTGGAAATATCTTCTTCCAATCTTATTTTTGATGCATAATAGCCAACAAACAAAAATGAAGCAGCAATAAGAAGGACAAATAGTACCCGGTGTTTTTTAAAAAAATTGTATAAAAATAAAAATATTTTTGCCATATTATCCTGTTATTCAGTTATTGTCTTGATTTTTTTGTAAAACACTAAACTTAAATACGTAACTATTCCAAAAAAAACAGCCAATATTATTCCAAGACAAAGGCTACCAATGATATATTGAAGTAAATTTACCTTTATAAACTCAAGATTAATTCCGTTGCTCAAATTCAGATGTGTTGCTTTATCTCCCAATGTCAAGCCACCTATAGCATAGCTCGCCCAGATAATAAATGGAATCATGGGAGGTATGCTGATGTTGGATGCGATGAGCGTTATCATCTTATTAATTTTAAATACATAAGCCAAAAAAAGCGCCAGAGCCATCTGATATCCCCAGAAAGGAGAAACGCCCATAAATACACCCAACATCACTGATAAAACCTTGGTCCTACGTGATTCTGCAGGATTGAACAACTGATTGTCGAAAAATTTCCGGATATTTTCCCGGTTCAGGCCTCTTATAAATGAAAAAGGTTTTTCCCAAAATACGGCAATAAAAACCAAAAATGTATTCAGAATACTTATACGCGTAAAGTCTCTTATGGGACGAAAATGTGAAACGCGGGTTTCTTTTGGGGCATAAACAACGTTTACCGGCACCGAAATTACAGGGATTCCTCTCCAGGCAGCACGAACAATGGCTTCAATTTCAAATTCGAACTTACGTGTAAAAAAATGTATTTTTTGTAATTCCTTTAGCGGATACAAACGGTATCCCGACTGGGTATCGGATAGTTTAATGCCTGTTTCGACCCGGAACCAGAAATTGGAAAATTTATGCCCAAAACTACTCTTCCGTGGTACACCTTCCTGTTCCATGTTGCGCGAACCAATAATAATGGCGTTTTCATTTTCTCTGGCTGCCTTTAAAAATTCAGGAATATCGCCGGGCAAATGCTGTCCGTCCGAATCAATCGTAATCGCATAATCAAATCCTCTTTCAGCAGCATATTTAAAACCCGTACGCAGGGCATATCCTTTACCAAAGTTTTTTTTCTGATTTATAACGGATAGTTGAGGAAATTTTTTAAGAATATCCGAAGTATCATCCGTAGAACCATCGTTAACAACAATAACATTCTCTGTGTATTCAATAACACCAAGCAAAATGTTTTCAAGCGTTTGCGAGTTATTGTACGTAGGAATGATAATGCAGAATTTCTTGTCGGAAAAAGGATTAAACGGTATTTTGGGCATCAATGATTGTAAGCGTTAAAATCTTTTCAAAAGTAAAATAAAAAAAAATATGGTCATTAAAAAAATCGAAAACAATGGGTTACTAAAATCTCGTATTAATTAAAACATCCAACGTTGCCGGATTGGTTAATTTTTGCTAAAGTAAATAACTTACATTAATTTTTTACTTTATTGTTACCGTAAATAGATTATTTTTGCAGCCCTCAAATCAATTAAGTATTTTATGTCATGAAAAACAAATATATTGACCTTATTGAACAAACATTTGATTTTCCGCAGGAGGAATTTCATGTTGTTGATAATGAATTATACTTTAACAACATTCCCCTAATGGACATTATTAAGCAATATGGAACGCCCTTAAAAATATCCTATTTGCCAAAGATATCCCACCAGATTCAAAAGGCTAAGAAAATGTTCAATGTGGCCATAGCTAAAGCCGACTACAATGGTGAATATCATTATTGTTATTGCACCAAGAGTTCCCACTTTTCTTTTGTTATCGAAGAAGTGCTTAAAAACGATGTACATCTCGAAACATCATCGGCTTTTGATATTCCGATTATCGAACAACTTAACGAATCAGGTTTGTTTGCAAAGGATAATTATATTATATGTAATGGCTTTAAACGCCCGCAATACATTGAGAATATATGCAATCTGGTTAACAATGGGTTTACCAATGTCATTCCGATACTCGATAATAAGTTTGAACTGGATAAATACGACGACCTGATGAAGGAAAAATGTAAAATTGGTATCCGCGTAGCTGCGGAAGAAGAACCCAAATTTGAATTTTATACTTCCCGCTTAGGCATCCGCTACAACGATATTATTCCCTATTATCTTGAAAAAATTAAAAACGATCCCCGTTTTGAACTGAAAATGCTTCATTTCTTTATTAATACTGGTATCCGTGATTCGGCTTATTATTGGAATGAACTTTCGCGATGCGTAAATCTTTATTGTGAATTGAAACAAGTATGCCCCGAACTCGACTCATTAAACATTGGCGGAGGGTTCCCAATAAAGAATTCATTGAACTTCGATTATGATTATGAATACATGTCGGAAGAAATTATTGCACAAATTAAAAATATTTGTGAACGGAACAAAGTACCCGATCCTGATATTTTTTCCGAGTTTGGATCGTTTACTGTGGGCGAAAGTGGCGCAACCCTTTATTCGATAATTGACCAGAAACAACAAAACGACCGGGAATTATGGGATATGATAGACAGTTCATTCATGACTACATTACCTGACACTTGGGCTGTAAATCAAAAGTTTATCCTGCTTGCCGTAAATAATTGGGATGCTGAATATGAACGGATATTCTTAGGCGGTCTTACCTGCGACAGCGAAGATTATTATAATGCCGAGGCTCATGCCAATGCCATCTTTTTGCCTAAAATTAAGGATATTAATGAACCTTTGTATATCGGATTGTTTCATACCGGAGCCTATCAGGAATCCATCGGTGGATTCGGAGGAATACAACATTGCCTGATACCTGCACCTAAACATATTATCATAGACCTTGACGAAGAAGGGGAATATACCACCAAACTCTTTGCTAAAGAACAAAGTCACAAATCAATGTTAAAAATTTTGGGATATTAGCTCATCATTCCGATTTTTTGTAGTATTTTTACTTTATAATTTTAAAATTTAAACCCTAAAGAAATGAATTTTGGTGGTCTGCCGGAAGAATTCTGTAAATTAGAATCTTCCAAAATTGTGATTTTACCCGTTCCTTATGATGGAACGAGTACCTGGATAAAAGGTTCGGATAAAGGACCGGAAGCTCTGCTCGAAGCTTCGGAAAACATGGAAATATACGACATTGAAACCGACAGTGAGGTTCATAAAAAAGGTATTTTCACTGCTCCATTTCTGAAATCGGAAAAGAAACCCGAAAAAATGGTTCAGAAGATCTATGAACAAGTCCATATGTACCTTAAAAAAAATAAGTTTACGGTAACTATCGGTGGCGAACATTCCGTAAGCATCGGAGCCATAAAAGCATATTTTGAAAAATATGATGATTTAACCGTGATTCAGCTTGATGCACATGCCGACATGCGTCCCGAATATGAAGGCTCGCCCTACAGCCACGCCTGCGTTATGGCTAGGGTTAAGGAAATGGGTTCCTTCCTGCAGGTAGGTATCCGGAGCATGAGCGCCGAGGAACGTGAGCATATTGATACCGATCGTATTTTTTATGCGGATAAAATTTATGATTCCAACAACTGGATGTTCGATCTGCTAAACAAACTGACTAAAAATGTGTATATCACCTTTGATCTGGATGTACTCGATCCCAGCATCATGCCATCTACCGGCACTCCCGAACCTGGCGGAATGTTATGGTATCAGGTGATCGATTTTTTGCGTACGATTAACCAGAAAGCAAACGTCGTCGGCTTTGACATTGTTGAACTTTGCCCCAACAGGCATAACAAAGCCCCCGATTTTCTGGCTGCCAAGCTGCTTTATCAGATGCTTACCTATAAGTTTATTAATCACGTTGAATAAATTCATTAATTTTGCCAAACATTTTGGTCATGGAATTCGTCCTTCCGAGCATCTGGGAGAACGAGTTTTATCCAACCTATAACTAAAAAATTATTTACGGATGAAAAAAAGTGATTTACTAAAGGAAACCATTAAGCACATTGACATTAAGTCGTTTGATTCCACTCAGATAATAAATGCTATGAGTGGCATGTCTTTTACATCGAGAGATACCGCTATTGCCGCCGACATCTACGGGATGATGGTAAACGAAGAAGGTTGTACCAACATACTTACCCTCGCCGGAAGCACCAGCGCCGGTGGCTGTATGCAGGTGTATGTTGACATGGTTAAAAATAAAATGATTGATGTGGTTGTTGCCACCGGAGCATCCATCGTGGATATGGACTTTTTTGAAGCCCTTGGCTTTAAACATTACAAAGGTACTCCTTTCAGCGACGACAATCTATTGCGCAGCCTTTATATCGACCGCATCTACGATACGTTTATTGATGAAGAAGAACTTCAGCATTGTGATATGGGTATCAAAGCCGTTGCCGAATCATTAGAACCTCGTCCTTATTCCTCAAGGGAATTCATCCGCGAAATGGGAAGATATCTGACCAAACATTCCGTTAAAAAGGACTCGCTGGTACAGGTAGCTTTTGAAAATAATGTACCCATTTTCTGTCCTGCTTTCAGCGACAGCAGCGCCGGTTTCGGATTGGTGAAACATCAGGTTGAGCATCCCGATAAGCATGTTAGCATTGATTCGGTGAAAGATTTTCTGGAATTGACAAAAATAAAAATAGCCGCCCATACCACCGGTTTGTTTATGATAGGCGGAGGCGTTCCCAAAAATTTTGCACAAGATACGGTTGTCTGTGCCGAAATCTTAGGATATGAAGACATCCCCAAACACAAATACGCCGTTCAGCTTACCGTTGCCGATGTACGCGACGGAGCCTGTTCAAGTTCTACGCTTAAAGAAGCAGCATCCTGGGGCAAGGTAAATACTGTTTACGAACAAATGGTATATGCCGAAGCTACTACCGTTCTGCCGTTAATCGCAAGCTATATTTACCATAAGGGCGATTGGAAAAAACGTCAGTTTAAGGAATGGGGCAAAAAGTTAAACGAGGGAACAATTTAATTCTAATTACGAATTACAAATTACGAATTACGAAATTGTTAATGCCTGAATAGCGTTGACCGTTTTCACTTACTTTTTTCGTTTTATATCACTCTCCACGGGAAGGTTTTCTTTAACCTGGTAGTCCTTTATCAGGTTCTGTAAATAATTTATAGAACCTGATAATCCATTTACCGAACAATACAAAAGAATTATTAAGCTCGGTAATTCTTTTACAGAGTTCGATAAATCATTTATAGAGCTCGATAATTCCTTTACAGAGTTCGATAAATCATTTACAGAACTCGATAATTCCTTTACAGAGTTCGGTAAATCATTTACAGAGTTCGATAATTCTTTTATAGAGTTTGGTAAATCATTTATAGAGCTCAATAATCCAATTACCGGCTGGAAGGATGAATTCACGAGCATTAGTAAATGATTGTAACACTGTGCTCCCAATTTGTGTAATTGTAAAAATCATTAATTAACCTGAGTCCGGGATAAAAATCTTAATTTAAGAAACAAAGATTGTTTGATTATCCGGCTTATTTATTGCCATTCCATTTATTATGGGACAGATAAAAAGAGTCAGCTATTTTGGTTTTAGCCATATTTTCCTGTCTTTTTGCTTGGTTAAAACTCAAACCTGTTTGCTCTTCTGATTCCGTTGATTAAAGTCAATGGAAATGAATATTGTTTTTCAGTTGTTTGTATAAAATCTCATCCCGAATTCAGGTTAAAAGACATTTTATGGTTCAATCGCCTAAAATGTCTAACATTCGGAGCGATTAAAATTAATTCTCCGTTTCATTCTTTTTATTTTCATTCTTTCGTTTTGAAATTGAACAAAAAATTGTCAAGCTATTTCAGGATCATAAAATCATTCATTATTCTTAGAAGTTCCACGGGAGCATCGGCATGAACCCAATGACCAGCGTGGGGGATGGTTTCCAACGTAGCATCGGGAAAAAGTTTCAGAATTTTTTCCCGATCGTCATTATTTATATAATCCGATTGACCGCCACGTATAAAAAGCACCGGTTTGCCAAAGGTTGAATCACTTTCCACGCTGTCGAAAAGCCTATCCATATTGTGATGAATCGCTTCGAGATTAAGCCGCCAGGCAAAAGTATTGTTCCCGGTACGGAAAAGATTTTTCATTATCAGTTGCCGTGTACGAAAATCGGAGATGGAATATATAAGCTGATCCTCTATTCCTTTGCGTGAAGTTATGCCGGTAAGTGAAACACGCTGCATGGCTTCTACCACCTGTTGCTGGCTATGACGTACCGGATATTTTCCCGGACTGATGTCGATTACCATTAGCCGGTCAACCTTGTCGCCATGATTCAGCGCCAACAGCATGGCCACTTTTCCGCCCATAGAATGGCCGATAAGCGTTACATTCCCAAGATGATTATCATCGATCAACTCCAAAACATCATCCGCCATAGCGGAAAAACTGAAAACATCATCGTGAGGCGACTGCCCGTGGTTTCGCATATCGGGAATATATACCTCAAAATGTTCCGATAATTGCTTTCCTATGCTTACCCAATTGTCGGACATGCCGAACAAACCATGCAAAATAATGACGGGCTTACCCGAACCAAACTGACGATAAAAAAGTTTCATACGTTATTGGTATTCTTCCTTAAAAGGCAAAAATAACAATTTTTGGCTATTCGATTGGTCGGAAATCCGATAGATTTTAAAAACATGCCTGGATTTATTTGTTAGCATAAAATAAAAACCCGGCGCTGTAAAGCTACCGGGTCCAAGGCTTCAGTTAAAGCGGGATTAACTGTCGGCCTAAAACGAAAATCATCTACCTTACTGGATTTATTATTTGGGGTGTTTTACTTTCACATCCAGCCATTTCTCGAGCGTAGAATAGATTTGTTCCTGTTGTTCTTTTGTAAGCGTGGCAATGCGGGTAGCATGGCTTCCGCCTTTGCCAATCATTTTCAAGGTATTTATATTTTTATCTATCCTGGCAGCAGAAGCTTCCCAGGGATCATTGCCGCCATAAATGCAAATGAGGTTTGTCGCTTTGTTTTGCAACCATTCATCCACCTTCCGCATACTTTCGGGATGATAAACCGTAGTTACTTCCTGGGGCGCAAAAATAGTATTGGGATAATCATTATTTTTCAACCATTTCCGGAAAGGTTTTTCATCATATCCGTAATAGCCCAGTTCGGTATTTGCCTGATAAAAGAAAGGTTCGAAAGCCGTTATGCCTTCATCGCTGTAATAATAGGGCTGAACAATGTTTGAAAAATAGTCGTAAAGTTTCTCCGGCGAAATGTTCTTTGCCGGAATTTTATCGCAGTCGCTTCCCCATTGCCAGAACGAAAAAGGATATTCCAATACCATATAATTAAAGGCTTCATCCGGTGATAAACGGGTAAAATGCAGATTCTTCTTTTCCGAATCTTTTATCATTAACGGCAGAAGCTTGCTCTTATTTTTAAACACATTTTGCTGAAAAGCGAAAATACGTGCACGGCATGATTTGTCGCCAACCTTTTGCAAAAAGGTATCTTCACGCGGATCCTCCCGGGCAAAATTAATGGGCGCCACATAAGCCACCGTGGCATCCATATCGTTAGGATAGAAATAATGATGATAGATGGACGTTTGTCCACCCTTGCTGATGCCTGTGGTAATCCATTTGCCGGTATACAGTTTTTTGAAAAGTTGGACTACGGCATGATGATCGGCAGCAGCTTCTTCCACGGTCATATATTTCCAGTCCTTAGGATTAGGAACCGACTTACCGAAATACCGGTGTTCAACCACGATCTGGTTTGCGTCGAGCAGGCGGGTAAGTTCTTCGGAATATCTGGGATTGGCAGCGTAATCGGCATTATAGCCTTCGGTAACCATCACGGTGGGTTTATCGTACCCATCATGCGAAAGGAATATCCGTTGCTGAAACTTAGGCCCTGCCGGGTTATGATGATCCACCGGCTGGGCAAGCATAATTATATACGCTTCTTTGAAATTAGCGTTAGTTTCCATCTTTTGCACATCCGTAACTCCGGGCAGAACTTTAAGCAGTTCATAAAGATTTTGTGCAACCAGATTGCCCGAAAGGACAAAAACCAGCAGGAAAAACAGTAAATATTTTATAAATCGTTTTAACATACAGTAAATCATAATTATATTACCTAATCCTATGCGTCCTGGCCTGAAGCCATGTTGTTTCTTCCACGGTCAACTTTTGCGAAAGCTTCCAAAATACTTTTACATGATAATCGTTAAGCCAGGCTTTTTCCTCAATGGTAAGCAGGCTTACATCTATCAATTTTCGGTCAATCGGACAAAGAGAAAGCGGTTCAAAAGTAAAGAACCTGCCATAAGTAGAAGTAGTTTTTTCGACAACTTCCGCCATATTCTCGGTACGTATGCCATATTTATCTTCCAAATACAATCCGGGCTCGATGGAAGTGATCATTCCGGGTTGCAAAGGAACTGCGGCAGCTCCGCTTGCCGACGAGCCTATGCTCTGCGGTCCTTCGTGGACGTTGAGGAAAAATCCGACGCCATGTCCGGTGCCATGACCGTAATTCAACCCACACTTCCATAGAGGCATACGCGCAAAAGCTTCCAGTTGGTACCCTTTTGTCCCTTCGGGAAATACTGCCATCGACAAAGCGATGGTTCCTTTTAAAGCAAGAGTAAAATCGCGTTTTTCCTGTGGCGAAGGATCTCCCAAAGCAATCACACGGGTAATGTCTGTGGTTCCGCCAAGGTACTGTCCACCGGAATCGAGAAGAAACAGCCCTTCGGGATGAAGTTCAGCATCCGTTTCGGAGGTAGCTTCATAATGAACAATGGCTCCATGTCCTTTATATCCGGCTATGGTTCCGAAGCTTTCGCTCATAAAGCCGGGTTGTTTACTACGAAATTCATGCAGTTTTTCACTTGCCGAAATTTCGGTAATCTTTTTCTGACCAATGTTTTCTTCGAGCCACATCAAAAATTTCACCATCGCAATTCCATCATTAATCATCGTTTGACGAATATTGGCAAGTTCGGTAGTATTTTTTATGGCTTTCATCAGCGAGGTAAGAGCTGCACCTTCCACAATTTTTGCATCCTGCGGAATGTTTTCCATCAGCCACATGTTTACGTTGGATGGATCAAGCATTACGCTATCATCTTTGCTTAGTTTGGCGAGTGCGTCGCTTATTTGCTCGTATGAATACAGGCTTACACCTTCCGATTCAAGAGCTGTCCGGACTTCGGCAGCGATTTTTGCAGGATTGATAAATAAACAGGCATCCGTCATGGAGACAAGAGCATATGAAACGGCTAACGGACTAAAATCCACGTCAGCAGAACGAATATTGAACAGCCAGGCAATATCATCCAGCGTTGCAAAAAGATGATGGCTGACGCCGGTAGCAGCCATACCTGAACGTAATTCGGCTAATTTTTCTTTCGTTGATTTACCGGTATATTCCACGTTGTGAATAAATACGGGACAATCGGGCAAGGCAGGACGATCGTTCCAGAGCTGGCCAACGAAATCATATTTCAGGCAAAGCTGAATTTCTTTGGCAGAAAAAGATTTTTCCATCCGGCGTTTCATATCCGGCGACAGCAGTTTTCCATCTATGCCTACAGTATTTCCGACATTCAGATTATGAGCAATCCATTCAATATGCTCGGGAGTATGCGGAATTTTTAGCTTCTGAAGTTCTATTCCCGACCCTTTTAATTGATCTTCAGCCTGAAGAAAATACCGGGAATCTGTCCATAAACCGGCATAGTCGCGGGTTACAACCACCGTCCCTGCCGAACCGGTAAATCCTGAAATCCATTGACGCGCCTGCCAATGTGCGGGGATATATTCGCCCATGTGCGGATCGTTGGAAGGAATAATGTAAGCATCGATGCCCTCGGAAGCCATCAGCTTTCGTAAAGCGGTAATTTTTTCTTGTGTGTTCATAACTATTTGTTTTTAAAAATTAGTATTCAAAGATAAACAAAATAATCCAAAAAGGATTATGCCCCCGAATGTTCCGTCCGGCAGATTATTTCGTTTTGAAGGTCGGTTCCAAGGTCGTTGAAATAGTCGCTGTAACCAGCAACGCGGACAATCAGGTCGCGGTATTTCTCCGGATGTTTCTGCGCTTCGCGAAGTGTTTCTGCCGACACCACATTGAACTGAATATGATGCCCGTCGAGGCGGAAATAGCTGCGGACAAGACTAACCAAACGGGCAATGTTGTCATCATTTTCAAAAAATTTGGGAGAAAATTTCTGATTCAGCAAAGTTCCGCCGGTTCTGAGATGGTCTATTTTGGATGCCGATTTCAATACTGCCGTCGGCCCGTTGTGATCGGCTCCCTGAACCGGAGAAATGCCTTCAGATAACGGTTCTTTTGCTTTTCGCCCGTCGGGCATCGCGTTGATTTTGCTTCCAAAATATACATGGCAGGTGGTTGGCAGCATGTTAATCCGGTAAGTGCCGCCTCTTGCCGTTGGCCTTCCGTTAACTGCCTGGTAATACATCTCAAAGATAAGTTTTGCCTGCTCATCGGCATAATCCTCATCATTGCCATATTTTGGCGTATGGTAAACCAACTGATAGCGCAATTCCTCCCATCCGTCAAAATTAGCATCCACAGCTTTAACCATTTCGCTCATAGTCAGCGTTTTTTTATCAAACACATGATATTTAAGCGATGTGAGATTGTCGGTCAGACTTCCCAGGCCAACACCCTGGATGTAGTTGGTGTTGTAACGCGTTCCACCTGCATTGTAATCTTTCCCTTTGGCAACACAATCGTCAATCAGAATGGAAAGAAACGGCACGGGAATGTAGGTGGCAAACAGCTTCTCGATGACGTTGTTTCCTTTTATCTTAATATCAATAAAATATCGAAGCTGTTTCTGAAAAGCTTCTGTAAGCTGATCGAAAGTTTTAAAATCTTCCGGATTGCCCGTTTTTATGCCTACTTGTTTTCCCATAAGGGGATCCAAACCATTATGAAGGACGAGCTCCAGTATTTTTGTGAGGTTAAAATATCCGGTAAGAATGTAACTTTCGGTACCGAAAGCTCCCGTTTCCACGCAACCGCTGGCGCCTCCGTTGCGGGCATCCACGATGTCTTTTCCCTGACGCAAAAGTTCCTGAATGATGGCATCGGTATTAAAAACGGAAGGTTGGCCAAAGCCGGTTTTGATAATATGGAAAGCACGATGGAGAAAACGGTCGGGATTTTTCTTGCTCAACTGAACCATGGAACTGGGCTGAAGCAACCGCATTTCTTCAATCACATCGAGAATGATGTATGAAAGTTCGTTTACTCCGTCGGAACCGTCGGGCTTGACTCCGCCCAGATTGATCAGGGAAAAATCAGTGTACGTATTGCTTTCTTCGGCGGTAACGCCGACTTTTGGTGGCGCCGGATGATTGTTAAATTTTATCCAGAAAGCTTCCAAAAGCTCGAAGGCTCGTTCTTTCGTCAGGGTTCCGTCGGCTATGCCTTTCTGGTAAAAAGGATAAAGATGCTGGTCGAGCCGTCCCGGGTTAAAGGAATCCCAGGGATTTACTTCGGTGATGACTCCCAGATGGACAAACCAGTAATACTGCAAGGCTTCGTGGAACGTTTGCGGCGCATGGGCCGGAACGTTTTCGCAAACCCGGGCTATTTCTTCCAGTTCGGCTTTACGCATCGGATTTTTTTCCAAATCAGCTAATTCCTTTAACTTTCTGGCATGACGTTCTGCAAATTGAATAATGGCCTGAGCAGAAATGTCCATAGCTGTCAGTTCTTCTTTTTTATCCAAAGCTTCGGCATCGTTGAAAAAATCCAGTTTTGCGATAGCATCAGCAATATCCTTACGGATATCATTCATCCCCTTTGCATAAATTTTATTGCCCAAAACCGTATGCCCCGGAGCGCGTTGTTCCTGAAACTCGGTAAACAATCCGGCATCATAAGCATTTAACCACTCCGGAGTCATATTCTTAAAAATACGTTCCCGCTGACTTTTTCCTTTCCAGAAGGGTATGATGATGTCTTCGTAGGCTTTGCGGGTTTCTGTATCTACTTTAAAGGAAACTTTGGCTCTTGAATTGAGAATATCCAGATCGTGCAGCGAATGAAGATTCACTTCAGGATAGGTAGGCGTGGCTTTGGGAGCTGGCCCGCGTTCGCCTACAATAAGTTCATTATCAAGGATGCAAATGTGTTTATTTTCAAGTATATACTTAAAACACATTGCCCGTTGCACCGGATAGGAATATTTCTGGGCAACTCCGGTTTTATAAAATTCGGTTACCAGCAACGCCCGTTCCGTCGAAATTCGGTTGACCGCTGCCAGACTTTGTTCCCTGAGTTGTTTTATACGTTGGTTCATGGTAGTTTACTATTAACGATTATTTTTACTAATTGTTTGGTATAAAAATGCCTATCCTCCAATTTTAACCATAAATCCTGCAGATTCAAATGCGGTTTTTATCCAGTTGACGTCTTCATTTTTTAAATCCTGAAGTTTGTTCAGCTTATTTTCCATACCCAAATTCCAATATTTATTTTTTGCGATGCTGTGATAAGGAAGAAGGTGAATTTCAAGAGACTTGTTAATAACATTAAAAAAATCCAGCATTTGACTGATATTTGCTTCGGTATCGTTTATCCCCGGAATAACCGGAAAACGAATGATAACCGCTGAATTTAATTTGATCAGTAATTTCAGGTTTTCAAGGATCAGCCTGTTGGAAACGCCGGTGTATTTTTTATGACTTTCCTCATCCATCATCTTAAGATCGTAAAGAAAGAGATCGGTTTGGGCGGCAATTTTTTCAATTATTTCCGGTTTTGCAAAACCGCAGGTATCAACAGCAACATTATAATGATTATTTTTACAGGCAGTTATGGCATTTATCAAAAAATCAGGCTGCATCAGCGGTTCGCCTCCCGAAAAAGTGATTCCGCCTCCCGATTCTTCAAAAAACACGGCATCTTTTTCCAGCTTTTGCATGAGTTCAGCAACCGTCATTGGTTCACCTATGGTCGCAGAATAGGAAAATGTCCGTTCGTCAAGCTTGTCTTCTTTCGTCTGGCTTTGCAACTCCGGTAATTGACTTTCTGGGTTATGGCACCACCAGCAACGCAACGGGCAGCCTTTCATGAAAACCGTGGTACGGATACCAGGCCCGTCGTGAACGCAATATCTTCGGATATCATAAATCAATCCTTTTTCAGACATAAATTTAAATTTTGAAAAGAAAAATAAAAACACTCGCCGGATGGCGAAATGGTTACCACGGAAAAGAATAGCTCAGGCTAACAAATCCAGCATTCGTACAAGCCACGGCCGAATTTGTGGTAAAGGAATAATTGAAATTTTCCGGACTGCATGTTTACAAAATTGGATGACAAAAATAATACAATATCTTTCAGCAAGGTAAGTATGCTTAAATTTTTTTCGGATTTTTTATTCTTTGTTTTTCGTATCCATCACGATGGTTACCGGTCCATCGTTGATGAGCGAAATCTGCATCATAGCGCCAAACTCGCCGGTTTGAACGGTTTTCCCCAAATCCTTTTCTAACTGATGAATAAATTTTTTATACAGCGGGATGGCTGTTTCGGGTTTTGCGGCACGGATATACGAAGGCCGGTTTCCCTTCCGGGTACTGGCATGAAGCGTAAACTGGCTGATCAGCAAAATATCACCGCCCGCTTCAGCGATTGAAAGATTCATTACACCATTGCAATCGGGAAAAACACGAAGCCGTACAATCTTTCCGCTAAGCCATTCGATATCGTCATCGGTATCCGCCTCCTCTATGCCAAGCAAAACCAATAACCCAGTGTTGATTTCTCCTTTTATCTGATCATCAATTTTAACCGAAGCCTGTGATACTCTTTGTATTACTGTACGCATTTGATAAACAGTGATTTATAATTTGTTTTTATAATATTTACAAACTTTTTACAGGCTCCAATCCGCAATTTCCAAGCCTTCGTCATTAAGTATTCCAAGATAATTTGAATAGCGTTGAGCATCGATTTTTCCATCTTCCACCGCTTGTTTTACGGCACATCCAGGTTCGTGAATATGCGTACAATTACTAAAATGGCATTGATGCATCAACGCACGCATCTCCGGAAAACGCTCAGCGATAGTAACTTTATCCAAATCAATCAGTCCCATTTCTTTAATACCCGGAGTATCAATAATAAATCCACCCGACGAAAGTTCATGCATTTCAGCAAAAGTAGTGGTATGCATTCCTTTTTGATGAACCGATGAAATTTTGCCAATTTTTAAATTTAAATCCGGTTCAATGGCATTGAGCAAAGCCGTTTTTCCTACGCCGGAATGTCCGGCAAATAAATTTACTTTGTCTTTCAAGCCATTTATAAAATCACCAATATTATCGCCTCTTAAGGCTGAAACAGCAATACACTTATAACCAATTGTTTCATAAACTTTTGCCATTTGATTGTGATATTCTTGCAAAAATTGGTCATAAATGTCAATTTTATTAAAGACAAGGGTTACCGGAATATGATAAGCTTCAGTTGTTACTAAAAACCGGTCAATAAAACCGGTAGAAGTACGTGGACTTACCACGGTTACAATTAAATAAGCCCTGTCAATATTCGCTGCAAGGATATGGAATACTTTCGACAACTTGGTGGCTCGACGAATGATATAATTATTCCTTGGCAGAATGTCGTAAATGACGCCAATGCCTTCCGCTTCCATAAATTCAAATAAAACCCTGTCGCCTACCGCCACCGGGTTGGTTGCCTTTAGTCCCTGAATGCGAAAACGACCTTTTAACTTGCATTCCACGCGCGCCCCAGTTTCCGGTTTTACGGTGAACCAGCTTCCGGTTGATTTGGTTACTATTCCTTTCAAAATTCTGAGGATTACCGAAAATTATAATGCTTGCGAACCGTTTTTTTGATATCCCAAACACATTCCAACCCATTTTTAAAGGTTACAAAATCGCCCGGTTTGATGGTAAAATGTCCTTCTTTTGTTTCTATCACTACTTCGCCATCCAAAATCAGACATTCCTCATCACCATCATAAGTATATGGAAATCTTGAAATTTCCTTTTCCCATACCGGCCAATGCCTGATCTTTCGGGTTTCAATTTCCGATTCTGATAATTTTTCTATAATTAATTTATCCATTATTTTATAAAATTTTAAATACTGATAATTTTATTTATAAATTTACAAACAAATTTATGAATAGTTTTATTATGAATTACATTCCATTTTTAATACTATTTTTAGCGCCGGTAATTGCATTATTTGCCTACTTAATTTACAAGCCGGGGTTGGACAGCGATTCCAGCTTTTTATTAAAAATGTGCTTCTTTTATGGTATTCTATCCTATGTGCTTTTTTATTTGATTGATTCTCTTGCCGGATATTACGATCTGAATACTATCCGGAGTTTCAACCGAACGCTTTTTACTGCATTTGTAGTACAAGGCTCGGCTAAACAATTCTGCATAATGCTTCTTTTGTCGGTTATGGTTCTTTATCATAAAGGTTTTTCACGATCCTTTCACGGCATCATTTTTACCATTATGATTGCTTTAGGTTGTGTATCCGCTGAAAATGTCTATTACGTATTTAACAATGGCGGGCAAAATTTTACGCTTATACGGGCATTTACCTCAATACCAGGAAGTATCATTTTTGCTGTTCTTATGGGTTTTTTTGTAGGACAAAGCCGATTTAAAAAATTTAAATGGTGGGATTGTTTTTTGGGTTTAGGAGCAGCTTCTTTTTTTAACGGGGTTTATGATTTTTGTCTTTTCAGCAATGACCATTTTCTTCTCGGAATCTTTGGAATGGGTTCTGTTGCAATTGCTATTTTATTGTATGTAAAGTCATTAAACAATTACCACAATAGCAAATCGTTCGAAGAACCTCAAACCAGATTGTAAATTTTTCCCGGAAGACACTTTACGATTTGCTCAAACTCAAGATTAAGCAATACGGAAGCTACCTTTGACGGGCTGAGCCGGCTTTCGGAACAAATTGTATCAATACCCGTAACCCCATTTTCTTTTAATATATTAATTATCAATTCTTCATCCGGAGTAAGCTGGATAAACAGTTCGCGTTGCCGGAGTTTTTCAGAAGCAGTTTGTTTTTCCCATCCCATAATGTATTTTATATCGTCAGCCGATTGAATAAGCGCAGCACGATTAGTCTTTATAAGATTATTACAGCCTTCGGAATAGGTGTCACCCAACCTGCCGGGAACGGCAAAAACATCCCGGTTATAGGAGTTGGCAATATCGGCAGTAATCAGGGCGCCGCCTTTTCTCCCGGCTTCAACTACTACCACTGCATCTGACATGCCAGCAATGATGCGATTCCGTTTAGGAAAATTTTCACGGTCGGGATTGGTTTGGCTTATAAAATCGGTGAGCAAGCCCCCATTTTTCACCATTTGCTCTGCCAGGGTTTTGTTGAGTGGTGGATAAATCCGGTCCAACCCATGAGCCAAAACAGCGATGGTTGGCAAATTATTTTTCAAAGCGGCTTTATGTGCTGCCGTATCAATACCGTAAGCCAATCCGCTGACCACCAAAACCTGTTGTTCTGTCAAATCTACAATTAATTGATTGGTAAATCCTTTACCATAATCGCTTGCACTCCGGGTACCCACAATAGCAATTACCTTTTCAACATTCATATTGGCATCGCCCTTGAAATAAAGCATTACCGGACTATCAACGCATTGCTTCAGTCGTGCAGGATAATTTGCATCTAAAAAATAAAAGGTTTTGATTTTATATTTTTCAATAAATTTCAGTTCATCTTCCGCATGTTTCAGAACATTTTGATTTGCAATAGCCCCAGCCAGCGTTTCTCCAATTCCTGGTATTTTTTCAAAATTTTTCTTTTTTTCTTTAAACACAGCTTCGGCACTTCCACAATAAGCAATCAGCTTTTTGGCGGTTATATCACCGATTCCGGGAATTAGTGTCAATGCTATTTGGTACAGTAACAATGTCTTAAAAATTAATGATCAAAAATATGGAATTATTCCTAATTTTGAAAAAATATTTCACTGGAAACCAGAAAAAACATATTAGTTTGCCCGCTCGACTGGGGTATTGGACATGCTACCAGGTGTGTACCCGTTATTTATCAATTATTTGAGTACAATTTCAATGTTATTATCGCTGCTTCAGGACGTTCTTTAGCTTTTCTTCAAAAAGAGTTTCCACAACTTACCCTTATCCCGTTTGAAGATTACAAAATCCGATATCAGAAAAAAGGAAGTCTGACTTTTAAAATGTTGTTATCCATACCTTTAATAATAAAAGGAATTTACAAAGAACATCGTAGGTTGCAGCAAATAATAGATGATTTTAAGATAGACGCTGTTATTTCCGATAATCGTTACGGCTTGTTTACCCGAAAAATACCTTGCATTTTTATGACGCATCAGCTTTTTATTAAAATCCCGGCATATTTGCGATTTGCTTCTCCTTTAGCATGTTGTGTTACCCGTTTTTTTATAAATCGCTATAATGAATGCTGGATTCCCGATTTTGAAGGGGCGGAAAATCTTTCGGGAGAATTATCTCACGGACGAACTGTCGGTAAAAACACTTTTTATATTGGTTCATTATCACGATTTGGTTCCGGCGAAAATGGTTTAGATGCAGAATATTCTTACGACCTGTTGGTTATGCTTTCGGGTCCCGAACCTCAACGAAGTATTCTGGAAGAAAAAATTTTTGATCAGCTTAAAACTTCCGATTTAAAAACCATTGTAGTACAGGGAATTACTGATAGAGAAATGACTTTTGATTTAAATCCAAAAGTTAGAGTGTATTCTCATTTGGAAACCAGATTGCTCCAAAAATTTATGACGGAGTCGAAAATAATTTTATGTCGTTCGGGTTATTCTACCATCATGGACTTGGCAGCTCTGGGAAAAAAAGCAATTTTTATCCCAACTCCCGGGCAAACAGAACAGGAATATCTTGCTAAATATCATCTTGAAAATCAACATTTTTATTCAATAGCACAAAAAAAATTCTCCATTCCAGGAGCCATTGTCCAGGCAGCCGGATTTCAGGGCATAGAATTAAAACCTGATTTCGATTTGCTTAAACACCGGCTCGCCATTTTGACAACCCAAATTTGAATGCCAAACTTTTATACTTTTGCAAAAAAATAATTTATGCTTCTGAATTTTATTTCCTGGCATGTAAATCCTGAAATATTTCACATCGGACATTTTGCCATCCGCTGGTACGGTTTGCTATTCGCACTTTCGTTCTATTTTGGATATCTTATAATTAACCAGATGTTTAAAAAAGAGGGTGTTCCGCAGAAAGTACTCGATCAGTTGACAACTTATATGCTTATCGGCACCGTTATTGGCGCCCGGCTGGGACATGTATTGTTTTATGAACCCGTCTGGTATTTTAGTCATCCATTGGATATATTGAAAATCTGGGAAGGCGGTTTAGCCAGTCATGGCGCCGCAATTGGTATCCTATTGGCATTGTGGATTTTTTCCAAAAAAAGCAAAAGGCCATTCCTTTGGACAATAGACCGGATTGTGATTGTGGTTGCACTTTCGGGATTACTTATCCGAACAGGCAATCTGATGAATTCTGAAATTTTCGGTAAACCAACTTCGTTGCCATGGGGCTTTATCTTTGAACATTATGACGAAGTGCCACGCCATCCAACACAAATCTACGAAGGCTTTTCATATCTTGCTATTTTTCTTTTTCTGCTCAATTATTATTATCGGAAAAACGGCGCTCCAACACAAGGCGTTTGTTTTGGAATATTCCTTATTACCACATTTACCATGCGTTTTTTAATCGAGTTTCTGAAAGAGCCACAAGTTGGATTTGAAAGTAAAATGGTATTGAATATGGGACAATTACTTAGTATCCCATTGATTTTGTTGGGTATTGGTATTTTAATCTGGACCAAGCAAAAGCGAAAAACGGTTTAAATTTTTTGAAATAAAAAAACGACATATAAAAACCTGTCCCAGGTTAATTATTGATGTTCTTTACGTAACAAGTCATTCACCGTTTTTACCGGATTAAATGTGATAATCGGAGTTTCTACAAAAATAGTTATCCAATCAGCCATTGCACCGTTCCATAATCCCGGAAGTTCCTGGGCTTTCAGGCTTCGTCCGTCCTTCGATTTAACGGAAATAAAACCAGTGGAAGCATCAACAAATTGAGTAAGATCAAATTTTTCTCCTTTATAATTTTGCACCCCGCATACCAGGTCAACAGGATTGAAATGTGTGGATTTATTTAAAATTTCTTTTTGTCTGGCGTCGTTCAAGTCAACTTGTGATGATTCAACAATTTGTAATGATATTTCGCCATCTTCATTTTCGACCCAAAAAGGACCGCCTCCGGGTTCGCCTTCATTTTTTACCATTCCACAAACCCGCATAGGCCGGTTGAGTGTATTATAAAGATAATCTATTTTTTCGATATCTGGAAAACCTTCCAGTTCATTGATTTTCAGATTTAATTGGTTTTTAGCAAATTGTGCTATCTCTTCGAGTTCTGCATCCGATACATTTCCATCGTCAAGCATTTCAAGATAGCTAAACGTTTGCTCCTGAAGCCGGAGTAATGTGCCGCCAATTACTTTTTTGTAAAGATATGTCTGTTCTTTTAAATGGTCGGGAACAATATTATCAATGTTTTTGATAAAAATAATATCACCCTGTAAATCATTCAAATTCTCGATAAGAGCGCCATGACCGCCCGGACGAAAAAGCAAACCTCCATCATCTTCGCGGAAAGGTTCATTGTTCATGTCAACGGCAATGATATCCGTTGACGATTTTTGTTCCGAAAAGCAAATGGTATAGTTGCAATGAAATAGAGATTCGTAGATGTGTTTTGTTTCAGCAATTTTTTGTTCAAATTTTTCCCTGTGTTCGGGGGAAACGGTAAAATGAACAAACACCTGTCCGTCGGATTGCCTGCAATAATTAGCGCCTTCCACTAAATGCTCTTCAACCGAAGTTCGTGAGCCGTTGGAATACCGGTGAAATTTTAGCAAACCCTTGGGAAGATTTGCATATCCAAGCCCCTTTTCTTCAAGCAGATAATCAATGACTAACGTAAATCTTTTTTCATTGATACAGACGTCAATATCAATACCATTTTTGTTCATTACCGATTTTAAATCTTCATAAAATGCAAAATTTTGTATTTCCGTAATAAATTGGTTAACCGATTGAAAATCTTTATTATTCAGGTAATTTTCATTTTGAGGAAGACTTGTTTTGTATTTTTCGCGGAATTCAAATAACTGCTTGAACATTCGGCTTGCAGCGCCAGATGCCGGAACAAATTTTAATATTTGTCTGTCTTTTGACGCATCGTCATAAAAAGAAACCATTCCCTTAAACGTTTCTTCATCATACCGGATGATCCCATCACCGGTAGTTGCCGGTTTTATAAGGTTGATGAAAGGAAAACCATTCTTAAAATTAGCTAATTGACTTTCAATTTCTTTTTTACTAATACCCTTATTTTGTATTTGTTGCAAATCGTTATCGGTAAGCATATTTTTGATTATTTGATTAAACCATGATCTGATAAATTAAAGAAATTCAAACAAGTCAAAATTATAAAATTTCTGCACAAACATTTTATATTTTTTAAAATCAAAAAAAAATCCTTCCTGATTTACTCAGGAAGGATTTTCATGTTAGGATGCTGAAGCTTATCTAAGCTTTACATTTATTGCTTGAGGACCTCTTTGTCCGTCGGTTACTTCAAAGGTAACTTCTTCACCTTCTTCTAAACTATGATAACCTGCATTGATTATACCTGAATGATGTACAAAAATATCTTTTCCGTTTTCATCTTCGATAAATCCATAACCTTTTTGGTTGTTAAACCATTTTACTTTTCCGTTCATTTTACTTTTCTTTAAAAATTTTAATACGATCTTCTTTTATAATCACTTTTATAATCACTTTTGAAATTATTGCGTGATCTGTTATTATTGTTATTATTTGTCCGGGGTTTTGCCTCGTTAACAATCAGTTTTTTCCCCAAAAATTCGGCTCCGTTTAGTTCTTCAATAGCTGTGTTTGCTTCTGTGGAATCATTCATTTCTACAAACCCAAAACCTTTGCTTTCTCCCGAATATTTATCGGTAATTACATTGGCTGAGCTTACTTGTCCAAATTCTTCAAAAATTTGGCGAAGATTTTCTTCTTTAATCTTATCACTAAGATTACTAACGTAAATGTTCATACTTGAAATTTGATAATTAATACTTTTTGGTTAAATTTAAAAGTGTTATAAACTTAAACTGACGTGAAGTTCTGAGGCTTGACAAAAACAGTAGAAGGGAGGAACTTTCTTTTAAAATTTATGCAAAGATAAACTCTTTTGAATTACAATTACTTATTTTAAAAAAATAAAAAAATCTTTTTTAATGACATTTTTACATTTGCCTTATTTTGTGTCATTTATAAATATTAACAATGAAATATAATTTTTTCAAAAATAATTTTACCTTTGCAAACCATTTTACTGACACTTTTACAAACGCATGAGTATATCTGAAAATGCATTTTGAAAAGTTAAGTACGTGTTTTTTTGCCCAGGTGGTGAAATTGGTAGACACGCCAGCTTGAGGGGCTGGTGTTCGCAAGGACGTGCAAGTTCGACTCTTGTCCTGGGCACAACCAATTGATGTTTTGCAGTTTTAAATGTAAATGAGATATTAAAATTCTCAATTACGAGAATAATCGCAAATCATAAATCTTCAACAAAATACATTTGCCCAAGTGGTGGAATTGGTAGACACGCTAGTTTCAGGGACTAGTGGCCGTACGGCTGTGCAGGTTCAAGTCCTGTCTTGGGTACACGAATAAATTAAAAAGCCTTGTAAATAAATATTTTACAAGGCTTTCGTTTTTTTAGTTGAACATTTGCCGGAAATTGGCGGTTTTACGATACGCTCTCCTCTCTTTAGTGTTTCTTTAATTTTCAAACCCCCGAAGATCATTCATCAGTTTTTTCCTCGTAAAGAATATTCTGCTCTTAACCGTGCCAATTGATAAATCAAGCTTGTCGGCTATTTCCTTATACTTGTAACCAGCATGGTGCATTTCAAAAGGTAGTCTTTGATCTGCATTCAGGTTTTCTATTGACCTTAAAATTTCCTTTTCCGAAATGATAGAGTCGGGCTGAGGAAAATCGGACTTATTATTTGTATTTATGAAGTATAAATCGTTCGTTGAATCTACAATGGTATTGGATTTTATTGTGCGCCGGTAATTATTTATAAATGTGTTTTTCATTATTGTATAGGTCCAAGCTTTAAAGTTGGTATCAGTTGAGAATTTATCCTTATTTACCAAAGCTTTAAGGTTTGTGTCCTGGATCAAATCGTTGGCCTCTTCACGGTTGGAAGTTAAGGTGCTTGCAAAATACCTGAGGTGATTTTGAACACCAAGTAGCTTATAGTTGAATTCAATTTCTGACATCTTGAAAATTTTTTATGTTATATCAGTTGTTTAACAAATAACGTGCTAAGTTAAACATTATTTTGTTAAATTTAACCAATTCTTAAAAATAATTATTTAAAAAAATGAAGAAATTTCGCTTATACGCTTGTTTATCTGTATTTTATCCTGATTTAATTTAAATATGCAATGTTTAAAATGTATTTCGAATATTTAAACATTTTTGTGATCCTTTTGACACTAAAATGTAGAATATCAAGCTTTTAAGTAACTGATTACTTAAATAAGTAAATAAAGAAATTTTTGATTGAATGATCTATTAAATTGCCCATCGGAGCATGGATTTTCCCAAAAAGGAAATTAAATTCCCTTTAAGTGTAAAAACGGAAATTAAATACTGGCAATTTTTTCTTTGAACCTGGAAAGTGAATTGATTTTAATAAAATTTGGTGGCAACGAAGGATTAAAGGAAATTACCTGTAAGCCGGTAATAAAAACTGTGGTGGATGGATACAATAATGAAAGCCTCTGAATATAACTATCAAACTCCCTGTCAGAAAAAACAGTTGTGAATGATGTTACCACGGCATCGGGATTAATAATCGGAGTTATTTCCTGTAATTCATTAAGCGGAACAGACTGACCGAGATAAGTTATTGAATGGCCATTTTTTTTCAGAATATAGGAGTAAAAAAGAAGTCCGAGTTCGTGCCATTCGTTTTCAGGGAGAAAAAGAAGAAATTTTTTGGCATCAGGTTTTTGATTTGGCATTTGTCCGTCAATGGCTACAATTAATTTTTGCCGGAAAAGGTTTGTCATATAATGTTCATATGCCGGATTTATTCTTCCGGCAAGCCAAAGAATGCCAACTTTTTCAAAGAAAGGATAAATAATATTGATAACGGTGTTTTCAAAACCAATATTAATTGAAGAAGATGCAATGATTTTATCAAATTTCTGTTCATCAAATTCCATCATGGATTCCAACAGGTTATCAATCTGATATTCATCATTGTTTTTGATGGAAGAGAGTCCGATAACTTTTTCATTTAATTCCTCGTTCGTCAGGGTTGCGATCTTTGAAATTTTAAACTTTTTCTTAAGCAAAAGCGAAATATTCAATAATTTACGCAAATCTTCGTCTTTATAACTTCGGACGTTACCCACCGATCGTTCCGGAGTAAAAATTTTGAATCGGTTTTCCCACATACGTATAGTATGGGCTTTTATACTGGTAAATCTTTCCAGGTCGCTTATGGAATACTTATTTTTTTTCATCCCTATATGAATTTTAAAATAATAACAACCAATAAAGAAAAAAGTTTAAATCAATTTCGTCATGAATACTTTTAATATCATCCAGCCTTTTTTATCTGCTCCAAAATGTTTTTTGCTTTCTCAAATGCCATATCCAAACCCTCAGGATTTTTTCCTCCGGCAGTAGCATAAAACGGTTGTCCGCCTCCACCGCCCTGAATATTTTTTGCCAATTCTCTGATAATTACACTTGCATTCAAATTTTTGTCGGCAACAAGGTTTTCTGAAATCATAAGGCTTAAATTTGCCTTATCATCAACTGACGAACCACTGACAAAAAACAAATTTTCAACCTGATTTTTTAAGCCATATGCCAGGTCTTTAACGCTATTCGAATCTAAATCGGATTTATAAGCAATAAAATTTATCCCGTTTATCGGATTAATTTTTGAAGCAAGCTCTGTAATAAGATTTTTAATTTTTTCATGATTCAGTTCTTCAATCTTTTTATGAAGATCTGAATTTTCATCAATCAGTTGTCTGGCACTACGAACTACATCTTTTGTGTTTTTAAAAAGATCAGTAAGCTGCTCAATAATAGAAAGCTGATTATTGATAAACGCTTCCGCTTTATCGGCAGTGATGGCTTCTATGCGTCGTACACCTGCCGCTATGGCACCTTCTGACACGATCTTTATCATGCCAATTTGTCCTGTTGCCGGCACATGGGTTCCGCCACAAAGTTCCACCGATTCGCCATAACGAACAACTCTGACTTTATCGCCGTATTTTTCACCGAAAAGAGCCATGGCTCCCATCTCAGCAGCTTTTTTTATAGGGTATTCACGAAATTCGGTAAGAGGAATATTGGCACGTATTTTTTGATTAACCAACTTTTCCACGCTGGCAATTTCTTCCGGGGTGAGTTTTGCAAAATGGGAAAAATCGAAACGAAGATGGTCGGCATCAACCAACGAACCTTTTTGTTCCACATGAGTTCCGACAATCTGACGCAACGCATAATGCAACAAATGGGTAGCCGAATGGTTGTTAGCAGTAAGTCTTCTTTTTTCTGCATCAACACTTGCAATAAACGACGATGTTAAATTCGAAGGTAAGGTAGAAGTGATATGGATAACAAGATTATTTTCCTTTTTGGTATCTTCCACAATCACCGTTTCATTAGCCGAGCGCAACGTTCCGCTATCGCCAAGCTGTCCGCCGGATTCGGCATAAAAAGGAGTCTGGTTAAGGACAATCTGGTAAAATTCCTTGCCTTTAGTCTTTATTTTACGGTATTTCACTATTTCAGCTTCGGCTTCGAGAAAGTCGTAGCCTACAAATTTTGTTTCACTTTCTTCTTTAAAAACGACCCAGTCGGCAGTGTCGACCGCAGCAGCCTGCCGCGAACGGGCTTTCTGCTGTTCGAGTCCTTTTTTAAAACCATCCATATCGACGTTCCAGCCGTTTTCCTTAGCCATCAAATCGGTAAGGTCAATAGGAAAGCCGTAGGTGTCGAATAATTCGAAAGCAAATTCGCCATCAATTAGTTTAGCGCCGGCATTTGAAGCAATATAATGATTGAATTTTTGAATCCCGAGCGATAACGTACGCAGAAAAGCCTGTTCCTCTTCCCTGATGACACGGATAACCAAATCCTGTTGCGTTTTCAGTTCAGGAAAAGTGCCTTGCATTTGTTCCACCAGCAAGGGTACGAGCAAATTGATAAATGGTTCATTAAAACTGAGGAAGGTATAGCCGTAGCGAACGGCACGGCGCAAAATACGACGGATAACGTAACCGGCTTTGTTGTTGGAAGGAAGCTGTCCGTCGGCAATGGCAAAAGCGATGGCTCTCAGATGATCGGCAACCACGCGCATAGCAATATCCGTTTTTTCATCCAGGCCATAGGGTTTACCGGCTATCCGGGCAATTTCCTGTATCAACGGCTGAAAAATATCGGTATCGTAATTGGATTTTTTACCCTGCAATACCATACTCAAACGTTCGAATCCCATGCCGGTATCCACATGCTTTGCCGGCAGCGGAACCAAACTGCCATCCGATAACCGGTTAAATTCGATGAATACCAAATTCCAGATTTCGATGACGAGGGGATGGCTTTGATTTACCAATTCCCTACCTGGGATTATTTTTTGTTCGGCTTCGTCGCGGATATCAACATGAATTTCGGAACAGGGACCACAGGGACCGGTTTCACCCATTTCCCAGAAATTATCCTTTTTAGAACCGAATAAAATATGGCTTTCGGGCACAATTTCCTTCCAGTATCCGTAAGCTTCTTCATCAATGGATGTACCGTCGTTTTTATCGCCTCCAAAAACGGTAACATATAATTTTTCAGGATTGATTTTATAAATGCCGGTCAGGAGTTCCCATGACCAGGCAATGGCTTCTTTTTTAAAATAATCGCCAAACGACCAATTGCCGAGCATCTCGAACATGGTATGATGATAGGTGTCGTGGCCCACTTCTTCCAAATCGTTATGCTTGCCCGAAACACGGAGGCATTTTTGCGTGTCGGCAACTCTGGGTGCAACGGCAGGAACATTTCCCAGGAAAATATCTTTAAACTGATTCATGCCCGCATTGGTAAACATAAGGGTAGGATCATTTTTTACTATCATTGGAGCCGAGGGAACAATATGGTGATTTTTGGATTCAAAAAAATCGAGAAAAGTTTTTCTTACCTGAATAGAATTCATAAATGCTGTAAAATATTAATTAATGTTTTTTTAAAAAATGACGAAATACTTCGTTACTATGCCTGAATTTTTCATTATTTAACAAACAAATCAGATGTTTGTTACAATAATCGGGCTGCAAATTTAGTTTAATTAAACAACCTCTGAAAAAATATTTGTTTGGAAAAGCCTCAAATTAGCTCTTGAATAATTGTTTCGGTGTACAGCCGGGTTTCAGAAAAAATTCGTAGGTTTGCAAAGAGAGGTTTCAGATTAGATAACAACATTGACAAAAGATGGCTAAGATCAAGTACCATTTTAATATTCATTCGTTAAAAATTGAAAAGGTAAGGGTAACCCTGAGAGAGCGTTTGATTAAGCTTTTGGGAGTGCTGGCATCGGGCTTGGTATTTTCGGCAGTGGTGTTGTTTTTTGCTTATAACTTCTTCAATTCACCAAAGGAAAAAATGCAATTGCGGGAAATTGAACAATACAAACTGCAATATGAAATCCTGAACGACCGTATGGGTCGTGTTCAAAAAGTATTGAACGATTTGCAGGACAGGGACGACAATATTTACCGCGTCATTTTTGAAGCCGAGCCTATTCCCGCCTCTATGCGCAAAGCCGGCATTGGCGGCGCCGACCGTTATGCCAAATTGGCCGGATATAAAAATTCCGACATCATTATTAATGCCACCAAAAAGCTGGATCAGATAACCGGACAGATGTACGTACAGTCAAAATCGTTCGACGAGGTGTTTAAACTTGCCAAGGGAAAGGAAAAAATGCTGGCCGCCATTCCTGCCATACAACCGGTAAGCAACAAAAACCTGCGGGCGCTGAGTTCTTTTTTCGGTTACCGTACCGACCCGTTTTATAAAGTATTGAAATTTCACGAAGGAATTGATTTTTCGGCTCCTGCCGGAACAAAAATATATGCTACCGGCGATGGCGTGGTAACCAATGCCGGGCGTGCATCGGGATATGGCAATCAAATCATCATTAATCATGGTTTTAATTACAATACCATGTATGCCCATCTCTCGCGCATGAACGTCCATCGCGGTCAGGTGGTGAAACGGGGTCAGGTCATCGGATTTGTTGGCAATACCGGAAAATCTACCTCTCCGCACCTTCATTACGAAGTGCTGAAATTCGGTAAACCGATAGATCCCATCAATTTCTTCTTCAACGACCTTACCCCTGCCGAATACCAACAGATGCTCGAACTATCGTCGAGACCTTCGCAAACTATGGATTAATCCTTCTAAGCTATGGCCGTAAAAAAGAAACCAATAGAAAAAATTTATTACTCCATCGGGGAGGTTTCCCGGATGTTCGATGTAAATGCTTCGCTTATCCGTTTCTGGGAAAAAGAATTTGATATCATCCAGCCCCATCGTAATAAAAAAGGCAACCGGATGTTTACCAAGGAGGATGTGGACAATTTTCATATCATTTATCATCTGGTAAAGGAACGCGGGTTTACGCTTCAGGGCGCAAAGGATAAGCTGAATGAAAACAAAACCGATACCATAGACAATCTTGAGATTATTAAATCGCTTACGCGGATCAAGGAATTTTTGTCAGAGATTAAGAAAGACCTTTAGCGATTGGCTGTTGGCTAGCGCCAGTTTTTTGTTGATGGTTGTTAGTTGATAGCTAAGCGGGAAGCTTAGCCCTCCCGCTACTCAATAATCAGTGGGTTAGCGATTGTCCAACAGCGGTTGGCTAAAAGCTAATGGCTAAAAGCGGATAATAATACAAACGGAATGCTGCCTCTGCAACTTCGCGGATGCAATAATACAAACGGAATGCTATACCTGCAACTTTGCAGACACAATAATACAAACGGAATACTGTACCTGTAACTTTGCAGATACAATAATACAAACGGAATGATGCATCTGCAACTTTGCGGATACAATAATACAAATGGAATGCTGCATCTGCAACTTTGCAGATACAATAATACAAACGGAATGCTGCATCTGCAACTTTGCGGATACAATAATACAAATGGAATGCTGCCCCTGCAACTTTGCAGATACAATATAATGGACTAAAACCCCGTAATGAAACTTTGTGCCGGAACTTCGTGAAACGTTATACTACCTATTTCAGAACAAGACACACTTTTTAGGACCCCACCCTTCCCTCCCCTCGCGAGGGGAGGGAGGTGCATGCCTATATTTCAGACTATTACCGGATGGGTGGGGTCAGAAAAACCAGATGTTTCACTAAGATAAAAATTGCTCCTATAAAAAACTTTGTGCCGGAACTTCGTGAAACGTTGTGCTACCGTGTATGGCTGTTAGCGGTTGGCTATTGGCTGCTGAGCCGAAGGCTTAGTCTCGATCTTTTCGGGATTAGCAATTGGCTAACGGCTAAAAGCTAACGGCCAAAAGCAGATAATAATACAAACGGAATTAGGATCTCGGGCTTGGCATGGTTAAAATACCATGTGATTTTGTACTGAATTTGCCAAAAAATGAAGAAAAATCGGGTTCCTTTTTTTCTTCTTTTCCTACGAATACTCGATAAACCCCTACGAATACTCGCAAAACACCTACGAATAATAAATTCTTTGAAAAAACGAATAAAATATTAAATCGTTGTTTAACTTTGTGGGTATAAATAGCAAAACATTTTGAAATATCCAAAAGGGTTCTTTTCATACAAACCGAAAATGGCATTTTATGGATATCTCCCCCGAATTATCGGGATAACCAATTAAATTAAAAATTAAAAACACAATCATCATGAAAAAACTTCTACTCCTTTGTCTGCTCACCGGCATTGTTTGCCTGGGCTATTCACAGAAAAAAAGGGTTACCCTGCCGGCTTTCCTTAAAAACAAAACCGTTAACCTTTCGCAGGTAAAAACGACAACATCTGCCACTCATTCCCAATCCTCAGCGGCTCTTCCGGCAAACGCCAAGGCTTCGCGTTCGGTGGATGAAGAGCAAATCGGACAGACCAATTACGACCTCCAGTCGAAGTCGTGTACACCCTATGGGCGCTACTTTTATTATGACGACGGAACCATGGGCGCTGTCTGGACAAAATCCGTTAACTCCACAACCTTAGGTACCGGCTATAATTATTACGACGGTACATCGTGGCAGGCCACTGGCAGTGTTGGTTCCATTAATGCCGGATGGCCAAGTTATGCCGCTTTGGGAGCCAACGGCGAAATCATCGTTGCCCACCGCAGCGCCACGCAACCGCTGGTGATAAGTACACGCAACACCAAGGGAAGCGGCGACTGGACACAAACTACGTTCAACGGTCCCGACGGACATCAGCTGATGTACCCGCGATTAGTTACCGGCGGAAACGATCATAACATCGTTCATCTTTTTGCCTTGACAGCTCCGGTTGCCGAAGGCGGTACGCCCTACCAGGGACAGGACGGAGCTTTGGTTTATTCCCGTTCCACCGATGGCGGCACCACCTGGACGCAAGACAATGTTATCCTCAACGGCATGGGATCAACTGACTACGTTAACTTCCATCCCGATAAATACTCCTGGGTGGAACCAAAGGGCGACAACTTAGCTTTTATCGTTTGCGACAATCAGAATGATTTATTCGTGATGAGATCTGCCGATGCCGGCGCTACCTGGCAGAAGACGGTGATTTGGGAACATCCGTATCCGCACTGGAACGGAATCTCCGCTACCGATACTTTTTACTGTCCCGACGGTTCGGCTCATGGTGTGTTTGACAACAACGGAATGCTGCACGTGGCTTTTGGGCTAACCCGGCTGATTTCCGACGGAACTACCATTCAATATTTTCCCTGGGTGGATGGGATAGCCTACTGGAACGAAAATTATCCTACATGGACGGGCGGAACTCATGAACAGCAATGCAACTGCCTTGATCCCGATATTCTTGACCAGCAAGGAAGCCTTATTGCCTGGATGCAGGACATCAATGGTAACGGACAATTAGACATCGTAGGGTTACCCGATTCCTACAATCATTTAGGACCTACCAGTATGCCACAGTTAGTTGTAAATAATTACAACTGTATATTTCTGATATACTCCGGAATTACCGAAACGTTTGATAACGGCGCGTTGAACTATCGTCATATCTGGGGAGTATGCAGCTGGAATGGCGGACAAACCTGGTATGCTTTTCAGGATTTTACCGGCGATGTTCTCCATGCTTACGACGAATGCGTTTTCCCTTCTATTGCCACAAAAGTTGACGACAAATTTTATTGCATCTATCAGGCAGATAATGAACCGGGGCTGTCTAACATACCCGGTGATAACTATATACGGTATTTAGCGCCATATTTACCTTGGTTACCGTATGTGCCTTCCCTTGCTGGTAAGATAACTTATCCGAAGAATGCTCCCGTACCTTTATCGGATGTTACCATTAACCTTAAAGATACACAAGGAAATTTGGTTGCATATCATACAACTGATAACAACGGGGATTATACATTCTGGGAAATACCTTCAGGTGATTATACCATAGATTGTTCCATTACTAAGCCCTGGGGCGGAGTATCGGCGGCAGATATATTGCTTTATAGAAAGCACATCGCCGGTATAGCTCCCTTAACCGGTATTTTCTTAGCTTCGGGCGATGTAAATGCCTCGGGTGAACTAACGGCAACGGATGTATTATTAATAAAAAAACGTATTGCCAATGTTATTTCCGCTTTCCCTGCCGGCGACTGGCTTTTTAATGCTACGCCGGTTACTATCTGGATCAGTCCTGTTGAACTTAATTTCAATGGAATGTGCTATGGCGATGCCAACGGGTCGTATGTGCCACAATAAACAATCAATTATAATTTATCGCCTAATTTCGAATGCAAATAATACCCTCTTATGAAACACAAACCGCTCTCCTTAATTACAACTGCATTATTATTCCTTTGTACCCTTACCGGTTATACGCAGGATTATTGGAACCCAATAAATACACCATCAGGAGTTAACATTGGGCCATTGGCTGCTACTACAAATGGTACAATTTTTATCGGAACCTATTATAATTCCGATGGAAAAGGTATTTATCGTTTAATGCCTGATAGTACAAGCTGGGAATTAGTTGGTTTATCTAATTACAATGTTTATTCCTTTGGGATAAACCCGACAGGTGAAATATTTGCGGGTCTTAGTGGCCCAATTCTTAAGTCTATAGACAATGGGAGTACATGGACAGAAAAATATAACGCCGAAGGAAATATCATTTGTATTACTCCTGGAGAAAATGGAATTCTGTTTGCCAGTAGTTGGGGAAACAGTAGCAGAATCCTGCGCTCAATAGACAATGGGGAAACTTGGTCAGAAGTTTTTAATACAGGTGATAATTCTGAACCTATTTATAGTATTGCTATTCGGAATTCCGATACCATTTATGCCGGTACAATCAATTTTTTTGAGGGCGGGGGCATGTTTCGCTCTGTTGACGGAGGTTCGAACTGGGATACTATTGGATTATATAATTTTCATGTTAGAGCTTTAGCCTTAAATTCAAAAGGAGATTTGTTTGTTGGTACTTATGGGCACAATACCCAATATGAGTTGAGTGGTGTATATGCAAAATATCATAATCAAAATAATTGGAAAAAAATAGCTTCCGGGTATATTTGTACTGTTTTAATAAACAAATTTGATGATATTTTCGTTGCAACAGGAAATGTTTGGGGACACGTTTATACCTCAAAAGATAATGGTGCTTCCTTTCAACTGTTAAATGGTATTTTTCCCGATGAGGTATCTTGTTTAGCACTTGACAGCGCAGGTTACCTTTATGCTGCTTCATCAAACCCGGCTTATCTGGCAAAAAGTCGGGAATCTACTACCATTATCACCCTTGACGGGTCTATAACGTATGCCAATGCAGGGGACACACCTTTAGCAAGCATCACGGTGGAACTGGCAAAGGGAGATTCAATTGTCAGGGATACCTTGACTAATGCTCAGGGCTATTATTTATTTAGAGATATAGACACCGGTACTTATACCATGAACGTAATATCACATAAGCCCTGGGGAGGTGTATCGGCAGCCGATGTGCTTTTATACCGCAAACACATTGCCAATATTTCCAATTTAAACGGTATTTATCTGGCCTCTGGTGATGTTAACGGTTCGGGCGACTTGACGGCGGTGGATGTCCTTCTGATAAAAAAGCGAATAGCTAATATTATTAATGTATTCCCCACAGGCGACTGGTTTTTTAACAATCAGCCGGTAATGGTAAATGGAAGAGTAACGTATAATTTTAAGGGAATATGCTATGGCGATGCCAACGGGTCGTACGTGCCGCCGGCAGGTAAAAAGATGGTGAATAAATGACAACTGAATTTTTGTTTTTCGAGATAATGAATAATAAATTTGTTAAAACCATGAGAAAACAATTACAAATTTTAATCCTCCTGTTATTATCCTCCCTTGCCTACCCCCAGGTTTGGACACCCCCGGTGGATATTTCCAACACAATGGGGTATAGCATGGAACCAGACATGGTAATTGACCATAACGGGGTTATCCATGTGGTTTGGGCGTACAAGATTAACGATAACTACTGGAAAATCATGTACTCCAAATCGGAAGACGACGGGCTGACCTGGAGCACACCCTATGATGTGTTGCAAAACACCTCGCTATGGATGTCGCAGCCCCATATTGCCTGCGACAACAGCGGACGCTTTCTGTATGTTACCTACGATTATAATACCATGGACCCTGAGAGCATGCTGGTGTATATGGTTATCTGCGACAGAGGACAATGGGGTACTCCTATATTAATAAGCAACGATATGCCTGGTTCGGACTATAATAAAGTGATTGTTGACAATAATAACAAGATCTACGTTTTCTGGGGTAATTCAAGTATAAAAAATTATTACCGTTATCTCGAAAATGATGAATGGAGTGATATTAAGCAACCCTATTATAATAATTTGCCTGATTTTTATGCACTTTACAACTGTAGCGTCGATTCTGCGAATATCCTGAAATGGGCCGGTTATTCCACTCAGGAAATGCCAATGGGATATTACAATCAGGCCTATTTTGAATTTAACCCGGCAACCAATCAATGGAGCGTTCCGTACATCTTCACAGGCAGAAAAGCATCCATAGGCAATGCTATTGCTTTGGATAAAAACGGAAATCCGCAGATCGCCTTCCGTGAAATAACCAACGATTCAACGCCTCCCAATACGGGAACCTTTTATACTTCAAGTATTAATCAGCAATGGAGTAAACCTGAATTAATCAACGAAAATAATCCGGAAGGACAACAAATTGCCATTGATCAAAATAGTAATACTCACATTATAAATACTGAAAAAACCTCAAACGGACAGCAGTTAGTCCATTATGAAAAAATAACGGGGCAATGGATAAAAACAGTTGTTGATAACTCAGAATATATGATTCCATCTTCGAAATTAATTTTTAAGAAAAATAAATTATACTTAACTTATGTACATTGTGATACACCAGGAGGCATTGATGAAAATATCTATTTTACCACATTCGACATTTTAACCGGAACAACAGAGTCCACAACCGCTATCTCGGATTTCAAAATCTATCCTAACCCGGGAAAAGCCCCTGTTATGATAGATTTCAGCATTGACAAACAAGAAAAAACAGAAATTTCAATATATGATTTAAACGGAAGAAAAATAACAACACTAATAAACGAAGATAAAACACCGGGCAGATACCAGACACTATGGAACGGCAGGGACCAGAACGGAAAGGAGGTAAACAGTGGTCTCTACCTCGTACGCCTCCAGTGGGGCAGGAACTCGGTTACTCGTCCGGTGGAATATAGTAAACAATAACAAGACGAACCCTTAGGGTTTTAACTAACTAAAATTATGTAAAAATGGAAACCAAAAAGTATTTCTCAGACTCCTGAACCATCATCGGGCGAAGTAGTCAGTCCGAAAATCAGAACTGCTTACTCAGGTACTGAAGTTGCCAGGTGAAAAATTACAACCGCTTCCTGTAACGTTACGCATACCATTCTGCAACTGCGAACCGCTTCCTGTAACGTTACACATGCCATTCTGCAAGTGCAAACCGCTTCCCGTAACGTTACACATGCCATTCTGCAACTGCAAACCGCTTCCTGTAACGTTACACATACCATTCTGCAAGTGCGAACCGCTTCCTGTAACGTTACACATGCCATTCTGCAAGTGCGAACCGCTTCCCGTAACGTTACACATGCCATTCTGCAAGTGCGAACCGTTTCCTGTAACGTTACACATACTTTGTAGAAATTAAATATCGTATCTATAAAGGGGTATCAATAATTATTTTCAATTTTTTTTCATTTGCTGTGTTTTATTTAATATAATTTCACTTAACTTTGTAAGTGTAAATTATTAACCATAAATAATAACTATAATGAAAAAACAACCTTATTACCTTCAAAATCCTTTTTTGACGGCATTCATTAAGAGTCATAAAAGGTTATTAACGCTACTCAATCATTACATTGGCAGTCTGGAAGCCGGAGCCGGCGATCAGGAAATAGCATTGTTGCTAAACCAGATGAAAGCACTTTACCAGCAATATGCTGCCATGTATGAAGCTCTGCTTACTTCGGCAGGATTACGTAAGGGAGAAACTACCCGGTTAACTGGTGCATTTGATGAATTAGCGGAAAAGTTGCGTCGCTGGAACCTTCAGGTAAAACTGGAATACCCCGAGAAAACCCCGGAATATATTGCCATTTTCTCCGGCGGCTTAACCATCTTTCACCGGGGAACCATCGAACAACAAATAATGCAAACTTTTTCCTTAGCCGAACGTCTTGCCGGTTATCCAAAATTAGCGGCAGTACACGATGAAGTGCTGACGTATGCACAAACGATCCAACAAAACCGTGAAAGCCAACAAAAACATGGCGGAACCCTCGACGCAACCAGCGATGAACTGGATGCTAAACGTATCGAAATTTGTAATTTACTGTATTCACATCTGGGCTGGTTTATCTGGAAAAACCCTGCCAATCCCGAGTTGATTGAAAAGTTTTTCCCTTATCACCTGATGCGTACCCATAAGAAAGACGAAAACGGTAACGAAATCGGCGATGAAGACGGCGAAACCCTTGCCATACCTCCGGCTTCTGTTAAAGCTTCCGGAATTACCTTTACGGATGATACATCATTTTCATTCTATAATTCGGGACATGTAGCGCTGGGCATCTACACGGCTACCGATGCCAATGCCACAGTACCTGCCGGAGTGCATATCCTTCAGCCCGACGAGGAACTGGAAATTACAGCCGCCGGATTAGGCAACGCCGGCAATACCCTGCTCCTGGTCAATAATCCGGATGCAAACACCGCCGGAGAGTTGGAAATTAATGTTATGGAATAAACCAACTCATCCCCCCGCCCCCCTTCTCTTGGAAAAAAGAGAAGGGGGAGCAGCCGGTGGATGACTGTTATGGATTCCTCCCTTCGGTCGGAATGACGGCCACAAGATGGTGATAATAAATAAAGTGTGGGCGGCGTAGCCGCCCACACTTCCTCGCCCTTCTTCTCTTTAAGGATGACCGTCATTCCGACCGAAGGGAGGAATCTGCCATAAAGCATTACCATCAGCATCACCAGTCCCATGGTCATTCCGACCAAAAGTCCCTCTCTTCCTTCCAAGAGAGGGAACGGGTGAGTTTGTTAAAAAAAAACTTGGTGAAACTTTGTGCCGGGACTTCGTGAAACGTTGTGCTACCGTGCATAGCTTTTGGCTATTGGCAGTTGGCTAATAGCTAACGGCTAAACGCTAATGGCTAAGGTTAAACGCTGACAGGTACTGCGTACGCTGTCAGGTTTCTCAAAAAAGTGATAAGTATGATTTTAAAAAAATTTCAGCAAACCCGGATTCGCCTCACACAATTATACTAAATTTGAACACTTTTATGTATAACAGTACCGTTACAGAAACAATTATTTCCATTTGATAACAATTTTGAATTCGCTTTGTGGAAAAAAGGAATAAAACTGAACTGCTGAAACGGTTTTTATAAAATCATTCACTATGGCCATAACAATTAAAGAAGTAATAACAAAACTGGACAGAAAGCAGTTTGTTAATTTTCAGTTCGATTTATATAAAAACAATAAATACTGGGTTCCGCCTTTAAAAAATGCAGAGATTAAATCGTTGACAAAAGATAATCCTGCCAATGATTTTTGTGATTCACGATTTTTTCTGGCTTATAAAGACGGAAAATGTGTGGGACGCATCGGAGCCATTATTAACCGGAATTATAACGAAAAAATAAACCAACGGTTCGGAAGGATAAACCGTATTGAATTTATCGACGATTACGAAGTAAGCGAAAAATTAATTGCTACAGCCATTGCCTGGTTTAAAGAACAGCAAATGGAATACGTTCACGGTCCGTTAGGCTATACCAACCTCGATACACAAGGTTTGCTAATCGAGGGATTCGATTATTTACCTTCCATTGCCTCGGTATATCATCTGCCTTATTATAAGGAGCATTTCGAGAAACTTGGCTTTGAAAAAGAAAACGACTGGATTGAATTTCGTTTAACCATTACCGAAGCGCCATTTACCAAAGCAAGACGTGGCGCCGAAATGATAAAAAAAAGATACGGAGTGGAAGTTCTTAATTTTTCTTCTATTTCCGAGCTTAAACCATACACTAAAAAAATATTTGAAATATTAAACGAAGCGTTTCAGTTTCTGCCCTATGTGTCTCCTTTTAATGAGAAAACCATACAGCTTTATGCCGATAAATATTTTAAAATTTTAAATCCCCGCTACATTAAAATTGCGGTGAAAGACGGACAACCTATAGGATTTTTTGTAGGCATGCCTTCCTTATCCATAGCCATGCAGAAAGCCAACGGGCATTTATTTCCATTGGGGATATTCCATATTTTAAAGGCATTGAAAAAGCCCAAGGTGGTAGACATGCTGCTCACCGGAGTTTTACAGGATTATCAAAATGCGGGCATTGCTGTAGTTTTAGTATCGGCGCTCCAGGAAGAAATGATGAAAGCAGGCATTACTCAATTGGAAACTACCGGTATATTCGAAACGAATCAAAATGTAATAGCAAACTGGAAAAATTACGAACATATCCAGCATAAAAGAAGAAGATGTTATGTAAAAAAAATATAATTACCCGGTGTTCTATCGGAATATTCTTTATTGCCTGATAAAAACGTTTAAAATGATTAATAAAAAAAGAAACAACCGGCGATTTCTGAAGAAAGAGAGTGTTCTTTTTATTTTGCTGCTCAGTTTTCCGTTTACCTTATGGGCTCAGCTATGCATCACAGAAGCGAAGCCCGGGGATATCATCTTTCAGGAATACGATTGTGGCGATTTATGCCGGGCCATTGCCGGAGTTACCCAATCGCACCATAGCCGTAACTATACCCATTGCGGTATTGTTATTTCCCGGGATAATTCGTTATGGGTTTTAGAAGCGGTTTCTCCGGTAGTTAAATTAACTCCCATTGATTCGTTTTTGAGTAGAACGGTTTCACATTCCGGGAACACACTCGCCCGCATTAAAGAACAATATTCCGCAACCAAAAACTATGCTCTTTTACATTATCCGGATTTTATCGGCAAATCCTATGACGATTGTTATACCCCGGGCGATGATTCCTATTATTGTTCGGAATTGATTTACGAACTTTTTAAAAATGATGACGGATTGCCATTATTTGAGTTAAAACCCATGACATTTATTAGTCCGAAAACGAATAAAATAATTCCGGAATGGGTTTCATACTTTTCCAAATTAAACTGTGCTATACCGGAAGGAGAACCCGGAATCAATCCCGGAGGTATTTCGCTTTCGGATAAGGTAGTTGTTTTGGGAGATTTTAAATAAATGCTCCTCCGTTTTCCTACAAATACAATAAAAATTAGCCAGAGATTATTAAGCTAAGTTTAGCTTAATAATCTACTTAAGCTTAAACAGCTCTTTTGCATTTTGCGTAGTAATTTCAGCCACTTGCTGAAGCGGGACATTTTTTATATCTGCAATTTTCCCGGCTATCAACGGGATATAAGCGCTTTGGTTGCGCTTGCCGCGATAAGGTACCGGAGCCAGGTAGGGCGAATCCGTTTCTAATAAAAAATGTTCAAGACCGAAGTGTTGAACTACCTTATCTATTCCTGAGTTTTTAAACGTCAACACACCGCCTATCCCAATCTTAAAACCCAGCGCTATCACTTGTCCGGCCTCTTCCACCGTTCCCGAAAAGCAATGAAATACGCCGGTTAAACCCGGGAGAGCCGTTTGCTGAATTACAACCATAATTTCATCGAACGAATTCCGCGAATGAATAACCACCGGCAAGTGTAGGGCAACGGCTAAACGTAATTGCTCAGCCAGGACGTATTTCTGTTCTTCAACAAAGGTTTTATCCCAATATAAATCCATCCCGATTTCACCTACGGCAATGTATTTTCCTGTCTCGAGCAGTTTTTTAGTTTGCAGGAGAGGCTCCTCATAGTCCTGATTTACCGACGTGGGATGCAATCCCATCATGGGATAGCAATGGAGGGGATATTTTGAACAAAGCGCCAGCATAGCCTCGGTAGTAGTAGCATCCACGTTGGGAAACAGGAAATAGTCAACACCGACGGTCATAGCATCCGCTATCACCTGGTCGCGGTCGGCATCAAAATCTTCAAGATAAAGATGGGTATGTGTATCTACAAAAATCATGATACAAAAGTATGGTTTATAAATTTAACGACGATCATAAAGTAAACCATAAATTTTCGTAATTTTACCACCGTAATACGACTATCCGTTATCTTTGCAAAACTAATTTATTGACAAGAAATGACCTTCAAACGATTTTTTATTATCCTTCTTCTTTTTCTATCTTTTCTCCGTGCTCAGGCACAAACCACTCTGGATACGGCAGTCAATTTTACGTGCAAAGATATAACCGGAAAATTGCATCATTTATTCAATTATCTGGACAGTAATAAATTTGTTGTGATTGATTTTTTCACTGCTACCTGTGGAGGATGCCAGCTTTATGCTCCAAGAGTCAACCAGTCCTATCTTGATTTCGGATGCAATCAGGGAAATGTTATTTTCTTAGCCATGAATACGCTTGCCGATAACCAGGGCGTTCATGAGTTTGACAGCATCTATGGAATCACCTTCCCATCGGTGAGTGGACGTCAGGGCGGCGGCGATTCTATTGACCGTATGTATGAAATTGTATCCCATCCTACAGTTATACTCATTGCTCCCAACCGGCAAATTGTTGAAAAATATATCTGGCCTCCCGATACCGAAATATTAGACAGCATTATTACTTCTTACGGTGGTATTTATCAACCGTGCAGCGTTGGGCTTCCTGTAGTCATAGAAAAACAAAACCATACCATTACCTTGTCGCCAAACCCTGCCGGAAATTATACCAGCATCAGCATAGAGGCAAATTCCGGTAAATATTATCTTTCGTTATACGATATTACGGGTGTTCTTTTAGCTAAACAACCGGTTTTAATTAGTAGCCAGGGCAAAGAAAAAATTGAATTACCTTTGGGAAGTTTTTCACCGGGATGTTATCTGCTAAGCTTAGCTAACGATACCCAAATTTTGGGAAAGACTAAATTGATCATTTTACGTTAAAAATACATGGTATTAAATCATCAATATTTATGAAACACATTGCAACATTAAGCGGTTCCAAAGAACTCTTAAAAAATCTTCTTTTCGGCTTTGCAGCCATCCTCTTCATCGTTTTGGCTCCGGCACTTGCACACTTAGCCAACTTTCCTATTTATTATATCGAACCCATGCGGCTGATGCTGATCTTAGCCTTGGCTCATACCCAAAAAGCAAATGCTTACGCCCTTGCACTTAGTCTTCCGCTGGTGTCTTTTCTTTTTTCCGGACACCCGGAAGTAGTGAAAATGCTTATCATTACTGCCGAACTGACTCTTAATGTGTGGTTGTTTTATTTTATTTTCAAAAAAACAAGCCGGACGTTTATCAGCATCTTTCTGAGTATTATTCTCAGTAAAATGTTTTGTTATTCGCTTTATCTGGTTTTCTTTTCATGGGCATTCTTTATGTCAGAAACACAAACGGTATTTCTTATTTCGCAACTTATTGCCACAACTTTGTTCAGCGTTTATCTTTATTGGGCGATGAACCATAAATTATCTGCTAAAAAATGAGCATTAAATTTCATTATCTAAAAAGCAAGACACAGATATTTTCGGTGTTTTTTATACTCCTCTCGCTATGGGCATGCACACCCGATAGCAACAGCGATTCCGGAGGGGACTACCGCGACAATTTCACCGGGACATGGCGTTTTACCGAAACTATTACAAAAAAATCGACCAAAGCATCGGAAACCAGTTCCTATTCGGTTGTTATCAGCAAAGACGCGTCGAACAGCGCCCAGGTGATTCTGAAAAACTTCGGGAACCCAGGTACAGGAAGCACCATTTATGGAATAGTAACAACCAATCAAATTGTGATCAATCCTCAAACTACCAGCGATAACTGGTTGATAAGCGGTTCGGGAACGTATATTTCGTCAGAAAGGATGAATTGGAATTATGTGATAACGGCCGGAGGCGATGCCGTAAGCTATACGGCTACAGCCGAAAAACAATAATCAAGGAGCCGCAAGGCGCGCCTGATACATTGTTAAATTCGAAACTACATCTGTGTATATTTTATCCATTTTTACCACGTCATCCTGATAATATTGCAGGCTTTTGCGGAATTGTTTTGAAGTAATGTTATGTTTTTTCAATATACTGCTGAAATAAAACTTCAGATAGTATTCCTGATTGTAGCCGGAAGTCTGTGATGCTTTAATTTTAGCTTCCACCAGGTGCATATCCACAAGAACTGCTACCATTTCATCCTTTGAAATAATGGCATCGTCATTGCCGGATGCTTTATTTTCAGCGCCGCGATGGCAACCCGACAAAAGAAAAATGAATATCAATAACCCGAAAACGCGAAGCAACTTCATTATTTTTGTTGATTAGCCTTATATTCAACGTTAAGTTCTTTCAGCACATCACCGGTAATATCCAGTGTTTTATTCGACAGAAAGACATCGCCGCCTTTTTTAATGTTGAGAATATAATCGAATTTATATTTCAGGTTATACCGTTTCAGAAAATTGGTGATAGAGTCAAGCAGTTGAATATTAAGATTCATTTCCTGTTGGGAAAGCTCATTGGTATATTTCTCCTGAAGCGACATAAGATTCTGTTGCTCTTTCAGAAGCTGTTCTTCATTCAGCTTAGCCAATTGGGGCGTAAGCGAATTTGACGATACCTTTTGCTGATAATCGGCTACTTTTTTATCGAACGCCCTTTTCAGATTACCCAGTTCGGTTTCTTTATTTTTTTGTGCCGATTCGAGCTGTTGTCTCATTACTTTCACCAATTCATAATGTTCCAAAATGGAGTCGGAATTAACACAAGCTATGGAAACAGATCCGGAAGAGGCTTTAGCTATTTCAGGTAATGATTTTTCATGCTTATTTCCGAAAAAAAACAAAATATATAAAACAACCAAGCCAATCAAGAGTATCGCATTGGCAAGCAGCAGAAGATTATTTTTTTTCGGGTTTTTGGGTTGAAGTTCCGTTGAAGATGCTACATCCGTAGATGTTGTTTCCTGCAACACTTCGTCTGTGGAAATATTTTCTGACATTTTAAAATGAATTAATTACCAACTTCCGACATAAATTTGATACGCATCAGGCGGATTTCGTCCTGAGTATATTCTTCTTCTCCCAATTCCTTCAATGCATCTTCGATAGAATCCGTTTCTGCTTCTTTGAAATAATCAAAAATTTCCTCCTGGTGATAGGGATCAACAGTTTCGTCAATATAATATTTAAGGTCAATTTTGGTACCGGAAGCGACAATATGTTCAATTTCGGACAATAAGTCATCATAAGTCAGCGACTTGGAGAGGGCAATATCCTCAAGGCTGATTTTACGGTCAATATTCTGAATGATATAAACTTTTAATCCCGATTTATTGACAACCGATTTAACCACCATATCCATCGGGCGGATAATTTCATTTTCCTCGACGTATCTGGCAATAAGTTCAAGAAATGTTTTGCCATATTTTTGAGCCTTCCCTGCCCCGACTCCGGTAATTTGTTTTAATTCTTCATTGGTAATGGGGTATTGAATAGCCATATCTTCCAGCGAAGCATCCTGAAATATTACGAAAGGTGGAAGTTTTTCTTTGCGTGAAAGTTCTTTTCGTAAATCTTTAAGCAAGGCAAAGAGCGTTTTATCAGTGGTGCTGGTTTTATGACCTCCGCCTTCAAAAAATTCCTCGTCTTCCACATGTTCATAATCATGGTCGCTCGTAAGCATAAAGGAATGAGGTTTTTTCAAAAACTTCGTTCCTTCGGCGCTGACTTTGAGTAAACCATAATTATCAATATCTTTTACTAACAATCGTTCGATAAGTGCCTGACGAATCACAGAATCCCAGAATTTTTCGTCCTTGCCCATACCCTTGCCAAAAACATACAACTTATTATGTTTCATCGTTTTGATGGTGGCGGAATTTTTTCCAATCAATACGTTGACAATATGCTTTGATTTAAAGAGTTGTTTTACGGCAAGCACCGTTTCCAACAATAAAACTACGTATTCTTTTCCTTCAAATTTAGCTTTTGGATGCAGGCAGTTATCGCAGTTTTGGCAATTATCCGAAGGATAAATTTCGCCAAAATAATGCAGTAATTGTTTACGGCGACAGACGGAAGATTCGGCATAAGCCGTTGTTTCAATGAGCAAAACCTTGGCTATTTCCTGTTCGGCAACGGGTTTGCCTTTCATAAACTTTTCAAGTTTAAGAATGTCGTCGTAACTGTAAAAAGCAATACAATTGCCTTCACCATCATCTCGACCCGAACGACCGGTTTCCTGATAATAACCTTCCAGGCTTTTAGGAATATCATGATGGATAACAAAGCGAACATCAGGCTTGTCAATTCCCATACCGAAAGCAATGGTAGCCACAATAACATCAACTTCTTCCATCAGGAATTTATCCTGGTTGATTACGCGGGTTTGGGCATCCAAACCGGCATGATATGGTAAAGCTTTAATGCCGTTGACCTGAAGAGTTTCAGCAATTTCTTCCACTTTTTTGCGGCTCAGGCAATAAATAATTCCCGATTTGCCGGAATTTTGCTTAATGTATTTAATGATTTCCTTAACCACATCGGGACCCTTGGAACGTACTTCATAGTATAAGTTCGGCCGGTTAAACGATGATTTGAAAACCACAGCGTTCATCATGTTCAGGTTTTTCTGAATATCCTGTTGCACCTTAGGTGTGGCTGTGGCTGTTAAAGCCATCACGGGTACTTTTTTCCCGATATTTTCGATAATCGGCCGCAAACGGCGATACTCGGGACGAAAATCATGACCCCACTCCGAAATGCAATGAGCTTCATCTATGGCATAAAAGGAAATATTAATATCTTTCAGAAAATTAACATTTTCATCTTTAGTTAACGATTCGGGAGCTACATATAATAGCTTGGTCTTGCCACGGGTAAGGTCTTTTTTGACCTGTATAATTTCCTGTTTACTAAGTGTTGAATTTAAGAAATGAGCAATTCCTTTCTCATTACCAAAATTTCGCATGGCATCCACCTGATTTTTCATCAGGGAAATCAATGGCGATATAATGATAGCCGTGCCTTTTAACATCAAGGCCGGGAGTTGGTAACACATTGATTTTCCACCACCCGTAGGCATTATGACAAAAGTATCCCTCTTGTTTAAAACATTTTTTATTATCGCTTCCTGGTTTCCTTTAAATGAATCGTAACCAAAATATTTTTTTAAGTATTCGTTGAGCGATAACTCTTCTTTTTTAATTGCCATTAGTTTATAAAAAAATGGATTTTTTATATATTGTTTATATTCTGTTAATTATATGATCTCTCTCAAAATCGAAAGCAAAAGTATATATTTTCCGAAAAAAACACCGGATTATTTCATACTTTATACAAATGTAATAAAAAAAATTGAAAAATCGAAAATCAATAAAAAAACATCCACATTTTAATTTACTGAATTTTCTATTTTCCCCTGCAAAATTAAGAAATAGTTTCTTTTGTAAGAATTTACAGGTGTAAAATTCCTTTCGGGCACAATAAAGAACACAATAAAAGGATATTTATTGTGTTCTTTTACTAAATTTACATTGTTATCTGGTTATCGTTCATTCGATTGTTTGTAGGCCTTTTCAGAATTTACTATTTTTCCGAAGAAACCTACATTTTTATTGGGTAAACAGATATTCAGAAAATTTTATGTACGTTTGCTAAATTGTTGTAAAAAGATTAATTACATTGAAAACAAACAGCGAAATAAAGCAAATTGCGCAGAATACAATTTCGAGCGAAGCTATTGCTATTGAAAATTTAAAGAATAGTATTAATGATGATTTTGCCCGTTGTGTTGAGTTAATTTATAATTCAAAGGGCAGGGTAATCGTAACCGGCATAGGGAAAAGTGCAAATATTGCCACCAAAATCGTATCAACACTGAACTCCACCGGAACTCCGGCTATATTTATGCACGCAGCCGATGCTGTACATGGCGACTTGGGGACAATACAGGAAGAAGACATTATTATCTGCCTTTCAAAAAGCGGAAATACCCCGGAGATCAAGGTTTTGGCTCCATTGCTTAAATTATTTGGAAACAAGCTGATAGCTATCGTAGGAAATACAGATTCCTACCTTGCCCGCCAAGCCGATTATGTGATAAATGCTACCGTGGAACGGGAAGCCTGCCCAAACAATCTGGCTCCAACCTCCAGCACTACAGCTCAATTAGTGATGGGTGATGCATTGGCTGTATGTTTACTCGAATGCCGGGGATTTACTGTAAAAGATTTTGCACGTTTTCATCCTGGCGGTGCTCTTGGTAAACAATTATACCTCAGAGTAGCTGATCTTTATATCAATAATGAAAAACCTTCAGTTAATGCCGAGGATGGCATTAACAAAATAATTATGGAAATTTCTTCAAAACGCTTGGGTGCTACGGCAGTTTTGGAAGATGGCAAATTACTGGGGATCATCACCGACGGCGATTTACGACGAATGCTGCAAAAAAATATTGAGATTAAAAATCTGACAGCCCGCGACATCATGAGCAGCAATCCTAAAACCATCGAAAGCAAAACGTTGGTTTCCGATGCTCTGGATAGGATGCGTAAAAGCAATATTACCCAGCTTTTAGTCGCAGACAATGGTAAATACCTGGGTGTAATACATTTGCATGACATCCTGAAAGAAGGAATTTTATAAAAATTAACCACGCTATCCATGGAAAACTCCGTCGATCATTTTAACGATTACCGCCTCCGGATGAATGAACGCTTGTTGGCTTCTAACGAAAAAACCATCAAACGGATATTTAATGCCGACACCAACGCCTATCTTGAAGGAGCTTTACCCGTAAAAACCAAGGAAATGCTTGGGCTGGTTTCATCAATGGTTCTTCGTTGCGACGATTGTATTAAATATCATTTGCTGCAATGTCATAAAAATGGCGTTACCCGTGACGAAATTTTTGAAGTATTTGGCATTGCCAATTTAGTAGGTGGCACCATCGTTATACCTCATACCCGCCGTGCTATCGAATTTTGGGATGAAATTGAGAAAAACAGTTAAATTACATTGGAGATTCAAGCTATTGCTAATGAACAACATTTTATGATTCATGTTTACAACGCTTTAAAAAATATATTTGCCGGATGTATAATTCTCGGCATATCATGCATTGCAAATAATTCGTTTTCACAATCAACAAAAATCATGGGTAAAGTTACCGATGCCCAGACCCATGAAGCGATTCCTTTTGCGAACGTTTATCTGAAAGGAACCACCGTTGGAAATTTTACCGATTTTGAAGGTAATTATTCCATAGAAACCAAAAAAAATTCAGACAGCTTAGTTGCCTCATTTTTAGGTTATATTACCGTTTCCAAAAAAATTGCAAAAAATAAATTCCAGACGATTAATTTTGAGCTTAAGCCGAATAAATTTAATCTGGCTACCGTTGAAATTCATCCGGGAAGAAATCCTGCGGAAGTTCTGCTCGAGAAAATTTTAGCAAACCGTAAAAATAACAACCGCGAAAAACTGGATGCTTATCAATATGAAGCTTATACCAAAATTCAGTTTGACGCCAACAACTTAAGCGAAAAATTCCGTAACCGCAGAATTTTCAAACCTTTTCAGTTTGTATTCAACAATATGGATACTTCTACCGTCAATGGCAAAGCCTATCTGCCTATCTTTTTATCGGAAACATTGTCAGATATATATTTCCGTAAGGAACCAAAATCTGAAAAAGAATATATCAAAGCTTCAAAAATATCGGGTATCGAAAATGCGAGTATTTCTCAGTTTTTGGGAGATATGATTCAGAATATCAACATTTACGATAATTACTTGGATGTTTTTCAGAAAAACTTTATCAATCCGGTAGGAAATTTAGGATTGCTTTTCTATAAATATTATTTGATTGATAGTTCTTATCTTGGTAATCAATGGTGTTACCAGGTGATGTTTAAGCCAAGACGCGCTCAGGAATTAACGTTTACCGGAAAATTCTGGGTTCACGATACAACTTTTGCAATCAAAAAGGTGGACATGCGACTGTCGGAAGGGGCAAACATAAATTTTATCAACGATTTGGTAATCAATCAGGAATACGAACGTATTGATAATAAGTACTGGATGATTACCCAGGATAAAATGATTGTCGATTTTAACTTAATCGAAGAATCAAAATCAACGCTGGGTTTTTATGGTACCAAAACAACAAGTTACCGGAATTTTTTATTCAATCAGGTAAAAAACAAAGAGTTTTATTCTTCACCCACCAATATCATCATAGCTGATGATGCCATGAAAAAGGATAAAAAATATTGGGAAACTTCGCGCCACGACAGCCTGACTCAGGATGAAAAAACCATCTATCACATGATAGATACCCTGAAATCGCTTCCCGTATTCAAAACTTACGTTGATATTGTTCAGATGATTACGGTTGGGTATTATATTAAAGGTAATTTTGAATGGGGACCGGTAGGTTCAATATATAGTTTTAACCAGATAGAAGGCAATCGTTTTAAAATCGGAGGCCGGACGAGCAATAAATTCAGTAAGAAGATTATGCTGGACGGCCATTTGGCATACGGAACTAAAGACCAGGATTTTAAATACGGAGGAGGACTTCTGTATATGTTCGATAAAAATCCCCGGCGATGTATAAATCTTTCCTACAAAAGAGATCTGGAACAACTGGGCGAAAGTCAGAATGCTTTCGGGCAGGATTTTTTGTTTACCTCGCTCATCCGCCGGAATCCATCTACCCGGCTTTCGATGGTAGAACAATTTAAAGGCTATTATGAACACGAATGGATGACTGGTTTTTCCAATACTCTGACGCTTACTCATCGCGACCTGCATGCTATTGGAAACACTCCGTTTGTTAATTACCAGAACAAGGATACTTTATATACTCGGATCATTACCACTTCTGAAATAGGTCTTTCAACACATCTCGCTTATAAAGAACGTTTTGTAAGTGGCGAGTTTGAACGCGTCAGCATAGGAGCGCAATATCCAACCCTTGATATCAATTACGGATACGGAATTCCCAATGTTTGGAACGGTAATTACGAATACCACCGTGTTCAGCTTAATTTACGACATTGGTTTAATATTGGTACGCTCGGCTGGTCGAGATATAATATTGAAGCGGGAAAAATCTGGGGCAGACTCCCTTATCCCCTGCTTAAAAATCACGAAGGAAATGAAACCTTCTGGTGGGACGAAACCGCATTTAATCTGATGAATTACAATGAATTTGTAAGTGATCAGTATTTAAGTTTTTATTACACTCACCATTTTGGCGGGTTTTTCCTTAACAAAATACCCTTGATGCGTAAGCTCAAATGGAGAGAGGTGGGATATCTTAAAGGAGTTATTGGCACGATAACTAACGAAAATAAACAATACAATAATTTTGATGAAATTAAGGATACCTATCTTTTGAAAAAACCATATTTTGAAGGCGGTGTAGCCGTAGAGAACATCCTGCGGTTTATACGGGTAGATGCCCTGTGGCGGCTTTCCTATCTCGATCATCCGAAAATCAATAAATTTGCAGTAATGGTTTCCATGTGGTTTGATTTCTAAAAATATCTGTACCTTTGGCAGCTATTAGCTTGGAGCTTAAATCTAAAATCATAAATCTAAAATTCAAATGATTCTCCGTACCGAAAATCTTGTAAAAAAATACCGTCACCGCACGGTGGTAAACGACGTTTCCATAGAAGTTAAACAGGGAGAGATCGTCGGACTTTTGGGACCTAACGGTGCCGGAAAAACGACCTCGTTTTATATGATTGTTGGATTGATAAAGCCACTGACAGGGAAAGTGTTTTTGGACGATAGGGAAATTACCAAAGAACCGATGTATCGCCGGGCACAGTTGGGTATAGGATATTTAGCACAGGAAGCGTCGGTTTTCCGTAAACTTACGGTAGAGGACAATATTCGCGCCGTACTTGAATTTACCAAGCTCACCAAAGCCGATCAGAGGGATCGTTTGGAATCACTGATTAATGAATTTGGTTTGCAACAAGTACGTAAAAGTTATGGAATTACGCTTTCAGGAGGCGAACGTCGCCGCACCGAGATTGCTCGCGCCCTTGCCGTTGACCCCAAATTTTTCCTGCTCGATGAACCGTTTGCCGGTGTTGATCCCATCGCCGTGGAAGATATTCAAAACATAGTAAAAAAGCTTAAGGACAAAAACATAGGCGTCTTGATTACTGATCATAATGTTCACGAAACGCTTAACATTACCAATCGTGCATACCTTTTGTTCGAAGGTTCGGTGCTTAAAGCCGGCACCTCACAGGAACTTGCCGACGATCCGCAGGTTCGTAAAGTTTATCTCGGTTCTAACTTTGAATTGCGATAATACATCGAATTCATGTTCTGGTTCAGGATACTCGACATTTTTTTCGTTTGTTTCCATTCTATTCTCATTGTTTTTAATCTTTTCGGCTGGTTGTGGAAATCTGTACGAAAGCTTAATTTAATTACCCTTCTACTTACCGGCGGTTCCTGGTTTATTCTTGGTATTTTTTATGGCATAGGTTATTGCCCACTTACCGACTGGCACTGGAAAGTGCTTCACCACCTCGGAAAAGCCAACCTTCCTGATTCCTACGTCAGCTATCTGCTGAAACGTATTACCGGACTTGACTTTAGCAATGGACTTATCGAAACGCTGACCATTATCCTGTTTTTCATGGCCTTGGCAGCTTCGGGTTATATAAATCTAAAAAGACGGGATAAAGCGAATAATCAAAATTAATACATCCCTATAAACATCAAAATAAAACCTGTAATGTTATAATGGACATTACAGGTTATATTTTAACGTAATTATTACAGGATTAATCAGGTAGTACCACTTTCCAGCTATAGGCATTATTGTTGGAAATTAAACGGACAATATAACATCCTTTAGTCCCATCAATATGATAGTGATAGTGCATTTTCCCACCAATTTTTTCAAAGCCCACTTGCTGTCCCATAACATTATAAATGAATAAATTACCAGAAATTTCGGCAGGTAAATCAATGTTTATTTCATTTCCTATAGCATAAACATGGGTTGTGTTTATTGGCGGCTCGGTAATTCCGGCATTATCGCACAGTCCTGCTGCATAAGTTGTGTCTGTAATGTTAAAATATGACATAATAAACTGACGCATTTTACAAGGACGTTCATTTGCAAATAAACGCATCCGATCTATATTCCATTGGTAATAATTAATGTCCTGCGGATAATTCCATCTTGCAATATGTTCAGGTAAAACAGGTGAAACAAGAGCAGATAAACTATCAATATAATGGAGAACCCGATTTGTACTAAAAGTGTTTAATAAATGATATTCAAATCTTTGCAAATATTTTTGCCTAAACGTATCATTTTGAAGCAAGGTTCGTAAAAGAAAAGTAGACCAATCGGGATTAGGCCAAGGTGGGCCGCTTACAGCAGTGGATATTTCAATAGTATTTTCGTCATAATTCAAAAAAGCAAAATTATTATCATAAACCATCCAACACCATTTATGCCCAGAAGGCCTTTCTTTCCAACATGTAACATTATTACCTGGCCAATCGCCCGTAGCTAAATATTGTTTGCAAATATTATAATCAATATATTTATCAATATTTATCATGGAAGAAATCGAGTCAAAAACACTTTGTTGAGTGATATCGTGATTTTTTACATAATCAAGCATGGCCGTATATTGCATCGTATCTCCCTCTTGTATTTCTTTGTAATTTTCAATAACATCAACATTATCTGGATCAATATTTCGAGTATATTCAAGATAATATTTATCAAGACGGTCTCTTATGCTATGGACTCCCCAATATTCTCCGTTGATAAATAATACAGAAGGCCTATATGATTGAACTTCTAAATTTAAATCCTTTATGATATAATATGAAAGGACATCATTTATGGTTGAATTAAAAAAATCTTGACCATTATTCGACAATATAAAACGTTTATATTTGTTTACCTCTTTATCAGGAAATAATTTATAACTAATATAACTTTGCCCATAAGTATCTTTTGCATAAATTCGTAATGCCTTTTGAGGAAAAACTCGCGAACCACCTCCATTTATCCTTATTCCAACATTTTGCTGAAAAGCCAGCGTTCCATCGGTTTCAAAGAAACTAAGATTTCCCGGACGTTCCCATTCATCACCCCTTTGATGATAATTGCCCGTACCATACCATAAAGCCCAACTTGTATCAATATCATGGTAATAACCAGGAACATAAATACCAGTATAATAATTAAACAAATTAGCAGTATCAGTAATCAAAGATGCAACTGAAAAATTAGGATACTTTGAAAAAATATCGGGATGAACAAAATAGCTTTGAGTTTCAATTTCAGACGATGCCACGGTATCATTAAAAGAACGCACTTTTAACACATTCGCTTTAAAAACATTGCCTTGTGGCGCTTTCCATACATCCCATTGAAAAGGAGTGTCCAATGGGTTGGTTGGAATCATAGAAATTCCATTAGGCTCATTTTGGCGATTCTGAATAAGAATGGGCGCAGTATAAACTGGTGATTGCGGTGTCGGATCGCTTCCATCGAGTGTATAATGCATGGTGGTCCAAGGTAAAGTATGTGAAATGGTCAACTCGAATTCCTGTGTATAAAAACCTTGAGGCTGTGAAAAAATAAGACTGTCAGTCAAATTGAGTAATGGCTGATTATTGTTTGTATTTCCGGGAGTTGCACCAAGGAAAAATACCAGGACACTGGTATCCCCATCAGTACGATATCCATAGCTATTATCATCGGTCAGTGGAACAGGATTATAATGACTGATTATTTCTCCCTGAGGATTGCTTAACAAAACATCCTCTCCTTCATCTTTTATCGAAAAATTGGTATGAAAAGGAAGCGTATGCCTATCCTTTCCTGATGCAAAAACTACCAGGTATGCGCCAGGATAAAATGAATAATCTGTAAAAGTCCATTTGGCCGGCTGGCTGAGTTTGTCAGAAAGCGTATAGCCGGCAAGATTAATGGTATCATTCGTCCCGTTATACAATTCTATCCAATCACTATAATCGCCATCTTCATCAGTAATGGTAGTAGCATTTGCCGACATCATTTCATTTATTACAAATCCCTGAGAGGAAATTAATGGCTGATGATTATTCGTATTTCCGGGAGTTGCGCCAAGAAAAAATACCATGTTGCTGGTATTTCCGTCGGTGCGGCATCCGTAACTATTATCATCCGTTAATGGAACAGGGTTGTAATGACTGATTATTTCACCCTGGGGATTGCTTAACAAAACATCCTCACCTTCATCCTTTATCGAAAAATTAGTATGAAAATACGGAAGTCCCTGCCTGTCTTTTCCCGATGCAAAGACAAGTAAATATGTGTTCGGATACAGTAAATGTTCGGTAAAAGTCCATTTGGCCGGCTGGCTGAGTTTATCGGAAAGCGTATAGCCGGCAAGATTAATAGTATCATTCGTCCCGTTATACAATTCTATCCAGTCGCTAAAATCACCGTCTTCATCGGCAATAGTGGTGACATTTGCCGACATCATTTCATTAATTACTAATCCTTGCGCACGAGTAGTAACCGGCAATAAAAACACACTAAGTAATGCAATAAAGTAAATAAATTTTCTCATTTGCTTGAAATTAAAATTTTTAACTCAATGAATATTAGATGATTTTTTCAATTTAAATTAAATAAATTATCCTTCCGCAAAAATTCTGGGAAACAAGAATCATCCGAAAAAAAATTAAAAATATCATCTTTGCAAAGTTTAAAAAATATTTTTAAACTTCAAATAAAAAGTTAATAATTATCTAACATAAATTCGGATAATCGGTATTAAAAACAAATTTTTAAACGTTCGTTACTTTTAAATTTTATCACAAATCATTCATAAATAAACAAATGGCAAATTGATTGTTTTCATTTCGTACATCCGAAAAACCATAACTACAATTCAATGAATTTTTAATTATTTTTACTTCTATCTTTGCAAATGAATAGAATATGGCTGTAAAACACATTAAAATCATGGAAAACAATCTTTTTGTTTACAATACCTTAAGCCGGAAAAAAGAATTATTTGAACCGCTCAATCCACCGCTGGTAGGAATGTATGTATGCGGCCCCACGGTTTATGGCGACGCTCACCTGGGACATGCCCGCCCAGCCATCACCTTCGATCTGGTTTTTCGTTACCTGCAACACCTTGGTTATAAAGTACGGTATATCCGTAACATCACCGACGTGGGACATCTTGAAAATGACGCCGATGAGGGCGAAGATAAGATCGCTAAAAAAGCCCGCCTCGAACAACTCGAACCCATGGAAGTGGTTCAGTATTTTTCCGATCGTTACCATGACAATATGGATGCGCTTAATGTAAAACATCCGAGCATAGAACCACGGGCTTCCGGACACATCATCGAACAGATGGAAATGGTGCAGAAAATTCTGGATGCCGGTTATGCTTATGAAGCCAACGGTTCGGTTTATTTTGATGTGGAAAAATATAACAAAACCTATCATTACGGTAAATTGTCGGGAAGGGTGCTCGAGGATTTGATGGCAAACACCCGCGAACTGGAAGGACAAGACGAAAAACGTAACAGTTTTGATTTTGCACTGTGGAAAAAAGCCCAGCCCGAGCACATCATGCGCTGGCATTCGCCATGGAGCGAAGGCTTCCCCGGCTGGCATCTCGAATGCTCGGCCATGAGCGCCCGTTATCTTGGTGAACGTTTCGACATCCACGGTGGCGGTATGGATTTATTATTCCCCCACCACGAATCGGAAATAGCCCAGTCGCAGGCTGCCAACGGTATCGAACCGGTAAAATACTGGCTCCACAACAACATGATTACCATCAACGGACAAAAGATGGGAAAATCACTTGGAAATTTCATCAAACTCGATGAATTTTTCAAGGGCAGCAATGCTTCGCTTACCCAGGCCTATAGCCCGATGACTATCCGTTTCTTTATTCTTCAGGCACATTACCGCAGCCCGTTGGATTTCAGCAACGAGGCTCTTCAGGCTGCCGAAAAAGGCCTGAAACGTCTGCTTCAGGGTATGGAAACGTTACAAAAGCTTCAGCCATCGGCAACTTCTACTTCCGATATTAGCCAGCTTCAAAGCAAATGCTACGAAGCCATGAACGACGACTTCAACAGCCCGATTCTTATCGCTAATCTTTTTGAAGGCGTTCGCATCATCAATTCGGTAAATGATAAAAAAGAAAGCATCACCGCCGAAGATTTAGCATTGTTGAAAAAGTTGTTTGCCGATTTCGTTACCGATATCTTAGGATTGATCAATGAAGCCTCTTCGGGCAAACAAAACAAACTGATCGATGAATTGATGGATGTCATTCTTTTGCTCCGGCAGAATGCCCGCGCCAACAAGGACTTTGGCACTTCCGACAAGATACGCGATGAACTGGCGAAAATAAGCATCAACGTAAAGGACACCAAAGAAGGCACCGTTTGGAATATGGAATAGGATGTTATTTCCCGAAAGTTTTAAACCGGCGCTGGAGGATTCTCTTTTTGTTTGTTCCAGGTAGCAATAATGTATTTGTCATTCATCCGGGTAAACAAAAAAGGAAAACCTTATTTTCTATCCTTGAACCTTAGTAGCAGAAATAATAACCGTCACAACCCACGACCTTATTACCTTATTTTAATGGTTATAAGGGAATAAGGTTGTTTTTTGTTTGTGTAATTTGTTCCACTAAGGTTTAAAAAGATGACATTGTTATTTTATCCCCATTGAGCGGTTCCGAGTATCTGGATTCGCTTTGTTCCGGGCGGTAAAGCAAATGCCGCTCAGCCGGGAGGCTCTCCCCGTCAGCTAATTACTGGCGGGGCGGTCTACTCAATTACCAGCAGTTTTCATTATAGTTAATTTAGTTTTCTATATTCAAAATCAGGTTCTTCTTCTTTGTCAAAAAACGGTATTATTACAAAACCAGTTCCCCAAGCTATTTGTTTGTAATCTGTCGTTAAATTTTGATTCTCCAATAGCCCTAATCTAAATTTAGTTGTTCTGAATACGTTGAGATAGATTGTAGGAATAAAAAAAACTCTAAGTTTCATTTCAAAATATCCATTCTTTAATTTTCCTTTGATAACTTTGGATTTTATTATGCTATCATTTTTCATAAGAGTCACGACCAAATTTCTTTCGTCAACAACTCTTATATTCACAGAACACAAACTATCTTCTCCAACATTATAGCCACGGGTGTAAAAATTCCAGAATAAATCACCTTTCCACACTTCAGATTGGTTTACAGGATTTCGACTGTATTTTCCGTTAAGCAGATTCAGATTTTCTTTTGTCAATTCGATTTGTCCGTTAACTAATTTATCCGATTTTAAAGTCGCACAAGAAGTTAATGCACAAATTGTTAGAAAAAAATATAAATGTTTCACGTTTTTTGTCACTTTTTAAATTGCTGCTAACGGCCAAGTATAAGCGTAGTGCGGGGTTTTTGAGCGATTCACAATCCGCAAACTGCAACGTTTCTTAGTAGCAAGAATGATCAAATTTAGCCGTTTAGCCCGCATTACGCTTATACAATGTTACCAACATGTTCTTCTTCATTACAGGTTAAAATGCACTTTTAATAGTGCTTCATCCTTAGCGTTTACCTTCCTTTCAAGACGCTTTAAGATTTTGTTTTCAGTCTCAGGAGACCAATATATTTTTAGTTTTTCTCGAGCTCTCGTTATTGCTGTGTAGAATATATTATGAGAAATCATTTCCTCAATTTCATCTGTAATAACGATTTTTACAGACTTATACTCCAAGCCTTGAGCCTTGTGAATAGAAACAGCATATGCAACCTGAAAAGGGACAACTGAATTCGAAGAATTGTCATCGTCATCATCAGTACTTTGATATATACTTACTGAAAAACGGATTACAGAATTGCCATTTTCAGAGTTTTCCAGTAACTCAAAGTCATATGATTCAGCATCGAATTCATTTATGACTTTATTGATTTCAATATCAAATAGAATTTCATCAGTAAGCTTTTCAATTCTTTGAATTCTTCCTTTAAGGTTATTGTAGATCAAAGGCGTAAATCTTTCTGTCTCATTAAACAAGATCGGATCATCAACTTTATAAGTTTGGATTCCCCATTCTACTGGGACATTCCTATTGCTACTCTGTAAGAATTTGTTGATGTTGTTAATTCCGTATAATCCATCATAATTCAGACAGAGAATAATTTCATCTTTCTCCGTGTGTTCAAATATTGATTCATTTAGGGTAACTGAGTAATCGCCTTTTGTGATTTTCTCTAGAATGTCCTCATCCAAGTTCCTTACTGATTTCCAAAGATTAAGCAGTTTTTCGTTACTGCTACGGTAAGGTTTAGTTAATTCAAAGACAGATGTATCTGGAACAAAGGAGCGGGCAATGCTAAACCAGTTCCCAAATAGAATTGATTCTATCTGGAAGACATCACCAACTAATACCAATAATCGAAATGTTGCTTTCTCAAGAACTTTGAGCATATCCTCATTACTTACAGTACTACACTCATCAATAACCAGTAAGTCGACTTGAGTATCCTTATTCCAAGGAGAAAGAAATTTTGTTATGGTCTTAAAAGTGCAGCTGGAAGCATTTACTTTTCTCTTTAAGTTATCGACGGCTGGATTCGTATTTGCTAGGTAGAGTTTTTTATCATCTTTCAAAAAGTTAGAAAGGTGGTTAATCATGGTTGACTTTCCTGTTCCAGCCGAGCCATAAATCAAAGCTACTTTTGAGTGTTCAAAAAGTTGATTTAGGGCTTTTGTTTTTTCATCACAGTCAATAATGTAGGAAGATTGCTGTAACCATGATTGCACTGAATTTCCATAGTTTCCTATCCCAGAATCGGTCATCTCTGTCAACTTACTAATTATCTGGCGAGTATCTTCTTCATACTGATTAATATAAATGTGTTCTTTGAATTCCTCTAGTCTACGATGAGTATGTTTATAATATAAAGCTGAATTATATTTTTGGATTAGTGTTTCGATTTCCTTAAAATTTGCTATATCCTTCTTGGAAGTATATAACTGTCCCTTTATTTCAGTGTTGTTTTTAATGAATCTAGCAAACAATTCATGTTGCCTGTCTGATGATTCCAAACAATCAAATAAATCAGGAAGTCTAGGGTTATGGTTTCTCAATGAAAAGATGAAAGGCATCTTTTCAAACGGAATACATCCATAATCCAAATGCAAATTGGAAAGCACTTCGCAAGTCCCTGAGGAAAATTGCTTTTTTATAATTCTATTATTCAAGCGATATAATAGATACCTAAGAACTGTACTTCCTGGTCTACCATTTTTAATAATTTCTCGACATTTATCAATAACCTTAGTTAGCAATACAATTCTTCCAGGTACTACAATTTGACTCTTAAAATTGGAATAAGCACCATCATTAAAATCCATTATCTCTACTAAGTTGAAACCTGACCTAGTCAAAAACTTCAATAATTCGTAGAATTCCTTTGATCCGCTGACATTACTATCTTGACCTAATATTTTAGAAAAGTTATTAATCTCACAAGGTCTAATTGAGACTTCCCATTTGTCGATAATTTGTATTGGCATGTTCTTACCAAGTATCTGAATACTGTCGTTACTCACGGAAAGTTTGACCGCATAATATTGTGAGATATCTAATTTGGTGAATGCAATAATTCTGTCAAATTTGCTGGCTCGGTCGTTAGCACGTGTAAATGTTATTTCATAATAAACTTCGAACCCCACAAAAAATGGCTTCTTTTTTTGAATATAATAACGGTCGATATACGAGCTATTATGTCTTTGCGATACAGGTTCATTAATCTTCTGCGCAATCTTTTCATAATACTCTTTAAGGGCAGTATCAACATTAATTGGAAATTCATGAATATTGTTTAAGACATTTAATCTGTAATTAGCTTTGAGAAATGATCTGATTTTAAGGAGATACTCATAGTATTTAAGCATTAATCTTTCTGAGTTCTCTTCGTCAAGTGTATAATGAGAAACGGTGATTTGGAGGAGTTTATGAAAACTATTTAAAAATCTGTATTTCCCGTTCGCTTTAACAAATTCCAAGGCTTTACCAATATTCTCATAAGAGATTTCAATATCTCTACCGTTACTGAAGATCTTCAAAGAAATATATTCGACAAAGTTCCTTAGTTGAGATAAGATGTTCTGGGATAGTAGACCTCTTTCAGTTGAATCAAACCTACTGATGTTATCACAGATTACTCGGTCAATATTGAAAATGTTGTTGTCTATTTTTTGTGGCATTGTTCGAGATTGTAACATGTTGCCTAATTAGAAATTAGAATACGCAGTGCAAAGAATTGTTGGTAACTCGTTTATACCCCTGAATTTTTCAGGGGTGTACATCCATTTTTAATGAATAACCCTGAAAAATTCAGGCTTTATTTACAAAAGTAAATTAATTTTATTAAAAAGATCATCATATGGCAATTTTATTTTTTGCAAACTTTTTGTACTAATGAGTGTATAACCACCAAATGGCAGTTATTTCGTAATCTTTATTGTTTTTCGTTTACAAATATAAAAAAATTATTTATGCAAATAGATCGTTAAAACTTTCGTTATTGTCCCATAAATACATTCGGATTAAAATCTTTTAATCCATAGCAAATAGTTATTTAAGCAAATCAAGGGGTAAAATCTTCTCTGTGAAACTCTGTGATTCCTCTGTGAAGCTCTGTGTTATAATGTCTTAAATTTCACAGAGAACCACTGAGAATTCACGGAAAACCACGGAGCTTACCTTTTTTATCTTTTATTTTCAACCCTTGCTTCACATTATTTTTTAGTTGAGATTTTACCTTAAATAAAACTCTATTTCACAATAGGGAAGCTCTATTTCACAATAGGGAAGCTCTACTTCACAACAGGGAAACTCTAATTCACAATAGGGAAGCTCTAATTCACAATAGGGAAACTCTAATTCACAATAGAGAAACTCTAATTCACAGGAGGGAAACTCTAATTCATAATAGAGAAACTCTAATTCACAGTAGGGAAACTCTATTTCACAATAGGGAAACTCTAATTCACAATAGAGAAACTCTAATTCACAATAGAGAAACTCTAATTCACAGGAAAGAAACTCTAATTCACAGGAGAGAAACTCTATTTCATAATAAGGAAACGCTGCTTCATAAAAGTGAAATTCTGTTTCATTTATTTTTGTATTTTTGTATTCTAAAATTCATTACTTATGGCAGAAACAATTCATCAATACATACGCAATTATATGTATGCAAATAAAATAAGCGCTGCAAGCCTTGCTGCAAGCCTTACTATGACTAAGCGCAATGTATACAATATTCTCAACGACGGGAATATCACCGTAGCGCTTTTGCAACACATCTCCGCAGCGCTTCATCACAATTTCTTTCTCTTTTTTACCGGCGGAACCGATATTCAGGCAGAGCTAACCGCCGTAAAGGAGGAAAACAGCCGTTTGTCGCAGCTCGTTACCCAACTCGAAACGGACAAAAAGTAGCTTGAAATGCTCAACCGGCTGCTGATGGAGAAATCTTCCTGAAATCCCGTAAAAATACGCTTTGCGTTTCTGATAAAAACCCGGGAACTCTTTATGGCTATTTTTTAAGTAATAGAAACTACAAATTGTCGTATCATTGAATTTGAAAACCTTAAAAATAGAACACGGATCATATCAATCCGCACAATCCATTCAATCCGCAGAATCCATTCAATCCGCAGAATCCATTCAATCCGCAGAATCCGCGTCCTATTCTTTTTTGATATACGACATTTTATTTATCCAATTACTTAGCCTTTAATCGTCAATTTCTTTCTTGCTTGTTTTTGAAAAACTCCTATTTTTACCGTTCAAATCAAATGGATAAAAAATGTTTAGAAAATTTTCTCTTTTAATTATCTGCGTTATCGGGGCCTTAAGTCTTCAGGCAACTCCCGTTCAGGATCTTATTCATCGCTCGGGCAATGCTTCGGACTATCCCAACGATAATCTGCTGGTGCTTTTCGATAGCACCCGCGTGGATGTTCAGGAAAGCGGCCTTTCGTATTACACCCTTCATCAGCTTACCAAAATACTCACTCCCCAGGGAGCCTTACGGATGAAGACGGTGAAATATGGCTACGACCCGCTGTCGGCTTTTGTCGAAATACAAAAAGTAGTAGTCTATCGCCACGACGGTAGCATTCAAGATATTCCTGTTTCCGCCGTTATGGATTATCCCGCTCCCGCACGCGCCATCTATTGGGGTGCCCGCGAGAAGATGATAGAAGTGGGACGGCTCGAACCCGGCGATGCAGTGGAAGTTTTTATCTTTAAAAAAGGCTTTACCTATGCCCTGCTTCAGGATGGTGACGACGACCAGTACATCCCGCCCATGCGTGGACATTTCTACGATATTGTCCCTTTCTACAGCTCCGATCCTGTCCTTTGTAAATCGTACCAGGTGTATGTTCCCAAAGATAAAACCATACAATACGAATTTTATAATGGTGTCTGCACATCCAAAGTTCTCTTTCTTGGCGACAAAAACCTGTATGCCTTTGCGGCAACAAACATCCTGCCCCTGAAAGCTGAACCCAACATGGTGGCATGGGATGATGTGGCTCCCAAACTGCTGCTTTCCACCAGTCCCGACTGGAAAGCCAAATCACTTTGGTTTTATAACGTTAACGAAGATTATCACAGCTTCGATCCCACGCCTGAAGTCAGGGAAAAGGTATCGGAACTGGTTAAAGATGCCCGCAACGAACTCGACAGCATCTCTCTGCTCACCCACTGGGTAGCCGACAACATGCGCTACTCCGGTATCTCCATGGGCAAAGGCGAAGGATACACCCTGCACAATTGCAAGATGAACTTTACCGACCGTTGCGGCGTTTGCAAGGACAAAGCAAGCATGCTTATTGCCATGCTGCGCGCCGCCGGCTTTAAAGCCTATCCTGCCATGACGATGGCTGGTTCCCGCATTGATTATATCCCCGCCGACCAGTTTAACCACAGCGTTACCGTGGTCAAACGTCGTAACGGACAATACCAGTTGCTCGATCCTACCTGGGTTCCTTTTCTCCGCGAACTGTGGTCGAGCGCCGAACAACAGCAGAACTATCTTATGGGTGTTCCCGAAGGCGCCGACTTAAAAGTTACTCCCGTCTCTCCTCCCGAAGATCATTATTTCCGTATCAATACTCAATCGACGCTTGCCGGCGATGGAACCCTGACCGGTTCATTTACGCTTACCGCCGAAGGACAATCCGATGGCTCTGTCAGAGGCTTTTTCACGCGCAACTTTAAAAGCGATTGGAAAAAGACCATTGAGAAAGAGTTCCTTCGCATCTTCCCTTCGATCATCCTTTCGAATATTGATTTTGGCGATCCCTACGATTACATGTCCGGTCCTATAAAAATCACCGCCGACTTTACCATTCCGGGATATGCACTCGCCGGTAACAATGAACTTATCGTTAAACCCATCACCACTACCCAGCTTTTTGCCTCAGCCATGTCATATCTATGGTGGAATACGGATATTGACCAGCGGAATTACGGTTTCCGCGACCGCACTTCACGCCTGGTGGAACTGGAAGAAAGCATTACCCTCCCCGACGGAGCCGTTGCAACCAGTCCTTTCAAACCTACGGAAATCAAAGGGACGTATAATTCGGGCAACTTCGCCTGGCAACAACAGGGAAAAACATTAAAAATAAACCAGACCTCGGTCTTCGGCAAACGGGTTTATGATGCTTCCGATTGGCCCGACTTTAAGAAATGCGTGCAGGCTCAAAAAGAACTGGGCGAAAAACCTTTCATCATCAAAACCAAATAATACTTGAATCAAACATCATTATTCCCATGAAAATATTCCGTTTTATCTATCTCATCGCCCTGACGGCGCTCTTTATCACTCCCGTTGTGGCACAGAATGAAAACGCCGACGCTGTTTATCAAAAACTCGTAAAAGAATATACCCTGAAACCCGACGGAAGCACCGTTTACCGGCTTCAGAAACAGATAAAGCTCTTATCCCAGCTTTCGTTCAACCGGCTCTACGGCGAAACATTTATCGTTTACAATCCGCAATGCCAGAAACTAAGTATCAACAAAGCTTTTACCGTTACTGCCGACGGCAAAACGGTAAACACGCCCAAGAATGCTTTTAACGAAGTGCTGCCGGGTTTTGCCGCCGACGCTCCGGCTTTTAATCATCTGCGCGAAATGGTGGTAACCCATACCGCCACCGAAATTGGCGCTATCATCAATCTCGATTACAGCCTTGCCTCATCCAAAGATTTTATTCCTTTTCTTAGCGGACATGAAATCATTGGCGAAAATTCACCCATTGACGAACTGGTTATCCGCATCAAGGTTCCCAAAGGCAAAACACTGAACTACCGGATGTACAATTGTGCTTTACAACCCGACAAAAGGGAAGAAAGCAAGATGGATGTTTACGAATGGCGGTTCAAAAATATTCCGACTTTAAGCAATGAATCGTTCCAGGAAAAAGACCTGAATTGCATTCCGCATCTTCTTTTCAGCTCCGTGGATATGCCTTCGTCCATCCAATGGATGACTTCAAAAACAGGATTCAATGCAGGGTTGACCTCCGAAATCAAATCAAAGATTGACGAACTGTTGAAAAATGAAACCGGCGACATCCAAAAAATCCTTAAAATTCAATCATTGTTAGCTGGTGAACTATCTACCCTCAACATTCCGATGATATATACCGGTTACAATCCCCGAACTTCTGCCCAAATCTGGGCTTCCAACGCCGCAACCCGCCTCGAAAAAGCCATCCTGTTTTCACAAATCTTAAATTATACAGGCATTCCTGCTAATCCGGTGATGAGCTTTCCATCCGTTTATTTTGATAAGAACATCGGAAATTTGGCAGGTGCGGATATTCTTGTGGAAGCCAAGCCTCATAAAGGGGAAACGCTATTGCTTTCGCCCGACCAAAAAGATATTTTGAATAAAAAATATGCCATTGGCGGTCGTACGTTAATTGACCTCAGTCCAACAAAATCGTTTACATCAAAAACTTATTCCTTTCCCAAAAACCAGCTTGCCATGGAAGGCAAATTAAATTGGAACCCCACGGCAAATACGCTGGAAGGAACATTATCGCTTACCATGACCAACGCAATGAATCCTTATTTTGATTTTAGCAAGGATTCGTCAAAAGTGAAAAACTACCTCGCCGGCGGATTGTCGTCAAAGGACATTTCCAAGGTAAGTATTAGTAAATTAACAGAAGAAACGACCAAGGCTCAGTTAACCGTTACCGATAAAAGTGCTTCCCGTGTTCAGGATGACTATTATTTTATGGATATTCCTGCCTTTAAAAACGGAAGCGATGAATGGCATCTCAGCGTTATGCTCAGCGATCGCAGCATCCCGTTGGAAATACCCAATCTTTTGGAAGAAGATTACGAACTTGATCTTACGATACCTGACGGCTTTGTCATGGTGAATAAACCGGTGGAAATAAAAAATGGCAATGCTCTTGGCATTAGCATATATCAATCGGGCAATCACATCAAGATAAAACGCAGTCTTCATCTTGCACAAAAGACACTAAGCCATGCTGATTATACCAGTTTCAGGGAAGCGATGATTCAATGGAACAATACCAATTACCGTACAATTGTCCTGAAAAAGGCAAACAATTAAAACCGGATATTAACGGAATATCAATTCCTATTTTAAAACCGGCAGTTTATTTTGATGAATATACGCTATCTTTGCAGCATCGAAAAAATATGCCGATGAAGCTTAAGGAAATACTACTGCTTATAATCCTTCTGATGACTGCCGGAGTTTATGCCCAAAAGAATTCCATCATCAGGCTGGAGCAAGGCAACGACTTGAAATACGACAAGATGTTAGGAGCATCCATTTACCGTGTGGTAGGCAATGTTATCTTTGAACATCAGGGAGCTTTCCTGTATTGCGACAGCGCCATCATGGACGAAAAGACCAACAACGTTATCTGTTTTGGCCATGTGCGTATCAAATCGAGCGATACTTTAAATTTATACGGCGACTTGCTCAATTACAACGGCGATACTAAAATTGCCGACATCACCGGTAAAATAGTTAAACTGATTGATAATGAAACAACACTAACAACCGACCATCTGTACTTCGACAGGAATACAAATATAGCCAGGTACGAAACCGAAGGAAAAATCCGCAACAAGGATAACCGACTTACCAGTAAAAAAGGATATTATCATACCGACAAAAAGGAATTTTTCTTTAAGGATAAGGTAGTGCTTACCAATCCCGAATATGTGATGAACTCCGATACGCTTATGTACAATACCGTGTCGCGTACCGCTTTTTTTTACGGACCGTCCACCATCAAAGGAAAGAAAAATTTTATCTATTGTGAAAACGGCTGGTACGATACCAAATATGAAGTATCCAAATTCAGCCGTAACGCCTATCTGATCAACGAAAATCAAACCCTGAAAGGCGACAGTCTCTATTACGACCGCACCAACGGCATTGGCAAAGCATTACGCAATGTTTCCATCATTGATACCTTACAAAACATCGTTTTTAAAGGAAACTTGGGCGATTATTTCGAAAAAACCGGTTATGCTGTGCTCACCGACAGCGCCTATGCCATCATGATCGAGAAAAAAGACTCTTTATTTCTCCATGCCGACACCCTTAAAGCTACTTTTGATACAGCAAGGGTTACCAAAGAGCTCTTTGCTTTTTATCATGTGAAATTTTTCCGGAACGATTTGCAGGGCATGTGCGATTCCCTGGCGTATATAGTTAAAGATTCTACCTTAGCACTTTTCAATTCACCCATCCTCTGGTCGGGCAAAAATCAGTTAACTGCCGATACGATACGTATTTTTGTAAAGGATAAAAAAATCAACGAACTACGGCTTTACAATACTTCTTTTATCGTTTCCAAAGATACGCTTACCAATTTCAACCAGATTAAAGGCAAGAATATGATTGGCTATTTTAAGGATAATCAGATTTACAAAGTCAACGTCAGCGGAAATTCGGAAACACTTTACTGGGTACGCGAAGATGATAAGTCGCTGATAGGCATCAGTAAGATGATTTCCTCGGATATGGTTATAGGTATTAAAGAAAATAAGGTGGACAAAATAAATTACATAAGCAAGCCTAAGGGCGCTTTATATCCCGAAAAAGATTTAACATCCCACGATTTGCTTCTGAAAGATTTTAAATGGCTCGACGATAAACGCCCGTATACCCGCCTCGATATCTTCAAAAAATAAGTTTACTTTCTTTTTAGCGTATCGGCCAGAGTACCCGTTTTTTTTGCAGGCGCAACATATTTATTTTTAGAAGCGCTTTTTCCGAACACGGAAATGCTGACATAGCGTCCCGGATTAAGTTTCATATCTTCAAGCAATTCGTCAAGTTGCCGGGCAGCGCCATCAATACGATTATATAATTTGTTGTCGTTCACCAATAAACCAAGCGAACCTTCACCGGTATTAATTTTCTGGAATACAGCTGACGCCTGGGTTATAGCCGTGTTGGTATTAGCCAGGGTTTGATATACATTAGCTCTTGCCAGGGTATCGGATATTTGCGAAAAGTTATTGATAATATTGGAAATTTTATCATTGCTCTGACGGATATTATACGAAATGGATTCGATGTTAGAGACAATGCCTGCCAAACGGTATCTTTGGGTACCAACGAGGGTATCAATATTATAAGTTGTATGTTCCAAATTTTTAAGCGTAATTTTAATACTTTCGAAGCTCTGCGACAGATTTGCGCGTGTATCGGAATTTAAAATACTGCTGACAACGGTAACCACGGAGTCAATGGACAATAACAGGTCTTCTGCTTTTTTCTTGATCGGTTGCACCTGGCGATTTACCTCTTCCTGTAAACTACTTCCTGTTTCCGACTTCAGGGTGTCGCCGCTTTGAGCCTGTACAAACGAATCGCCCAGGAGTAATTCAATGGCTTTTGAGCCCATAAGATCGTAGCTGTAAATCCTTGAAATGGAATTTTTAGGAATGGGAATGTCGCTTGTAAGATTTAATTTAACAACAATATGGGTAGAGGGTTTATAGACAAAATAAACATCTTCGACTATTCCGACTTTTAATCCTTTCACAAAAACGGGATTTGCCTTTACTAATCCATCCACTTTTTCGTAAACGGCATAAAAAACCCGTTTTTTCATAAAAAAATCTTTACTTTTCAGGAAGCTTATTCCCCAAATAAAGAGAGCTAATGTAACAATGACAAAAACTCCTATCTTAATTTCACGTTTATGTTTCAAGTTGGAAATTTTTAAATTTGGCAAAACAAAAATACAATAAAATTTCTATTGTTTACTATCCGCTGTTAAGGCTATTCGTTGATTATTGAGAAAAGCCACCACAAAAGCATCTTTATATCCCTTTTTCTTCATTTCTTTCATCAGCGCTACGGCTTCCTTTATTGTTTTTTTGTTTCCAACGGTATATTTATACAAGCCCTGGTGAAAATATTTCCGGACATCTTCCAATCCGTTGAACGCTTTTGAATTCAATGGTTTTTCCTTGTCTGACGTGGCAAATTGAACACGGTACTCGATTTCTGTTTCCGCCAGACTATCCATTTTGGATGCGTTATTTTGAACCGGAAAAGTATCTTTTACTGTTTTTCTAATCGGTTCATTTGCAACTGCAATTGGTTCTATCGTTGAAGGAGAAGTATTTGCTGAAGATTTTTCCCCGGTTTCCGGGCTGGAAGACGTTTTTTTATGAGATTTTGTTTTATGTTTCGGGGATTTTTCATCGGAATTGACTTCACTGGATTTTTTTGCCAGTTTTTTGTCATCAAATTGTTTTTCACATTCCGATTTATATTTTACAAAAGCTGAGCATATAGACCGGGCAATAGATGATTGACCTTCGTTGCTTTCTAAAAACAGCCTGTCTTTATCATTGCTGATAAATCCCGATTCGACTAATATTCCGGGCATAGCTGTTTTGTAAAGTACCAGAAAACCTGCCTGCTTAACTCCCCGGTTGAATAATTTTGTTTTTTCGGAAAGCTGGGTTTGTATCTTGGAAGCCAAATCAAGGCTTTGTTCGAGAAACGCATTTTGAAACAGCGTAAAAATGATGTTGGCTTCGGGTGAGTTGGGGTCAAATCCGTCATATTTAGCCGAATAATCGTTTTCAAGCAAAATGGATGAGTTTTCCATTTTGGCAACTTGTAAATTGGCACTGCTTTTATGAAGTCCCATCACGTACGATTCGGTGCCGTATGATTTGGAGGAAGGATTGGAATTGCAGTGAATGGAGATAAACAAGTCGGCTTTAGCCTCGTTGGCAATTTTTGCACGTTTATACAATTCTACAAAAACATCGGTAGTTCGGGTATAAATTACTTTGACATCATTACAGGAATTCTCAATTAATTTACCTGTTTTCAATGCGATAGCAAGATTAATATCTTTTTCAAGGGTTTTTCCGTTTCGTGCGCCGGAATCATGTCCGCCATGACCGGCATCAATAACTACCGTGGTTATTTTATGATCTTTCTGGCCCGACAAACAATATAAAGGTATTAACAGTAAACCTAATATACCAAATACTAATTCGAGACGTTTTATTTTTAACATAATGAATTGCTATCGTTGAAATCCCTGTAATTTATACTTTGTTTGATTTTGATTCACTTTACAAAACTGATATGCCGAAATTTTGATACTTTTGCAACTTCAAAAATATTATTTTCCAGGCAAAGCAATATTTTTAAACATTCAAAAGTAATAAAAACAACCAAAGCTCAGCAAAAATCAGCATTTAATTAACTCAACCATCAAAAAATTGTTAGCTAATTTATTAACAATACGCTTTTCAAGACTCATTTATTTGTTTGTTATTCTAATCACTCTTTCTCTGAATACAAACGGACAAAATACTATTGAGGCAAAGCCTTCGGACAGTAGCCTTAAGGTGGCCGTTGACACCACGAAAAAGGATAGTTTACAAATAAAAGCCAATAAAAAAGCCCTTAAGGTAAAAGTAGAATACAGTTCCGACGATTCTATCTGTTTTGATTTCAAGATTCAAAAGGCCTTTTTATATAAAAATGCGGAAATTAATTACGAAAAAATCAACCTCAAAGCAGCCTATGTTGAAGCAAGTTTCAAAAATAATATTGCTTTTGCCAAAGGTGTAACGGATTCCACCAATAAAGAAACGGGCACTCCCGAGTTTAAAGATGGCGATCAGACGTTTAGGTCGAAAACTCTTGAATATAATTTTGATACAAAAAAAGGAGTGAGTACCAACGTTATAACTAAAGAAGGCGAAGGCTATCTTCATGGAAGTATTATTAAAAAAATGACCAATAATACCACCAATGCTTACAAAGGCGGCTACACAACCTGCGATCTGGATCATCCGCATTATAGCATGATTTACACCAAGGCAAAAGTTATCCCTGATAATAAAATAATTACCGGACCGGTTTTTTTAAATATTGAAGATGTTACTCTTCCTGTTTTCCTTCCTTTCGGGTTGTTTCCCAACAAGAAAGGCAGAAATTCCGGCATTTTGATTCCAAGTTATGGCGAATCTGCAAACAGGGGATTTTATTTTGAAAACGGTGGATATTATTTTGGCATAAGCGATTACATGGATTTAGAAGTCAGGGGGGATATTTATACCCGTGGAAGTTATGCCATTAAACCCACTTTTGCCTACAAAAAAAGATATAAATATTCGGGTAATTTCAGTTTTAATTATGCCCTGAATAAAACCGGCACCGAAGGAACTCCGGATTTTTTCAAAAGCAAAGATTTTTCTATCCGGTGGACACATAATCAGGATCCTAAGGCAAGGCCAAACAGTACTTTTTCGGCAAACGTCGACCTGCAAAGTCGTAAGTATAACCAATACAACCCGGTAAGCGCTAACAATTATCTTTCTAATACCTTTTCTTCAAGTGTGGCTTATCAAACTACGTTATGGGAAAAATGGTTTTTCACATCCAACCTGAACCTTACCCAAAATACATTAACAAAATCGGTTACCGTTACCCTGCCCGAAATATCTCTTTCCACCAACCAGTTTTATCCTTTTCGCAGCAATAATGTGGTTGGCAAGACCAAATGGTATGAAAACATTTCGGTAAATTATAAGATGAACGCCCGCAACGAATTGGATACTTATGATACTCTTCTTTTTAAATCCGAAATGTTCGACCAGTTTAATTACGGGATGCAACATTCCATACCTATAAGCAGTTCCATTAAATTATTCAAACATTTTAACCTGACCAATACGCTCAGTTTTAATGAACGCTGGTATCCGAAAAGCATAAGCGAACATTGGGTAAACGACACATTAAAAACCGCAACGGATACGGTAGTGGGTTACGTTCGTACGGATACAATTAATGGTTTTAAGGCGGCACATGATTTTAGTTTCAGTTCTTCACTTTCCACCAAAATATACGGCATACTACAATTCAAAAAAGGACCTGTCAATGCTATTCGCCACGTAATCACTCCGAACATCGGATTTTCATTCCGTCCCGATTTTGCCGATCCGTGGTGGGGATATTACCGGAAGGTTCAGGTGGATTCAACCGGAAGAAAAGAACTTTATTCGATTTTTGAGGATGGAAATTATCATTCGTTGTACGGCACGCCACCTTCGGGTAAATCGGGAAGCATCAATCTGAGTCTTAGCAATAATCTCGAAATGAAGGTGCGTTCGCGAAAAGATACGGTTACCGGCACAAAAAAAATTATATTGATCGATAATTTTACCATTTCCACTTCGTACGATCTGGCTAAAGATTCCATAAAATGGGCGCCAATAAGCATGAACGGGCATACCACTCTCTTTAAAAATTTACAAATTTATTATGCTTCGGTCTGGAACTTATATGCACTCGATTCCCTGGGTCGCACAATCAACCGTTATGAATGGGATGTAAATCATCGCCTGATGAGATTTAACAATAATTCATGGAGTTTCAGTTTAAACTGGAACACTTCCTCCGAAAAATTAAAGAATAAAAATAAAAAAGACGAGAAAAAACCAGTTAGCGGTACCCCCGAAGAGATAGACGCTGTGAATAACAATCCTTCCGATTATTTAGATTGGAACAATAGCTGGAGTTTAAATATCGCTTACACTTTCCGCCGCACAAGCAATTACATAGCGCTGACAGATAAAACTAAAAAGAGTATCATCCAAACCCTTTCGTTCAACGGGGATGTAAGCATCACTCCCAAATGGAAATTTTCCTTTAATTCGGGATATGATTTTGAGAATGGTAAATTTTCTTATACATCTGTCAATGTGATTAGGGATTTGCATTGCTGGGAAATGCGTTTTAACTGGATACCTATAGGCGGAATGAAAAGCTGGAACTTTGCCATCAATGTAAAATCGTCCGTTCTGAAAGATTTGAAACTAACCAAGAAAAAAGATTTCCGCGACCGCTGGCAGTAAAATATCACGGGACAAATTTACATCTGGCTTTAAGTTTTTTGTTGTTGCTGATTTTTCTCTTACTTTTGTTGCGTGGAAGTATGGAGGAGTTTAATGCAAATGAAACGGTTGGGTTCATGGTGGATGATAATGTTTATTATTTTTTTATCAATCCGCTCATCGGCTCAGCTTAATGTTAATTTTACCTTTTCTCCCGACAGTTCCTGTTCGGGCAATGCCGTTCAATTCACCGCTCTGGTGAGTGGTGGCGATAGCGCTAAATATATTTTTGACTGGAATTTTAACGATAACACTCCGCACTCTTCCGAAAAGAATCCCACCCATATTTTTGATGTTTTCGGTTGTACCCTGCAATCCAAAGACGTGATGTTAACCGTTACCGATACCACGTTTACCAACATACAGCAAGGCTCGCAAATTAAATTCGTCAATGTGAGAGGCAGACCTGTTCCGTTATTATCCGATCCGCTTACATTCAGCAATTGCGAAAATCATCCCACGCCCGAAAATCCCGATTTCACCGTTACCGTCAATAATATAACCCAGGATACTTCATGCCTGGTGCCTAACAGTTTTTCCATAAACTGGGGCGATGGTGTGGTTTCTACAGGATTATCGGCACATTTTACCAATGTTCAGCATACGTATCATAGACTGGGTGTATTTAGTCTCGGGCTTGCCACTACCGACATCTATGGCTGCGAAGGAAAAACTACCTATTTGATAGTCAACGAGTCGCAACCCATGGGAACTTTCGATACCATAGGTACTTATCAGGCACAGTGTGCCCCTGTAACTTACCGTTTCCGGGTTTCGGGCATTGACGACAACTCGCCGGGAACAAAATATTTGTGGAAGTTTGGCGACGGAACTAAGGTATTGTGGGGTCATGATTCCATCGTAAATAACGACAGCATCATCAGTCACACGTATCTAACTTCTTCCTGCAATTTGCCTGGCAGTCAATTCACCGTAAGATTAGAACCAACAAATACTTGCGGAACTTCACTTACAGAACATTATACCGCCCCGGTATACGCCAAAGGCAAAGCGATGATAGATACCGCTCAGGCTAAAGGATGTATTGGCGATGAAATACTGTTTACAAATCTGTCCACTACCGGATACGGGGATGGTTGCAGCCCGAGTTCGACGTTTTATTGGGATTTCGGAAATGGCCATACTTTTAGCGGATCTGTACCTCCGCCACAAACCTATTCTGCCAAAGGAAATTATGACTTGATGTTAATCAACACGAGCTACTGTGGCAGCGATACGTTGATCTGGCCTGTTCGTATTGATAGTCTGCCCTATGCGGATGCCACGCCCCAGTCGGTTAATAATTGCATTTCCAAAGAAGTTACGTTTATCAATCATTCCACGGGTGGCAGTCTTCGTTATACCTGGACGGTAACGCCGGCACAAGGCTGGCATTTTATCAGCCCAACCAACGAACACTCAGCAGAACCAACCCTCAGCTTCGACACGTACCTGGCTTCGGGATACCAGGTAACCCTAAGAGTAGAAAATAATTGTATACAGACGGATGACACAACTTTTACGATAAATGTTGCCAACAAACCCACGGCAACTCTTGCCCATCCTCCCAACCGGCGCTGTGCCCCATATTATTACACACCCCAGGTAAGCTATGAAGAAAACGGAAGTCCATTCCATTTCTATCACTGGAAATTTGAAGGCGCTTCCCCCGATTCAAGCCTTTTGGCTCATCCTGACTCCATTTTATATACCCAATCCGGAACTTTTCGGGTTATATTAAAAGCAGCCAACGACTGCGATACGGTAACGCTTATGGATTCCATTTCCATCATTTCCTATGTTCCCATTACATTACAAAATGGGGATACAAGCATTTGCCGCAACGAACCTTCGTTTCGTTTACGGGCAACCCCAACCGACGGCTCATGGTTTGGCAGCATTGTCAATTCAAGTGGTTGGGTTAACACTTCGTATGTCGGCGTTTTTAAATGCCTTTACATACGCGGCTATGGAGCATGCGAGTCACGCGACAGCATTTATATTATTGTGAAACCATTACCCGAAGTTTTTGCGGGAAACGACCGGGGAATGTGCATCAGCGATGGGCCCATCAACCTTTCGGAACTCGGAGCAACCTATTCCAACGAACCCTGGTGGAGCGGTTCCGGAATCACCGATAATATCCTTGGAACGTTTGACCCCAGCATCTCAGGAGCGGGAACATTTATTATTACACTTAAAGTTACAGACACAGCCACCCATTGTTTTAATTTCGATTATATCAGCATCACGGTAGACCCCTACCCGATTCCTGATTTTGTTGCTGATACTTTTTGTGTGGGAATAAACAAACAGTTTGTTAACACCACCACCGGAGGGTACAGCTATTCATGGAATTTCGGCGACGACAGCACTTCCAGCCTTCCCAATCCGTTTCACGTTTATGCCGATACGGGAGAATACAGGGTGCTGCTTATTGTAAGTTCCCGCTATGGGTGTGTTGATTCCATCGAAAAGACTATCCATGTGATTTTTCCACCTCCGCAACCGTTTTTTACAATATCCTATGATCCGCCAAGCCAATGCGGTCCGGTAGATGTACGTATTCTTTTCGATCATTCCATGTATAACAATCAAGTTAGCTATCGCTGGAATTTTGGAAACGGAAGCATTATTACCTCAAGATATTCGTTTTCCGACACCACCATCACCTATTATCAGGGTGTAATTGCCGATACAACCTACCATATCACTATTGATTTGATTATTAACTGCGGAGTACTCAGTGAATCGTTGCCCGTGCAAGTACGCACCATGCCCGTAGCCCGGTTTATGCCCAATACCCATATTGGTTGTTCGCCTCTTCGTTTGAGAATCTCCAATACTTCGAGAGGCCTTCCGGTTTATAATATCTGGTCGTTTGGCGATAACACTCCTGTGGATACCATTTCGTCGAAAATATTTGAACATATTTTTTATAACGAAAGCGGTGATGCGGTAACGTATTATATTTTATTAAAAACGGTTAACGGTTGCGGACGCGACAGTATTACTGATTCCATCACTGTTTATCCTAATTTTTCCAAGGCTTTCATCAACTATGACAATAACATGGGCTGTCCTCCGCATACTGTCCATTTCCGTGGCGACGGCTCGCAGGGAGGCTACCGTTACGACTGGGAATTCGGAGACGGAGGCGTAAGCCATGAAATGAATCCAACATATACCTACGTTTCATCGGGAGTTTACCGCGCAAGGTTATTGGTTTCGGGATACGACACCTGTAGCAAAGACACGGTTTCAACCCTGATTCACGTTTCGAACCTGCCCGTAATTAATTTTTCTATGCCTTCCGATTCCGTTTGTATTGGCGAGGAAATTCAATTCACCAACTTATCCGAACAATTGTCGTTTATCCGTTGGAATTTCGGTGATTCTACTTTTTCCAATCAAAGCAATCCTACCCATATTTTTCAATTCCCCGGCTGGCACACCATATGGCTCGCCGGTACCAGCCAGTTACTGGGTTGTAGCGATTCCATCAGTAAAAACATTTTTGTAAAAACAAACCCAACAGCCGCCATACTGAATTCGGTTGAAGGTTGTGAACCGCTTACCGTTACCATGGAAGGCGATGCCGGAACCTATCACCTCTGGAATTTCGGCGACGGCACTCCCTGGACGTCGAATCCTGAGCATACTTATCCATCGGCTGGCGATTTCAATGTTACCCTGATATCGGAATGGAATAACGGATGCCGCGACACGGCAGTTTCTGTAGTTCGCGTTTTTCATCAACCGGCAAGTAAGTTTACTTTAAATTATTCGTCTGCCAATACCAATATCAACGGCTTGCCTGCTACGCTGCAACTGACCAACAAGACAACTTTTGCCGATCGCTATGAATGGGACTTTGGTAATGGTGATACTTCAACCGTAGAAAATCCTTTAGCTACGTTTAATTCCACGGGAAATTACCGGATCCGATTAACGGCAAGCAATCAATACGGGTGCTACGATACAAGTTCGGTTGTTTTTAATTTATTCTTCTACCGGCTCTACATTCCCAATGCTCTAAAATTCAGTAGCGGCAATCCCGAAGATCAGAAGTTCACCCCCAAAGGACATGGAATTTCGAAATATCATATAGTCATCTACAACCGATGGGATAATCTGCTTTGGGAATCGGATAAAATTCAGGACGGGCAACCTTCCGAAAGCTGGGATGGAACCTTTAAAGGACAAAGAGTTCCGGAAGGAACTTATTTCTGGATCATCAAGGAGCTTCTTTTTGAAAACGGGAGTACACGCCCGGGCAACGATTTTAAAAGTACCGGAACAATTACTGTGATCTACTAAGCTTTTTAAAATTCGTAACTAATCAGTGCCTAAAGTGAACTAAAGTTGCGAATGCCTAAAGTACTTGAAAGATGAATTATAAAGAAAATAAACATTAGGCATTTTAGGCCCTTTAGACACTTTATTTTCTGATTGCTTTTTCCTTCCTGACTTCATACGCCCTTGAATTTTAGTGCGGTAAATTCATTTTAATTTCTTGATAATAAAACAGATAAAATTTATATTTTTGGCGATTTACCGCACTAACGGTATTTTGGGGGCCTATGCTAAG